>Ga0123353_10014119_pt1 | contig 11494 bp, 6 predicted proteins | sample TergutLab28metaG_3_FD_92763 | JGI IMG/M metagenome (GOLD analysis project Ga0123353, IMG submission 92763) | Labiotermes labralis P3 segment gut microbial communities from Petit-Saut dam, French Guiana - Lab288 P3 | ecosystem: Host-associated > Arthropoda: Insects > Digestive system > Gut ... | reverse complement strand
CCTGCAAGGGCAAGATAATCCCACGCATTCTCTTGCCCTTGCAGGGCGGCTGGTTATCTGGGGGACGGTTAACCCAGGGCGGCGGCTCCGTGTCTATCGACACTGTCGCCTTGCCCTGGGCTAGGATATGTCGCCCCGTTGGGGCTAAGGGTTGTGAGAGTGCCACTGTCCCCCGGTTTCACCGGGGGTTATAGACATTGCGCCCCGTTGGGGCGAAAACCCACAAATCTTTTACACACCCCCGGCATTAGACAATGTCGTGATCAACGGCAAGAAAGTTACAAGAAAGATGTTATAATGAACGACCATGTCTTCGACGTAACGGTAAAATAGAGTACCACTCGGCTATCCCACCCATGAAACGATTATCCCTTTTCTCAGTTGTGTGTTTTCTTACCGCGTGTCTTTCGCTCCAAGCGGAACCGATGGAACTGCGCGGCGTTTGGGTTTCGACCGTCGCGAATATCGACTTTCCGTCGCGTCCCGGTATCTCCGTGGCGCAGATGAAACAAGAAGCCGATGCCTATCTTGATACGGCAAAGGCACTCGGTTTCAATGCGATCATCTTTCAGACCCGACCGATGGGGGATGCAATGTACCCCTCGAAAATCTATCCGTGGTCAGGTTTTCTGACGGGCAAACAAGGGGAAGCCCCCGCCGAGGGGTTCGATCCACTGAAATACTGGATCGACGGCGCACACGCTCGCGGAATGCAACTCCACGCTTGGTGTAATCCCTATCGTGTTACGCACGGTCGCATTACGAAAGACGATCTCGATCCGAACAATCCGGCAGTCTTGAATCCCGACTGGACGTTTGAAAAAGACGGCAAAGTGTTTCTTGATCCCGGTATTCCGAAAGTCCGCCAACTCGTCATCAGCGGACTCGTTGAAATTGTTACGAATTATGACGTGGACGGCGTGCATTTCGATGATTATTTCTATCCGGCTCGCAACATGGATGAAGATGCCGAAACTTTCAAAAAATATGGCGGCGAATTTACCAGCATCGAAGAATGGCGGCGAAACAACGTCGATCTCTTGGTCAAGGAAATTCACGAAGCGGTAAAAAATGCTAATCCGAAAGCACTGTGGGGAATCAGTCCCGCCGGTATTTGGGCAAACCAGGGGAACGATCCGGCACGATTACAGCATCCGGAAGGAAGCGCAACTCGCGGCAACAGCACGTATTACGCGCTCTTTGCCGACACAAAAAAATGGGTCGAAGAAGGCTGGCTCGATTATATCGTTCCGCAAATCTATTGGCATATCGGCTTCGAAATTGCCGACTTCATCACGCTTGCCGATTGGTGGGACAATGTTTGTGCAGGAACAAACGTCAAACTGTACATCGGGATGGCAGCATACCGCGTCGATCCGAATTCGACAACGGCAGAGGCATGGAAAACTCCCGACGAATTGATTCGACAACTCGATTATCTCAAAACGAAACCGAACGTCAATGGATTCGTCATGTTCACGATAAATCGCCTGAAAGCCGGCACCGCCGTCAATAAGGCGTTGACGGAGTATTTTGGTGATACCCCCATTTCCAATCCGAAGGTCAACAAGAGTGTGTACGTTTATTTGAGTCCGTCGTCGCAGAACGCGAACATCGGATTCGGCGACTATCTGAGTGAAGAGTACCGAATGAACCAACTCGCCCAGCACTTGAAAAAGCAACTGTTGGAGGCGGGCGTGAAGGTCTTGCCGGACCTTCCGCCGGTAACGAAACAGCAACTGGATGATCGGAATTACAACCGAGTTTCGCTCCGTGATCGAATGAACGACAGTATGCGTCAGGCGCGAGAACTGGAACGAACGGAGCCGGATGCCCTCTTTTATCATATTGCGTTGCACACGAACGCTTTCAATCGGACTGTCCGGGGTGCCGAAGTGTTCGTCGATATGAACAACAGTCCCGAGGCGGCGGCGATGGCGGAACAACTCCTTGTCGCGTCGGTTGCGCTCTATCACAAAGAGAATCCAGAAGTTGCCGCCAGGCTCGCGGGCAATGCACGAGCGTTGCGGTTGAGTCGTGGTGTCAAAGATACCGTTGCCGCCAATCTGGGAGAGGCGCGGGCAACCAACACGAAAAACGGCATGCTCTTCGAGTTCTGTTTTCATGACGAAGAGCATGATTCCCAATGGATGCTCCGCTGCATTGCCGAAGGGGAAAAGGAAGGGGGAACCAATCCGCTGGCGAAAGTGCTGGTCGATGCGCTGGTGGAATTTGTCAATCGGCGATAAATAATCCTACCACACGGATCGACTCATAAGCCCGCCCTACAACCCATTCCCTTCCATCGTCAGATCGCTGAACAACCCCGGTCGTACGACAATCGGGCAGTCGCGGCGGAGTTCCGACCAACCGGTAAGTTGTGCCGTAAACTCTAACTTCCACGCCACTTCGTTGTTCTTTTGACGGAAAGAATGCATCACCCCCTCCGGCAAATGTAGATAAAACTCCTCGTGCAATGGCGAACCCGGGGCGGTACTGAAATCAGAGCGAGAAAAAATCGTCTGCCGAAAAACATCCAATCGATTCGTGACCGTGTCCGTTCCTTGATGAAATCGGGCAATTTCTTCGCACACCAAATCGACCGTCAAGTGCTGAAATGAGAGCACACCGTCTTGATGGAGCAATACCCGATACTTCCGATTAGGATAAATCGGATGATCCGACAGTTCCAAGAGCGTCGGTGCAATCCTGAATGTTGCCCAAAGTTGTCGAGCAACCGTCCAATACAGCGCAACACCCACAGCGCAGAACAGTCCGCGAAACAGAATATTCAGAAGCAAATCCTTCCAATCGCCAGCGGTATCGAAGAAGGATTGAATCAACACAATGAGGGCAATGATCGTCCACGCCGCCGCAAAGACGATCTGACCAATCAACGGAAAAAGCGGGCGATGCCCCAACGGCAAACGAAACGCAAGATGCGTGCCCGGACTTTCGTTAATGCTCCGAATGTCGGGAATCGTTGCCCAGTCTGATTTATTCGACTTCGGCAGTGTCAACGCGGCAACTTGCCGCTCTTTGGAGACCGCCAAGAGCCGAAAGGACTGCGGCAAGCCAACGAGACCGAGAACGATCAGCGAAAAGGACAAAAATAGCAGAAACCAACCCCAAATCGAAATTTGCCAAACGACGATTGCCTGCCGAGGATCATTAACACGGTACCAACAGTTTGTCCACTGCCGGACAACAAAGGGTTCGAGTGCCGACTCTGCGAATTCCTGATGGGGGGTAAATTTTTCTTTAGGTCGCAGAGTGTGATAATCGAACGTCCATACGCGGTAGGCTTTGCCATCGACAGTATGTTCGAGCAGCACTTCGGCACGGTACCGGACTTCATTGCCGAAGGTTTGTTCGGCAATCCGCTTGTCGAGAATGACTCCACGAGAGGGCGCGAACTCTTGATACAGGGTCAACTGCGGAATCGCCCAAGTCCAGAGTTGGAGCACAAAAATGACGACACCGACGATGCACATCGTCAGAAACGCCAGTGCTTCCCCCCATCGAATTTGCGAAAACCGAGTTTGCTTCATTGTGCGGAAATTATATCATACTTCGACTGCTATTTGCTCTTGCCTTTTCCCGAAAAAATCGCTAACGTCCGCGGGTATGCGAACGTTTTTGCTCATTACGGTACTGTGTTGCTTAACGGGTTGCGCCAGTTTCGGCGAACGAACGGCGAAGATCCGGAGCGAATTCGTTGGCGGAAACCTCGAAAAAACAAACGCCGAAATCGATAAAGCCCTCAAAAACAAGAAACGCTCCGATACCGATGTTCTCAAACTGAATCGGGCGATCGTCGCTCTGTCCAGCGGAAAACCGAAGGAAGCGGAAACACTCCTCCGCGAAGTCCGGGACAGTTTTGATCGACACGAAAGAGAGCGGGAAAAACGGATTGCCGAAAAGGCAGTATCCATGCTCCTCGACGACAATACCGTCTCCTATTCCGGCGAGGACTACGAGAATGTGTTGATTCGCGTCTTTCTTGCCCTATCCAATTTGATGCACGACGGTACCGACGCACCAGCATACGCCCTGCAAGTCGGACATAAGCAAAACGAAATCATCCGAAAAGGGGAAATGAAAGACCCCAAAAACGCGGACAAAACGGTCAATCCGAAGGCGGCATCGTACCGGCAAGTTGCTATCGGGCAGTACCTCATCGGTGCCATGCAGGAAGCAACGTACCGCAATCACGATGATGTGATCAGGGCTTATGAGGCGGTCAACACTTGGGAGCCAGGATTCTCGCAAGGGCGGCAGGACTTGGAACGCGCAAGACGCGGAGTCCATGCCCAGCAGGGCAACGGAGTCGTTTACGTCTTCGCTTTGGTCGGAGCAGGTCCGTACAAAGTTCAGAAAAACAGTGAAGTGTTGTACGAAGCCCAAATATTAACGACGTTTCTCATCGCAATGCTGAGCAGCCGACCAACGTTACCCGACTTCTCGCCGATCATGATTCCGTCCATTGAACGTCCGCGTGAAACGGTATCGGCACTCTCTGTTTCGATCAGCGGCAAATGGCAGGGACAAACGGAAACGCTCACCGACATCGGTCGGATGGCGGAGGAACAATTCGAGGCGGTCAAACCGCAAATCGTTGCCAGAGCCGTCGTTCGGCGCACTCTGAAAAAGGGAATCCTCTATGGATCGAAGGAACTACTCGACGTTAATCCCTGGGTCGGCTTGGCAATGGATGCCGGGGCAATGGTGGTGCAGTCGATGGAAACGGCGGACACACGGTCATGGAATTTGCTCCCGGCGGAGATTCAGGTGGTGCGCTTAGAAGTCCCGGCGGGAGAACATCGGCTGACGTTGCAACCGATGAGTCGAGTCTTTTCGATGGCACGTCGCGGATACATCGTTTCGGAGGCTTCTGTCCGAACCGGCAATCAATACAGTCGAACAATTGCCGTCGAGCCGGGACGCAACACCTACGTTCTCGCCAACTTTCCCGGCGACGAACTGGTCGGCAGTATTGTCGTCAGCAATGAACCGGAGAGCAACAAGTAGCCGACCGACCGCTGGGCGGTTGGTCGGCGAGTGCCGACTGGGACGACCGGAAACGTATCGGTTGTCCAAGTGCGGCAATGTAGTCGGCTCTGGCACCAGTCGCCCGGCGGGCGACTGACTATACTGCCAACGGGGTCAAATTGGTCATTTTGAATTCTTTGCGTCCTTTGCGTATGGGAATTTAACGCAAAGGCGCAAAGGACTTCGCAAAGATCGCAAAGGACAGGGCTTGCGCCCGGCGCTCTTGCACCGGCGGGCTTGCGCCCGGCGCTCTTGCGCCCCCGCTCCCTCCGCTCCGGATGTGCCAAATCTCTCGATTGTATTAAAGTTGCGGTTCCGGTTATGCCGAAAAATCCCTATAAGGCATGTCGCCTTCCCCCGAGGAAAGATGACGGAGCACGGTTGTACCGTAGGCTCGTAACCTTAACCCTTTGTAACGAAAGGAAACAAAACAATGAGGAGACAAAAATCACACGAGGAGGCTCCGTACCCACGAGACGGAGTAAGAAAATCGACCAAAGAGTCGATATTCAAAGCAATCACTGCGATGGTCGCAGGTGGATTGCTCGCCGTCGCAATGCCGATGGCAATGGCGCAATCTTATACGTACGACATTAATGGCACGTCAGTAACCGAATTTGGTGATGTAACGTCAACTACGGCTGCCGACGTGTTTCCCAGCAAAAGCCTGCACGTGGGTGTCCTGCTTGATACCAAAAGCACGGACTCATTGGCTCCTTTTGTTGGGTACTGGCAACCAGTTGGTCATTGGGTCAATGCTCAGAAGGATTCCAATGCTCTTGCTTGGAATGTCTACAATGTGGGCAACATCAGCCTCACCTCTACATCTGCCAACACCTCAGGTAATGCTGGTGTGATGGCAGTCGCCACTAATGATGCCACAGGAGTGTTCAATCTTGGCAACATTACTATCAGTGGTGTGGCAGCAACAACCGACGAACTCGCCGGGTTTATTTACAGAGCAGACGGCGATTTTGAGGGTGTAATCAACGGCAAGAACATTACCGTTACTTCGACAGATAGTACGGACGCATACGGTGCTTATTTCCGCAATACCGCCCTTGCTGCCCCGCCGTATTGGGCAGACTTGACGGGAGAAGTCAGTTTTGACACCATTAAAGTTGCCTCGACCGGTGCAAGCGCCGGAAACGCCGTCGGTTTTGTGGCGGGTTCCGTCAATGGTACATCCGCAAGTTTTGCGAGCGTCTCTATCAAAGAGATCGATGTTACTGGTGGTCCCGGTTCTGCGTGGGCGATGGGGGCACAAATCAATGGTGCCAACGAGTTTGGTTCGTTCATCGTTGATACCTTGACGGTAATTGGCGATGGCTCGGCTGGTGGAATCCGGTTGGGTGAGAGTGGAGTCGTGGCTAATGTTATCGGCACAGTGTATGCAGGCAAGATGGTTGTCAAAGCCGAAGGGGATGATGCTTACGGTTTCAGAGATTTCAATGGCACTATGACCGGTAACGGCATGTTGATCGCGGGTTCGATTAAGGTTACCTCTACTGCTGGTAATGCCGATGGTTTTCTCATTGGCAGTGCTTTCGGCGGTACACTTGCAGCAGGTGAGATCGTTGCAACCGCATCTGGAGATGCAGCCGGTATCCGTGTTAACGGTGATGCCAATATTTTCCTGTCTGGCGACATTACTGCTGTTTCAGACGGCGGTAACGCAGTTGGTGTGAAGACTGCCGGACAAGCGTCCATCACACTTGGCAACGACGTCAAGGTAGTGGGACAAGGCAGTGGACAGGGAACTGGTTTCGACATCGATGGCGGTGAGTTTAACCTCAAGGGCAACCTCCTGGTTACCAACGGTCTCGTGACAACTGATGACGTGGCGATTTTCGGCAATGGTCGTGCCAATCTGGGTGATGGTCTCGATATGGGTAGCAATGCCCTTATTATTGGTGACGCACCTGGCGACACCACGCAAGTCGCGTTCAATTTCGCAAAGGCGGTGGATCTTGGTGATGAAAACAACTTTCTCGGCGCAGACGCAACGCTCATTCTCTACGGCGAACTTAGTTCCATTTCAGATCCGGTGTGGAAGTTTACCGATGACGCAGATGATTTCAAAGGCAACCTCTACAGCATGGCGATCTTCACCGAGTACACGAAGGATAGCAATAACATGCACATCAACGCCTCGCACCTTGACAAAGCCAACATGAGTGATGCATACGTCGTAGCGATGTTGATGCATAATCGTTATGCGGCTTGGAATGCGGTTCGTGATCGGATGATTTCCGGTAATGATAACAGCCGATTGTTCCGTGGTCAGATTTGTGATCCTTGCGGACCGCTTGGTAAGGGTTTTTGTGATCCTTGTGACGCGGTGGGGTGTGATCCTTGTGATCCTTGTGGACTTTTCGGTGGCGACCGCTATTGCAATGGTGGTAACGGTTGTGGTAACGGCTATGGTAATGGCTGTGGTAACGGTTATGGTAATGGCTGTGGTGACGGCTATGGTAATGGCTGTGGGGACGGTTGTGGACGCGGTTTCGGTTTCGGCGGATTTAGTCTCGGGAGTGCCGCTCGAAATGCTTGGGTTGCTTATACCGGAAGAAGTGACCGATTCGAGAGTTCTTATCGTTTCAATAATGAGTGGAGACTTTCTACGGAAGGTGTCCAAGTTGGTACCGATTTGTATAAGTCCCGACGCGCTCAATTAGGCGTTCTCTTCGGATATGAGGGGGGGAATGCTACGAGCCGCAACTGGTTCAACGCGACCAGTGACCGGGTGGAAATGGAAGATTATTACTTCGGTTTCTACGGTGCACGAGTGTTCCGCGGTGGTGCCGATGCCCGGATCGTTTTCGCTGGAGGTCGTCAAAAGTTCGATCTGGTTCGCCGGATGGATGCCAATGGTCTGACCACCTACACTGCCGATTTCAAGGGTCGTACTTCGGAAACGAATCTCGAATTGGGCAAACGATTGTACTCGGGTCGTGCTTGGAGCATACGACCGGTTGTTGCCATCGACGTGTTCACGAACCGACTGAAGGGTGCTGCTGAAGCCGGGGCTGGAAATAACCGAGTGGCTTACAACAAAGCCTCTTTCAATCAGGTCTTCTTCCGCTTTGGTTCGGACTTGCGTTGGCAGGCACGTAACCTCACGGTCAACAGTGGTCTCTACTATGCCTACGATGTGTGTGGTGATGACCTGAAGGCGAAAGTGGTGGGTAATGTCTCCCAAATAAATGATACTCTATCTGCGCACCTCTATGGCTCGAAAGTCGGTCGTTCGATGTTGACCTACAACCTCGGTACCGACATTCAGGTTGCTCGTAACTTCTCGATTTTTGGTGGTTATGATGCTCAGTACATCACTGACCGCTCCAATAAGCGGGTGAACAGCATGGGTCACGTCGGTGCTGCGGTCCGATGGTAGAAAGTTTTAGTCGCCTCACCCTGTGAGGCGAAGTGAAACAAAGAGCCGGGGATGATGTCCCCGGCTTTTTTTCGTGGGCAAGGTAGGTTGCCGACCGCCGGGCGGCAACGTCGGCGACAGCCGACTGGGACGACCGGAAACGTGTCGGTCGTCCCAATGCGTACCGCACCAATCGCCCGGCGGTCGGTTGGCTACCGATTAGTGGTATACTGCCAACGGGGACAAATTGGTCATTTTGAATTCTTTGCGTCCTTTGCGAGAATCTTTGCGTCCTTTGCGTTTAGGAACTTAACGCAAAGGCGCAAAGGACTTCGCAAAGATCGCAAAGGACAGTTTCATACCGCTTGCAGTATAGCAACGTGCGGTACCCGGCAATTTTTGTCGATTTTCTCTTTTGTGTCAATTTTTTCGATTATTTTGTCGATAGAGGGACACGGGTTGCCCTTTTACCTTGAATCCCCCTTGAAATCGTCAATCTTCCCCGCCATCCTTTTGGGTGGAATCCTGAGCGTAGTGTTTTACGGTGCGATGCACATGGGATGGATCCAGAATCCCCTCGTGGTGCGCTATTTTGGGAGCCATCCCATCGAGTATATCATTACGATGATGTTTTTTGTTGGAGTTGCCATCTTGCTGGTCAAGTTTCAGGCAATCTATTTTCAGCGGCAACTGTTGCAGAAGAGTCCGATCCTGCCGCCGCATCCCCAATTTTTGCCTGTGACTCACGCAGAGAGTGATCTCGAGACCGTCGGGGAGCACGAAAGACAGCATGGTGCCTCGCTACTGACGGAGCGCATGAAAGTGCATCTTCGGTCTGTGCTCCGTAGCAATTCGGCAAGTAATTTGGATACCGAACTCCGCAGTCGTGCCGAAGCCTTCGCCGCCAAAGCCGATGCCGAGTACGGTCTTACCCGGTCTATTCTCTGGGCGATCCCGATGATCGGTTTTCTCGGTACGGTCATTGGAATCACGATGGCGCTGGACAATCTTGATCTTAACACGATCAATGAGTCGAGCAAAAAACTCTCGGCGGGTCTTGCCGTCGCCTTTGATACAACGGGGCTTGCGATTGCGCTTGCCGTGGTGCTCTTTTTTGTGCAGTTTCTTGTGCATCGTGAGGAGACGAGTCTCTTGTCGGAGACTGACCGGCTCACGGAAGCAGAATTGTGTGGTCGCTTTGAACAAAACGATCTGCCGAAGGATAACGAGTCCATTGTCACTGTCCGCCGTATGTTGGAGGTGATTATTGATTACTTGGAACAAGCCACGACCAGACAGACGGGTGCTTGGGAGCAATGTTTGACGACGGTTAATCACCGATACGCCAAACTGACGGAACAGAGTGCGGAGACGCTTAAAATCTCGCTGGCATCGGCATTGAGTGAGAGTATGGAACATCATGCGAAGTCGTTGGTGCAAGCGGAGTCGGAACTTTTATCGCAGGCGAATCGAACGACGATCCAGTTTAACGAAGCGTTTTCCAAGAGTGCTGCCAGTATGTTGGCACTTCGTGAGGAGACGGTGAAGCAAACGGAGACCGTTCGGGAAATTTTGGGGGCGAACTCTCAACTTCTCCAACTGGAGGAGCGATTGAAAGAAAATTTATCGATGCTTTCAAACATCGGCAATTTCGAGGAGACGGTTAACAGCCTCGCCGCCGCGATTCACTTGCTCAACAGCAATCGGCGAAGTGAACTACGAGCAGGTTAGCACAAGAATAGCGAACGCAAGTCTGGCGGTGACAGTTCACGTTGGGAGCGTTTTCCAAAAAGGGGAGCGTTTTTTACAGGTACAAATCTTTTACAGGAACAAATCAAAAATCAAGGGTAACGAGCATTCCGTAGGAATGCACCCCTCGGTAGAAAAAGTGTTCCTGCCTTCCATCTTGCATTCCTACGGAATGCCGATAATGGAAAACGGCTTTCTTCTACCGAGAGATTCATCCCTAAGTCGTCTTGTAATGCCTTGCACAACATTGAAGGTATCCGGCTGGCAAAAACGGCAGACTCCTGATTTTCAGGGGTTTGCAAGATTATGCAGACCGGTGCAGACAAAAAAAAGGAGCCAAAAGGCTCCAAAACTGCCGAAAAGAGGACTCGAAGATGTTATCAAAACTCATTATCCTATAATAACTTCGGTGAAGCATCAAAACCGTCTGGTGCAGAATCCGGTGCAATTTCTGATTTGCCCACCGATTTGCAACAAGTCATCGACCATTGGCACGCACTCCCGCCTGAAATCAAACAGACGATCCTCACGCTGGTTAAGCATGCGCGGTAAAAATATTGGGAACCTCTTGACTTACCCGTCGCAAGAATAGATAATGCCTTTGTGAGCATGGAGTTCATGGGAGTGTTTGCCATGCCCGCATTGAGAAGACGGCTTTTCTTGATCATTCTGCACGGATGCTCTTTTGACTATTTGCACCCCGCCCTTTCGCTCCTTTTGCGGACGCGCGGATGATCTTTGAAAAGCAGGCGATGCAAGAAATGTATCGCTCCCCGGACGTGGGAACTCCGAGGGGCACAGGGGAGGGGAATTCCTCTTGACTTGTTCGCCTGAATTGACGATAATGCAGTGTGTAGACATGGATGCTTCAAAATTCTACGGAAGGTGTTGTCCGCACAATATCTAAAATGGGGGTCTATGGAACATTACATAAAATTTTATGCGCCCGTTACTTCAAATACGGCGATTCAGTTACAACAGTCTATTGAACAGTTACTTCGACAAGGGTTGACGAAGTTGCACCTGCTTCTTTCCACACCCGGCGGAAGTGTTCACGACGGAATCTCTTCGTACAATTTTTTGAGAGGACTGCCAATTGAAGTTTGTACTTACAATTTCGGGAGCGTCGATTCCATTGGAGTGGTTCTTTTTTGCGCTGGAAAACAAAGATTTTCGGTTCAAAATGCCCGATTTTTGCTGCATCCGGTAGCAATGCAGGTTTTTAGCAACCAAGTGTTTGATGAACCGGGCATGGAGGAGAAAATAAACGCATTGAAGGCGGATCAGCAGAACATTGCAAATGTAATATCAGAAACT
>Ga0123353_10014118_pt1 | contig 11494 bp, 13 predicted proteins | sample TergutLab28metaG_3_FD_92763 | JGI IMG/M metagenome (GOLD analysis project Ga0123353, IMG submission 92763) | Labiotermes labralis P3 segment gut microbial communities from Petit-Saut dam, French Guiana - Lab288 P3 | ecosystem: Host-associated > Arthropoda: Insects > Digestive system > Gut ... | reverse complement strand
TTTCTTCTGCTCTTCCTCGGTTAGATTTACTTCATATTTTTTCTTTGGCATTTGATACACCCCTATATGAGTATATCATACTTTCTGCATTTATACAACTATTAGGCTTAACAATGTACTAGTTATATTAGCAATTTCAAGAAAAACGAGAAGGGTGGGCACGGGGACATTGACATACGTAATTTTACGTGACGTAGTTAGCAAAAGAGGTGTTGAGTACGAAGTACGTTTATCCGGCCATTTTGTATCCGGACGACGGGGCGGTCGGCGTAAAGGTCCCAGACTTGCCCGGCTGTTTCACCTTTGGAAGCAACCGAGCGGAGGCCCTTCTTATGGCCAAAGACGCGATTGAAATGTGGCTTTGGGACGCGGAAAATAATGTGGCTCAACTATCAGGCGGAAAAGGCAAACGCGCCGTTCTCACAAATACTGCAGCAGGGTTTAAAGGAATATCTACACGTTCCAGAATAATTCGAATTCCAAATAAAGCACGCGCCCAAGGATTTTATGCTCCTTGGGCGTTTCGTTGTTTAACGAATCGGCAGCGTCATATCAAAAATCATCTCCGCCAACTTGCGCGGCGTCTCTCTCAGTCCATTCTTCAGCCAGTACTGCACCACGCCGATGCCGCCGTTCACCACAAAAATAAGGCGCACGTCCTCATTAAAAGGGGGCGTAAGCTTGCTTTGCGCCGTGGAAAAATCACATACCTGGCAGGCCATATAAAAGAGCTGCTTTTGGAAAGCGATATTACCCTGCTCGCTCATCAACACTTGCAGATATTTGTTGTTTTCCAATATGCACTCAAAAAAACGTTCCAGCGAGCGGATTGTACCCTCCCTGCCTTCCTGCCACCTATCAGACAGTTCCCCAAGGACCTCCCGTATCCAGGTGAGGGTATCTTCTTCAATGGCATGCAATAACGCGTAGATGTCCTCGTAGTGCGCGTAAAATGTGGAGCGGTTGACGTTGGCTCGATCACACAGCGCTTTGAGTGTAATTTTTTCAAAGGGCTTTTCTTTCATCAATTCAATCAAGCTGTCCGCCAGCACTTTGCGGGTATATTGCGTTTTCCTGCTCTCTTTCATAACACGATAAACCTCCGGGCAATTTGCTAATATTTGCTTACAAACCGACAAAAATAGGGGAAACAACGTGTACACAACTTTTTATAATAGACTGACGGTTGCAAACCCAACTCTAGGTATATTATACTGCCTTATGGAAACGGAAGTCAAGCCCGTTTATCTTATCTGGAAAAGAGGTTGTGGTTATGTTACAGTGGATTATTGAATATCTTCAGTTCTGGAGCAATGTCCTCCCGTTCCCTAACATACCGATGGATTGGTTCATCGAATTTCTGAAGTCTTTCCTTGCATAACAGCGAGGGGCTTGTTCGCCAAAGAGCCCCCTGCCATCACTGACAGCACTCTTACCTGCAAAAGTGCGCCACAGTGTGCAAAGAAGTCCCTTTTTGAGAGGGCATTCCCCTGCGGTCCGCAGCCGCGAAAACCGAGATTGACAAATGAAATGGCAGTTGCTATAATTGGAAAAGAGAAGAGGGGGCGGTGCGATGTTTCATCCAGGTGTGACACAGAACCGTCTCCTGTTTTACTATTTTTGAGTACAGAAAAGGAAGGTGTGAATGCATGAGCCGGGAAATGACGGGAAAGGAACGGATTCTCGCCGCGCTGCGGCGGCAGCCGGTGGATCGGGTTCCATGGGTTCCGCTTCTGGTACCCTACACCATCGCGGGCTTTCCGAAGGAGGCGCCGCACCGGGTGGCGGAAGCCATGCGCGCCGTCGGCTGCGACATCTGGACGCAGGCCGCCGCGGACCGATTCGGGGCATGGGTTCCGAAGCCCGGAAGCAAGATGAAGATGCTCGAGTATTTTGTCGACGGGGACATCGTCAGCGGCTACGAGACGCCGGAGGGGACCATTACCGAACGGCAGCGCAGCGGCGCGTACGGCTCGCTCAACGCGCCGGTGGAGTATCTGATCAAAACGCCGCAGGATCTGCGCGTCTACCGCTATGTGCTGGCAAACAGCTTTCTCCACGTTGCGGATCTTTCCGACCACTATGACTGGGAGGCGGCTGTCATCGGCGAGGATGGCGTGATTACGGACGTCGGCATAGGTCTGTCTCCGTTTAAGGCGTTCATCGAAATGATGACGGGCGTGGAGAACACCTACTACTTGCTGGCCGACGAACCGGAGCTGTTCGACGAAGTGATGGAATTGATGCACCAGCAGCGGCTGACGCAAATCCGGGAGACGGCGAAACGCAGCAAGGCCGAAATCTTCATCAGCTCCGAAAACACCAGCTGGACCACCATGGCGCCCGAGCACTACGAGCGCTATTGCGCCCGGCAGCTGAGCGAATACTCGGACATCCTGCACGAATGCGGCAAGATACACGTGATTCACATGTGCGGCAAGCTGGGCCGGCTGCAGACACAGATCGCGGCCTGCCGCTTCGACGCGGTGGCCGACATCGCCCCGGAAGCGACGGGGGACACGGAGCTCTGGGAGGCGGCCGAATACTTCCCGGATAAGGCCGTGAAGGGCGGAATCGGCTGCGAAACCTTCATCGCGGACGACCCGCGCGTCTGTTACGACAAGGCCTGTGAAATCCTGGAAAAGACGAAGGGACGTCCCGGCGTATTGCTGGGCTCCGGTGATTCCGTCCCCAACGGGGCGAGCATGGAAAACCTGCGCGCTGTCTCAAAAGCGGTGAAGGAGGTGGGACGATGCTGACACAGGCACTGATCGAATGGGCACTCCGGAGCAGGCAGAAAAAACTCTGCGCCGCCATCGGAGAAGATATCGACGTCAAGGCTTACCTGGAAAAAATCGTCGCATATTTCGATGCCGGGAAGGCCAAAGACCGGCGCATGACCCTGGTCTATGAGATCCACGACAGCGGAGCCAACGACGGGGTCTGGACCGTCTCGATTGCCGACGGGAAATGTACCCTGACGGAGGGTGAGGCGGCCAGCTATGACACCAAGATGTACATGACGGCGGAAGTCTACCGCCGCATCCTGACCGGGCAGCTGGAACTCGGGCACCTGGCCTACGCGACCGGCGCGGTACGCTACTACGGGAATTCGCTGGGGCAGCGCGAGCTGAACTCGTATTTGACCATCCCGAAAAAAGTGCTGATCGCGAAGCTGTAGAGCCGGACAACAAAACCACCTGTCATTGGCAGGTGGTTTTTTACTCTCTATCCTCCTCGGGCGTCTTCGCGGCCCGCTCGAACAGTTCCCGCGTCTCATGGATTTGCAGCTTGGAATACAGGTTTTTGCGGTAGCTCTTGACGGTTTCCAGCTTGTACCTCAATTCCTCCGCAATCTCGTTGTTCTTGTAGCCCCGCAAAATCAACCCCGCGACGGCAAGTTCCCCCTCCAGCAGCCTTTCCTGGGTGCTTGCCTGCAAATTCTCCCGCCAGGTCAGTTCAGGTGTCTGGTCAATGGTCTCAGGAGGGGGTTCCGGCACCGGTTTCAGCGGCTCCGACAGCATCTCGTTGATTTCTATGAGCTCGGAGTCGTTCACCCACTCCTCTGTAAAGTAGGTCCGCAGCAGGAAGGGAAACACGATGAAGTAGGTGACGGCTACGGCCGCCGAAATCCCGGCCAGCGCAAGCACGGTGCTCTGTGCGGCCCCCGGGCCGAACACATTGCCCAAAACCACGCTGCCGGCCCCGCCCACTACGGCAAACCACAGCGCCAGCTTGGGATGATTTTTGTTGCGGTATTTCCGGCTGATGACGCCCATGTTGTAGTAGAGCGTAATCATACCCATCGTTCCGGACATCCCCACAAACAGGGCGACGGGAACCGCGGCGGCGGAATAGCCGGAGGCGAGGGCGTAACACAGGGCAGCCAGCAGGAAGCTGGCAAAGGTTAGGTTCCAAATCGTGTAGAGGCTGCTACGCACCCAGGCGAAGACAACAAAATACAGCGTGCAGCCCAAAAGGCCGCCTACAAAATACCAGAGGTATACGTCTTTTGGCGCGCGCAGGGACACGTCGTCCAGGATGATTTTCCCGAAGCATTTCACGAAGATGGCGAAACTGCAGTTGAGCACCAGCGTGAAACGGGAAATTTTCTTATTTTCCGCTGGGACGACGGCATGCTCCGGTATGGCGGGCTCCTCTGCGGGAAGATCGCTCTTTTTAAACAACAGGGCCAGACCCAGCATGCCGAGCAGCAAAAAGACAGAGCTCAGCCGTTCGCCCAGGCTGTCTATCCACTCCGGGCGGTAGAGCAGGGAAAACAGGTTGACTCCTATGGAGCCGAACAACATGCCGTAATACTTTTCGGTATTGTTCATAATATAGACATAGGGGATCAGTATCCCCACGCAGACAATGCCCATCAGCGTGCCGAGGATCGGTGCGCCAAAGCCCCGCCATGCGGGCGGAAATACAAACAGGAAGACCGCCGAGACGCAGAGCAACGCCACGGTACCCAGACGGAGTGTCTTTACGAACCACTCTTTTTTGTAGAAGCAGATCACAATAGCGGCGCTGAGCAGGGTCACCCCCTGCGTAACGCTGCGGATTTCCGCCGTGTAGATCTGGCCGGAGGTCGGTGTAGAAGTCCACCAGGTGTAGAAGGCCACCACCCACGCGTAGAAGACCGACCAGAAAATCAAATAGGGGGTGTTTGCCCTTGACAGCCCCTTGAATGAGTTGACCCTTTCCATTTTCAGTCCCTTTCCGGATATCTCTATTTTAGTATTATAGCGCAAAACGGTAAAAATTACAGCAGTTATTTTTAATTTGTTTTATTCGAATTTCTAAGTAAAACCCCCTTCTGGGGGGTATCAATTTTTCGCCATTTATTTTTAAGTATAAGACGTATAAGATTCGGGCAAAACCATCCGTATGTTTAAACTTGGGCTTCGTGCCCGGAAAGGGGTCTTTCATATGGCAAACGATCTATTTGGAGGTCTGGGCAACTTGGGAAACCTGGGCGGTATCCTCGGCGGCATTGCCAAAAATATTGTCCCAAAGGATACGCCGGAGGGCAAGCTGTTGAGCGCCCAGAGCGACCTTGCCGACCTGCAGAAGCAGGAATCGGATCTTTTGGTGGAAATCGGGAGGCAAGCCTACCAGCAGGATCCAAACGCGTGGCCCCAGGCCGACAAACTGCGGCTGATTCAGCAGAACATCGCATCGACCCAGGCCACATTGAGCGCGGCGCAGCAGGCGCAGCAGGCGGCGGCGGCCGCCCAAGCCGTTGAAGACGCGCGGGGCCGCTGCCAGAACTGCGGCGAGAAGAATCCGGAGGGCGTGCGGTTCTGCCAAGGCTGCGGGTCGCCTCTGGCCACGGCGGGCCCGAAGCACTGCGTCTCCTGCGGCGCGGAACTTGCGGCGGGCACTCGCTTCTGCGGCGCTTGCGGCGCCAGGCAGGATTCGTAGAAAGGAGCGGATATATAAATGGCCTTCTACAAACAACCCTGTATTCACTGCGGCACCTTTATCGACGGCGAGTCCAAACTCTGCCCAACCTGCGGCAGTCGCAGCCCCTTTTGTTATCTCTGCCCCTCGTGTTTAATCCCCATTGAGCGGGGCGCTCCGCTCTGCTCCAACTGCGGCAGGCCGCTCCAGGTCATCTGCCCCACCTGCAGGCGCCAGACCTTTGCGGGCGAGCGCTGTGACGCCTGCGGCGCGGGCCTGATGGTCTACTGCAAAAACCCCCGCTGCGGTCAACTGCAATTCTTCGAAAATCAAAAATGCACCGCCTGCGGGAAAAAGATGAAATGAGGTAATCCATATGCTTCAAGCATTCACGCGCAACTACCACGACAATTCCACCGACGCGGGCTACCAGTTCACATTCAACTGCGACCGCTGCGGCGACGGCGTCAAGTCCAGCTTCATTGAATCCTCCACCTACAAGAAGCAGGCGGGCCGCCGTCTGTTGGGCCAGGGGGCCGGCGTTGTCGGCAATCTGGTGGGTGGAAAACTCCGCAATCTCGGTTATTCCGTCGAACGCGGAGCTGACATCCTGAACGAGCGCCACTACGGTCAGTCCCCCGAGTGGCAAAAGGAGCACGAGCAGGCCTTCGAGCGGGCGCAGAACGAGTCCAGGCGCTTTTTTCACCGCTGCCCCAACTGCAACAGTTATGTCTGCGACCACTGCTGGAATGAGGACGGCGGACTCTGCACCGACTGCGCGCCGCGGCAGGAGGTCTATGTGGCGCAGGCCCACGCGCAGGCCATGCGGCGCAATATCGACGAGGCCGGCTACAATGCCACTGTCTGGCAGGGAAACATTGAGAGCAAAACCACCATCTGCCCCACCTGCGGCAAACCCGCCGGGACCGGCAAATTCTGCAACAACTGTGGCGCCTCCATGGACTTGAAGACGTGCCCAAACTGCGGCGCGAAAAATGCGCTGAGCGTGCGTTTCTGTAACAACTGCGGCACCAACCTGGCGCAAGCCGCCGCGCCGCCCAGCGGAAAGTGCGGCGCCTGCGGGTTTGACAATCCGCCGGGAACCAGGTTCTGCGGCGGCTGCGGGAATCCGCTTGGTTAAACGTTGACCCTGTAGGGGCGATTCAGGAATCGCCCTTTGCTGGATACAACAAATTGGCCCTGTATCATACGAATAAAACTGCAGAGGAGGAATTAGCACGAAAGTCAGCGTAGGCGGCGGTGTGGGCACCGGAACCGGCATGGCAAGCATGAAGGGCAAAAACAAAGGCTTGTATAAGGACGCGCCCGGCGGCATCGTCATCGCCGTAGCCGCCCTGTTGCTGGTCATCGCGGTTCTGGTCGGTCTTTTCGGCAACCGCTTCATGAAAACGGCCGAAAAAGCGACGGCGGAAATCATCAATATCCAGGCCAACGGAGACAGTCATGTGGTCACCGTGCGATACACGGATAAAGGCGGCGTTTCGCGGCAGGCACAGCTCAACTCCTATAACGCTAGCATGAGGATTGGCCAATTCCTCGAAATCTATTACCAGCCGGATAATCCCTCCAGCGTGCGGACAGGCGGCAGCTCCTGGATTGTGATTCTCATTGTCGGGGGCATGGGTGTTGTATTCTTCCTTGTAGGCTATTCCATGATGCGCAAACAGCGCGAGGAGAAATGGCTGTGCGAACACGGTACACGCTACGACGCCGTCCCCGTCGACTGCCGGCTGAGCACCAATGTCACGCGCATCAGCTCCAGCGGCAGCAGCACGATACAGAGCACCAACGTCAGTTACACCTATGTGTTGATCTGCCACTATCGGGGGCAGGACGGCACGGTCTATGAGTGCAGCAGCCGCGCCCTGAATTACGACCCGCGCCCCTATCTGTCCCGCAACCTGGTATCAATCTATGTGAACTCGGAAAATCCCAAGAAATATTTCATGGATGTTCTCGGTTCCATGGACAGCAACGTGGTCCGGGTGTAGGCACAAGCCAACGCAGTATTTGGAGAGACGGCCTTCGGCTGTCCCCCAATCCACAATTTTATAGAAGGAGCATGACTATGAACTTTTGCAAAAACTGCGGAACAGCGCTTCAAGAGGGCCAGGGCTTCTGCCCCGCCTGCGGAACAGCCGTGGCGGCTGAGCCGGCACAGCCCCAACAGCCCCAGTATCAACAACCGCAGCAACCGCCCCAGCAACCCCAATATCAGCAGCCCCCGCAACAGCAGTATCAACAGCCGCAGCAACCCTATCAGCAACAGCCCTACCAGCAGCCCCAGCAGCAGAATTTCCAGCAGCAGCCCCCCATGTACCAGCCGCCCGTGATGCCCGGCTCACAGCCGACGAGCGAGGCCCAGGACGCGGAGCAGAACAAGCTGATGGGCATTCTGGCCTATGTCTTCTTTGTCATCCCCCTGGCGACCGGGGCGCATAAGACTTCCCCTTTCGTCAAGTTCCACACCAATCAGGGTGCCCTGTTCCTCGGCGCCTGGGTGGCCGTTCAAATCGTCATCGCGATTCTCCGGGCTGTTTTACGGGCCATTTTCTCCGCCACCCTTGCCTGGGGGATTTACAGCCTGCTCGGCACCCTTTTGACCTTGGTTTCTCTGGTTCCCCTCGTGCTGGGTGTCATGGGCATTCTCAACGCAATCAACGGCAAGTGCAAGCCCCTGCCCTTTATCGGCGACAAATTCACGCTTATAAAATAATAAAGGAGAAAAATATATTTATGAAAAAGCTTATCGTTTTGGCCCTCGCGCTGGCGTTGGTCTTTTCTCTGGCCGCCTGCGGCAGCAAGGATACCGGCGGAGACAATAACGGCGGCGGAAGCGGCAACAACGACGTCACCACCGCCGGCAAGAACAGCGACAATGACAAAAAAGGCGGCAACGACAACAAAGGCGGAGACGCCGGCGAATTCAAATCCCGCAAGGACATTGAGTCCACATTAAGCAACTATAAAATCAAGACCGAATCCACCGACGGAAACGGAAACAAAGTAGTTATGACCGAACTGCGCTGCGCCGAGGGTTATGTCATGATTCCAGACGAGGCAAACCCGGAAAACATTGTATACATCGAATACGGCACGGGCAAAATGTATATGCTGAACACGAAAGAAAAATCAGGTATGGCCATAAAGCTAGATGACGGCGGTGAGGAAACCTATAAAACTTTTGGTATGGGGCTCGGCGCGCATCTGTTTGCCTTTGAAAACATGGGCAACGATTTCAAAAAATTCGGCACCGAAAAAGTGATTGGGCGCACCGCGAACGTGTATGAATACAGCCTCTTTGGCTCCGGCTACAAGATCTGGGTCGACAAAGCCACCGGCATCACCTTGAAACGCACATATTTCCAAGGGAACGACTCGGTCACCTGGGAGGTAAAGGAGCTAAAAATTGGCGGCGTCAAGCTCTCTGACTTGATCAAACTCAGCGACTATCAAATCCTGGATATGGATAACCTTCTCAGCGGTTTAGAGGGTTTGGGCGGCAATTAAACGGCATCCCGCGTATTCGCATTGTAAGGGACGATGCCCACATCGTCCCTATTTTTGCTAGCGGCATTGTTTAAAAGGGGACGATGCGGACATCGTCCCCTGCAGGAAGGAATGGCGTCAATGGATATTTCCTCTCTCCCCTCGATTGAATACAGCGCCACGGTGGCCTCCCCCCTCGTGAACGGGGAGGCGAAGCTGTCCATCACGGAAAACGGCCTGGCGGTGACAGCCCTCTTCAGCGCAACGGAAATCCCCTTCTGCGAGATGAACGCGCTGAACCTGAACAATTATGTGGTCAATCTCGCCACCGACGGCGGCCTTTACAGCTTTTCCCGCCTGGGGAACTGGTGCCAGCCTTTCTACGACGCGCTGTACGAGGCCTACAATCAAACGGTGTTAAGAGCGCTGTTCACGCAGGGCACACCCCTTGCCACGGCGGCCGGGCCCTATCACTACAGCGAATTCGGGACCAGTGCCGGCGGCCAGGCGCCTGTCCGGGTGTATGAAAACAGCGTCTGTGTGCTGCCGCCGGATTTGGGGGCGCGGCGCATCCCGCTGTGCTTCGTCAACGGCCTGGATAAGGCCGATTTCGGCCTGACTTTGCGCATCGACAGCCCTCTCGGAGGGGCGGCTCCCGGTTCCGCGGCTGAAAGTTATACGTTCTCCAAGCTGGGTTACGATACGGCACCCTTCACCCAGGCGGTGGAGACGCAAATCCGCAAGCTGCGGGAAAAGACGCTGGCAGTGGTGCGGGAGATTGCGCCCTCTCTGACGGCGGCGCAGGCGGCGGGCATCGCGCTGCTCCTGCCGGAGGGCGCGGCGGCGCCCATGGGGCGGCTTGCCGCTGTCGCCCCGGCCTTTGTCGCGGCGGCGGAGGAAAAAATCGCCAAAACCCGTGCCGCTGAAAGTGTTCAGTTTTTCCGGAGTTTCTGCGACCCGGCGGAGATGTATCTCGGTTTCATGCCCTACGCGCCCTTCCCCGCGGCAACGGAGGCGGGCGGCTTGGGCAATCTCCTGGAAGACCCCAGTGCTCTGGCAGGTGGTTTCGGCGCGCTGACAGACGTCCTGGGCGCCCTTTCGGACAGCGGAGAGACCTCGGCAGACGAGGTTCCGGACCCCTACCTGTTCTGGCTGATTGCCCCCTCCGCGGATAAACGTTCCTGCGCGGTGGAATTTGCCGTCCCGCAGAACGACTCGGCGGCCACCTTTGTCTACCGCTGTGATTCCGGCTTTGCGCTCTTCGCCAGCCGGCTGAACCGCGCGCTGGAGGCCATCGCCTTCAAACGCGAGGTCATCCGCCTTTCACAGGAAGATCTGCGCAAGCCGGAAAACAGCGTATACTACATGGCGAGCAAGCGCACCGTTTCGCTGCGGTTTGTGCGTTCCTGTTTTTTGGGGCGGGCCATACACAGAGGCCCGGAAAGCTGGAAAAAACAACTGCTGGAGTTGCTTGGGGCACAATAGTCTGTACTTGCTGTTTGAATCAGGTTCTAGGTGCCGTCTGGCAAGTTGGTTACGGTGTATACCCCGGCGGCACTGCCGTTCATACAAACCGTTCCGCCTTCCTGGACGCAGACCTGCCAGGCAGAGGGCTGGGCGGTGTAGCCTTTCGGCGGAATGGTTTCCGCCAAGGTATAGTTCCCGGCTGGCATACAGGGAAAACGCGCGAGCCCCGCGCCGTCCGATTTGCTGGAAAGCAGGGGCCTTTCGCCGCAGCGCAGCTCAAATACCGCGTCCGCGAGCGGCTCTCCGCTGTGCGCGTCGATTTTTCGCAGGGAGAACGCGGCCTTGCAGGGCATCTGATGGGGGCAGCACGCAGGCGTCCGATTGTTTGTTTCGTTTTTCATAGGTATCCGACCTTTTTATTATGAATTCCGGGGAAAACGGCCTTGTCCCCCAGTCCCATTATATGCCGGGCCGGACTTTCGGGGCATTTATCAGCGGTTTTTTGAATATTTTTCTTGACTTCGCCGGAAGAATCCTTTATTATAGTTCAAGTCGCAAATACTATAGCTTTGACCCACTAGCTCAGGTGGTAGAGCACTTGACTTTTAATCAAGGTGTCCGGAGTTCGAGTCTCCGGTGGGTCACCAGAAATCCCTTGAAGCTTTAGGCTTCTCGGGGTTTTCTTTTTTTCAGAAAATATGTTTTGTACCTTACGTGTACTTTACCGTGATCACCCCAAAAACCGACCAGCAACAGCATCTCATCCCGTCGTCGGTCTGTCGAAAAACACACTTGTCGTTAATTTGTAAACAGTAAAATTTTGAACTTTCCAAAATAGTATCACACATAGCCTGTACCTTTTCTCACTTTCCCGGTATAATCCTGCCGGGAGGAAAGGATATGTACACACATTACAACTTCGTGGACGCGGGTACGCCGGGAATATACAAATGGGAAAACATCACCCTGATCATTTATGAATGCACACCAAGGCCGCCAGAGGGCACGCACCTGGCCCAGCTGCTGATAGATGGATTTGCCTGCAGTGGTTGGCGAATCACCGGTCTGGCAATACAGGCAGTGTGTGAGGGACGGTGTGTTGAGATAA
>Ga0123353_10014115_pt1 | contig 11496 bp, 5 predicted proteins | sample TergutLab28metaG_3_FD_92763 | JGI IMG/M metagenome (GOLD analysis project Ga0123353, IMG submission 92763) | Labiotermes labralis P3 segment gut microbial communities from Petit-Saut dam, French Guiana - Lab288 P3 | ecosystem: Host-associated > Arthropoda: Insects > Digestive system > Gut ... | reverse complement strand
TATAGCCCCGCCTGCCTCAGTAAGGCTGCTTGAATCCGAGGGTCGCCACTTCTCAGAATTCACCGTTCTCGGTTTCTTACCCTCCACCGCAGATGCATCTGTAGTCCCTCGGCACGGTAGTGTACATCTTGGACTAGGGGATTTTTTTCGAGGTTTACTCCTCTAGATCCGCCGTGTTCCTTTTAAACAGGCTCACCTCTTTTTTTATCACTATTATTATTATTATTATTATATTATTTACTGCAATTTGTTTGTTACCCAGTGGCAGTGTTTATTTTTCATGTATGCAAAATTTGAATGTATACAAAGTGACGAAACATTTGTCTGCTTATGTCATATTAATTACATGCCTGGTTACGTCTGAAAAAATGTCTGTTTATGTCTCATAAAAGCATTTATGTGGTTATATCCGACAAAAAATTTGATTATACCTGATAAGTTGTTTGTCTGCTTGTGTCTGATAAAAAAGTTTGTTATACCTGATTAACACACTTCTCTGGTTTTGCCCGATAAAAACATTTGTTTATATGTCTCGTTATGTCTGATAAAATTCATGGCAAGATTAAAACGTATTAAATTCTAAACATATTTACTACCCACAATCTGCCACTGCTGTTCTTAATTACAAATCTATGGATTGAAGTACACAAAACCATGCTCTCACCTCTCAATATATGTGGGTATGAAAAATTGTCTGTTATTTTAGTGATGGTGTTTGAGGACAGAAACTGAGGAGAGCTTCTGTACCCAGGTGAAGAGAAAGTGATAAGAGAAAGGGGAAAGTTTCACAGCGCGTTTCATTATTTGTATCATAATATCATGCTAAGGATTAATAAACAGAAGAGGACGATGTGATAGGGGTGACTTGGTACATTCATATTGATATCCTTGGTTATCTCTTTACGGACATACGCAGAAGTGAGATGCGAAGTGACAGACACGCCCTTTGTCACTACGCATTTTACACAGCAGCACTCACGTAAAGTCTTCGCCCATTAATGAAGATTTAGAGCATTTGTGTGCCTAGCATATTCCTGCATTTCCTGACCCCGAAGGACGCTTCATCATCCAGAATCACCTGCTGTAGACTAAACAGCCAACTGTACTGAGTTAACGTTTTTAACATTCTGACGCTAATTATTCAGAACCTGTCCACTGCTGTGGCCCCATAATACACAACAAGAAACATATTCGTAAGTTCTTATCATACTTTGAAAGATCGGCACTAAAATTTAATACAGTGTAAGATTGATGACACAAACAAACACATATATATATATATATATGTACATATACAAATATATATTTTTATATAAAAATGTATATAAATATATATTAGTATATATACATGCAGTTTTACAGGCTGGTGGATATTTATTTATGTAGAAAATAAGGTAAAATTCACCGTATGACAGGAAATTAAGGCCCAGAGGGGATTACGAGATATATCCCTGCACTTTCTTTGACCTCAGCATTAGATAGGGGTGGTTGGTGAACACCACGCCCCGGCCGTTTTACCTCAGGAAAGAGACCGCTACCCAAGGTACAGGAAGTTTCGTAGGCCCCACGGCATGTCTTGACCAGTGCGGAAAATAACGCCTACACCGGTATTCGATTTCCAGACAGCCCAGCCTGCAGCGAGTCGCTATACACGCTGAGTTATCCCAGCCCATATGCACTAAAATAAACAGGCTATTGTTCAGTAATATGCAAAAATATAATTCTTATATTACAATAAAACAAAACCAATATTAAACTATTATGAAAATATTTCACTTATTTTTGTACCACTGCACTAATTAATTCTTTCCGAAGAATTCATTGACAATTGGGTAAAACCCTATTATCTTTTTGTTAGTGAATTTCAGAAGCAATTTTTGAAGTTAATAAGTTAATTTTTTCCCCCAGGTTTTCAACTGATATGAACAATTTCCTGAGCCCAGCCGTGCTCATTTTCTTCGTCTTCAGTGAAGCTATGATGTGCCTGTCAACCTTCCAAATGACTCTGGTAAGTTCTGCCATTTTCGCGCATTCAGGACAAATGATTGTCAGATACGTGCATGTGGGAACATACTATTAAGTTGGGTTGGTAATTGCCTGTTTGACGATGTCAATGAAGTACTGATCTCAGGCTGAGTCTTTTATGTCGTTAACATGTGCTGAAACAGCATAAAATTTAAACTTTATCTGCTTACTATACCTATAGTACGAGTACTATCTCTTTCAATTTTTTGATACTATTATAACCATAGTTAGGGGAAACAAGCACGCAGAAATTATTGGGTACATACAGCTACGCACAATATTAGTCCACTAATTAATTACATTCTTTTAAATCCTTCTACATAACGTACGTGCTTATGGATACTTTATACATTAGGAATATCTTATACAAATATATATATATATATATATATATACGGTAACGCATTATGTGACATCATCATCTACTGAACTACCGAACGGATCTTTACTAGGTAGACAGTTTTAAAAGGCTTGTGATTTGGCAGTGAAAAGGATCTCCGTTGTTTTTAATAATACCTTCTCAAAAACTGTTTTTAACAAATATATAACTTTCAAAATTGATAGTACTACCTCTACCATAAGCCACTGCAGTGTAACAACAACCCAAACTTGCCCTTTTTTAGAAAATAAGTTTAGGATTTTTGGTTCTAACAGGTATTTGGTCTCTCGACTTGCTTGTCTTAAAGTATGGTTAGAAAATTCTTGGAGGGCTAACATTTGGGGAAACGGAGAATAAAATGTGAATAAAATTCCAAAATTTTTCTTAGAAAAAGAAATTCTGTTGGGTACTGGAATTGACTGATTCAAAATGGACGCTGGCGGTGGGCGAGGTGTTCATATTTCTATCTAATCTGTAAGTAAGTCAGTCAGAACTTCTTTGGTTTGGTAGAAGTTAGTCAAGTGTTTTCTGTAAGAAGAATTGTAAGTCATGTTGCCTTACTTTTTTAATCATTATTCAGCATCAAGAAAGAGGAAAGGTGAAGTCTCCATTCTATTATTACAGGTCTGAAATACAAAGTAGTGTAAAATTATTTCAACAAGTTAAATTCTATTTCAGAGCCACGCTAGTGAAGGAAGCTTCAAATTCCTCACAAGCGTGATGCTGGCCTGCACGTGGCCACTTCTCGTTTGCATGTATGGAGACGAACTCATTGAGCAGGTAAGGAGTAAGTCACATTCTTGTAAGAGAGTCCGAATTTGTAACATAATCACAAAATAACATTTAAATCCACACTAGACAAAATTTTGAGCAAAAGTAGCTCCTGATTTCTTAAAACACTTCAGGGAGTTTCGCAAATATAGCCGCATTCGTCATAGTTGTCGGTTCATTTTACTTGGCACATAAGAGCACCCAACCGATTACAACTGGAATAAAAGGTAAAGGCAGACTTATCCCTGTCTATGTCATAAAAGCACACAGTGGCCTTTCAACTCCACTCATTTTAACCTAGGCACTCGACGGCTGTGAAAGGTCAACTTCAAACCCCAATCCTCTTTACCGCCAGAAAACATCCCCGGTACCAGATGAAGAAGAGGCTGGGTGGGTTTCCCAGCCTGTCTGGACATTTCGGAGAAGAGAGAAATTTCTTAACCCTGCCGGAATTCGAAAAATTCGAACTCCGGTCCGTCCAAATCACAACTTAGTTGTTATACCGACTTTGCTGTCCATCTCCTATTGGTAAAATAGACCTATACTAAATTCACTCGACCATTCTCATTTCATTTAGTTTCCTTCACTTTGATGCTAGTTAAGTTACTAGACCTACTTAAGATTCTAAACGTACATTCATACACAGGCTTAATTGTGAGTTCGTTGACATACTTAAACATATTTTAGTGCACGACACTTCAATAACACAGGTTTCATTTACTTTAATTCAATTTCAGAGCATCTTTCCGCATGACCACAACTGAACTTTTGATTTTGTTTCCTGAGTTTTTTAACAGTTTGTAAATAAATGAGGCTGGTGTAGCAGCAATGCTTTAAATTTTATTTGGAAAGTGCCCAGTGCGATTCTTGTCTGAGACACAGACTAATCTGGCTGAGCGTTGTCACATTTTGTCTCAGGTCATCCACAAAAATGCCTGTAATGTATCTAACTTGGGTCACGACCATTTCTATCCACAATTTTCAATTTCACCATTTACAAACTATCCCACAGCCACGCTGTACAATCTGAGAGATTGCACGGCAAAAGAAACCACACACAAAACAGTTCCTTGGCCCTGCGTCTACCACTTTACTTCTATTATATATTTAATATCAGGTGTGAGTTCCAGCACCATAAATTCAAACCCAACTCTAATAATATATTAAAAATGCACATTGGATAGAAGTTAACAGAGTTAAAGCAAATAATGGTTCTATCATAAACCAGACTGTCTTTAACTTTCATTGGCCAAACGGAGCGCCGTGTCGAATTAAATTTAGGAACTACAGGCAAGTTTCTTCTTGTTACTGCAGAGTGCTGCCGTGAAGGACGCAGCTTTCGGATGCCGATGGTACAATCGGTCGCCTAGCTTCAACAGACTCCTGAGGATGGTCATCATGCGAGCACACAAACCTGTAATGCTCACGGCTGGAAAATTCTTCATCGTGTCGCTGGCAACTTTCGCTAACGTAAGAATCTCTCTTTAAGGCTTCTTCTTATTGATGAAGTACCTACCTACTTACCTATCTACCTGCCTACATACATACATACATACATACGTAAGTACATACATACGTACGTACATACATATATACATACATGCATACATACATACATACATACATACATACATGCATACATAGCCAACGAACGTAAATATAAATGCTCCCCCGAATTATGACCGCAAGGGCTAATAAAGTGTGGATACTGTAAAATATTACGTTATTATTTACAAGCTTCAGATATTTCACTTTGCCAAGTTGCGGAAAACAATTTATGCCACCAATCACATACAGGGTGATTCAGGAGAAATTGTGAATATTTTGGGAGGTGATAGTATCGGTAATTGTGGGGAAAAGAAGGTTCATTTTACCATGTGTGTAATTCTGAATGGTTGCCGCGTTAGAGTTTTTGAATCTACAAATATAAAATACTGTGAATAGAGAAAGAATGTTTGCTTTCTGTTAATTTTCATTTTAATTTAATGTTCAAATGTTTCTTTGTGCGGGCAGCAGCATCCATAATGCGAGCGAATAATTCATTTCGCGTATCCACTTTTAATTTTTGATAGCCGTTGCTCATGCAACCCCACAAACAAAAATTTAACGGATTTAGGTCCGGAGATTCAAACATTTCTACCTCTGTAACCATCCAGAATTATGCACATGTTCATATGAAAATACGTTTCTCATAATTATCGATACTGTCACTTTCCAAAATATTGACTTTTCTTCCTGGATCACCCTGTATAATTACATGATAACGGTAGTGGCAGTCCGTATATATGTACCGTATTTCCGACTTAAAAACAATGCCGACGAACAGAAACCCTTACGTAAGTTGGGGAGCGTCTGTATATACACACAGGTTGTGTCTTTCTGTCTTAAACTGAAGTACCGTGTATTTTACACGAGGCTACCGACGTTTCAAGCGAACCTGCTTTCTCCATCGTCCTAGTAGAACCGGAGACCGCATGTTCAGGATATAAGTCGAAGGCAGACACTTCTTCCCAAACGTTGGAACCAATATCCCAGCCTACACGGTGTCATGACACAAAGACCACAATAGTCATTTGACAGCCGTGCAAACCTCAAACTCCTTTACACACACCTTCATACATAGGTTCCTCCAAACTAAGAGCTCCCCTCTTTGTAGCCAGTGGCCCAGTTATTATTATTCTAATTTAAATGCCACGATCATTCAGCACACTTAAACACTCATTAAACAAATTATCTCGTTAGCAAGCAGATTGGTGTGGAATAATGCAGAGACAGTATTCTATCTGAAAAGTATGGAAAATAAAAAAGGGTTGCTCAAAATTACAAGCAAGTAAATTTAAAAATTTGTGTACGCCTACTCCAAGTTTCTTCACTCCAGTAACGACCTGAAGATTCCAGGCTCAGACAGACAATGGTGACGAAAGTTTTCACGTAATATCTTGAAATTTTCAGATCGGAAACAAAGTCTACGCCTACTTCACAGTCCTGAAACGGATGAACGAGTAGTGAGTCCAAGAGAGAAGTGGTGATAACACGCCTAGCAAGAAATTATTCGTGTCATAAAACACCACATCACTAATGAAAATACACATGCAGTACATCATTACACAATTTAAGAAACTTACCACGTAGGAACATGGCACGTCATATAGGAAATTAATCATTTAACAAAACACCAAGCCACTCACGAAACCAACAACTTACTAAACCAATACACTGCTAAATAAACTAATCATTTAACAAAACATGTTATCATTTAAGGAAATAATGGCTTCATAAAACACCGTACCATTTAAAGAGTTAGCCCGCAATAGAGCGCCGCACACGAAACTAGTCGTCCAACAAAACAACGCTGCGAAAGCACAAAGCGACGACACAAGCAGAGGCTAAGTAGATTTCCTCACGAAGAAACGAGTAACTGCCGAGATTGTTTAGACGTAATATTATAAGTAAATTTTGTAACTATATGTAGTAAATTAAGGACAAAAATGACAGGACAGAACCTGAGAATGCATCTTGCAACCTTAAGAGGTGTAAGTATTGAGTGACTAGATTTTACTCTACACCAAATATAAGGATGACGAAATAAAAATGCAAGAGATGGAGAGAAGATTTGAAATACATGGAGGAAAAATGAAATAAAAAAAATGTTCAGGTAACTTAAAAACGCACCACTTGGGAGATCTAGATCTAGATGTGGTAATAATTTTAAATGAAGTATAAAGAAGCAGGATGTAGAGAGGTGAACCAAATTAATATAGTTTAGCATATAAATTGGTGGGTGTCTCTTGTTAACTTTACGATAAATATTCGTATTTAAGTTTCATAAATGAGGGAATTCTTTATTAATAGTCTATTATTTACTCAGCTGGTAAGGCTAGCTTGCTGTTATGTCGTGCAGCAAACCTGGCAATGATGGAAAAAGAACAAGAAGATAGAAAATGGAACAAGGATTTTCCACAATTTCTTCAGTACTAATACGAGACAATCCTCATATTAGACACACATTCACATGCTTTTATATTGCAAAATAAAGACCATAGTAGGGCACTGTAATCTTTAATGTTTGTGAATCAGAGCTGCTTGCCTTCAAGGGAAAATATAAATCAAGAGAATCTCTCTGAAAGCAAATATCACAGAATGTTAGGAGCAGAGGTTATGTGAAGAAAATTGCGTACGATTTATATTCATGTTTACATATGCTCCTGATACTTATAGAACAATAGTCAAGCTGTGCAACCAGTTGTGAAATTAATATTTAAATATTTAAATATTTAAATCTCATAACAAAATATTTATTAAATGTAACATCACAGAGGAGTTAATATTAATTTCAGGCACTACCATAATGCATTATTACAAAAATTTTGTAGTATACAGATCCTGTAAAACAGAGGTATATTTAGCCTGTACATTCATTTCCAGATCTCAGTGAAATTATTTTTATTTAGAAAATAACAGATTGAAATTAAGTGTAAATTATTAAGAAATTTTAAGTAAATTCAACCACAAATATTAGCCAGGGAGAGAAACAATACAATAAGAGGAAAACTAGTCTATATTCTTTTTATCTTTATAAATGTCAGTCCAAATATAAAAAAACACGACGAACACTATGTCATGTATTAGTAATCTTCACAATTTAAGAAATTAGGTCATTGTTTAATTTAGGTCCGTTTGCATTTTTACACAAATCTGCCACGTTTAGTTACTTTATGAAGAAAAACAAATGAAACGTGCTGGAGTCCAGATCAATGAGAATTAAAATCAGAATGCAGTACTTATACGGCCATATAAAAGGTAAAGTAAAAGTACAGTGCAACTTATAACAGGACATGAAGGCCCTCCTTAACCTCGGCACCAAATGGAGGTGAGTGGCCAAAGCCACGTCCCGACCGCTTTATCCCAGTAAAGAGAAACGGTACCCATTTTAGGGGAGGCTGAGTGGACCCCAGAGTCGGTCTGGACGAGTGTGGAAAATCTCGCACTCTTCGGGATCCGATACCAGGACCGTCCAGCCCGTAGCCAGTCACTATATCAACCGAGCTGTCCCGACCCACAGATAAACATATAAATTATTATTAACTTCAAAATAAAAGTTTTAACTATTTGTCGCCTCGTCTGGCTCGAGGAACATACAACTACAAACAGGGTTTTTGTTTGTCAGTACTTGCTGGTTCATTAAAGATTATGAATTATTATTAAAAGAACGCCACAAATTAAAGTAATAAATGTTAGCACAATCACTATATCACTCTTAATGTCAATAAATTGCTTGTATAGTAAGTTTACTTCTTGTTGTTCAAGTTAATAGTGCACTGTTCACCACACACAAGAATAATGTAACAGTACTGTTTGCCCAATTGTATTAACTCTTAAACTTGTTGAATTGCCCATTGAAATAATAAGTTTATCCTATAATACCAAGTTATTAACTGAGTTTAATGTTTTATAATGTAGTATTATGTTGCACAACATTTGCACACGAAAGTTCATTTGACACTGTTCGTTGAACTAATGTTAGTAACACCTTGTTATTGTTGATAAAGGTACTCGAACAAACACTCCTTATGAGGATTGAAATGTAATTATCGCCCTATGCAGCCAAGACTTATCACCCTTTGTTGATAATATCACAAGTGTAACGAGACGTGCTGTCTGCTTGCATCCCCTGTGGATACCACGCACCGACTGGTACCTGATGCCACCCAACTGAAGCCACGCTAACTTCAGACAAAGGAGAAACGCTATAACGTCATATACCCGCGTTAATCTCGCTCCCAAAGATATATTGTGTAACATTTGCACACAAAAATAAAAATAACAAAAAATAGCAAATTAGTTATCATAAAATTTGTCCTTAGCGTAACATTATTTCAAAGGAAATTCATGCGTTTAAAACAAACAGGCCACGTAAGCATGTAATGTGTAAATCATTGATTTCAGTAATTTCTATTTTATTTGTTTTGTAAACATTTATAGAGGTAAAAACGAACATTTATTTACATCTTCAAACAAAGTGGTGTCTCTGAGTTTCCGGTTTCAATCTACAGAGTGGCCCAAAAGCCAGTTAACGAGTTGGTAACCTGTACATGACAATCACTGTAAACAACTTTATTATGAACTGAGTTTCTAAAATTGTTCGAAATGAAATCTTCCGTGTTCACTGTAAAACTTGCAATTCTATAGTAACGTCTTTACTAACTGACCTGGCATCAATTTGTATCGGCTTCGACATTTTTTAAAGATTCATTAACTCTAGTTCCGTCTTTATCCCCCCCAAAAATAATGGGATTTTGTCTCGGAGAAAGAAACCCTGTGGGAAAGCTTAGAGATAAATCGGAGTAGGACTGATTTCATCATTTTAAATTAGATGTCACACATTAATGCAAATAGGCTACAGTCCCAACGGCATAGACCATACGTCTCAGGCGGAAAAATATAAAAGAGCCATGAATGATAGTGTCACGTATTTGAAACTTCTAGCCGTAAAATAATATTGTCATTAAAAATTTGCTGATTTTTTATACAAAGACTGTAGCATGAAATGACTAAAATATTTTCTTCTGAATTCGTCTAAAATTATCACAACTACGTATTGTTCTGAACAGTTCGATCAGCGTTCCGGAACATACGTCATAGGAACACGCAATTTACCGTAAGTCAGTTATTAGTGGCTGTCTGTAATAATACATGCAGTATACACGTACGTATTGCTACATGAAAGTTTCACATTTACAGAACTTGGGACATCATGTGAGTTATTTTTTATTGTTTATTTAACGACGTTGCCAGCAGCTCAGAATATGCGCCGTCTTATAAACAGTTTAGTGAAAAATAAACAGGAGAGAATTTGGAAGGACGCGGTTTTATCCCGGGTTGAAACACTGAACATTTGTATGGAAAGAGATCCATCGCAATCTTAAGAAGCCTCGGGTAAGCGGATATAATGATCGATACGTCACATTCCAAACAAAATCTTGGTAAAGCATGTGACAACGCGCTGTGCTTCGTAAACCGAATAAAATTTTTTTTAATCCTCCACATACTTTAGCTCTTGAGTAACAAAATTGTGTCCATAGAAAGTACTTGTGGTCGCGCGATTTAAGGCGTAGTTATGTGGGCGATCGATTGAAGGGATCGCGGTTTCGAATCCCGCTGAGTGCATGGATGTTCGATTATTGTGTTTGTAGTGTGGTGTGCAGGCAGCGGATTCTGCGTCTAACAGATCACTCGTTTAGAGGAGTCCTACTGGGTGTGTGATCTAGAAACTTCGAGAATGAGGGGTTTTGTCCAAATATGCCTGCTGTGCCAGAGGACAGAAAAGTACTTTTGATTTACAAGTCAGAACGGTCAACGCCTTCAGTCACCTTACGTTCACTCAGACTTGAATGATGAATTATATTACACACTGCACACAGCCTGGAGAAACAAACTGGCTGCAATTGAGCACGGTCCATCTTGAGTAGCTAACAATTCCATAGCCTCTCAATATATTCCCTGCTGGTTATATAATCCGAAGGTTCATTTCCTTACACAAAAGAGCGCACCACCAAATTCTACCCATAAGTGCATCAATCCAGTCCACAACACCACAACCTACTTCTTTAAGAATAATTTTAAATATCATTCTCCCACTAATTCCTAGTTCTGCTACGTGTCTTATTCAATTGTCTCCTAATAAAATTCTGCAGACAGCATCCTAAACTTGCATGCTACATATTCCACCCATTGAGGCTGCTTGATTTAATAATCCACCTCCTGGAAAGTACAAAATCTGAAGTTTCTCAATATGCAGTTGTCCAGGCTCTCACAACTATACTTCTACATTTTTCTTCAACATTTTTAATCAGTTCATTTCTGCCACATACCGTAATATAAGGACATGATAGCAGCGATAAACAAGTAGTGTAAATGTGCACAATATACAGGCGCTTTCGCATCCCAGCAGAGTGGATTAAAACAAATGTTCATCTATCCATTCGTAAGTATTTAACAAATCTAGAACCGCTTAATGAAGAAGTGTAACAAAAATGTCACGCCGTTTCGATTTTGGTTGAAATTGTGGAAAAACCGGAAAGTAACGGGTTATTAACATACGTAACAGCCTACTCGAATTTCTGCGCTCGTCTGTAATTTTGCAACTCGCTAAATGTTAATCGAAACGAAAATATTTCGAAACAAATTGTGGGGAAGAATAAAACCTTACCATTGAATAAATTTTCCATAAGATTTAGAACGTTAAAAGCATTTAATAAAAGACAGGATATGTAACGATTTCCGAAATAAGTTCCAAACACAGCCTACCCATCGGCGTGCTG
>Ga0123353_10014113_pt1 | contig 11496 bp, 7 predicted proteins | sample TergutLab28metaG_3_FD_92763 | JGI IMG/M metagenome (GOLD analysis project Ga0123353, IMG submission 92763) | Labiotermes labralis P3 segment gut microbial communities from Petit-Saut dam, French Guiana - Lab288 P3 | ecosystem: Host-associated > Arthropoda: Insects > Digestive system > Gut ... | reverse complement strand
TCATGCGGCGGCAGTTCGTTTTCCGCCGAAACGGCGTCGGCGTTTTTGCTTATCACGCTTGCAAGCAGCGCGAACAACGCGGCCAGGCCGACAGAAACAACCGAGCCGATTATCGCGTCCGTGCGTCCCATTTCCATGTTTTCGCTGCTGCTCGGCACAGAAAACATGCCGGTAAAAATCGCCGCAATAAAACTTGAGCCGATAATAACGCCTGTAATGCTCAGTATGTAAAAAAACACCGCGGCCTTCGATTTTTTTTTGCTCTTGGTAAAATGATTGTCAGCGGGTGAACCGCCTGCAGGCGAACCGCCTGCTTTGTTGTCTTCAAACAGAGCCGACGTTTTCAATTTTTCATTTCCGTTAGGTTCGCCGTTCATAAAAAAACTCCCTGTAAATATTTTTTACATAATACATTTTTTGCAACATAAAAAAAAACCCGGGAGCCGGGTTTTTTTTAATTTATGAATTGGTTTTTATGAGCGACGCGAAACCTTTTTCGAGTTCATTATCGGTGGGCGCATAGTCGTGGGTGTTGCCTTCCATGTACTGCATGTACGCGCCGAGGTCGAAATTGCCGTGGCCCGACAGGCCGAACAAAATATTTTTGGCGACGCCTGTCTCTTTGCATTTGTTCGCTTCGTCGATTGCGGCGCTTATTGCGTGGGCGCTTTCGGGCGCGGGCAGGATGCCTTCGGCCCGCGTAAAAATTGTCGCGGCCTTAAATATTTCGCTTTGAAACGCGCCCCTTGCCTCGTCTATAAAACCGTCGTGGTACAGCTTTGAAAGCGTGGGCGACATCCCGTGGTAGCGCAGGCCGCCCGCATGGATCGTGCTCGGCATGAAGCCGCAGCCGAGCGTGTACATCTTTGCTAGCGGCGTGACCCGCGCCGTATCGCAAAAATCGTATGCGTAGCGGCCGCGCGTCATGGACGGACACGCTGCGGGCTCTACCGCGATAAAATAAGGCTTGGCCTTTCCCGTTAACCTGTCGCCCATAAACGCGGACATGAGCCCCGCGAAGTTGGAACCGCCGCCGGCGCATCCGATTATGATGTCCGGGTAGACGTCGTACATTCCGAGCTGCTCTTTTGCCTCGAGCCCGATCACGGATTGGTGGATCACTACCTGGTTAAGAACCGAGCCGAGCGTGTAGCGCGTGTTCTCGCTCGTGACCGCGCGCTCGACCGCTTCGCTTATTGCCGTGCCGAGGCTGCCGGGGTTGTCCGGGTCGTTTTCGAGCACGCCGCGTCCGGCGTTTGTGGTATTGCTCGGGCTCAGCGTAATATCCGCCCCGAACGTTTCTATTATCGCTTTGCGGTAAGGCTTTTGCTGCGCGGAAATTTTTACCATAAATACTTCGAGCTCTAAGCCGAAATGCGCGCACGCCATCGAAAGAGCGGTTCCCCATTGGCCCGCGCCGGTTTCTGTCGTGAGGCGCTTCACGCCCTGTTTTTTATTGTAGTACGCCTGCGCGATCGCAGAGTTAAGCTTGTGGCTGCCGGATGTGTTCTGCCCTTCGTATTTGAAATAAATATGCGCGGGCGTGTCCAATAATTTTTCAAGCGCGTAAGCGCGGTACATCGGCGACGGGCGGTACGAAAGATAATAGTCGCGTACTTCTTTCGGGATTTCGATATGCCTCTCGCGGGTAAACTCCTGCCTGCAAAGCTCCTCCGCAAACACGGGGTAAAGGTCTTCGGGTTTTGCGGGCTGCATGGTGCCGGGGTGGAGCATAAACGCGTCTTCGCCCTCTTCAAACGGCATGTCGGCGAACATGTTGTACCAGCTTTTCGGCGTGTGCGTTTCGTCAAGCACGACTCTGTTAGGAAATTGTTTCATGTGTGCGTCCTCCTGTTGGGTACCTTTTCGTTTTAGGCCCCGAAATTATTTTTCGCCGAGAAGAGGAAAAATTTTTTACACAAAAAAGCCCTCTGCATATACATATGCAGAGGGCGTCTTCACGCGGTGCCACCTCTTGTTTAACTCGACCGGTACGGCCCGGGCAATTTCGCGGGCGATACCTCTTCCTTTTAACGGGGGATGCCGCCTTCGGATAATCGCGGCGCAAACCGCTTTAACCTCCGGACATTATGCCGGGTTTGTCTTCCGGCAAAGCGAGGCCATTCCGCAAAAAATGTCATATTGCCTCGCACCTGACGGCAACTCTCTGAAAAAACACCTGACGCGTACTTATCTCGCCTGTTTTGAAAATATTCAGTTGCGCGGATTGTAAACGATAAAACAAAAGCTGTCAAGCGCTCGGCTAAAAAATTTATTAAATGATTTTAAATTCTTTTATGTTGCTTCCGTTGCCCTTGATGTCGAACACAAGCGTCCCGCTTCCGTCGGGCAGATCAATCTTTCCGCTTACGTTCCGGTTGTTTACTTTAAGGGCGAGCACAAACTCTCTGCCGTCAATTACGAGGGTTAGGGTCGCATTGTTGTTTGCGGACAATTTCAACTGCGATTCAAGCAAGCCGTTTTTAAGTATCGAAGCTGCACGCTTTGCCAAAAACTGCGCGTCGGTTGACGGGGCGCATTCCTCGCAGTCGCGGCAACCGAATAAACCGTCGCACACGCATGGGATTTCGCCGCACAATTTGCATTCGTCATACTGCAGTTGAGAAATAATTTTTAACGCGGCAAATTTCGGCGCGCTGATAAACTGGTCTTCGGACAGGTTGTCCAGGTTGCCCCAGTAGCCGTACTGCGTGGACGGCCCGATATGGCTGAAGTACATGAACAGACCCGCCCCTATGTCGTACCAGTTGTCCACTATGTAATTGATGATTATGTTTGTCATTTCGGGATCTTTTTGCGCCGTGGTGCGCCATACAAGGTTGGTGTTTGTCTGCCCCTGATGGTGCGGCCCGCCTTCGTACGATGTGACTCCGCCTATGAGCCCGGCTCTGTTTGCAGCGGCAACCATTGTCCTTATGTTGTTTGCTCCGCTGCGGATGCTGTTGTACATGTGGTTATGTATGTAAGCAACCACGTCTTCGCCGAAGCCTTCACGTGCTGCGCCTGCGGGGTCGCAGTTTGCCGGCGAAGGTTCGCTGAAATACGGCGCGATGCCCACGGCGTAAATATATTCGTGCGCGTTGTGGAATTTTGAATCGGAATGCGTGTTGAGCCATTCCATCATGGGCGTCACAAAATCGGGCATGACCTGCCATGTGATAACCGGCCTGATTCTGCTCTCTTCCGATATGGGGCTGTCGCTTTCGCCGAACACTTCACGGAAAATCAAACCGATTTCCGCAGAACGCTGGGCGAAGTGCCTTATGAGGTTCATGTTGCCCCAGCCGTACAGGCCTTGGCTGCTGCCGCCGCTTTCGCCCGCCGGACGCCAATCCCATAACGTTTGGTTAGCGCCGGGGATGTTAGCCGCGTTCGCCATATTTCTGTTGACCGCCACCTGCTCTGAAAATCCCCATACCTCGTTGCCCCATTCGACGTAAACGGCGATGCCGGGGTTGAGGTGCTCTTTCATCATAAGGGCGAGTTGGGTCACATAGTCGTCGTTGGCCCTAACCGGCAGCGAAATCCAAATGTCCTTGTTTGTGGTATTGGCAAGCGCGATTACATATTCCCATGCCGCGCCCTGTGCGCCGTGCTGGTTGTCTTCGGGCATGACCCTGTTGGACCAGTGCTCGGTTCCGGGGGCCACATGCGAATTGGTGTGCGTGAAGTCCATAAACCTCAGCACGCCGTACGGATCGATCGAATCCAAATAGTCCGCCGGGAACACGGCGTCAAGGCCGCCGGTCAAACTCGAGCTCGCCGGATGCACCAAGTTGATACCCAAACGGTTTTTGTTCGTACCATTGTGCGCGCTTTCGCGTCCGCCGCTTTCGTCGGTTAAACCGAACACGGCTGTTATGTCATAATCGCCTTTAAGGAAGGCTACTGTGAAAAGTTTTGTCGTAGTAAAAATCCGTTCGCCGTTTACCATCCAGTATTTAACTTCGAAGCCGTCATTGGGCGCCGCTTTAAATACGAGCGACAAACCCTCCGGCACCGATGCGCCCGAAGCGAACGTTTCCCGGTTTGCCTGCGCGAACAGCGCGCCGCTGTTTGAGCAGTTGACGCTGTAAGAAACCTTGACTCTTTCGGCTGCTTTAAACCTTGCCGCTATGTCCAGCTCTTCCGTGACATAGACAGAAAATTTCGTGTTTGAGCTGCCGGTATCGACGCCGTTTACGATCCATGTGTCTAAAGCGAAGCCCGGGTCGGCCGCCGCCGTAAGATGGATTAGCCTGCCGTCCGCTACGGTCGCTCCCGACTTGAAGGACGTGATGCCAATCGCGCCCGTAATTGTTCCGCCGATACTGTTTTCCGCGCCGTAAGAAACATTGTGCACGTCGCCTGCCATATAAAGCAGTTCAACGCTTATTTCAGAAATGTAAAACGTCGAGCCGGGACCCGGCCAGCCGGGATCAGATGAATTCCAGTTGGGAGGCCAGGCGCGAACCATTATTTCGCCTTCGAGGTCTGCGACAAGAGAAAAAACAATTGTTTTTTTGACCCAGCCGCCGCCGTCGCCCGCGGTTGTGAAAGCAAGTTTATTGCGCACCGAGTCGCAGCCGCACCAAAAATCGTGGCAGAGTAATCCGGTTCCTTTCCAGCAGTCGGCTCTGTCCGAACCGAGCGGCGGGCCGAGGGTCACGCCGCTCATCGAGCTGTCCGTTCCGCCTCTGCCCCATACTGTTAGTCTGTATGTGGCGTTGCCTTGCAGGAACACGGGATGGCGCATAATTTCGCCCGTGCCTGCCAAAGCGACCATATTCGCATTTAAAACGGCCGGGTTGTCGTTCGGAAGCAAAACGCCGTTCATGTCCGGCGAACCTGCGTCGCCGGGAGCGCGGGGCGCGCCCTCCCAACCTTCGAGGTCTTCGAAGAAACCCTGCGGGAAAAGGTTCGGCCTTACAACGGTTCCTTCGCTGACTGTTACCGGAACCGAGAGCACCGCGCTGATGTTGGTGGCGTTACGGTATGCGCGCAGCTCGATCATATAGTCGCCCGGAACCGCGGAAGCGGGTATGTTGTACATCGCGCTTGTCGCGCTGAAACCGCTTGCGATCTGCGTCCAGCCTGAAACCTGCGAAACGCCGTCCATCAGCCGCGCTTGAATGTTCCATTGGCTGTTGTTGCCGCTCATGCTGCCGAGATCAGCGGGGACCCATCTGAGCAGCACGAAACTGTCTGCAAAAAAAGGACCTTCCGAGTCTATCGCGAGCTTATATTCTTCGGCGAAAAGCTCGAACAAAAGACTCGCAGCAGACGGCGCGGCAAATAGCGCGTCTTCGTCTGCTTCGGTTTCTTCGCCGTCTTCGGGTTCCGTTTCGTCTGCGGCAAAAAGCTCAAACGTGAACGCGTCTCCCTCCGCTGCGCCGGCTTCCGCATCGAATGCCGCAGCGGGGGCTGCCAATGCAAGCGACATAACGGCCGCAAGCAGCAGGGCTAAAAATTTTTTGCTCATTAAAAAACCTCCGTGATTTTTTTGCATATGAGCTTAATTCGCTCAAAATGCATTACAAATTTATTACAAAGCAATTATATGCGCTTTGTAAAAAAGTTATTATCAATCCTTTACCTCTTTAAATTCATGTCATATCTTTTTTATGAAAAATTCCCGTTGTTTGCAAAAGTTCCCATTTTTTATTTATTGAGGAAACAACGCGACGTTCGAAATAAAAAATAATTTTCAAACGTAAGCTCCGGCAGACTAAAAAAGACTGCCGGAAAAATAATTCCGGGCGTTTTCGTCTTCGCTCACGCCAATGCCGGCATCGCATAATTTTTTTTGCAGCAGCCCGTAATTTTTTTCGTCAAACGAAAAAAAATCGGGTTCTTTTATTATTATTGCTTCGTCCGGAATTTGCTCCGCCGTTAGGGAAGCGAAGAGCCTGTCCAATTCGAGGCCGAGGTTAAATCCGTCGATCCTATAGGTTTCGACCGGAACGCCGTTATGGAACGAAACGGCGCGGTAGCCGCCGTTTTGCGGTTTGCTACCATCTAACGGTTTGCAACCACAATACCGCTGCAAAACAAAAAAATTTCCGTTTTTTCCTGCGTACCGCCGCGAAATTTGGTGCTCAATCGTGTCGATGCAAACAAGCTTCGAGCCGCCGCCGAATATTTTTTCACATGCGGAATTGATAATATTTGACATAGCGACCGGCAGAGCCGCAAAGCAAAAATATTTTTTGCTCAAAGCCGCTTGGCTAATCATATGCGTGTCGCCGCAAAAAAATTTGCCGAAAGGGAAAAGCGTTCCGTGTATTTCCGAGGGATCGGTCCCCGGTGGAACCTCCGCGAACCTTACGGCGGTTTGCGGCAAGTTGACCGCCGCATACACGCGGCAATTTTTTTCAAGCGGCGGAAAATTTTCCGCAGCTAAAACCTCCGCGGCAAAACGGTCGGGGTCGTCTGCGCAGAACCGGTCCGCATAATAAAAAAACCCATCGGGTTTCGGGTTTTTGCGCGTCGCTTGACGGCGTATGTAAACGTAGTTTCCGCCGAATTCAAAATATATTTTTCCGCTCATTTTTTTCACGCGTCTCTCTTCTGTTGATTTTTTATTTGATTTTTATTTCGACGTCCTTGTACCCCACATACACGACCCGCGAAACAACGGCGCTTGTGCCTGCGGCTTCGGCTTCGACGGTCAGGTAGCCGTGCGGTTGCGCGAAAACGCGGACTGCATGGAGCCCCGAAACGAACTCGTTGGTGTTGCCGCGCTGCCCGAGGTGAAGGCTGCCGCCGGTAAAAACAAACAGGTATTGGTGTGTCGGCATGCCCGCGGCGATCGGTTCGGTCAGGATAATTTCGTCGAGACTGCCGTCGGCGTACGTCGTTATCTCTATTTTTATTGCAAGCTCCGCGTTTGCGGCAAGCGCGTCCGCCGCAGCGCGCGCGTTTTCGAACGCCTGGCTGCGGGCGATAATGTTTGCCGAGGCCTGCGACGCATACAATAAAAGCCGCGACGCGCTCACGGCAAAAATAGAATAGACCGCGAGTGCGACAACGGCTTCAAGAAGCGTAAAACCGCGCGTGTTTTTTTTACGGGGCATTGCCGATGACGAAGGCGCGTTCGGCGTCGTTCAACTGGCTGAATACTTTCGAACGGATGTGTTCGTTGTCGCCGGTGCATCCGGATATGTCCACCACCACATGACCTCTTGCCGCGCTGTACGCCCAAACCGCGCCGTCCGTTTGAAGGACGGCGTTTTTTTCGCTGATGTAACCCAAGCGGTCGAGTTCCGAAATAACCGACGCCATTCCGCTCGCGGTGTTGAGCTTCGCCGTCTGCTCCGCGTTGTACAGGTCGATCGCGTTTTGCAGCACGCGGGCGGATTGCGTGTCGCTTTTTAACCGCGCCTTGTCCGTCACGTTTATAAAATTCGGAATAAGAATCGCACCTATCACCGCTATAACGGCAAGCACTATGATCAATTCTACCAAGGTAAGCCCGTCGCTTTTTTTATTCATATGGTTTTCCTTTCGATTGATGGTTTTATATGGCGTCCGTCAATGCGAACGTGGGAAGAATCACGGCGAGCATGACAAGAATCAAAAGCAGGCCGAGTACGAGCGTTATAATCGGCTCCGCGAGTTTACACAAACGTTTGACGGCGGTTTCCGCTTCGCGGCGGAAATACACGCGGCATTTTTCCATCGTCTGCGGCAGGTTGCCCGTCTCTTCGCCGAGTCGCGCCATGCTGACAAAAAGCGGATCTATATAATTTATTTTCGATAGCAGTTTCCAAAAAGATTGGCCGGTCGTAATCATGGCCGCCATTTTTTTTACGTCGGATGCGACCTTGGCGTTGTCGGCCGTTTCCGCCGCCATGGGCAGCGCGGCAACGAGCGGGCAGCCCGAGCCGAGCAGAAGACCGAGTGCCTGGGTTATGTGTAGGTTGGCGTTTTTAATTACGACGTCGTTGATAACGGGCATTTTTAACGCGAGCCTTGAAAAAAATAATTTTCCCGACGCGCTTTTAATGTAAAAACGAAAAACGAAAATAAAAACCGCGGCGGCCAACGGTATAAAAATACCGTACGACGCGACAAAACCGCTTAAACCCATAACGGCGGACGTAAGCGGCGGCAGTTCGGCGCCGCTTGCCGCAAACACCGCGGAATAATTCGGAAGCACATATGTCACAGCGATCAAAATAACGGCGAGCATCACGCAGGCGACCATCGCCGGATATACGAGCGCGGACCGCAATTCGTCCTCCGACGCAGACTGCGCCTCGTAATAATCGGCGAGTCTCGCCGTTACGGACGGCAGCGTCGCGGTCGCTTCGCCTATCTTAAACATGCTGATCAGCAGCGGCGGATAGGCCTGCCCGAACGCGGCGAGCTCGCCGGACAAACTTTCGCCGCGCAGCAGCGATTCGCGTACGCTTTTAAGCCTGCCCTTTCCGTCCGAAACCAATTCGACCGCGTTTACAGCGGGCAAACCCGCGTCGAGAGCGAACGACATCTGCCGGCAAAAATAAGCGAGCTCTTTTTTCGGAACCGGTTTTTTTTTGCCTGCGCGCCCAAAAAGATCGGACAGATCGGTGTTTAAAATTGATTTGCCTTTGCTCATGCTTCCCCTTAAATAACTACGGCCTGTAAAGCGCGCGGATTACCTCGGCGGCGGACGTGCCGCCCGCCCTGATGTTGCGCACGCCGTTTTTTACAATCACGCTGCTGTTTGCCCGGAGCACCGCGGCCGAGCCGCGGCGGTCGGCCGTCAACTGTTCGCGCAGGTCTTCGTCGAAAACTATGTATTCGTACACGGCAAAGCGGCCGTGGTAACCGGCATGGCCGCACAGGTTGCATCCGCGCCCGTCGTAAGCGTCTTCGCCCTCTTCAAGCGGAAGGAAACGCGCCTGCTCGGCGGTCACGGGGCACAGGTATTTGCAATGCGGGCATATGCGGCGCACGAGCCGTTGCGATATGACGCCGTTTAACGCGGCGGCCGCCAAATAGGGCTCGACATGCATGTCAACGAGCCTCGTGAAAACGCCGGCCGCGTCGTTGGTATGGACGGTACTTAAAACCAAATGTCCGGTTATTGCCGCTTGCATTGCAATTTTCGCCGTTTCCGCGTCCCTTATTTCGCCTATCATTATTATGTCCGGGTCCTGCCTGAGTATACCGCGGAGCGCGTTCGAAAAAACAAGCCCCGCGTCGGGTGCGACGCGGACGTGGTTTACGCCGTCAATAGGCGACTCGACCGGATCCTCTACCGTAACAATGTTTTTGCTTTCGTCGTTCAATATCGTCAGGAAGCTGTTGAGAGTAGTCGATTTGCCGCTGCCGGTCGGGCCGGTGATAAATACTGCACCGTACGGGTTAAGGAACAAACGCTGCAGTATTTCTAAATCGTCCGGAAAAAAACCAAGCTCGTCGGTTTTCATGCGGACAGCGTTGTCGTATAAAAGGCGGATAACCGCTTTTTCGCCGTATAGAGTCGGCAGGGTGCTTACACGGAAATCCACCGGCTTGCCGCGCACGCTCATGTTGAAATGCCCGTCCTGCGGAAGCCTGTGCTCCGCAATGTTCATTATTCCCAAAACTTTTATCCGTGAGACTATGTTAGGCAGAAGCTCTTTTGAAAAAGATTGGTGCCTGACAAGCCGCCCGTCTATGCGGAACCTTGTTACGACTTCGTGCGCGGCAGGTTCGATGTGAATGTCGCTTGCGCGGTTGTAAACCGCGGATTCGATTAATGAATCGACCAACCGCACGGCGGGCGCGCTGTGAATCGGCAAGTCTCCGAAACCGTATTTTTCATCCGATTCGAATTGCGACGCTATTTCTTTTATGCGGCCGGTATCGAAAATTTTATTGATGTAAAAGCGAATATCGGATTCGTCGGCGTAGACGGGCTCAACTTTTAAGCCCGTGATTTCGTAAATGTCCGAGATTGTTTTTACGCAGAACGGGTCGCACATGGCAGTGCGAATGATCCCGTTTTTTTCATTAAGCGGAAGCGCGCAGTAACGCGACGCATATTCGTAACCAAGCAGCGACGCGGCTTCTTCTTCCGGCGGAAATTCCGAAAGCACAACCGAATCGAACAGATGCGAAATTTTTTTTGCAATGACTTTAAACGGCACGCCGCAGCCTGCGATCATAGGGAGCTGCCCGCCTTTTGCGCTGCTTATCATATCGAGCTGCTGCTTCGTCAAACAGTCCCCGAACAAACCGGTTAAAATATTTTTATGCAAAAAAGCTCAACCTCAAAAATTATTTTTCGCAGACAAAATCTTTTACGCGCATTTGCACCGAAGTCTCTCCGTTAAAAAAATTTGCCTCGACCGAATAGACGAGGCTTACGCTTAGACATCCCGATCCGCTTTTTTCGTATTTTTCGTTCAAGCCGAAGGCGACTGCTTTTATTCGCCGCCCTCCGTCGTTGAAGTTGAAAATGATCGTGTTTTTATCTTCGATTACGCGGACGCTTTCGGGTTTTAATTGCTCTGTTACAAACAGCGGCTCGCTGTTAGCCTTGCCGAACGGCGCCATTGCTTGAAGCTCTTCAGCGAGTGACAGCGTTATGTTTGGCAGGCTGAGAGTTTGATCGTAATAAAGAACCGCTTGAAAATCTTTTTCTTCGAGCATGCATTCGTTGTTGAGCCGTTCGCGGAGCAAGCCGGCGTTTTGCGACGGCAAGGTCATTCCGGCAGCCATCGCGTGACCGCCGAACCGCGTGAACAGTTCGCGGTTGGCGTACAGGCTGTTGAAAAGGTTAAACCCTTCGACCGAACGCCCGGAACCTTTCAGTTCGCCGTCTCCGCGTGTACGCGTCAAAATTATGGCCGGGCGGTGCATGACGTCCTTTACGCGGCCCGCCACTATGCCCGCGATGCTTTCGTGCACATCCTCGTCCGTAATCACAAGCACCTTGTCGGTTTTTTCCGCCGCTTTTAACGAATCAAGCACGCGCTTGACGCATTGGGCCGTCATTAGCTTGCGCTCGTCGTTTAGCGCCGTCAGTTTTTCTGAAAGGATGTCGGCCGTGTGTATATCGTTTTTTGGCGTAAGGAATAATTGTGCGGCCATTACGGCGTTGTCGAGCCGGCCCGTGGCGTTTATGCACGGCCCGATGACAAACCCCGCCGCGAACGTGTCGATTTGCTTGTCCGCGTAGCCTCGTCTGTTGATAAGCCTGCCGAGTCCGTAGTTGACGTTTTTGTCTGCGTTTAATATTTCGAGCCCCTTTTTAACTATGGCCCTGTTTTCCCCGGTTAAGTCGACAATGTCGCAAACGGTTGCAAGCGCCGCGAGCGCAAGCCATTCGCCGTGCCTTTTGTCCGCTATGTCGTGCCTTTTAGTATGTTTGCAATAGGACACGGCCATTTTATAGCTGATCCCTGCCGCGCATAATTGCTTGAACGGATACGTGCACGCCGACTGCTTCGGGTCGACCGTCGCGTCCGCATCGGGGATTACGTCGAGGCGCGCGCCGTTTGCGTCTTCGACGAAGCCGGG
>Ga0123353_10014112_pt1 | contig 11497 bp, 7 predicted proteins | sample TergutLab28metaG_3_FD_92763 | JGI IMG/M metagenome (GOLD analysis project Ga0123353, IMG submission 92763) | Labiotermes labralis P3 segment gut microbial communities from Petit-Saut dam, French Guiana - Lab288 P3 | ecosystem: Host-associated > Arthropoda: Insects > Digestive system > Gut ... | reverse complement strand
TCAAAAAGGCTTTTATATGCCGGTATTCAGAAACAGGAATGGGCTCACTACAAAAAGCAAGTGACCCCCCCTCCCCCCCCCCCCAGCAAGAGCAACACAGAAATTAATTTATCTACTAAATATTTGAAAGTCCTTCGGAAAGTTATATAATTCCAAACGGTCCAATCCCACTGCGGGTTTCTAGTAATGACATGGCAGATTATTGGCAAAGAAGGGTGCAACAAACAAACATGTACTTGTACACTACCATTTCGTTCTGCCAAACTGAGAATAAAATTAAATATCCAATTTGACTGTTTGAGATACTGTGTCAATGAAAGCCAGCACAATGGCCTGCACAAAATGCTTGAGAGCGGAAATATAGTGTCTGATTTCACAAGAGCAATGCAGTAGCAACCTTTCTACTGACCACCGGCCATAACTCTACGGCTGCTGTCAAATCCCCCGTTTCCAATATGTGGGTTGTGCTCACAAAGTAACTCTATAATAATCCGTGATCGTTTTCCCGATTGTACAGTTTTGAGATATTCTAATACCCAATTGTTTTAAATTTAACCTGGAATGCTAGAAGGCAAATGAATTCCTCCTAGTGCCTGGGCATTAATTACTACCACTTTCATCACACGCATAACAGTGGCATTTGATTAAGAAGAAATGCCCAGTTTCTTAAAATTAATGGCACAAGAAGCATTTTAGTGCCATTCAGCATTGATACAACTTCCTGCGTTGTATTGTATTTACATCTGCAATGGCAAGGTAAGAATTCTACTTCACATTTTAGAATTATGACGCAGCTCAGGTGGTTTAGCAATTGATCGCCTTTGCTGTTGTTTCTTGTGTCCATTCTTAATTTCAAGACAGTATATCGCAGCACTTAGTTTATTATAGGTGATCATAAACCAAATGGTGACGCAAACAGCAAAAAAAAAACCTTGTTATAAGGAAATGAATGTGCGAGTGAAAAATTGTGAGGAGAAATTTTGGAGGTAGAAAGGGTTGGGGGCGGTTACGGAGAGTTTTCTTGTAGTGCAACTGAAGCCCGGACTATCACTTGTTCTTGAACTCGCATTTGGGACTTGAAGTTGTACATCTGCTTCTTCGTCTGGAAGAGGGGCTGGCCAGCCTAGAAAGACTTGTTAGCTGAGTAAATCGCGCTGCCCACGGGGATCGACGATCGGGTATGAACGTAAGTTAGAAATCCAGCGTTTGGCTTTTTTTTTTCTAAAATGATATTTTTGGTTGCTTGCTGTTTCATACCCGACTTCGGCCCCCAGTGGCTAGGGGCAAGGCAGAAGCGATGTTTTCTTTGACTGTAATTTTTGTAGTTTGGTATGTATTTTTCTATGAAAATTGCTCTGACAATTTGTACTGGCCTATCTAATGTTGTGCGATCATGCACGTAATGTAATGCTTCTGTTGGTAGAGCGCCGACTCTGTAGTGTGGGTCAGGCAGTAGTCTGTAAACACGCAAAGCTGTTTGAACTTTGGTAGTAGCTTGTTATGGTAGGCCAGTCTTGTTGATGGACGTTGCTAGTCCGTCGTAATGTTACGAAAGGGACTACGAGTGCTGGATGATCTGTTGTAAAGGCCGATACTGTCTTGCTTTGGTGATTATTGTGTTTTCGTGATTGATTAATTTATGTAAGAAATAATTTGTACTCAGAATATATTTACATATTAGTTGTTATCACTGTATTACTTGCATGTTGTATTGTGTGACTCGTTTCCTTACACTAACCACAAGAGTTCTTCGTTACGGGACCCGGCCGTCCAAACGACCTGGCAGGGATATACATAGTGCCGAGCCCCCGTTATTTTCAGCAAGTGGCTCACCCCTCACTGGGTGACGATCGCGTGGGCTCACGCTACTTGTCCCTGTTCAACACAGCAACTACTTCAGTTTATATCAGCATACTTGTACAACCGTGAAGATGGAAGCAGCAATTTTTTTCGAAACTTCCGTAATTAGTTACAAGTCACAGCCCTTTAATATCTCAGCAGACACAATATCTACCTAAAGAACAGATCTAAAACCTCAAATCACACAAATGAATATATATGTACTCTTGCGCTATGTTAAAATGTACCAATTTGGTAATAATGAAGCCATTTCAAATGCAGCAACTTTTGAGTCTGTTAAATTGTAAACAAATGTATCCCCTCCTGACAGTATGGCTCCCCACATTCCATATGTGCCATAGTCAATTATGGAATGGTTACATGCTGCCATGATGGCAAGGTCCTGTTCTGGAGATTTGTTTCTTATTACCACAACATCATCACCATGAAGCTCATGTTCACACCACTTGGGATCATCACTCACCACAACAAACATTATTGGTTTAAATTTATTCCGCAAGAGATTCTTTTGTCTCAGGAAGAAATCTGGTTTCACCATAAAGGTATTATGCAGCAAATTCAAATGTTTGTTTAATTCGTTCTTCTGACATGAACCCCCACACCAAGTAATGTTCTTCTCTCCTTTTGAAGCATTGTGTAAGAGTATTTGACTTTTCTGTACTATATGTTCCTTGAATTTAAATATCTGTCGAATGTCACTAACTATAAGTGCAATATATATGGGCAACTGAGCATAATCCCATAACAAGATTCTGTCATGGGAATGGTGCACCTTCACAGACACAGGATATTTCTTTACAGGACAACATGCAAGGTACGACAGAGGAGGATCTGAAAGAGTGAGGACGATCTTCCCCAGTTCCTGGATCATACAGGTTGGAACAGAAGATTTACGCCCTATGTTCTTGGCTATAGCACAAACAGAAATGTAGTCATACACCTGGCTGCCAAGTTGTCCCAACTGTAGCAATGTCACTATAGGTTTCTGTTGTCATCGAATATTGTTGTGGGGTGGTGGCTTTATAGGTATGTTGGATGATGAACACAGACTAGACTCATAGAATAGCATATAATTTTGAAGCCTTGGCGAAAATATATAAATAATGGCCTGGTGGTTTTCAAAGTCATTTGGCCAAACGTTTGCTGACATTAATACCGGCATAATTACCATTAATATTAACCTTTAGACGCCTAATGTCAACTATAGTGGTCGTACCGCACCGCTAACCTCTAAAGTTTCATTTTATAAATTTATTCAACAAATGTAGGTACCGAATATTTTAAACACGGTATATACTCTCCGTTTTTTTTCTCTTCAAAATGCAGTTTGTTTCATTATTCTAACGTGTTTGGTTCCTGTATTATTCACATTTTATATACAGGGTGTGCTAAAATAAAAAAAAATAATTCCGGCGCCAAAAGGTTAAACAATATTTCAATCTGTTTAACGTGAATAAATCCAGCGTTTTCCAAATTTTCTTCCCTTACTCCTCAGAACTTACAACAGCCTCTATAGTTGTATCCTGTGGGAGAAGGTTACACTCTGGATAATTTTTTTCAGTCTACTGATACTGATTTATGGGTTTTATACAGTATTCTGAATCAAAGTAAATACCATAATTTACATAGTAATGCAGTGACATTTAGCACAAAATATAGAAGTTCTCTATAAGGGCTCTGAATAATAAATCGCAATTCTTCGGCATTTCCACTTCTGGGAAATTTCATGTCCTTTCTCATTCATTATATCTACAAGTTATACAGATTGACACAGATATTTACCGGTAATACCGAAAATTTCCTTACACAATATGAATACTGAAATTTAAATTAAGTAATTAATCTCCCCTGTATATAGAACTGTGTTATGTGTCAGAGGACAGTATGCATATCTGTGCCTGTAACACTAATTACACACAAACACGTTGTGGGTTTATGAATTTGAAAAATGTTACTAGTTTGTTTTACAAGAAGAACGTTGGCCCTTGAACTTTAGGAGATGGAAAACCATGTTTTGAAGATGAAATGTGGATGTATTGAAGGGGTGGAGACAGAAGGCTATAGAAAACTACGTAATAAAAAGCGTCACGATTTGTATTTCTCTCCACATGTTGTTACGGTGAGCAAATCAGAGAGGATAAGAAAGGCAGGTCATGTTGCATGCTAGCGAGGAAGAGAAATGCATAGAGTTGTCTGCTGGAAACACATGCAAGAAAGATACTCTTTGGAAGACATAGTTATAGATGGGGAAAAAATATTTAAACGGATCATAAAGTTCAGAGGCTGGGAACTGGATTCAGGGACCAAAGTTAGGCTGTCTGGAACATGGTATTAAGCCTTTGATGTCCCATAGAGTGCTGGAAACTCTTTTGACTGTCTTCTCAAAACAGAAACGCTGCGTGAAATTAGGAGCTTCTTTCAAGTATGTTGGGGACAAAATTCCGAAGAAAATATCCATTAAATGTACTGGAATCTTTCCTCAGCAAATTACAGAGTTGATGGCTGAATTCTAAACATTAACTCACGTGATACCGTCACAGTTCAAAACAGCTATTATCACTAGAAACACGATTTTGATGCCGTTACACTAGTACGTAACCAGGTGGCAGGAAGTGCAAGAAATTGCGTGTACAAATGGAGGGTGTCGTGTTAGTCCATTCTCTGTGATACCTACGCACAAAAGTAACTTAACTGAAGAACATTACTTACAATGAATGGCATAAATGGGCATACTAATGCAAGACCACTGGCCTTTGGATGCTGTAAGAAGAGCATGAAGTGCTATTTGTCACGCGAGATCAAAAAGAGTTGTCATATATAATATCACGTGTTATTAGAATGGGCGATTTTTGCGAGCAAATAATCGAATTAATTTTCATTAAATGTTTACAAACAAAATAAGGACACAAGAATTTGCCATTTAAATATTAGCAATGTGTTAAGCTTAACTTTAATCACGTATTGCCTGTCATTCTGTGACAACTTACAGAATACTACACGTTTAGAGGAATTAATTTTACATTAGCATCTGTTACTGAGAGAATTATATTCAGTTGTACCATAAGAGTGAAAGGTTTAAGGAAAAGGGGAAAACAGCGAAGTATGAAGGAAAGTTCGGAAGATCTGGACTATGCGGATGATATTTATCTGTTAGCCCAAAGATTTTGCGACATGGAAGAAAAGCTGAAGAGACTAAAAGAGGAAGCAGAATTAGTTGGTTTGCATATTAACATAAAGAAGACGAAGGTGATGAGAGTTAATACATTTAATATGCAAAAATTTAGGTTAGAGGAAACAGAAATTGAAGAAGTTGGATCCTTTGTATACCTAGGAAGTGTAGTGTCAGAAAGCGGAGGAACAGAGGAAGATGTAGCAAGTAGAATCAAGAAAGCAAATGGTGTGTTTGTTCAGCTGTGTCATGTGTAGAGAAATCTCAACATATCAAAAGAAGTTAAAATACGAATATTCAAAACAAATGTAAAATCAATATTATTATATGCGTGTGAAACTTGGAAAACTACTAACCAGATAACAAGAAGACTACAGATATTTGTAAATAAATGCTTAAGACGAATAATGAATATAAAATGTACCGATAAGATTACAAACGAAGAACTATGGAGAATCACCCATCAGAAGTCAAGAGAAAATCAGATAAAAAGAAGAAAATGACTTGGATTGGACACACATTACTTAAAGAAACAGGAGCAATAGAGAAAACTGCATTAGATTGGAATCCTCAGGGATATAGAAGGAGAGGTAGGCCGAAGAGAACGTGGCGAAGGACAATAGAGGATGAGATAAGAAGCACAAGAAGATCATGGAACGAGGTCAAGGGGATAGCTGAAGACTGCAATGCCTGGAAGTTCTTCATGGATGCCCTGTGTTCGACAAAGAGTAAAAGGTTTTGTTGATGACCATTAGGGTTCCAAGTACTATACATATCGCATTCACCTCTGCATGGCTTGGCTGTCAGCTCAAGAATGGACCCGCACGGTGTATGGATAATGCATCATATTAAACAGGTAGAGTACATAGAACCACAAGATGACTGCACGTTTCTCGCATCATTATGTCTCTTACCATTCAAATTCAGATGTAGGTATGTTTGGTTATGTCAATGTAAGTAACATCCACCCAAAGTATGGCAGATTTCTCCTGAAACACCCTATGTAAACAACATACAATTCTCGAAGTACAATATAGTGTACTCGTATATTTGAATTAAGGCATCTCATTTTACAAAAAAATTGCTGCAAGTGGTTGTGAACATCAGGAATGTTTTAAAGCTATTTTGAAGCTTTTTTTTTAAAGCGTAATAGTTTCATAATTCATTTCATTCATTATACAATTGCCATGGGAAACTTGGGATCCCAAAGTATGTTAGGAATTGGCAATGTATGTTACCATGTGCATGTATTGAAGAGACTTGCCTGATGATAACTATTTGTAGTAGGAACATGTAGTGAGATTGGACAGCAGTAAGGGTTATAGTTGTGGTGGTGGAAAAGTTTGTTTCAAGATACATGTATGATTATACATTTTACTATGCAAGTGGGAATGCTATCATCATGTAGGGTCATGTTTTTTATACATAAAAGTATTAATTCACCAGTCAAAATTTTGAACTTTCATACTGGAAGAATTTTGTATACTTTAAAATATTGAACATTATAGGTGTGATTTTGTTCTGCAGGTGAAAGTAATAACACCAGTGATGGCTTTAATGAGGAAATGGAGAATGTATTCAAATAATTCCATGACAACTTAGTTTTGTATACTTAACATTTATTTGTATATGTGTGTGTGGGGGGGGGCTATGGAATGCGGAAGTGTGGTGAGAAGATGTCTTGAAACCAACATGTAAGAGTAAGATGAAGCTGGAAATTATTATGAGGTTAGAGTGGCAATAAGTGCAATTTGGAAATCGGACTTGGACTTTTCTGGATGGGAAGAGACACCATTCATATTGATCATGTCTTGATAAACAGAGAAAGTAATCAGTTTTTTAATGTATAGTCTTTTGGAAGTATTTACTCAGTATTCCTTCTTACACAGCCCAAACTTCAAAGGTAACTAGTTTCGGCCTATTTACAGGAACATGTTAAAGAAACTAGTTGCCTTGGAAGTTTAATTGTGTTGTGTAAGGTGGAATACTGAATAAATACTTCTATTGATCTGAGCACAACTGGAATGTTTCATCTTAAGATTAGTCTTTTAGAAGAGCTGAATGCAATGTGACCAGTAGTGGCTAGAAAAGTTATGGAGAGTTGCAGTATAGACACTAGAAATGCAAAATTATGATTTGTACAGTTTCAGTCTCAAGGAACTAAATGATGTAGAACTGAAAAGAGCAATATGAGATCAAAATTTCAAACATGTTTCCTGCTTTGCAAACTTGATTTCTAATGTGGAAGGCAATTTGGCTTTGGAAAGTATTAGAATAATCAATGCTTCACCCACAAAAAACCTATGGAAATATGATGCTGTTGTTCTGGGTTATGATACTGTGTCACTGGGCGATCAGTGGATGCATAAAAAATACCACAATTGGTAAAGTTGGATACTAATATAAAATCACTTGCATACTGTATACCTGAAACTTGCAGTTGGCAATACTGCATATTGCAAGGGTTATTTTTATTAGAAAAGACACAGTAGTATATTAAGTATGACATCAAACTCTGCTGAGAAATATCATTGTTTGATCTTATGGTGATTCATGTCTGTTATGTTTACAGTATAACAACAAAAGTAAATATGCTTATTCTTTAAACACACCTTTTTTTAACACATAAAATCAGCTACATGTTTTGGCTAAACAGTGGCAATTATCAGACTGGTCACAAATATATATCAAGGCAATATTTGCAGTTGCATCTGTAACCACCAGTGCAGCTGTAAATATTTCCTTTAGATATTTTTTTTTGAATCAGCCTTATTATGGCTACCTTCATAGCTGAGACATGTAGCTGATTTTACCTGTAAAATATAGTTGTAATTAGACAGAGCATACTTAACATATCTTGTTATTTTTTGATCTCACAGTCTATACCATGTGTCGTGATGACATTGTACTTAACCTTCTGTGCAAACTGCTAAGAATGTTTTCACTGAAATGGTTGACGTTAAGTACCACTTCTTGGTATAAACTTGCTTTTAACTATTAAAAGGCAGTCAAGCCCATCTGCCTTTTCATACCTAAATGTTTGTTCCACAACACAACAGATGACCCATGTGAAGACAGCTTTGCTTCATTATTGCAATATGTTGAATTAACTCTTACCCTACTAATGTGGAGTATAGGGTGAGCTCCTAATAATGCCAGCAAATGGCAGATGGGATTTAACTCGGTGTTTAAAGGGTTAACTGCAGATATCTCTTCTCTAGCCTTTTCTTAACCAGTGAAACTGTGCTTGTAAGTTCTGGACGAGCAGCAGTTTTATTATTATTGTCCAAATGATTCCATGATGAGTTGCATTTTCATTTTTAGAAAATGCAGTCACTGCTTTGGAACCAAGATAACAAGTATGATTGCGGTATTAATACTTCTGATTATACTGTTGTTTCAACTGAGTGCAAGCATTGAACTATTCAAGACCTGCCCACTCTTGCAAGCATGTTTGCAGCACCATAATTTTAAAACCCCATACATCAATAATTTTGTGAAAAAATTGATGGATGCAACATGTTCAGTTAGACAAATTTTTAATAGTAACTTGTTACTGTTGTGTAACCCCCAGATGGTGACTGATGACTAGGTAAAACATGTTTGGTTGAAAGGTTAAGATGAATTGTAGCCATTGATTGAATGTAAGCAGTGTGTTACTGAAATGAAGTGCAGTAGTAATGGAATATAACATTAAGGTACATAATTGTAACATTAGTACTAGTCCTGTTCTTTTGTGTGTGATGGTGTTAGTGAGGGTAACTGACCTGCTGCTCTATAATGTTCATACATCAAATATCAGGGTGGAGTTAGTTGCACAGGAAGAACGAAGAGAGCACGGCCAAATGCACAGAAGGTGAATCTACACCACAATGAGAAAAAAAAAATTGTATGAACATAGTCCTTCCATAGCATGGTTTCCATGTTATGGCCTTCTGAATATTAAAGAAAATGTTCAAATTGTCAACCTCGAGTTTCCATTCCGGCATTGCAGGAGACTGACTTTTGGAACCCTACTTTCTTTCACCACATCTGATTGGGGCTGTTTACCATGATTTCCTATGAAACCTCTTTCTAGGGCTGCTGCAAGATGTGCATCTGCAGACTAAGACAAATTTAGGGTTCGTGTGTGATGGTGCTCCAACACGTTTTCTTCTTGCAGTTGGGAATTCTTGAACTTGTTTCCGGAACAATGGATGGGAAAAGATGGACAACAGCATGGGGTGCATGTTCCCCTGATTTCAGTTGCTTAGATATTTATCTCTGGGGTACACCTGAAGGCTGCTGTTTATGCTACAGAAGTCACTGATATCCAGGGCTTAACAACAACCAAGTAGAGTGGATTTCAGATGATATGCATGACACCTGGAACTTTTCAGCATATCAGGAATCTCTGTAATGATGGCAACATTGTGCATTGCAGCTCAATGCACAACGCTCTGAGAATCTTCTTTAATCTTCAGGAGGATGTAAGTTGGAAATCATGATTCATAAGGACTGTGTAAATAAAAAATTTTTTTACTTGTTTTCTAGTGTAGGGTCACCATCCATAGTTTTGGTCATGCATTTTTCAATTACTCTGCACATGCAGAATCTGTGGGTGTTCTTAGATGTTGATGGGCTGGAACAGAAGGAGCTGTGTTTCCTGTTACCATTGCTGTATCTTTTCTTTGTGTGGACATTTTGAGATGAGCTCCGTTAACTTTTCACAAAAAAAAACTATTTTCATCAAAATTAATATCCTGAAACGTCAAACTACAACTTTATAACATGTTAATTTGCCCAACAGTAACTTACGCCTCCAAAACATGGGTGCTTAAGGAAAATATGACAAACTGATGATTTTTTAAAGAAAGATCATGAGGAAAATATTTGGTCCCACAAGAACAGATGATGGCTACTGGAGAATTACAACTAATTAAGAAGTAAATGATTTATTAAAAGGACAAAATATAATTGGGCTTATTAAAAAACAAAGATTAAACTGGTTAGGCCATGTTGAACACATGGCTGAGGATACTATTATGCAGAAGATTAAGAGATGGAAACCCCTGTCTAAAAGACCAATTGGAAGACCCAAAACACGTTGGGAAAATGATGTTTTGGAAGATATGAAGAGCATAAACATATGCAATTGGAAGAAAGTAGCACAGAATAGAGATAGCTGGAAGAAAGTGGTTGAGCAAGCCAGAACCTTATATGGGTTGTAGCGCTTTATAAGAAGAAGAAGAAGAAGCTCCGGTAACTTCTTTGTGGAGAGTCGTCCATAAATAGCTGTTAGTTATTTAGCTGATCAAGCCATAAATTCTCTCCCTTTGAACATGTTAAAAAAATCCCAGTTCCTAAACCTTAGTGAAATTCCATTTTGATGTTTTGCCATTAATGCTCAGCTTTCCGACGTTTTCTAACTGACAGAGTTTGAAATCCCTCCTAACTGAAATGCGTTTTGTTGCGGCCAATCTTATGACCAGATATTTCTGTTATGTGACCTGCTCTTTCTTCTAAAAGACTGATATGATGTTGGTTTTAAATGTCAAAGGTATAATTGCCTTGGTGCTTAAGCACCGTGCCTTGAATACATATTTAGTATATACAGCATGTGCAGCTTAAAGTGGAAGCAGCTCATAGCTGCATCCTGCATAGTGACCGGTGGCGCCATCTGTATGCAATTGCACACCGTACAGCTGAAGACATCAGTTCCTGGATTAGGGATCGATTATGCCGTCAGCTCTGCAGTACGAAGTTCGGTGCTTAAAAAAAAGTGTTAGCATGGTTTTGAAGGAGGTGATGTTGACCCATTTGAAGTACTCTACCTGGATTGGCTAGTTAAACTGGAGGCATACAGACAGGTCTCGTTGTGTGCAATTTCTTTTTGCGGGATTTCGTTTTAACTCGACTTCAGAATTTACACCACTTCTCCAATTTAAGCGATAATTTTCATTTTAACGCGATTTGACATATACGGTCAAGAGATATAGAAAGTATGGATATACGAGGGGGTGCTGGTAAGTCCTTAACCCAACCAGGAAGGAAACAAGCTACAGCGACCAAACTCGGGATTTATTCAACATACTCCCCACGAAGCTCAATATACTTCTTATCCCGTTGTTCTAAATTTTGCAAGTCACTCAGAAAAATTCAGAAGGTTGTCCGTCCAACCAGGTCTCCGCGGCAGCAATGACCGCGTCGGACGAAAAATGGCGACCTTGCAATTGTTTTTTCAGTCCAGGGAACAGGTTGTAGTCCGACAGGGCCAGATTCGGAGAATAGGGTGGGTGATAAAGACATTGGAAGCCCAGGTAGGCTAGTTTCTTCTGGGTTGCAAGAACAAGACCCCCTTGGTGACCTTCCCGCGGCGTTTTTCCTTCAAAATGTCCTTCATTTACACCAGCAGAGATGAGTAATACTCCGCGTTGATAGTTTGGCCCTTTGGAAGATAACCAATGAGGAGGATGTCGTCTTGATCCC
>Ga0123353_10014109_pt1 | contig 11497 bp, 10 predicted proteins | sample TergutLab28metaG_3_FD_92763 | JGI IMG/M metagenome (GOLD analysis project Ga0123353, IMG submission 92763) | Labiotermes labralis P3 segment gut microbial communities from Petit-Saut dam, French Guiana - Lab288 P3 | ecosystem: Host-associated > Arthropoda: Insects > Digestive system > Gut ... | reverse complement strand
CTCCAGACTCCCCCCGCCCGCGGCGTCCCGCACCAGGAACCGCGCCGCCGGGCCCGTTCTGCGCCGGGGGATCGCATGACCGAGGCACCACCAAGAGCGACCGCACCACCGACGCACCACCGGGAGCGACCACCCCCACCGGCGAGGACCCGTACCACCCCGTGCCGAGCCGTACGTCCAGGCCGGCCGCGAACCCCGCTTCTCCCTCACGCGGCGGCACCCCCGCATGCGACACGCGGCAGCCGTGCCCCGGATGCCGCGGCGGGTTCGACGGGGGCCGATCCGCCGCGGAGGCTGGTGCTCATGGTCCGAGGCGAGCCCGGACACGTGGCAGCCGCGAGGGAGAGTGACGTGATCGAGTCAGCACTCGCAGAGGACGGCGGGCGGGCGCCGCGGCCGGCGGACCTGCGGCGGATCGGCATCGACCCGGACTTCTGGTACCCGGTGGCCGCGTCCGCGAGCGTCCCGCGGAACAAGGTCGTGGCCGCGTCGTTCGCGGGCCGGCGGATGGCCGTGTTCCGCACCGCCACCGGGACCGTCGCCGCTCTGGAGGACCGCTGCGCGCACCGCCAGGTGCCGCTGAGCATGGGCGTCGTGGACGGCGAGACGCTGCGCTGCTGCTACCACGCCTGGGCCTACCGCGGGAACGGCCACATCTCGCAGATCCCCTATCTGACCCGGGAGACGGCCCGCCCGCCGCGCGGCGTGCGGGCGTACCCGACGCGGGAGGCCGGCGGCCTGGTGTTCGTCTTCCCGGGCGATCCGGCGAGGGCCGCCGCGACCCCGATGCCGGACTTCCCGCGGGTGCGGGCCGGCACGCACCGCGTCATGCGCTACTCCCGCACGGTGCGCTGCCACTACTCCTTCATGCACGAGAACCTCCTCGACATGAACCACCAGTTCCTGCACCGCGGCGTGCTCGGCAAGATCCGTCCGGATCTGCTGGGCTACGAGAGCGGGCCGGGCTTCGTGGAGGCCCGGTACCGGTTCACGCCGGGCGGCGGCCGCAAGGACCGGGGTGCCGGGCTGCTGTCGGCCGAGGGCTTCGGCGGGAGCAGTTCCCCCGACGTGCTGACGATCCGCACCGGCTACCCGTACCAGACGCTGGAACTGGTCCCCGACGGGGAGACGGAGCCGGCGTTCTCCCTGTGGGTGGCGTACGTGCCGGTGGACGCGGCCCAGCGGACGTGTCACGTGCACGGGATGCTGATGATCCGCAAGCCGCGTTTCGCCGCGGCCCTGACCCTGGCCTGGCCGTTCATCCGGCGCTTCACCGAGCGGGTCTTCGCCGAGGACCGGATGGCGGTCGAGGCGGAGCAGCGGGCGTGGGACGAGCAGGGCGAGGACCGGAACCACGAGATCTTCCCGCTGATCCTGGACCTGCGCGAGATGCTGCGGTCCAGCGGGGTGCCGCTCGACCCGGCCGCGGCGGTGTGCGCGGACGCCGGTTCGTGCGGCGTCGCCATGCCGTCCTGATCGGGCGAACGACCGGCGGACCCGGGTCTGGGGCGGGCGGACACGGGGGGCGGGTCCGCAGGCCCTGCGCTCGTCGGGTCCGCCGGTCTCTCAGAAAGGCGTGCGGGCGCCGCGAAGTGTCACACCGCCCTCCCCACCGCCCCGCGGGGCGGTGGGGAGGGCCGGTCGCCGCCCTGTCACCAGGGCAGCGGGCCCTCGGCGTCGGCGTAGCTTCCGGTGGGGCCGTCCGGTCCGACCTGCGCCATGCGGACGATGATCTCGGCGCCCTGCTCGACGGTCTGGATGCCGGTGTTCCCGTTGAGGTCGGTCTTGGTGAAGCCGGGCTCGACCGCGTTGATCCGCATCGCGGGGAACGCCTTGGCGAACTGCACGGTGATCATGTTCACCGCGACCTTGGACGCCGGGTAGGCCACGCCGGGGTAGGCGTGCCGGGGGTTGCCCGGGGTGCTGATCTCGGTGAGGGAGGCCAGGCCGCTGCTGACGTTCACCACCACCGGGGAGGCGGACCGCTGCAGCAGCGGCAGGAACGCGTGGGTGACCCGCACGGTGCCGAAAACGTTGATCTCGAAGGTGCCGCGCATCAGGTCGGCGGTGACGTCGGCGGCGCCGATCACGGCGTTGCCCTCGCCCCGCTCCTCGACGCCGGCGTTGTTGACCAGGACGTCCAGCCCCCCGCCGGCCTCGACGGTCCGCACCGCGGCCGCCACGGAGGCGTCGTCGGTGACGTCGAGCTGGACGAACCGCGCGCCCAGGCGCTCGGCGGCCTGCCGGCCGCGCTCCGGATCGCGGCTCCCTATATATACGGTGTGCCCGGCCTCGACGAGACGGCGGGCGGTCTCGTAGCCGAGGCCCTTGTTCGCTCCGGTGATCAGTGTCGCTGTCATGCCTTCCACCGTGCCGCCGGGAGGCGCCGTCAGCCAGCCGTCCCGTCTTCCTGGGACTGGCAGTACCAGGACGCCCGGGGGCGCCGCGGTGCACAGTGGTGGCATGGCCACCACGGAGTTCGGGCGCACGGTGCGGCGCTGGCGCGACCGGGTCTCCCCCGACGCGGCGGGACTGCCCGCCGGCGGGCAGCGCAGGGCGCCGGGACTGCGCCGCGAGGAGCTGGCGCTGCTGGCCGGGATCTCCGTCGACTACGTGACCCGGCTGGAACAGGGGCGGGCGGCCAACCCGTCGGAGCAGGTGGTGGAGGCGCTGGGCCGGGCGCTGCGGGTGACCGCCGCCGAGCGCGAGTACCTCTTCCACGCCGCCGGCCTCGTCCCGCCGGGCCAGGGCACGGTGCCCGCCTTCATCACGCCCAGCGTCCAGCGGATGCTGGACCGGCTGACCGGCACCCCGGTCGCCGTGTCCGACGCGACCTGGACGCTGCTGCTGGCGAACCCGCAGTACACGGCGCTGATGGGCGACTACCAGGGCCGCGAGCGCAACGCGGTGTGGCGCAACTTCCTCGGCTCGGGCAGCCGGGTCGTGCACACTCCGGAGTCGCAGCGTGACCTCGAGATCACCCAGGTCTCGGATCTGCGGGCGACCGCGGGCCGGTATCCGGCGGACCAGCGGCTGCGCCGGCTGATCGCGGAGCTGCGCGCCGGCAGCGAGCGGTTCGCCGAGCTGTGGGACTCCGGTGAGGTCGGCGGGCACCAGGCGTCGCGCAAGACCATCGACCACCCGCAGGTGGGGGCGCTGACCCTGGACTGCGACGTGCTCACCGTCGCGGGAAGCGACCTGCGGATCATGATCTACACGGCCGAGCCCGGGTCCCGGGACGCCGAGCGCCTCGCGCTGATCGCCGTGCTCGGCACCCAGTCGATGGTGGGCTGAGCCGCCGGGCCCTTGGGGCCCCGCCGGTCCGTGCCCTACCGCTGTGCGGCCGTGCCGCCCCGTACCGCCATGCCCCGGGGCTGCCGTGCAGCCCGGGCGCCGTTCCCGCATCGCTGCTTTCCGTTCCCGCGCCGCTGCTTTCCGCTATTCCACAGGGCCTGCCGGACCCCCAATTCCGCTCACCCACCGTGGTTTTCCCCTGCATTTTCCGTGAGGACGGAGGGGGTCCCGTGTGATCCCGTCTACGTAACCTGGCTCACATACGAATCGCATTAGTAAAAGCGCTGGCCACCGGCCCCCTCAAATCAGCGGGTTCCGGCGCTCCGGAACTCCTCTTCCGGCCCCATCTACGAATCAATCCGTAGATGAGGGCTTTGACCCGTGAATTCGAAACCCCTAACAATTCACGAGTCCCCAACGGAAGAGGAAAAGCGTTATGCAGCTCCCCGCGATCCCGAAGAAGCTCCCCACCTTCGCCACGTTCCAGCGCATGAACCGGAAGCAGAAGATCACCACGGCCGGCGCTGCCGCCGGTGCGGCGGTCGTCCTGGCGGTCACCGGTCTGCAGGCGACGGCCGGAGCCGGAGCGGCGACCGCGGCGGACGCACCCACTGGGTTCAGCGTCACCGCCGGGCAGCAGCTGAAGCAGCCGGTCTCCCTGACCGGTGCCAAGACCGACCTCGCCACGCAGAAGACCGTGACCAGCACTCCGCCGAAGAAGGACCTGGCCGCGAAGCCGGCCGCCAAGGCCGCGCCGGCCCCGCAGAAGGCCGCGCCCGCTCAGAGCAAGCCGGCCGCCGCCGCCCCGGCGAAGGCCAAGCCGGCCGCCGCGCCGGCCCCGAAGACGTACGCGAACAACCTCGACGGCTGGATCCGCGAGTCCCTGGACATCATGCACGCCAAGCACATCCCGGGTACCTACGAGGGAATCCACCGCAACATCATCCGCGAGTCCAGCGGTAACCCGCGCGCGATCAACCTGTGGGACATCAACGCCCGCAACGGCATTCCCTCCAAGGGCCTGCTGCAGGTGATCAACCCGACCTTCAACCGCTTCCACGTGGCCGGTACGTCGTGGAACATCTACGACCCGGTCGCCAACATCACCGCCGCGTGCAACTACGCGGCCGACCGGTACGGCTCGATGGACAACGTGAACTCCGCGTACTGATCCCGACCCGGCGCAGCCCGGCAGCGGTGGGCCCGCCCTCTCTTCCACGAGAGGGCGGGCCCACCGCCTTTTTCTTGCGCGTGCCGACGCTCGCGGTCAGAGCATGACCACGGACCGCAGCACCTCGCCGTCGTGCATCCGCTGGAACGCGGCCTCGATGTCGTCGAGCGCGATCGTCTCGGAGACGAACGCCTCCAGGTCGAGCCGGCCCTGAAGGTACAGGTCGATGAGCATCGGGAAGTCCCGGCTGGGCAGGCAGTCCCCGTACCAGGAGGACTTCAGCGCGCCGCCGCGGCCGAAGACGTCGAGCAGGGGCAGTTCCAGGGTCATCTCCGGGGTCGGCACGCCGACCAGGACGACGGTCCCGGCGAGGTCGCGGGCGTAGAACGCCTGCCGGTAGGTCTCCGGGCGGCCGACCGCCTCGACGACCACGTCGGCGCCGAACCCGCCGGTCAGCTCGCGGATCGCCTCGACGGGGTCGGTCTCCCGCGCGTTCACGACGTGGGTGGCGCCCAGGCCGGCCGCCCACTCCAGCTTCCTCGGGTCGACGTCGACGGCGATGATCCGCGCCGCGCCGGCCAGCCGGGCGCCGGCCACCGCGCCGTTCCCCACTCCCCCGCAGCCGATGACCGCCACGGTGTCGCCGCGGGTGACGTTGCCGGTGTTGATCGCGGCGCCGATGCCGGCCATGACGCCGCAGCCGAGCAGGCCGGCCACCTGCGGCGCGGCCTTCGGGTCGACCTTGGTGCACTGGCCGGCGGCGACGAGGGTCTTCTCGGCGAAGGCGCCGATGCCCAGCGCCGGCGACAGTTCGGTGCCGTCGCCGAGCGTCATCTTCTGTGACGCGTTGTGCGTCTGGAAGCAGTACCAGGGGCGCCCACGGCGGCAGGCCCGGCACTGGCCGCACACCGCGCGCCAGTTCAGGACGACGAAGTCGCCCGGCGCGACCTCCTCGACGCCCGGCCCGACCTGCTCGACGACGCCGGCGGCCTCGTGGCCGAGCAGGAACGGGAACTCGTCCGTGATGCCGCCCTGCTTGTAGTGCAGGTCGGTGTGGCAGACACCGCAGGCCTGCACCCGGACCACGGCCTCCCCCGGCCCGGGATCGGGGACGGTGATGGTCTCGACCCGCACCGGTTCGTTCCGGCCCGGCGCGATGACGCCGCGTACCTGTTGGCTCATGGCCCGGTCACCCTTCTGTCACGTCCTGCGCTCTGTCGTGTGCAGTGGTCCGCCGAGTCCTTCGACCGGTCATCGGCGGTGGTCCGTCCAGTGCAGTGATCCCCCGATCCGGCCGTTCCCACCCGGTGACTTTCCGTGCCCGGCCGGGGCCGGCGGGCCCGCACGTCAGTCGAACCGGATGTGCTTGACGCCGATCCAGGTGCGGTGCAGGCGCCCGCGCAGCGCGGACTCGGTGCTGGGCGGCAGGGGCAGTCCGGCGGAGGCGGCGATGCGGTCGGCGACCTGCGGGACGGTGAGGTGGTCGGTCCACAGCTGCTCGGCGAACTCCTCTCCGCGCAGGCGCTCCAGGCACAGGTCCAGCTTGGCCACCGCGAAGCTCTGCCGCCGCAGCGGGGCGTCCTTGCCGGCGACGACGCGCAGCGCGTGCCCGAAGCCCCGCTCCCGCAGCCGGCGCAGCACCGTGTCCCGCTCGGCCAGCAGCGCGAAGTGGCGCACCTCGTGGCCGCGCTCCCGCAGCCGGCCGACGGTCTCCCGGAAGTAGGCGGGCTCGACGACCGTCATGGGGGCGATGACGGTGCCGACGTGCCGGGAGAGGGCGAGGTCCAGGACCTCGAAGACTCCCTGGCGCCAGGCGGGCAGGTCCTGGAAGTCGCCGCGCAGGTGCGGGGGCGTCATCCGGTGCAGTCCGAAGCCCACGTGCTCGGGGTCGCAGACCACGCTGCCGGGAAGCCGCCGCCGCAGTTCGTACGCGCTCTGCGTCTTGCCGCCGCCGAAGGGTCCGTTGATCCACAGGAGCATGGCCCGACCCTACGGGAGCGCGGGGCACGCCGGCCGGAGCGCGACGTGCCGGTCACATGCAGTCGCTGCGGGCGATGATCGTGAACAGTCCGCCGTCGGGGTCGCGCAGTTCGGCGTACTCGCCCTGCGGGCCGGTGCCGCGGCCGACGAGCGTTCCGCCGAGCGCCTGGGCCGCCTCGACGCGCGATCCGACGTCGTCCACGGCGAACTCGACCGCCCAGTGCGGGCGGAGCACCGGGTCGGGTGCGGCCTCGACCGCGCCGGAACCGAGGCGGGCCACGATGCTGTCGCCGCTGCGGACCACGACCTCGTCGTGCTCGTAGGAGACGGTGCAGCCGTCGGGGCGGCCGTCGGCCCACTGCAGGACGCCGCCGTAGAAGATCGCCGCCTCGAAGGCGTCGCGGGTGCGCAGCCGGACGACGACCGGGGCGCGCTCGTGCCAGGACTCCCAGCCGCCGGGCAGCCGGCCGTCCCAGGCGCCGAACACCGCGCCGTCGCGGTCGGCGGCCACCACCGCGCGGCCCGAGGCGAACGCGACCGGGCCGAGCGCCACGGTCGCGCTCCGCTCGCGGATCCGGCCGGCCGCCTCGTCGGCCTGCGGCACCGCGAAGTACGGGGTCCACACCACGGCGATCTGCATGTCGGAGGCGACGGCGCCGATGCCGGCCACCGGCTTGCCGTTGCGCAGGGCCATCGCGAAGTGGTCGCCGAGGCTGGTGGAGCGGAACTCCCATCCCAGGACGGAGCCGTAGAACTTCTCCGCGGCCTGCAGGTCCCGCGCGGTCAGGCTCACCCAGCACGGGGCACCGCGCGGGGATTCCGGCAGGTCGGTCCGTTCACCGCCCGTGTCCGTCGGTCCCACGGACATCGAAGGCTGCTCGGTCACCCCACGGCTCCTCGGTCATCGTTCGCAAACACCGCTGTATCCACCCATACCAGGCACGGAAGAAGATCGTCGCATGATCGCCTTCCCTTCCTGGGCCGGGTCATGCCTGTGAGTTCGGCGGGCGGGACACCGACAGCGCGCTGCACTGCCACTCCAGTTCCCGGGTGCCGGGAGCCGGCGGCAGGTGGCCGTAGCCGCCCGCGGAGACGCTGATGCCGACCACCAGCCAGGCGCGCCAGCGCGGGCCGACGCCGGTGCCGTCGGCGAACACCTGGCGGCCGTCGACCGACCACTGCACACTCGTGGCACCGAACAGGACACGGAGGGTGAAGGGCCGGCCGGGCGTGACGGCGTTGTCGGCGTAGTGGCCGGCCGGGCGGACGTGGTTGGTGAGTTCCAGCATCCGGGGGTTGGTCGGGTGGTACTCGAAGGCGTCGACCTCGCCGTGGCCCGGCTGGGGGCGGCCGCTGCCGCTGTCCCGGCCCCAGGTCCACAGCGCGGGCCAGGCTCCCTGCACGTCGTGGACCAGGCAGGTGGCGGTCAGCTCGTCACCGGGCAGCAGCTCGAAGCCGCCGGGGGCGTACTCGGTGGACACCAGGTCGGCGTTCCACAGGCCGTCGGGCGCGCGGCGGGCGCGGAACACACCGTCGGCCGTGGGGGCGTAGGCCGGTCCGATGCGGTCGAGCTTGTTGTCGCCGGGGTTGGTGCCGTCCGGCGGGTAGGCGGAGGTGCGGCCCACCGCCCAGGCCCGCCGGTCGGTGAAGGGGGCGTCGAGGACCACGGCGGTGCGCGGGGCGGGCAGGCGCGGTCCGAGGGCGAGATCGGGACGGGGATCGGGATCGGAACGGGGGTCGGGACCGTGAGGGGGATCGGGCTGCGGCTGGGGATCGTGGGCGGAGGGATCGTTCCCGTGGGCGGGGGACGCCGGTCGGCGGCGGTCGTTCATGTCAGGCTCCCGGGGACGGCCGGTGTGCCCAGTCAAGCGGGGCCGGCCGCCGGGCGGTAGCCGCGCACGGACGTGCCCGGAGGGCGCGGGCCGGGGCCGCACGCCCTCCGGACGGGTGAAGGCGGAGTGCGCCGGTCAGGGTGCGGGGGTGATCCACTGCTGGTTGGCGCCGCCGTTGCAGGTCCAGATCTCCAGCTGGGTGCCGTTCGTGGTGGTGAAGCCGGGGTCGTCGAGGCACTTGCCGGAGGCGGGGTTGACCAACGTGCCGCCGACGGACTGCCACTGCTGGTTGCCGCCGCCGTTGCAGTCCCACAGCTCGACGAGGGTGCCGTCGTCGGTGCCCGCCTTGGTGACGTCCATGCACTTGCCTCCGAGGCGGACGGTGCCGTCGGACTGCGGGGTCCAGTTCTGGGCTCCGGTGCCGTTGCAGTCCCACATCTGGACCTTGGTGCCGTTGGCGGTGGAACCGGTGTCGTCGTCCACGCACTTGGCGGTGTCGGCGATGGCGACGATGGGCCCGGTGCCGGAGTTCTGGGTGCCGACCGGGGTGACGGACAGGTTGTCGAACTGGTCGGTCTGGTACCCGGAGGTGCCCAGGCCCACCATGCCGGTGCCGTAGGTGCCGTCGGTCGCCGAGCCGACCGTGGTGCCGTCGACGGCCGCGGTCAGGGTGGTGCCGTTGACGGTGAGGGCGAGGTGGTGCCAGCTGCCGGTGCCGAGGGCGGCGACGGTTCCGGAGGCCAGCGTGGTCAGCACATGGCCGGTGGTGTTGCGCACGATCGACCAGGCGCCGTTGTCCCCCACCTGAAGGTAGTAGGAGTTGATGCCGGCCGGGCCGAAGGCGTGCTGGGTGCCCGCGCGGGCGATGAGCTGGGCCGATCCGGGCTGGCTGAGCAGGACGTCGGATGCGACGGTGTAGTTCCGCCAGTTCAGGCTGCCGCCGATGGTGTACGGGGCGGAGTCCCCGTCCCATTCGATGGGCTTGGCGGGGGCCTGCTGGGTGAGGCAGCGCCCGCTGCGGCCGCCGGCGCAGGCGGTCGCCTCGAACGCGCCCTGCATCTGCGACAGGTAGCGCGGCTGCTGGCCGGGCGTGGTGGTGTCGAAGGAGTCGGAGTACGGCAGCGCGAGGTTGCCGGGCGCCGGGCTGGTGGCGGTGCCCTTGCCCTGCCCTGTGGTGGTGGTCAACGTGTACACGTAACCGGGCTGCACGGTCAGCGAGTAGGAGCCGCCGGACGGGGTGAGCGCGGCCTGCTGCACCATCTGGCCGGAGCTGCTGCCGGAGGCGAGGTCGGTGGCCCAGACGTGGACGGTGCCGGTGGACAGGCCGCCGCTGACGTTGACGGTGACGTTCTGCGGGGCGGTCGCCGTGGTCGTCTCGATGACGGTGGAGTAGTCGGTGCCGTTGGTGGACTTCAGCGTCACGTAGCTGCCGTTGGACTCGGATCCGCCGAGGTGGCCGGAGCCGCTGTCGAGGAACTTCCAGCCGGGCGCGGTGAACTGGGTGACCTGGGCGGTGGCCCACAGGCTCCGGCCGACGGTGTAGGCACCGGACGACGGCTGGTCGGCGAGCACCAGGCCGACCGTGCTGTACGGCAGGTTCGGGTAGATCGCGGCGACCAGTGGCCAGTTGACGTAGGCGGTGAAGCCGGCGTCGACGTAGCCGCGGGTGATGGAGCGGATCAGCGCGCCGGCGCCGGAGTTGAGGTCCTGCGAGCCGTTCTCGCTGGCCCACAGCGGCTTTCCGGTCCCGGTGGCGGTGGCGTTGCCCGGGCAGGTGTTCGCGCTGCCGCCGTCACCGCCCTCGCAGGGGTAGTGCACACCGATGGCCGAGACGGCCTTGGCGAAGGCCGGGTCGGCGGCGACGTCGCCCGCCACCGACCAGTCGCTGTCGGCGGCGACGATCCGGACGCTGCCGTAGCCGGCGCTGTCGAGGGCTGTGCGGAGCTGTTCGTACCAGCCCACGTTGTAGCCGCGCTCGTTCCAGCCGCCGAGGTAGTCGATCGTCAGGCCGTGCGAGGTGGCGCAACCGAGCCATTTCACGAGGTAGTTGACGGTGTCGGTGGACCAGAAGCTGCCGCCGCCGGGCCAGCCCGGGGCACCCCAGGCCAGGCCGTACAGCTTGATCTGCGGGTTGCGGGCCTTGGCCTGCTGCATCAGCCACCACTCGTAGCCGGCGCTGCAGTCCACGGTGCCCGCGGTGTGCATGTGGCTGGATTCCGAGCCGTCGGTGGAGTTGGTGTCGCCACCGATCTCGACCTTGAGGATCTGCAGGTCGGCGCCGTAGCCGGGCGTGAACAGGTAGTCGAGGATCTGCTGCTGCTGGGCCGCCGGGTAGTCGGTGAGCAGGCGGGTGTTGCCGCCGCCCCCGCTGATGGCACCGATGCCGTCGAACGTCCTTCCCGGGCTGGTCCCGTCGGCGGCGATGGCGGTGGTGCCGGCCGCGCCGGCGCTGTGGCTGCCGCTGCCGAGCAGCAGGGCGCAGAGCAGGAGCAGGACGGCCGCGACCGCTGGGCGGCGTAACGCTGTGCGCTGGACGAGGGAGTTCACGTGGGGGGTCCCTTCCTTGGGGGTCAACTCACCAGAAGTACTCAGAACCGAACGCATTGCCCCGCGGCACAGTGCACTGCGCGGCCGGGGAGCCGTCAAGAGAGCGCACCGTCAACCGACTTCGCCGCCCGTCATGTCGACATGTCAGGAAAACCAAGGGGGTTGGGACGGTGAGAACGGGAAAGGCGGGTAGGTAGCCGCCTTTGTGCGGGACCGCACGGAACCGGATTCGCCATGGCCCACTTCCTGGTCGTCGCTGCGATCTGCCTCGTCGTCTGGACCGTTCTCGCGCTGCCCGCGGGCATACTCGTCGGCCGCCGGCTGCGCCGGATGGCCCCGCCCGCCCCGCGGCGCACCCTGCTGCGGCGGCGCCGCCGCGCCACCCCGCACGGTCTGCGGCCGGTCGCCGCGGACCGCGACGTGACCCGTGCGCCCCGCGCCGCCCGCGGGCACGTGCGGCGCCGCTGAGGCCGAACCGAAGCCCGGCCCCCGCGCGGGCCGGCCGCGGACGCGCCGGGCTCCGTGCCGTCCGTCCGGGGCCCCGGACGGACGCGCCGGGGTTTGACGGCGGCTGAGGCTGTGTAAGGAGTGCCTGGACGGCATCCGCCGCGCGCCGTGCCGCCCGAGCCGTGTCCGTGCCGGCCGGGTCCAGCCCGTCCCGCCCGAGTCCAGG
>Ga0123353_10014108_pt1 | contig 11498 bp, 11 predicted proteins | sample TergutLab28metaG_3_FD_92763 | JGI IMG/M metagenome (GOLD analysis project Ga0123353, IMG submission 92763) | Labiotermes labralis P3 segment gut microbial communities from Petit-Saut dam, French Guiana - Lab288 P3 | ecosystem: Host-associated > Arthropoda: Insects > Digestive system > Gut ... | reverse complement strand
GATGACAACAATACACACAAGACAACTACAACAATACATACAAGACAACTACAACAATACACACGGCCAACCAACAACAATTACACACAAGACAACTTGAAACTAGCAACAATATACACAAGCTTCAGTACAGACTTGCTTGAAGTAGGACTACTGTCACTTAAAATTGGTCTGTTGCTACTTGAAGCGGGAATGTTGTTACCATTACAGTATGATCATGGTGTAAGCCATGATTTCATTCTGTGAATTTAGTGTTGATGGCCTTGAATGAATGACTGAATGGATGGATGACGATGAAGACGACACTGTTGGTGTTGTTATTATTGGTGGTGATAGTAGTAGTTGTTGTAGTAGTAGTAGTAGTAGTAGAAGTAGTAGTAGTAGTAGTAGTAGTAGTACAATGGAAATGAAAGATGATGGTTGTGATGAATTAAACCGTACATCTGGTAATCAGTTATTACAGGCACCTCTTACATAACCTACCCCATTATCCTTGATTACAATGAAAAGCTTCAATAATTTTTTAAAGACAAATGGAAAACATTAATGTGATGTATGAGGATGGCAGTTGTGGTGGTGGTGGTGGTGGTTGTCTTAGCAGATGATTGTGGAAGAAACTATTTGTAAAATGATAATTAATCATGGCACACTATGTTGCTTTCAGATATGTAAAACGTGAATCACTAGTTGAAGCCTCTAATCACTTCTCACATTTCTTAGCACTGATCAGCTTTAACAGAGAAGAAGAGTAAATATGATCAACACCATGTGAAATCTGACAGTAACTATTGCTATTATTACAGACTGATAGCTTGACAAAAGCTATGTATGACAGCCCCTGGTATGACGCATCACTATGCTTCAGGAAGGATTTGGGGATTATGATATTACGCTCTATGAAACCATCATTTCTCACAGGTGGCAAGTTCTACATTGTGTCATTGGAAACATACAGGGCGGTAATGTCACATACAGTTATCTTCATTACTTACAAAATACCATGAAAACAAATTTTCCAAAACATGAATTAGTGCCTAGGTTGATAATGCTTTTTTCCAACACACTTGTCTCTTAATGGATACATTGGTGTGGAATTAAATTGTGTTCAAAAATAATCGTCTCTTGCCACATGCTAGTTACTTCTCTTCAGGTGCAAGGATCAAATATGGACAAACATGTACAAAGTGATCAGCCAACTAATTAACAATACTGTGTTCATAGCCTCCCACTCTTTTACTGCCTCTCTTTTCTGCTGTGGACAAGTTCAGTTCAGCAAGACATCTTGATCCACCCACATCTGTTCCTCTTAAACTTGACCCATTTCTACCCTGTATTCATTATGCATCTCTTCCTTTGGGATCTCCAACTTCCTCTCAGCTCTTCTGCCTGACTCCAATCTTCTTTTTTTTATGTTTTTTTTTCCTTCCTCTTCCTTTCTCCTCTTCCAGCTCCACTGTTACTTGTGGTAATCTTTCACCTTCCATTTCATTTCCAATCACATCAGTTTTTTCCTTGCAATTTTTGTTTCTAGAAAATCCATTTCAATGCTTTTTCAATAATCATGAATGTAATTGTTCCCTTGTCATTTAGGCCTACATGTGTGATAGGAATCTCTCCTCCTTGTAGGTATTATAGCATGTTTCTTGTTTGAAGGTGAATTTTCTGACCTGAACAAATGTTGTACATTAAACCAAGAATTCCTGTTAGAATTCTTGCTTGATGCAGGTAATTTGGGCAATAAGAAGGAAGGAGTAGACATTAATGATATATCTTATTTCTACCATGTTTCATACACCACAAAGAGGCTAAAACTTTTAATTTTAACTGCATATCACCAATATAATGAAGTCCCATAGTAATCATGCATTTTATTTTGTAGAAAATTGTATGTTTCACAGTCTTTAGTCTGTCCTAATTATTACAGATCTGAGAACAGAGTTTGGTAAATAATACACATCTGAATTTGTGTGTGTTAATGAGTGTACAAGCACTCACATGCATGTGTGCAGGCATACACGTTGTGTGTGTTAATGAGTGTACAAACACTAGCGCACACGTGCACATGCACATGCGCGCATGTTCACACACACACACACACACACACACACACACAAAGTCTGGAAATTACATGTATCCCATTCACTAACATATCTGTTGCAATATGAAACCAGACTGCATGTGCAGAGGCCTCCAGCTACAGGTTTATGTTCGGAGGGACACACTCATGATGTTTTCATTTCTTCCTCAGATATGTGATAATATATCTTGATTAGACATCAGAACCTTGTCTTAATATCAGTCTTAAACTGGGTGTATATTAAAATCATATTGCAACATACCCTTAAATTTCGCATACATATTGCTTACCCAAGATCGCTCAGCAAGTAACATGAGAAATATCTACATATGTCAAACGGTAACAACGATATTTTCTTCTTTCAGATAATTGGAGCATCATTCTCATATTACACTGTACTACGTAATATGAACAAGACATAAAAGCAGCAACCCAACATAACTCAACTTTGTCAAATTATATCTTTAAATCAAATACACTAAAAGCACCACCCAATAAACATTTTATTTTAAGTTTACAAGCATTGTAAAAATGGTGAATGAAAAGTGGAACTCTTGCACATGAACTCAAAACTTATGGAACTCGTGCAGAACAGAGCATACCATAGCTAGAGTCAAATTCATAAATGTTAACACATTACTGGATAGGGTCCTCTGATGAAGACTACATGTGCAGTTTCTTACTCTCATGGAACCAGGAATTTCCCATAATCATAATAACCATTGCAGAAAGCAAGAATTATAAGTTTTCTTTTCATATAAGGTTTTGTGTTCCTGTTTTTTAGGAAATGTATTGAATGACAGCATGATGGTATGCCAATGCTTGTGTATTTGTAAAAAACAGCCACAAAAATGTATCTCTCAACTTTGACCTGTCTTTCTATCCATTTGTCTATCAGACTTGCTGAATCATTTTTCATGAAATTTAATATTATGTTGTTTGACTACAGTTTGTCAGCCCATTCCAAATTTGGTTAGCACTGGATAACAATAATGGATACTTTACATACCCTTCTGTATGTTTCTTGAGCAAAACTTGTGTCTTATCTTCTTGAATCTTATTTGGGGTGAAAACTGTTTGAACTAAGGGTGTAGAGAGAAATTAAATGCCCATACTCCTGGTCCCAATGCCTTACATGTGTTAGGACAATCATACAAAGTAATCTCCAGAAATGTTATGCTCTGCATAAATTTTATAACATGTATTTACTGTTATGCTATGTTAGAGTCAAACACTTACATAAAACAATACAATGCACATGGCAAATTCACTCATCTGTAGAAACTTGGAAGATCATTACAAACGTGGAAATTTATAAAATTTTGAGATATTTGCTGTATTCCTATGCATGACAATTTCTCAGTTTTCATTCATCTGTATTCTTTACACAATGCAATACAAATGAATGTTTGCACTTAATGAAAATGCAGTGTCCATCCATCCATTTGTCCAAATGATTCATCTCTAACTATTCAACAAGTTGGGATGATGTAATGTCTGAGGATCAACACCAAAGGTTCTTAGGAAAATTTAGTTTTAGTTCCTAATGGCCCAATATGGTCCACACTTTACATGAAACAGAAATGAAATATTATACAGTTCTCAAAAACAGCTTGTGCAGGTAATTTGTGCATGACAAAAAATACAGATAAATTAAAATGTACATATTTTATGTGACAGGTTTTATGATTTAGTATTTAATGAAACACAGGGAAAGTAATTTCTGACTGCACTGTGTATTTATAATATGTGTTACAACTCATTTGTGCCTAAAGTAAATGAATGGAAGTGCAAATAACATATCAAAACCAGCATTTTGACATGTGTTTTTGTACATCAATCTATTTTTGTTCCTTATCACAGTTTTTATAAAATGGAGTGTTAAATTGGGCAGCACTTATGCTTAGTATTAAGTAACTTGTAGTTTTTAATTTTTGCCTAGGGACCGACGATCCCAAAGATTTTCTTGTTTTTTTTAGTTCCTCCAGACATGCATGGATAGTACCCCAAAATAATTAAATAAATAAATCCTTTCCCATTCATTATGCACCAAAGATCTCCAATTTCCAATGCAATGTAGTCTGAGCTACTTATAATTTCAGTGGGACTAGAAAGACATAATGGCTTGATGAATTTACTTGAAATATGTAACCTCTCACTGTTGAAAGGAACTACACACATCTTCAAACAATCAACTGCAGACATCGCGCACGGTGGGGCCAATTACCAATAAATAGTACATAACCAAGTTCCTGGCTGTGATGCCCATGCCCATGCCACATGATTTGCCTAGATTCCATTAGAGGCACTGTCTCAACAGCGGCAAATTCAATCTCTGTACATAGATGGCTATGCAGTCGAATACGGCTACATTTCCATACTGCTGTCAATTTGCGTCGGCTGGCGTGAAAAGATCGCCAACCTTGCAATACTAATGAACAGTCCCTTACGTGTTCAATGTTACTAAAAAAACAGACGTTATGTTCGCCAACCTTGCAATACAAATGAACAGTCCCATACGTGTTCAATGTGACTAAAAAAGCAGACGTTATGTTGGTTATCTGTGAAACGAACCGTCATCTTTATTTCTCCGCTAAATCATTGGATGTTTTGACTCAGTTGTGTTAAATATAGTGATTGTGTAATCACTTATCGGTGGCCTGCAAATAGGTTGGGTGTGGATTGGGCTACGTATGTGCCTTAGAAGCGGCTGTATGGTCGGTTATGTGTGTGAATTTATGAAATAATAATAATGACGGGCGCTAGTAACGAAAAAGCTGAATCAATCGTTCAAAAGAGAATCGGTGGGACAAGTATATTGAGTGTATTGTATAGTTGTGCAAAGAAAATCGGCACGGTTGCAGTTGTGTATTTGATAGGGTATTTTGAGCTGAGTGTTGCATGGTTGATTGGTCCTGTGATTCTTTCCGTGATTCGAGAGGAATGGAAGAAAGACAAGGAACTCAGAAGAAATATTGCCAAGGCAGCAGCAACGCGCGACGAAAAAGAAGTGATATTAGCCCGAGTTGATGATTTACCTTCGTGGGTAAGAGTTTTAATTTACGTTGCAGTCAAATAAAATAGTAGTTTTAAGGGGTTGCCTGAACAAGCAGGGAGTGGGATTGGCGAAATTTACGCACGGATGTTACTCCTGCCGGCCCCTCGCACTCGCCACGCGCGTGTTATGAAGTGCCATATCCTTATTTGTATAATTGACTTCATTTACACTAAGTACACACAGATGCATTCAATACAGTATTTCACTTAACATTACCCTGTACTTGACGTACTTTATTTTCACTGCGCACACACCGTTCTCTTTCCTTTTCACGTGGTGTGCGCAGCTTCGTGTGTGGACTGGTTGCGTTTTGATATCTTAAGGTTTAATGCCATTTTTATTGCATAATACACCCAAGAAGCCCTGCAACATTCAATACAAGGAGTATTTTATAGAACTGTATCCATTAATCTTGTGGTCTTTTTCTGTCCTCTGATCAATTCAAATTAATGGAATAAATGAAACCACGTTTGGGCGACATAAGCGGCCCCATCTTCAAGCTTGTTTCTAAAACATAATATTATTACATAACTAAAAATATAAAATTAGTATAGTACCTATATACCATCATTAGCATTCTACAGAATAGGCTTTTACATCCATGATGTTCACTGCCCTGAAAAAGTTGCACAAGGAGGATGACAAGGCAAAGTGACATTGTATGTTGTGGCCCAAGATGCCAAGTTAGATATAGGGCGTCACCTGGAACCTGTTTTGAGTCTGAATGCCATTCGTCCATTTCCACTGAAGTTGAATTCCTGTAATAATACAGAACTAAATTGATTAACATACACAGTTTTTTAGGTACTAGTAGTAGTTGTGATGATGCATACTGTCATGACTGTGAGTTAATAATATGGATGTGTTTACTGGTATCTGGCAACTGGCTGTACATCCCCACAGTAACACATTTCATATAGAATCGTAGTACCTATCTACATCCCTTAGAAGAGGAATGCATGTTTGCCACATGGGGATCATTCTTGTCATATATGTAGGACTGCACCAACAGATCAAGGCTGGAAAAATATAGAATATGGTTGTATTATCCTGAACTCTAAAGGTGCAGACATCTGTAAATGATTGAATCAACAGACACTGGTTCCCCATTTTACAACTGCAATAAATATTTCTTAATTGTTCTGTTGGTGGCTAGTGACCCCCAACTACAGGTTTGTTTGTAGGTGTACACTAGAGTTCATGCATCAAAAATCATGATTCATCTATCTTTGAAAACACATCTGTTTTCCATACTACAGCATACTACTCTCAGCCTTGCATTAGATGGTACAGATGGACCACCCTGCCAAAAATGAAGATTTGTAACTATGAGTAGACTGTTGGATTTTAGGTATCACCTGGAGCATTGTTTTCATTTAGTTTGCTTGGCTGAAGGGGGGGGGGGGGACAATGGTATATCAGTTTATTCTTTCATCATGTTCTCTGCCATTTCTTTTGTGAATGAACATGCAGACACAATAATACATGTACATGTTTTGTTTCAGGTATTCTTTCCAGATGTAGAAAGAGTGGAATGGCTGAACAAGGTAAGTCAGTGAACTGCGTAAGTCATTAGATAGGAAGGAAATAAGGTCGATATATGAGAAACCATTGGTAAAGAAAATGTGTGTTACCACTTAGAGAGTAATGTAATGTGTTGCATTGCTGACAAGAATTTTGTTTGCATTTTCTGGTATAAAATTTATAATTACCTCATTCCCCTCTTGAAAATGGCATTAAGTGAATTACTTTCTCCCTGGAGCAGAGTCCTTCTTGAGAAGCCAACAGGTTTTCAGCTAGACAAGAAATTCTTCACATTTAATGGAACCCGAAGGTTCATGGCATTCACAAGTGCCCACCACCTGTATGTACCCTGAGCCAGCTTGATCCGTTCCACACCCCCACATCCCACTCCCTGAAGATCCGTCTAAATATTATCCTCCCATCTACGCCTCAGTCTCCCAAGCGGTCTCTTGCCCTCACTTTTCCCTGCCAAAACCCTGTATACACCCCTCTTCTCCCCCATATGTGCTACATGCCCCGCCCATCTCATTCTTCTCGATTTTATCACCCGAACAATATTGGGTGAGGATTACAGATCATTAAGTTCCTCATTATGTAATTTTCTCCACTCCCTTGTTTCCTCATCCCTCTTAGGCCCAAATATTCTCTTCAACACCCTGTTCTCAAACACCCCCAGCCTATGTTCCTCCCTCAATGTGAGCAACCAAGTTTCACACCCATACAAAAAACATGCAAATTTATAGTTCTGTATATACTGATCTTTAAATATTTTGATAGCAAACTGGAAGACATAGGATTCTGCACTGAACAATAACAAGCAATCCCTGACTTCATTCTGCTCTTAATTTCTTCCCGAATAGAATTTTGATTTGTTAAGGTTGTTCCCAAATATTTGAACTCTTCCACCCTTGCAAAGGAACTATTATCAACGTTTATAATGTGACATCATCCTGCATTCTGATCTCGAGACATGACCATGTACTTATTTTTATCAGCATTTACTTCTAGTCCAATCTCCTTACTAGCCACTCACAAAGCTTTTGCATTTTCCTTTATAGTATGTATGCTTCCTCCAGATGTATTAACATGATCAGCATAAGCCAGAAGCTGATGCATACTGTTTAGTAGCAAGCCATCCTGGTTTACCTCAACCCTCCTAATGGCATACTCTAAAGCAAAGTTGAAAAAGAATGGTGATAGAGTATCCCCTTGTTTTGAACCATTCCTAATAGGAAATATGTCAGGCAGATTCTTGCCTACCTGGACTCTGCTATACGTTTCAGTCAGACACATTTTTTATTAGCCTGTTTCATGGGGATACCAAACTCAATCAGAATATTAGGCATTAAGTGAATTAGAAAAAAAGTATAGATTTTTAATGGGCAGCATTTATATGTTGACACAATGTATTGTTGAACTGTTTTGATTTTGCATCATTCACCTTTTACATGGTGGGCAACAAATCAGTTAAATTAGGTTCTGAAATGATTAGTATATTTATGGAAATTTATTTTTTTGTTATGTTAACAGAAACTAGAATCAATAGATGTTGCATTTTGTTTGTTACAGACCATACGTGTAATACAGTGATCATGTTTGGACATTGACATAACATTGTAATTCAGTGCAAAAACACATGAGTGACTATTTATCTTGTCCAGCTCTATCATAAAAATTCCATATTGGTTGAATGATTGTTGACAAAGGGTGGTATTTTGATAGAGTTTGTGCCACAGTTTATTTATTCAGATACAGTTTTATTCTATATTGAGTAACATGATGGCCTTAACACATTCTGAAAAATATTTTTCAGTAAACATTGATTATATTAGCACGTTTGACAGCCATACTTTGGCACCCTGCCTGTCTCTCCATATTGCCTATTATCAATGTGTAATGTGGCTTTACTACATGAATGAGTTTTGATGAATAAATGGTCACTGGATGGTCTTGCTCCAAGGGTAAAGCAGAGTATCAAATTGATGTCTCATGTATGTGATTCAAGGTTAAGACTGTGTGGAACTATACCTCTGCCACTCTGTATATCTGTATGGTATGATTCATGAGCACTGAGACAATTTTTGTGTTTGGTATTGCATGTCCTTTTCAAAAGGTAATGAACTGAGTTGCATTCCCAATCAGACCATACATATCATGACATCAAATGAAGGTTTTTGACACAGTTGCGCTTTACATTTAATATTAAAAAGATTGGAAATACTTCGAATGGAAAGGCATAGCCACTGGTGAGATGCATTTTTTCATACACCATTTTCTTTCATGTTAGCAAACTCACTGAATAAGATTAAGTCTTCTGGAATGTTGCACTGTATTGACTGTTAAATAGTTACTGACATTTTGAGGTATAATATTGTGTATAATATTATCCTCTGGTGCAGCTGCTGTGCTTAATCCTTCATTTACTGACTGGGTACAAAATGTACCCAGGTGTGGAATTTTCTTGAACAATTCTCGCTGGTATAGAGTAACAATGTTACCAATTTTTCTATTTGTTCATTGAAGACCCACTGACACAAAATAATCATCATTTGGCACATATATTGCTTTTTACCTGTGGTTTTTTTTTTAAATCCAACTGGACCATTTTGTACGTACCCATGGAAGGTGCTCTATTTGTCCAACAGCTAAGGACAGAAAAACAGACTGGAAATGTTGCCAGTGCTCCAAATGAGTGTGCAAGGACCACTCTATCAAGGCAATTCAAATAAAATGTGACAATTGCAAGGAACAATCATACTAGAGACAAATTTCATTTGCATTTGTGTTCTATATTTTATTTTCTTGTCCTCAAACATTTTAAGTATTTCACTGTATATAATTGCATGAAAAATGAGAAATCTGTATAAAAGCAACATTTTTACTTCAATTGAACCTATTAATTGAACACTGAAAAGAAATGTTGAGAAAATAATTTAAAAAATATGTGTGCATTATGTACCTAGTTCCGTAAAAGTGGGAAATTTTCTTGCTCTGTTATCCAGGGTTAAACTGGTTGGCTTTGAAGATAAAGGCACTACAATGCTTCAAAATATCAGTAACTGCTTACCAGTTCATGTGGTGTACAGTCCAGATAACTTGAATACTGAGCAAAACTACTGTGAGAACCTCAGATAATTGTTTAAAAATATGTACATTTATGATGTCTTGTGCGCCTGGATCTAACACTAATCACAAACTAAGGATCGTATTTCATTGTCTTTGTCAGGTTGTGGTCAGTAATAGGGTTCAGGTTTTCAGGTTTTGGGGCAGTTGTTATCCAGATTATAGTCTTTTTTGGGGGGTTTTACAATGTGTAGAAAAGCTTTGTTTTGTTGTTTTGGAGGAACGCATGAGCCTTCACTTTCAGGATGGCTGTATCTGTTTCCAGTTGATACTGAAATATTGTGGGGGAAAGACCATGTTGGTTGTATAACGATAGTAGAGTCATGTATTACATTGTATTTTATTAAATATGTGAGTCATATCTTCACTTGTGGTACTTTGTTTACAGATTCTGCGTCAGGTGTGGCCAAATGTGAATCATTATGCTAAGACCTTAATCGAAGAAACAATAGAACCTAATGTACGTGCCAGTCTGGAAGCCTACAAACTCAGTGGGTTCCGTTTTCAAAGGATTATACTTGGCAGTATTGTGAGTATACTTTTGCAGTCTCCTATATAGATAAAACCAGAATAAAATGTCTTGTAATTAATGAAGGCAAATTGTAATGTGATAAGCACTGCATGTTTTTGTATTATAACATTTGTCTAACAGTTATACCGGTAGTGTTAGAGGACTTAAAAATTCTTGATTTACTTATTTCAGCCCCTGAGAATAGGAGGTGTCAAAGTGTATGATCACAATGTATCACGCAGTGAGATCATCATGGACATGGATGTCTTGTAAGTCAGATGAAGAATTCTGTCATCATCATCATGGTTCTGTTATTAGACATTTCGTTGTAACAGAGAGAAAACTTGGTGTTTTATATGTTCATTTGCTGTATCTATTGGCTCCTGATTCTCTTTTTGAGGGGTTTTATATGTTCATTTGCTGTATCTATTGGTTCCTGATTCTCTTGTTGAGTTCTTGTAAAATCAGAAATTATCCATATACATGAACTCTCCTGTAATGTTGCAGTGATAAATCACCATCTTTGGGCAGACATCAGTACAAAGGAATATAAAATTAATATATCCCATTTACATATACAATGTTAAAAATAAATAATAGCAGCTATAAATATAAAAGTGTGGATACTAGTGATAATGTGATGCTGACATATTGTGTCTGTGTCCATACAAACATCTAGTATCGAAAACTTCTATACCAGAAGTTTCTTTGTGTATAGCCACATACTAAATAAACAGTGACTCATCAGTGAATTTTATTCAAGGCTATGTTGTCATCACATTATCAGTATTTATTTTTAACTATGTATATGTAAATTGGATGTATTATTTTTATATTCTTTTGTATTAATGTCCCCCTGAGCATAGTGTTGTACTGCTGAAACACATAGGAGAGTTCATGTGTGTGGATGATTGTGATTCTGTATAAATTGTGTGCATTTGTTGGTGTATGATGGTGATTATAATCACAGTGCACCAAGTGAATAATATTCAGTTCTGGAAAAAAATTTGCACATGAGACCAGTACTGCAGCATGATAGTAGAGTGCGGTAAAGTAAAGTTGCCCCCATGTGCACCAACTACAGCGTGACAGTAGAGTGCGGTAAAGTAAAGTTGCCCCCATGCACACCAATTGCAGCGTGACAGTAGAGTGTGGTAAAGTAAAGTTGCCCCCATGCACACCAATTGCAGCGTGACAGTAGAGTG
>Ga0123353_10014107_pt1 | contig 11498 bp, 13 predicted proteins | sample TergutLab28metaG_3_FD_92763 | JGI IMG/M metagenome (GOLD analysis project Ga0123353, IMG submission 92763) | Labiotermes labralis P3 segment gut microbial communities from Petit-Saut dam, French Guiana - Lab288 P3 | ecosystem: Host-associated > Arthropoda: Insects > Digestive system > Gut ... | reverse complement strand
TCCGAAAGCTGCGCGGTGTAGAGGCGTTTTTCCACGCGGGTTTTGTTCTTGCGCATCTGCCGCACCAGCACGTCAACGCAGCCATCGAGGGCGTCGTTGATCTGCTGCGCGCCCTCCTCGGCCCGCAGCACCATGCCCTGGAATTTCACCGTGACCTCCACCACGATGCCGCTTTTCTGCGCCGTTGCGGTGATTTTCGCTTCGGCCTCCTCGGCCCCGGGGCCCAGCAGCCGCTGGATCTTGGCCAGCTTTTTTTCGGCGTGAGCCTGGAAAGCCGGCCCTGCCGCGCACTTGCGGCCTGTAACAGTCATCCTCATGAGAAACACAACCTTTCCATTTGTTTAGGATTGGGTTTGTTTCATTATAACATATTGGTGTGAAAAAGAAAAGGGGTTTTTGTAAAAAATATGAAAATAGTTTCTCTGTTTACAGCACCGCCCCCGCGTGCCGGTTCACATGGCACCCCACATTCACCGCCACGGGCAGCCCCGCGATATGCGTCGCGCCGGCCTCAATGGCGACCCACAGCGCTGTGGCGCGCCCGCCGAAGCCCTGCGGCCCGATCCCCAGGGCGTTGACCTCCTCCAGGATGCGGCGCTCCAGGGCGGCGTAGAGGGGGTCGGGGTGGTGCCGCCCGGCTTCGCGGCACAGCGTGCGTTTCGCCATCAGTGCGCAGGACTCGAAGTTCCCGCCGATCCCCACGCCCAGCACCATGGGGGGGCAGGCGTTCCCTCCAGCCAGGCGGGCCGTCTCGACAACGAACGCGGCGATGTCGTCCTCGCCCGCCGCCGGGGTGAGCATCTTCAGGCGGCTCATGTTCTCGCTGCCGAAGCCCTTGGGGCACACGTCGATCTTGAGCTGGTCCCCCGGCACGAGGCGCAAATGAATCACCGCGGGCGTATTGTCGCCGGTGTTGACCCTGCGCAGGGGATCGCCCACCACAGAGCAGCGCAGGTAGCCCTCTGTGTAGCCTCGCGCCACGCCTTTGTTAATCGCCTCCTCAAAGCCCCCGCCCACAATGCGCGCGTCCTGCCCCAGCTGCGCGAAGACAACGGCCATGCCGGTGTCCTGGCAGATGGGCAGCCGCATTTCCGCCGCGGCGTCCAGGTTGCGCGTGAGGTCCCCCAGGATTTCACGCGCCAGGGGTGCGTCCTCCTCTCGCGCGGCGGCTTCAATGCGCTGGCGCAGGGCTTCGGGCAAGAGCAGGTTGGCCTCCACGCAAAGGCGGGCGACGGTGGATTCGATTTGTGAGACGTGGATATCGCGCATGTCAATTCTCCTGGAGTGCATGTGGTTCATAGTCAATATTCGTCAGATGGAATTGCCTTCCGTCGAAGGTGACGTCGGCGGTGAACTCGCCGAGGTATTCTCCATAGGGAGGGCTGTTCTCATAGGCTGTCACCACGCCGACAGTCAGCCGGATGCCGTTGCTCTCGGGCTCAAAAACGACGGCCATGGACGCGGAGGCATTGCCCTGCCAGTTCCGGCCGGGCTCCAGGTCTGCCGTGAAAGTTTTGCCATCAATCGTCAGTTCGATCGTGTCCTTCTGCTTGCCGCGTTTGCAGCTGAGGCTCTTATCAACCCAGGCCGTGACGTCCTCATGCGTGAACGCGTGATCGATATACTTGTACTCGTAATACGGAGCGTCATTTACTATGGCGCCGGTATCTGTTTTTTCGATGGTGACGATGTGCAGTTCAGTCAGGTGCGTAAACGTGCCATGGGCGATCAGCGTGATCACGCCGATGTCCTTTGTGCCATCGCTGTCAAAGTCATGATAGGCCAGAACGGGATAGTCCCACCATGCAAAGCCCCAGTCGCTGAAGTATGCCTCGCGGCCCTCATGGAAGAGCACCACGCCGCCCTGATAGTTATCGCCATACACACCATACAGCTGAATGCCGTCCCCGGGCAGTTCCAGGTAGAGTGGAAAACGCTCGTCTGGGTTAGCTTCGCCTGCCACCAATGCCGCGTGATAGCCCGAAGCGACCCAGTGGATGTCCTCCGTAGGCACGATTGCGGTTGCAGGCTGCGTTGTGGTTTGGATAGCTGTTTCGGTGGTGGTCGCTTCAGATTCTTCGGTCACAACACCTCCGCACCCCGCCAGCAGCAGCAACCCCATTATTAGCACAACAACACGTTTCATAACCCCATCCTCCCCTGAAAAAACGCAGAACGCAGCCATTTCTGCATTCTGCATTCTCATTTCTCATTTATTATTTCCGTCCGCCGCGCTTGGCATTCCCGCCATACCGCGTGTCGCCCCCCCGGCGCAGGGTGGAGATTTTGTCCTCGCTGGTCTGCTTGAACTGGCTCATCATGTCCTCGAAGCTCGAGGCCGGTCCGCTGCTGCGCTGCCCTTGCCACACGTTGGGCGGGGCGCTGCGGCGCGGGGGCCTCGGGGACGGCGCGGGTCCGGCGGGCCGCTGTTCCGGGGGGAGGGAATCCAGGGCCTTTTTGATGGAAAGGCTGACCTTTCCCTCGGGCGTGACGCTCAGCACCTTCACGCGTACCTGCTGCCCCACGGCCAGGTGGTCGCGGATATTGGTGACATAGGTGGCCGCGACCTCGGAAATATGCACCATGCCGGTCTTCCCTTCGCCGATATCGACGAAGGCGCCGTACTCTATGATGCCCGTCACTTTGCCGTCCACCAGGGAACCGACTTCAGCCGCCATAGGAATCGATGTGCCCCCTCAAGGTTTATTCATTATTTAGTTTTAATTTATTGTTGTTGGCCGGATTGGAACAGCGAGCGGTCGATGAACACCTGGTCGCCGGGCAGGGAGAGACCCAGCTGCTCGCGGGCCACGCGGATGATATAGTCGCGGAAGACCTCGGGGTCGTCGTTTTGCAGCACAGCGAGGTAGGCCTCGTTTTGCGCGTTGATCTGCTCAATCTGCTGGCGCAGCTGTGCGTTTTGCGCGTCCATCTTTGCGGCGGCCTGCCTGCCGTCCAGCGTGCGGAACCCCGCCCACAGCACGAACAGCGGCACCGCCGCCAGCACCACCAGGCTGAGCACCCGGCCGCGCTTGGAAGGCAGCTTGCGCAGAAGCGATTCGGTTTTCTTCAGCAGCGCGATGCGCCCGCCGAGGCTGTTTTGCAAGGCGATTTTTCCCCTTCCCATTCGATAGAGTATTCCGACTCCCATTATACACCATGGTGTGGGTAAAATGCAAGCCAAAATGTAAATTTTTATGCACCTTTTTCAGCGAAATCCGACATTTCCGCAATGGGATGGCAGCTTTTTCCAATAACCGCAGGAACCACAGGAAGGGCGCGGTAAAAATCCGTATCAAAAATCGAAGAAATCGTCGTAGTTGGCGCACCAGCCATTCGCTCAAGCGCAGCGCCACCGTGCCGAAGGACACGTAATACACCAGCCAGCCGAGGATCTCCCCCCCCAGCAGGTAGAGCCGCACCGCGCCGTCGCCCACCGCCAAAAAGAAGAAAAAGCTCAGGATCGTGCAGCACAGGCAGTACAGGATATCCTGCGCCAGCAGGGATACGCGCCCGGTTCTTCCCATCAACAGGCGTATGATCCTGAACAGGTCGTACAGGACCCCCAAGGCGAAGCCGAACCCCAGGCTGAGCAGGAATAGCCGGGTCTGGTCGGCCAGGGAGGGCAGGTACTCCATCAGCGGAATACCTTGCCGAAGAACCCGCCCGCGCTGCGGGGCGTCTCGTCCTGGTAGGTCAGGGAGATGATCCTGCCCTCCAGCAGCAGCTCGCCCACCTCTACGCTCAGGCGGTTGATGTGCAGGTCCGTGCCGCGTACGACAAGCTCGCCCATGTCGGTGAACACGGTCACCGTGCGCTCGTCGAAGCTGTCCACGTCCGATACGCCCGAGACCGTCAGCAGCCGCCGGTCCTCCAGGATGATGTTGTGGGGCATGATTGGGGTGGGCTGCGCGGTTTTCTGCCCCTTGCGGTCCTCTGCCATATATAACCCTCCCGATAGTTTCTCAGGGAAATATATGCGGGAGTGGAATCTAATATGATTTCGAAAAAATTGCGAAAAAGCTTGACATGAAAGAATTGGCATGCTATAATGAATCTGCTGAAGGTTTAGCAAAATTTTCCCTGGAGGTTTCCCTTGCGATACGTGACGGCCAAACACAACATAGTCCATGACATGCCACCTGACAGTCCCGGGGAGAAGGATGATTTCCTTCTCTTTATCTAGGGTCATCCTTAGGTATATCGGGCTTCCCGGGTCGCAATGCCGACACGAGGAAGCTTTTTTATATGCCCCTTACTCCAGGCGGCAACCTAATACTACTGCGCAACAAGAAACATCACGCACAATGCTGCGCAAAAATCATATATCGAAATTTTTGCTTGCATTCTGCTATGTTTCTAGCCGCGGAGCAGTATAAGAAAAAATGAAAGCGAGGAACGCAGCATGCCCGGTAAGCAAAACCGCATCCACCCGCGGACACATCCGCCCAACAACAAAAACGCGGAGAAGACGAGGCCAGTCGTCCGCTCCGCGGCCATCGGCACAATGGAAGACACCACCATACCACAGGCATTATACCACGCGTCGATCCGTTTTGGCAAGGAATTTTTACAAAATGTGATGGATCCCTTCATGACTTCCCTGCACCTGAACCTCGCGAAGCCACTGGTGAACGACAACCGCCCCAACTTCCGCGGCATGTTATCCGCGCAGCAACGCAACAGCGTTGAAGGACAAATCCTGCGCCGCATGAGCGGCCTGACAGGCAAAGTTGAAGATGAAGCGCGCTATACCGTACTGTGCACCGCCCACAGGGGGGATATCCACTATTTCGATGTAAAGGCCGAACTGGGGATCCATACGCTGGAACTGCACCTGAGGGTCGCCAACCGCACCTGCGTGGTCGATTTCAGGGACGGCTACAAGGCGTGCCATATGGACTCCCACACCGACTGCAACGAATCTTACCTTGCCGCCTCGCCGCTTCGGCGGCTTTCCGGGAGATTCGACTCCGAAGCCTTATAATAGGAACGCGAACGCGCTGCCTTACTGAAACGTATGGCGGCGCGTTTTTTTACGGCGGTTTACCAGGAGAACAAATTGCCCAGCCAGGCCAAAAAACCAACCCCAAGGAGCGGCAAAACCGTTACCGCGCCCAAAAATAAGCCATATATCGCGCTGAAGGGCATCAGCAGAACCTTCACTATTTTGTCCCAAAAGGAAGGCTCGTTTTTGCTGTCCGCCTCGGTCTCATCCGGCTCTTTTTCTTCCGTTAAGCTCTCGCTGTAGGGGATGTCCAAGTCCTCCCCGGTCTGCGCGGCAAGCGCCGGCAGGGCGAGGCAAAGAGCGAAAGCAAGAGTCAAAAACAGGGATAACAGACGTTTTGCGTGTTTCATGGAGCGCCGCCTTTCTCAATAGATAGATTACCTATTGGTCGCTTTTCCCTTTTTAAATCCTTCGAAAATCCTCTTCTTCTTTCCAGGACCAGCGCGGTCCTGTGGCTGATTTCCTCAAAGCCGAGCTTCCCGGCTAAGTCCCGGGACCCCGGGGTGTGGTCCCAGCAGCCCCAGTTGGGTTCAAGATCGTGCGCCAGGCAATATTCGATGAAGGCCGCGCAGGTCAGAAAGGCGAAGCCCTGCCGCCTGTAGGCCTTTTTAATCCGCACCGGGTGTAATTCCCTGCCGTCTCGCGGCGCACGGGGGCCGGGGCTTGCCCCGGGGTTCATACCATTCATTTTCAATGCCGATTTCTACCACACGGGCCGCCTGAGAATCATGGGCCTCCTTCGCGTAGTATACAACGCTGCATTCGCTGATCTTTTTTTCCTTTTTCATCAGGGTAAATCGGAACTTATAGCGCGGCAGCAAAGCCCCGATTTGATCCTTGGTCAGCTCTGTCATAATGCGCTTACTCCGTTTTTGCCTGCGAGAACATCCACTCATACAACGCCGGATCGTAATATGCCCGGCCCCAGCTCCAGTGGTCTTCGCCCGGGTATTCCGTGTATTTCACCTCCCCGAATTGCTCAACGCACCATCGTTCCTCCGAGAGGATGAACCAATGCGCAGAAGAATACCGGTCATCTGTCAGATCGCCCTTACCCCGCCCTGGGGACGCACTTGCAATACATAGCAGCTGCCCTGGCCGAACACAGCCTCCATGGCCGCGCGGTATCCCTCCAGCATGTCCAGTGGCACGAAGGCCTGGATCGTGCCAGCGAAGCCGCCGCCGTGCACCCGCCAAGCGCCGCGCTCGCCCAGCACGCTTTCGCTCAGTGCTAAGCCAAGGGACACCGGCTGTTCGCGGGCTGACGCGCCCGTGTAGACATTCTGGTTGTACATAAACGAGCTGCGCCCGCTCTCCCTGACCAGCGCCAGGAAGGCCGCGAAATCGCCGCGCGCCAGGGCCACCGCCTGGGCGTCCACGCGCTCGTTCTCCGTGAAGTAGTGCAGCGCACGCAGGACAGCCCTATCGCCGCACTGGGCACGCACAGCCGGAAGACTACCCAGCAGCGCCCCGCGTGAAGTCTCACGTAAGACCTGTGCGCCCAGCGCCCGCGCCACGGACTCCATCTCGCGGCGCACGGCGGCGTAATCGCCCGTCAGGTCCGCGTGGGAACCACCGGTGTTCACGATGCACAGGGCGTGCCCGCTGCCGGCGAAATCGAAGTCCAGCTTGGTCACCACGGGGCGGGCCGTGTCCGCGAAGTCGATGGCCACGAAGCCGCCCTCAGCGCTGGCGGTCTGGTCCATCAGGCCGCAGGGCTTGCCCACGAATTCGTTCTCGGCGTACTGCACGATCTGTGCCAGCTCCAGCGGCGGGATCTTCGCGTTGTTATAGAAATGGTTGAGTATCGTCGCGACCAGCACGCCGAAGGCCGCCGAGCTCGACAGCCCCGAGCCGCCCAATACGTCCGAGGCCGTCGTGGCGTCGAATCCCCCGACAGCAAAACCCGCGCGCATAAATCCCGCGCAGATGCCCCGGATCATCGCGTTGGAGTGCCCGCTTTCGGCCTCCACGGGGGTGAGCACGGTCAGGTCCACGTCGTTGGGTTTGTATCCCAATGATTTGACGCGCACACGGGATTGTTCCGTCTTGGCCGCCACGCCCAGGATATCCAGGTTCACGCCGGCCGCCAGAACCTTGCCCCGGTTATGGTCGGTGTGGTTGCCGCCGATCTCGCTGCGGCCGGGCGCGCTGAAGACCGCCACGTTGCGCGTGGCGGGTGCGACGTCCTGTGTATCCGGCGAGAACTGCTCAGCAAAGCGCGCCGCGATGCCCGTCAGACGCTGTGCTTGCCGGGGCGTATCGTTGCCGTAAAGTGTCTCGAGCTGCGCGTCAAAGGCGCCGTTTTGCAGGCCCCGTGTGAGTTGATCGAGTGAAAGCATATGGTGACCTTTCATGGGATGATCGATTTTTATAGCGCAGACGCATCGCCATGCGTCTCTGCATGCAAGTCATGCACAGCCGCTACCCCTCCTTCGGCCTTTTGGCCAGCGCCATGTTGATCCCGATCACCGACACCCCCGAAAGGGTGAAGATGATGATCAGCGGCACGATGAAGGGGATGGACAGCGGGTCGAAGGTGTTGTTGCCCAGCAGGATGTAGGAGATCAGCTTGGGCAGAAAGCCCAGCAGCGAGATCAGCGCGTAGTCGGCGAAATCGAAGCGCATCGCGCCGTAGATCTGGCTGACGGGGTTCACCGGGAAGCTGGGCACCAGCCGGAATAGGAACAGCAGCCAAGGCTTGCTACGGCTGTCGCGCTCCAGGAAGGCCCGGACGGTGGGGTGCAGCTTGAGTATCTTTTGCGTCTGCCCGCCGCCCAGCCGCCGCCCCAGCCAATATCTGACGCTCACCAGAATCAGTATGCCGCCGATGTTGATGGCGAAGCTTGTGGTCATGGGGAGCACCAGGCCGGTGATGATGCACATCACGGAGATGGGGAAAATGGGGATCACGCTCTTGATGGCGTACAGCAGCAATACCGCCAGGGGAATCACCAGAGTGGCCAGCTCCGCCTTGGGCAGGTTCAGCACGTAGTCCTCCAGCTGTTGCAGGCGGTCATTGTAGGCCCTGTACCAATCCTGTAGCCAGGGGGAGTTCATGAAGAACAGCAGGGCGATGAGCACCCCCGCCACCGCAAGCAACAGCCCGCCGATCAGGTTGATCAGTGAGCGCCTGCGTTTTTCCCTTGCGGGGTTTCCGGGCCGTGCCCGCGTGGACTGCTTTTTCATATCCCTAGTTTACCCTATTTTTTGCCATCCGTCAAGAGCACAGCTCAAAAATGCGCCGTTTTTCCTGGGCTTCACGTTGTCGCCATGTAAAATCTTGACATCCCGCAGGACTATGGTATAATAAACTGGAAAGGATATGAGTAAATGGGTGTGGTTCAATCCGTGAAAAATGACATGACGCGCAAACGTGTGTTGGATATCCTGCGCGCCGCCGTCGTTCTGGCGCTGCTTGCCGCCGTTGCGCTGAACTTCAAGCGCCTGCGCAATCTCAGCCAGGCCGACATCGCCGCGTTGGCGCAGGGGGCCTCCGGCCTTGCCGCCGCCATTGCTGCCGTGCTGGGGCTGTACTGCGCCAAGGCGGTGCTGTTCGTCATCCCGGCCATGCTGCTGTACGTCTCGGTGGGGGCGGTGTTCCCGCTGTGGATAGCGCTCGCGGTCAACTTCGTGGGGATCGCCCTGGAATTGATGCTGACTTATGGCCTTGGGGTCTTCCTGGGCGGGGCGTATGTCCAGGGGCTGCTCGCCGGGAGCAAAGGCGGGCGCAAGCTCCTGGAAACGCAGGACAAACGCGGCTTCGCGATGCTCTTCACCGTGCGGCTGCTGCCGGTATTCCCCATCGATTTCGCGGGGCTCTGGTTCGGCTCCACCCGCGTGCCCTTTTGGAAACACCTGGTGGCCTCCCTGCTGGGGCTGCTGCCACGGGTGTCACTGTTCACCGTGTTCGGCGAGGCCGCGCGGCGCTTCTTCCCGCCCTGGCTGCTGCTGGCGGCGGCGGGTGCGGGCCTTGCCGGGGCCGGCGTGATGCTATTGGTCAAAAAAATCAAGACAAGTCGCGGAAATTCTTGACCCGACCGAAGGTCTGGCAGTTCGCGTCATGAAAGTTATGCGCCCCATTGAACGCCGTGCGCGTGACATACAGAATATCCTCGCCGTCGAAGATGAAGCTGGCATATTGGAAGCCCACATCCTTTGAGCTAAGATAGCTGTAGTCCAACAGGATCTTCGCCACGCGCCAATTACAGCCGTCGTCGGAGACCGTCAGCGCCATGACGCTGCGCATACACGGGATTTCCGGGTCGGTCACCAGATTGCCTATGCCCCAGTACTTGCCGCCGGCGGGGTCCCGCAGGACATGCGTGCGGCTGTTGGCTCCGGTGGGCATATCAATGATCTTCAGGAATTTTGGCGCGCGTTCAAGATGACTTGGGTCCAGTTCCAGCAGGCAGGCCTTGCCATAGCTGGGGCTGGCATTGTTTATCTGCATGCGCAGTAGGTTGATTAGTCGGCCGTCCCCGGCCTCGTACACGCTGCCCTCCAGCAGGGTAATGCCATCGCCCTCGGGCGAGCCCGGCCAGTCTTTATTATAATATGTGATGTCTGAGATCGTCCAGCTGGTGGGGTCCAGCAGGTCGGCGTCCTCAGGCGCGAATAGCGTGGCCGCTCCGTATTTCGTGGGCGAGCCCCAGGAGCCGTAGTCGATGCTGGTGACGATTTTGCCGTTATGGGTGATGATGGGCAGCGGTTGCCGTTGCCAACCGCAGGATTTCGGGCACCCGCCTGCGAACAGCAGGGTGGGCTTTGTCCAAGTGGAGCCTTCGTCGTAGGAAGCGCCGATGAGCACGTGGCCGTTTTCCGTGCTCGTACCCAGCAGGTACAGCGCCCCCCGGTGCGTGAACAGCGCGCCCCAGTACGCCGGGAACAGCTCGCAGAGATAGCGCCAGGTAGCGCCGTCGTCCTCTGATCGGAACAGCAGCGTAAGGTTCTGCGGCCCGCCGCCCTCGAACACGTCCATGCCCGCGACGAGCGCACCGGAGGGCGTGCGCACAAGAGTGGGGCTGCACAGGTATCTCCCGGAAAACGCATACGCGTCGTCCCGCGGGTGTAGGTAGTTCACCACCCTGTCCGGATAGAACCCGGTGCGAACATAGCGCAGTCTGCTTCGTTGGCCGGCGTCATTTTCTCGCGCGGCGAAAAGTTCGTAGTCCGTGTCGGGCTCCAGCCCGTTAATCACAGCCGTTGGCCCGGCCATGTCGATAATTTTCCATGGCTCTTGTGTGCTTTTTGGGCGAATATGCAGCGTGTGCGGCCCCTCGCCGAGCACCTCCACTTCGAAGCCTGTTTCAAAAGGCGCAAGGCGGCAGATAGTGGGCCTGTCTCTCTCGTGCGCGCGATCCTCCGGCAGGAACGGCCGGTAGTGCCAGCCCGTGGCTCCTTTTAGCATGGCGTATTGCCTCCTCGCAAAACGCAGAAAAAAGAAAGCCCCGCGAAGGGCTTTCTCTTTCTCATGGGCGTTTAGCCCTTCGTGATTTTAACACTGCTGATGTTCATGATGGAGGTATAGTTCACCTCCACGGTGTAGCCCCTGCCGTTGCTCGCCTTGTAGCTGTATACAACCATGCCGAAGGCGTTCTGGTCGGTGGTGTCGTCGTTTTTGGTGAAGCCGGCCCTCTTCAGGTCTTTCACGTAATCCTTCATCTCGTCCACGGTGGCCACGCAGATGGCGACGAATTCGTTTCCTTCGGACATGCCAACGCTGGTCTCGAACTTGGGCTTGGGTACCTGCTTGGTGAACTCGTTCTCCGGCCAGGTGGCGCCGAAAATCTGGTTGAACTGGGAAAACGCTTCTGCAAGATCGGTGTACTCCTGGCCTGGATTGACAAAATCGTTGCCGCTCGGTTCATCGCCCGGCTCAAATTCGCCCGGCTCAAATTCGCCCGGTTCGAACTCGCCCGGTGTGGTGTAGTCGTTGTCCCGGAGAGGCGGAATGTCGTCCTTGCCGCCGCAGGCCGCGAACAAACCGGCCGTCAGAAGCAGGGCGCACAGCAGGCAAAGTATTCTCTTCATGTTGAGCTCTCCTTACTTGAAGATTTGGAGTTTGCCGATGAGGGGCAGTTCCTTCTTCTCGCCCTTGACGGCACTGAGGATGCCGATGACGGCCAGCGCCGTGATGCCCAGACCCAACACCCAGACGATCAGCGAGACGAACCATGGGGTGTAGCTGACCGTATCCTGCCACCAGCCGTAGTTGACGACCCTCGTGAACTTGATCAAGTTAAGTACGATGCTCACGACGACGTAGCCGACCCACAGGATGAGCAGGTTCATGCCCTGCTTGGCGTGGTACATCGCGAAGGGGGAATCTTTCTTGGTCAGGAAGGGAAGCAGCGCCAGGGGGCCGCAGTAGGCCAGTATCCCCATGACCTTGTTGTCCTGGACGTCCTTGGCCTCGTCGTTGAGGGGGGCGGCGGGAGGGGCGTACTGCGGAGGCGGGGCGTACTGCGGGGGCGGGGCGTATTGCGGG
>Ga0123353_10014106_pt1 | contig 11498 bp, 10 predicted proteins | sample TergutLab28metaG_3_FD_92763 | JGI IMG/M metagenome (GOLD analysis project Ga0123353, IMG submission 92763) | Labiotermes labralis P3 segment gut microbial communities from Petit-Saut dam, French Guiana - Lab288 P3 | ecosystem: Host-associated > Arthropoda: Insects > Digestive system > Gut ... | reverse complement strand
TACTGTCAGCATAAATTATACTGATGATACTTTTAATATAACTATTAACGATAAAATCCATGAAAATATTTATATTAACGGGTGCAATACGGTGTTAAGCTCTAAAAGCATAAAAAATAATGTATTTATTAATATTTTCTTTTCGGCAGACAAAACCAATATAGGTGATGTAGAGCTGAAAGACAACGAAAAATATAATATATATTATCTTACAGCCGGAGTATATAAGCAAAAAGAAAATGTATTAACTCTTAATAAATATTATTCTTATTATCTTGACGGCACAAATGTGACAAAGATTATTTATAAAACCGACGCTCATTAATTGGTTAATTACTATTTTAAAAATTTTATTAAGGAGGTTTAAGTAAAATGCAGCAGATAAAATATGAAATAATAAAACACATAAATAAATTCACGGTAGGTTTTATCGCCGTCATGTTTATTTTGAATCTCGCCGTTGTGTTTTTTCAATATATAAACTATTTAGACCCGCAAACAAACGCGATAAAACAGGCAAAATCCGAACTTTTTGAAGATTACGCAAATAATCGCGAAAAATTCGACGAAGATTATGCCGATTTTCAAAGCCGTTTGAACGAATATAATGCGTTTATTAGGCAAGCCGCGTTTTCTGATGAGCCGTTCAATTTGAAATTTATCAACAAAAAAATAGATTTGGAATACTACGGCGACATAGCATTATACGGAGAAGTTTTCGAGATAATCAACAGAGCGGAAAATTATAATAATGACATAAATAAAGTAATACATGAATCCTATTCGAAAATCAAAGCAACCGGCATACAAAAAAATCAGTATGTTTACGAATATCAAGTCGCGTTGATCACTCATTATTCCAAACTCGCCGATCTTGAAATAAAACCAGAAAACCAGTACGGCTGGAGCGAATTTTTTACGCTTAAAACGCCCGTTATTTTTCTCGTCATAACTTTTCTCGGCGTTTTCGCAAATGTATTTATAATTGAAAAACGCACTAAAATCGTGAATATTTTAAATATTTGCAAAAACGGCGGGTATAAGCTGATAACTGCTAAACTAATAACAGTCATAGCTTTTTCCGTAACCCTAACGCTGTTATTTTCACTCTCGCCGCTTATTATTTTAAATTTTACGACCGGGCTGTCTAACCCGTTCCAATATATTCAAGCCGTTAATATTTTCGGTTTCTGCCCGTATATACTCACAATTTTTCAATATCTTATAATATTCATATCCGTAAAAATATTTATATTTACTACGTTTGCGTTATTTACGGCAATTTTAGGGCAATTATTATACAGCGAAGTTTTTGTTTTTTCAATTTCATTTGTATTTTTAATATTAAATTATCTTCTTTCGTTAGTAAACGTAAATTCGCCGTTTTTCTTCCTAAAAAAGTTTAACTTTTTTGACCTTGCGTTTGTAAATGTCTTGTTTGACAAGTACAGAGCGTTAAATATTTTTAATTTCCACGTTGGATTTTTGATATTTGTTATCGTACTTATTTTTATTATTTTTGCCGCTATAATTATTATTTCGTTTATTTTAAAAGTCAAAAACAAATCGGATCATGCGCTTTTATCGTTTTTAAATAAAGTAATAAATAAGTTCAAAACAAATAAAAAAGCTAATTTCCGGAAAAACATCGGTACTTCCACACTAAAATTTGAATTTGATAAATATTTATTTAACAAAGCGCGCGTGTTAATTTTAATAGCTGTAATTTTAATCAAAATTTTAATGGCAAATATATATTTTACGCCGTTAATAACAAACGAGGAAAAAATTTACAAAAATTATATCGATGACTTATCCGGCGGATTAAACGCAGAAAAAACAAAATATATCGCAAACGAACGCGAATATATAAACACGTCAATCGCTGAATACGAACTCGCCAAAATAGATTTGCGTGATGGCAAAATAGATTTGAACAAGTTTCAACAGTATAGCCAAAAATATAATTATGCAAAATCGGTTGAAAACGCGTTCATAAAGGTTGAAAAAAGATATAATTATCTTACAGAGCTATCAAACAACCCCGAAAATTACAACAATATCGAATTTATTTATGAATATGGAGCGGTGAAATATTTATTTTCGTTTTTTGATATAATCCTTGTTTTGTTTGCGCTTGTTATGTTTTCCGACGTTTTTTCAAACGAATATCAGTCGGGATTTAATATGATAATGAGCATATCGAAAAACGGCGGCAAAAAGACATTCAATTCAAAATATATATTCGGTTTTTTTTCAATCACCATAATTTACCTAATATTTTCGGCTGTTGATTTATTTTTCTTATGCAAAAACTTTGATATGAATTATTTAAACGCAGGAGTTATGAGCATACCGGATTTAGCCGAGCTTGAAATAAATATGAGTATTTTAAAATACTTTATAATTTTTAAAGCTATAAGTTATGTTTGCTTTGTGATTTTAGCGTTGATTATATTGAGCTTGTCTAATATAACGAAAAATGTGTTAAAATCCGTGCTTGCGGCAGTATTTATAATATTTGTGCCGTCGTATCTTGGATATTTTGGAGTGAATGTTTTGAGTTTTATAAATATCGCAAGCATTTTAAATCCAACTTTTATAACAAAATACATTCCACAATATATTTTTTATTTGATTTTTACAACGGTTTTATACTTTAAATCAAGATTTTATTGGGTGAAAAAATAAAAATTTTAAAACTTTGTCCCCAAACGCTTCTATTTTAGGTTTATATATGTAGAGAAACAAATATTGAAAACCGCATAAATATTTTTTGAATTTTATTCATACAAAAAAAACACGGAGGATACTAATATGCTGAGAAACAATTTACTTGAAAACGGTTATCATTTTAAAATGATTGAGCCGAAAAAAACAATTATAAACCTGATATGGGCCGCTTGGAGCCTACTTCTCATGGTTCCGGTGATTTTGATATACTTGGCGATGTATAGCGGCGGTACGGAAAATATACCGCTACCCTATATAAATTTTCCCATAATCGTCGTGAATATCATGTTTTTTGTAATGCCCGCAATATATCTAATCATGAAAGAAATCCTGACTTCCTTCTTTTGCACCGAACGAAACAGAAATATAGAAATGAAACTGCATTCGCACACGGATATGCCAATCAACGCCCAAAGGGAAGCGTTCAAAGCGTGGCAATTAATTATGATACACTCGGTTCCGTTTATTATCGTATATCCGTTATTATTTATAATAACCGTTGTATCGGGGGCAAACATAAATTTATTTATTGTCGATTCTGTCATGGCGTTTTTGATTTCGTTTGATTTGACGCTCGCAATATATATGTTGTTTGTAAAAATAAAAGACGATGCAAATTATATCGCCCTGAACAGCCATATATACAGCTTTACTTTATATTCCCTGACTAATAAATATATCGAGCGCGAAAAATATACCGACAAAATAAAAGATAAACTGACAGATATGAGCAGAACTATCGAGATACCCCGGAAAATCAAAAAAATCGGTGGCTCGGTAATTTTAGCGGGATTGATTGTGTCGCTTATAATCAGTCGTTTTATTTTTCCCGACGATAAATTATTTGGAGTTGCGTCCGCCGACCCTGCGGACAGCTATAATATAATGGACGCCGTCAGGGTAAGCGCGTATATATATAATGATAGTGACGCTGTTTACGCGCTTGAACGCTTGAAAATAAACGAAGCCGGATTAACCGCTCCTATTACTATAGCGGATATAGAGGAATCAGGCTTATATCTTGAAATCGAAGGGATAAGGGAAATAGTCAACAGGATAGACGTATTTTCCGAAGATATGGATTTATCCCATGAAAGAGTGCCGTATAGCGGAAATGTTACGGTTTTTCCTCGAAATGTTGAAGCAGGGAAAGAATATTATTTGAATGTACTTGGATATAGGGATGAATCATCAAGTTATCCCCGAATAATGGCGAGTTTGAGATTGGTTGTATCGGAAAATCCAATACAGCCCAAAGCAAATCATTCGGAATATACATATATTGTTTCAATCGAATTATTTTCGTATAATATGACCGATGTTGACAGGATTATGTACGATATTGATGATGATTATTGATAAAATAGGCAGGAGTGAAAAAATCATGAAAACAAAAATCAGCGCAATAAAATTTATCAGCCTTACCCTTATAATTATCATTGCCGTTTCAATGATTTCCGGCTGCAGTGTAAGCGGGGCAAATCTGGGCGGTTGGAACCATATCCAAACTGTGCGGATTTACGGTTATAGAAATCGTCTTTCAACAGACGATTATATGAGATATATAAATTCCCAATATGTTGAAAATATAGACTTTTTGAGGTATAATTATTGCACGACGGAAACAGATACATCGCATTTTGATGAAAACGGCATACAGTTACGTACTTCCGGCGGAATAAAATTTTTAGATTACCGTGTTTTCAGACCGTTATTCATATTTGGCTATAATTTATCTGTTCCGAATTCGTTGGATATGGAATTTGAAATAACCGAAGGCAGGATGTTTGAAAAAAATGATGAATGTATCATAATGCGTAATTCAAAAATGACGGAAGATGCTTTGCAATCCGGCGAGGACGACGATCCGTGGAACTCTTTGGAAGTTGGCGACAGAATCGTCTTTGACAACGAGGAAAACGACATATTTAAAGTTTTTACGGTCGTCGGCATTTTAAAAGAAAATATAAATAATGACAGGAACAGCAACACAAGGATGATACACACGACGCTGGAAAGCGCGGAATATTTCGACGTCTTAAATCAGGAACGATCGAATATAACCCATATATTCAGCGAATACCCGGAAAAAGATTTTTTAATGGGTTACGAAGCCGTAGTTTACCTCACATATAATTCTTACGATAAATTTAGCCGTTATGTTGATTCGCTGAGCGATGGAACGCAGGGAATAGAACCTATAGACCCGGTATCGCTAAAACCGATATATTCTTAATTAAGAGAGGGATTTTCTATGAATATCACCGTAAATAACCTTACAAAAAAATACGGGAGAAATACCGCGCTGAACAATGTGTCCGTTGTAATAAATGAAGGTATGTACGGGCTGCTCGGCAAGAACGGCGCGGGCAAAACAACCCTTATGCGTATACTTACCACGATTTTGCCGTATGACAGCGGCAGCGTGGAAGTCTGCGGGATTCCGCACAAAAACGCGAGGGAAATAAGAAAAATCGTCGGTTATCTGCCGCAGGATTTTTCGCTGTACCCGTCGCTCACGGTTTATGAAGCCCTCGATTATTGCGGAATCTTGTCTGAAATACCGAAAGTCGAACGAAAAACGCGGATCGCGGAGCTTATGGAAAAAACAAACCTGACCGGCGAATCCGGCAAAAAAGTAAGGGCGCTCTCCGGGGGAATGAAAAGGCGGCTCGGCATAGCGCAGGCAATGCTTAACGACCCGAAAGTTTTGATAGCGGATGAACCGACCGTCGGGCTTGACCCGGAGGAGCGCGTGAACTTCCGCGAGATGCTCACGTCTTACTCCGTTGGGCGTATCGTCATACTCTCCACCCATATCGTCGAAGATATTGAAGAAACCTGCGGTGAAATCGGCATACTCCAAAAAGGTTCGCTGGCGTTCAATGGCAATATTGTCGAGTTCAAAGATAAAATGGGCGGCGACAAATTGGAATCGGCGTATATGAACTTGTTGAAAGGGGGCGCGTAAAAATGAACCTTTTCTTTAAAGAATGTAAATTTATATTAAAATCGCCTGTATATTACATTTACATATTTTTTATAGGCCTGTTATTATACATAGGGTATATTGCCGACGTCAATTCCAGCATGAAGGTCAATTGGTATAAAGCGCCGCGTAACGTGGACATAATGGAGGCCATGGGCCGAGGTTCGCTCTCGTCGACCAACAACCCGTTCAATAAATATATGTTGGTTCCCATCAGCGATAAATCCATAATAACCGAAGCTGCGTTAGACAGCCTTTGGTCGGATTATTTATCCAACGATTATTTCATAACCCTGCGAAGCGCAATGAAGCATATAAGCCTTTCAAAAAGAAAACAGGAGAAGATTTATAACATCCTGCTTGAAATAGAAGATTATACGGCCAACGACGCCGACGATATAAATATGGACGAATTTTATCGTTTACTGAGAAAAGCGGGCGCCGTTATCGGCGGCAACAACGACTACAAAAATCCAGATATGTATTTCAACCGCGACAGGCGCAGGGTATCGTTTGACCTCGCTACGTATGAGCAGGCCCTGACCGAATATAACAAGTTTGCCGTCGGGGACGGCGTAAGCGGCGGATTGGCAAGATTATTTGCCGGGCATATAAGTATCGCCTGCTTGCTTCTCGGAGGTATCGTCGCGGTATTTTATTTGTTGAAAGATAAAAAACACGGGGAAACCCTGTCGGGGAAATCCATATCGAGCGTCAGGATGTTCACGACAAAATATATCGCTTTGAATGTTACTCTGTTATTGCCCGTACTACTTCTCGCGGCTGCCGCCACCGTCCACGCCGGGTGGATAGCGAAAGAAATTTCGGCGGCGGGTTTCGACGTTTTCGCTTTTTTCAAAGTATCGGTTTTTTGGATACTTCCCACAATTATGTTCGCGACTGCGTTTACCATGCTCATAACCGCAGCCACAAATACGCCGACAGCCGTAATCATGCTTGCGCCGTTATGGTGGGCGCAAATGCCTGTCAGGGATTCGTTTGGGCTGCACATGGCTATAATCAATTTTTATTACGAATTTTCGTATAATTTATACCGGATTGCCCGACCGGAAATAATTATAAACAGGATATTTTACACAATGGTATCGCTTATACTCGTCTGCGTTACGGTTTGGTTGTATCATTTGCGGAGAGGGGGAAGATGGAATGTTTCGGCTATATTTAGAAATATACAAAAAAAACATTAAGATATTTTTGCTGCCCGCTGTCTTTTCGGTAATCTTTTTAACGGTAGTCTTGTTTTTCATCACCGACCCGATAAACTGCACCGCCGCGTATGCCGCAAGGATTTGTCAAGAATATTTTACTTGGGTTGGAATATTTTTGCTCGCGCCTGTTTTCATGCCGGAGCAGAGGGATAACATCAAAGAAACGATTTTATCGAAAACCATGCCGACCCAAACGATGTATCTTATCCGGTTGATTCAAGCTCTGGCGGCGTTGGTCTTGTTTACTGCGGGGCTAATATTATCGCTTTCGTTGCTCGGCGGCGAAATAGAGTTTAAACGATATTTCGTACATACCTTTGCCATCGCTTTGCTTTTGGGCGGGCTTGGTTTCATGGGAACGCGGTTTTCTGGCAATATAGGCGTCGGATATATTATCGCTTTCGGATTCTATATAATACAGATGTTTCTGCCTGATGAAATAATCGAAATAGTCCCGTATATTTATATTTTCACGCTTAAAAACGAAACATCCGGTATTTTTTTGTTTTATATATATTCGTTTATTTTAATTATCATTCCGTTTTTTAAAAAGCATTGAAAGCATGAGGTATAGTTATGTTTAATCAAAAATCGCAAAAACGCTTGCTTTTAAGCGTGGTATTAATATTTTTTATATTTGCCTTGACTTCATGTAAAAACGATATAATACCGGCAATCGAATTACAAACCGAGAGTTATGAACCCGATGTAGTTTACGGAGTGTCTGACTTTTCGCAGGCTGATAATTATATCTATATCGCGGACAAAACGCAGATATTGAGATATGACATGACTTCGGGCGAAGAAAAAGTGTTTGCGGACGGCTTTGGCTCGATTGTTCTCATACACGCGAATAACGATAATATCTATGTTTTTGACGCTGATGCGAAAGATATAATCGTTTTAGACGGTAACGGCGGCGAAACAAAGCGGATAAATATAACAGATTCCCCTGACGGAGCAAATTGGCAAAATATAATTTCGACGCAAAAATATATCGTTCTTTCGGTTAGGGAAGACTTAAAAAGTTTCTTATATATAGTGAACAAATCCGATAATTCAATCAAAGAGCAAGTTATCCCCGGTATCAGCTTGTTTAAAGAGATTTTATTCAAAGACGGCGATATAATTTTTATTCACTACGAAGGCGGGCGGGATTCGGGCGATAATTATTTCGCGGAATATAATATAGACGAAAATATGATTTATCAGAAATATTATTTGAATTTAAACTCTACGACAGGAAAATCGTGCTATATTCCCGATAAAAAACAAATTATATCGGCGACATTAAATTCATTATATCAAAATATAGAAGTATTTACTTTCGGCCTCGAAAACGAAACGATCAGCAGTATATATAAGGCGTCATCCGCCGAAAGCAATATAGTTTCAATAACATCCGGCAGGAATATAATATCATGGTACGATGAAAAAGCGGAAAGTTTTTATTTCTATGATATAAATAAAAAGCGCGATACCATCACGATTTTGATAGAATACGCCGTTTACAATCTTTCGCTTGAATATTATATAAACGAATTCGAAAAGCAAAATAATCTGACCGTAAATACGGTGATTTATAACGACAGGGATAAATTAAACCTGAAACTTTTAGCGAACGAAAAAGATTTTGATTTATATTTAACAAGCCCGTGGACGGTTATAAATTACGTTAAATCGGGAGCTTTTGAGGATTTATATTTATACGATAGCATAAAAAATTCTATCGCCGGAAAAGAGGCGTTGTTTGAAAAAACAGCGTTTTACGGAAACAAAATGTTCGGAGTTCCCTATGAAACCGCAGTATTCGGAAATGATATGTTTTCGCCGCTCGGTGCGGTAACTTCAAGCATGGCTTGGTATCTTACCCATAACGTAAATCTTTTATCTTCGGAATATACAGACAAAAACGGCGCGGCCCTGACGCAGGTTTATGAAAACATGAAATCTAATTTAAACGATTTATCCCATATAAGCGGCTATGAATTACTTTCGTCAAACTATATACTCATGAATCCGTTTTCTCAAAACAAAGAAAAAGCCGCAGATTTTTTAAGCGGATATATCCGGCTGTTATCAGGGCAAACCGATATAAGCGGCGATTTTGATTATATCCGGGAGCAGATAATATATTACCCGGACAATCGTAACTTCGATAATATGTTGATGTATTATAATATCTGCCATATAGATATGCAGGATTTATTTAAAGACGGCTATGAAAACGCCGCTTCGGGCAAAATGACGGCTTTTGAAACGGCAAAGGAAGTAAGTAAAAAAATAGATATGATTACAAATGAATAAAAGGCGGGATATAAAATGAAAAAAATAACATTGATTATATTTTGCGCTTTTGCGGCACTGATAATATTTTTCGGAGTATTTGGTGGCATGATACGCCACAGCCTGTATGTCCCCGTGACGACGGCAAAAATCAAGGCGCATTCGATTGAAAACGACCAGCGGATACTGCGTGTTGTCCCGAATGAAGCCATGCACAGCGATATCGACGGCAGAGTTTATGTGTGGGTTTTATCAGAATCTGATGATATAGGCGAAAAATATTATTACGCCCAGCAGGTATTCGTAGAAATATCGGCGCAGACTGGCATATATACAGGGATTCGTGGCATCATGGACGGAACGGTTGTAATTGTAACGTCCGATGCAGCGCTCGAAAACGGAACAAGGGTAAAAATAAGCGGGGAGTATGGTGATTGATTATGAAAAAACGTACTGATATATTATTTTTATTGCCGTCGCTTGCGGGATTTCTGACTTTTTTCGTTGTGCCGTTTTTCTATTCGTTTTTTTACGCTTTTACCGAAAATGCGTTCACAAAAAAATTCGTTTGGTTTAATAATTTCAAAGCTCTGCTGGCAAACGAATACTTCAAACTCGCTATGCTGAACACATTAAAATTTACGTTGCTTTCTGTTCCCTTGATTATGGTTTTCAGCATCGCGGCGGCAGTATTGATTTCACAATACGCTTTGAAGTTCCCGGTCGTGCAAAGCGCGTTTTTCCTGCCCATACTCCTGCCGTCCGCGTCGTTTGTGATGTTCTGGCAAGCGTACTTTAACGATATTCAGCCGTTTGGTTCGCTTATATTATTTTATATCTGGAAATACGCCGGGTTGAATATCATGCTGATCCTTACGGCTTTATGTACCGTTCCAAAAGAAGCTATCGAAGCCGCAAGCATCGATGGCGCGGGTGCGTTACGGAAAATCCGCAGCATACTCCTGCCGATGATTTCGCCAACGCTGTTTTTTACGTTTATACTCTCAATAGTAAATTCTCTGAAAATTTTCAAGGAATCGTATCTGCTTTACGGGGCGTACCCCGACGAGAGCGTATATATGATGCAGAATTATCTCAACAACCATTTTGCGAAATTGAATTATCAGAATATATCGACGGCTTCTATCTTTTTTGCGCTGGCTGTCTATACCGTCGTGGCTGTTCTGTTCGCCCTCGAACGCAAAATCAGCGAAAGGGTGTGGTAATTATGACTCCTAAAAAGAAATTATTAGATATTATCCTGACGTTATTTTTATTATCAATTGCAATCATCGTTGTATTGCCGGTGATATACACCGCTGGAAAATCGTTCACCGCGGACGCTTTGCGAATTGATTTTACTGGATATTTTGATTTTTTAATTTGGAAACCGCTTTATTTGAGAGCATTTATAAATTCGGCGTTAATCGCGGGAACGGCTTCGCTCGGTTCGGCGGTAATAGCTTTGTTTGCTTCGTATGTTTTCGCCAAAGTGAAATTTTTTGGCAGGGAAATATTGTTTTATTTATATATCATCGTGATGATGATGCCTTTTCAAGTAACGCTGCTTCCGCAATATATCGTATCGAAAAGATTATTTTTGTATGATACGCCCGCCGCGTTGATTCTGCCGGGGATATTTATGCCGTTCGCCGTTTTTTTACTTACCCAGATTGTGAAAACTATTCCCGACTATCTGATAGAAGCGGCACGGCTCGAAACAAAATCCACGTTTTTAATTATAACGAGAATTATACTGCCGCAGGTAAAAACAGGCTTGATTTGTGTGATTGTATTAAATTTTACGGAATACTGGAACATGATAGCCGAGCCGCTGGTGCTGATGGAAACCGTTTCAAAATATCCGTTATCGGTACGCATACCGGAAATGTTATCGAAAAACGATGCGGGGGCTGCCGCTGCTTCTGTGATTTTTATTATACCTCCGTTATTACTTTATATGTTTTTCAAAGATGAAATCGTTGACGGGTTAGCGGGCTATAAATTAAAATAGCAATATAAGTTGACTTTTTAGGATTTTTATGATATTATTTTAATAGTTTTTATGCGTCTGGTATTTTTATTTTCTTCGTTTTCTATCGTTCTATTTATCGACGCAAGTTATTTATATTTTACGGGGAACGTGAATCGTAGGGACGAACTGTGTTCGCCCGCCAAAACCGCACAATCTACGCGGACGAACACAGTTCGTCCCTACAAATAAAATCACCGCAGTATAAGCACTATACCGTTCACGGCAT
>Ga0123353_10014105_pt1 | contig 11498 bp, 8 predicted proteins | sample TergutLab28metaG_3_FD_92763 | JGI IMG/M metagenome (GOLD analysis project Ga0123353, IMG submission 92763) | Labiotermes labralis P3 segment gut microbial communities from Petit-Saut dam, French Guiana - Lab288 P3 | ecosystem: Host-associated > Arthropoda: Insects > Digestive system > Gut ... | reverse complement strand
TTAATGCAGCTCTGTGCAGTGCACTTATGACCTTAATGCAGTTCTGTCTGTTCAGTGTACTGATGGCCTTAATACAGCTCTGTGCAGTGCATTGACGACCTTAATGCAGCTCTTGCAGTGCACTGATGACCTTAATGCAGCTCTGTGCAGTGCACTGATGACATTAATGCGGCTCTGTGCAGTGCACTGATGACCTTAATGTAGCTCTGTGCAGTGCACTGATGACCTTAATACAGCTCTGTGCAGTGCATTGATGACCTTAATGCATCTCTGTGAAGTGCAGTGATGACCTTAATGCAGCTCTGTGCAGTGCACTGATGGTCTTAATGCAGCTCTGTATGTGCAGTGCACTGACGGCCTTTATGCAGCTCTGTGTGTGCAGTGCACTGATGAACTTAATGCCTCTCTGTGCAGTGCATTGATGACTTTAATTCAGTTCTGTGCAGTGCACTGATGACCTTAATGCAGCTCTGTGCAGTTCACTGATGGCCTTCCATCTGATGACGCGCCATACCATGGTGACATGGAACCACATATCATTTAGTCAATTTTTTCGTATATGTTTTACTTAGGATATATTTAAACTTAATTCTGTCGTCTTTGTAACGGTGATGGAGTGTGCTGAATTTGTCGTAGAAATTGAGTTTGTATGTAGCCTATTATTTAAATGAAGTTCACACTTCTGATGTGTGCAGTGGCTAGCAGGGAAGTTGTTTGAAGAATGGCGAGGTGATGACACTGGCTTCTCTGGAACTCGGCGATGTAGACGCTTGGGGCTCTGCTGCGACCACAGCATCAGCGGGTACACAAGACGTGCAAGGCCTCTCCGATTGCACTTCCCGTTATTGATAACAAAATTACTTTTCCTCTTTTTACTCCATTCGCGGTCAAGTTTAAGTGATGATTATTTTATTGACTGGGACCCACTGATAAGATTTGTCGATGACGTTAAAACATATCGAATTGTGGAGTGATTTAGATAACATCTGTTCCAATTCCAAAATAACCATAAAAAGACTTCTGCGGTAAATGATTTTTTTTCTGGTTTCTGTCGCTAGCAAAAAATGCAAACTACGTTTGTACGAAGGGGTCATTCACAGAGATCTCTCGTGTAACGCGAGTGTCAACGGATGTCATCACAACGTGTTGCACAAAACCGCGTTTTACTAACTTATTATGGGAAAATACAGACACAGGTAGGCGGACACTTGTGGATACCTGGCCATCCGTTAAAATACACACATTTTGTGACGTAAATTCGTACACAGCGCTTGGGTAGCTTTCGCGGTGATTCAGTGAGCAGCCGTCCGAGTTTATTCGCTTGTGTTTAAAAATTGCAGCGTTGGGAAAATTTTTTCCCGTGCGGCTTACTGAATTTCTTCAACTACCTAACCGCGATTCGAAAAACCCCTCGTTAGGCGGGGTTAGTGTAAACGTAAATATTTGTCCCCTCACATAAATTACTTTTGTGGGAATGGAGAGGCTGAGACTGCTTACGAAATAGGCTTATAGTCAAATTTTTTTAGACTGAAGGAGGAATAGGAGGCGGAGGAAGAGGAAGAAGAAGCATATGAAGAAGGTGGCGCAGGAGGAGGAGAAGAATAAGAAAATGGGACGCGTGATGTTAGGATTACTTATCCATTACGTCATGCGTCTTCGAATTACCGTGTTTTGTATTACATAATACTAGATTCTTCTGAAGGGAGCCAACTTGTTGTTGAAACTTGCATTCCCTTTAAACGAGTATTACAAAGACAGTTACCTTTCATTCATTGAACCACCTAAGGGAAGGCATTTGCGATTTTCGCATTACCTTGTAAAACCGGAGGTCGGCTGTACGGCCTGAATGTGTGATTGTGTAACAGTATTTTGAAATATCCAGTTCATTGTTGACTCCGGATTTGCAAGGTAACTAAAGCTGAATACACAGCTTCGTGCAAATGAAGGCTTTACGTCTGCATCATTGTTTGGGACTTCGAAATGTTTGTAACGATTTGATTGCGTCATTACTGATGTCCCTCATCCAGACTGATGAGATAAGTGCGACATATGTCACGTACGTGACATATTACATTCCACGATTAAACCGGCTTTCCTTATACCGGATATTTTTACGCTTCTTTTATCTTATCGTAATGTAAGTCCTTGTGGAATCCCATACGAACAAGGAAAGCTTCTGAAGGCCACCTTATGTAACGGTCAGTGGATTATGGGCCTCGTGGACTCAAAAGACCATCTTCAGAGTCTTCTTGGTGATATAGCTTTGCACTCTGCGTGCACCGAACCATTGCAGCCGTAAAGAAAAAAGAAAAGATTTTGTGCTAAAGTTGGAGTTTCTGTGGGTTTAACAGTTTAACCATTTAATCCGTGACGAAATATTCCGGGTGTCAAGGTTTGTCAGACCAGACGAGAAGGCTACTGCTGCTGTGGAGAGTGTCTCCATCAAACACACAATATCCTGACGGTGGAGACTTAGACTGAACGTCATGGTCTTCTTTTAGCACTCCTGCCTCGTATCTGGGAGGTTCCGGTTTCAGAAACGGCCTGGAGACCTCGTGTCGTAACTGAGGTTTCCGTACTTTGGAGGTTTTTGTGATTTTACTCAATCCCTTCAGGCAAAATCCCTTGGTAATCCTCCACATCATTTCCAGTTGAATATCCGGTGCACATTCTCTCATTCGACTCTGTGCATACTGTTCTGTTAAGAACGTCGGCTGTATCAGTATTCGAAACAGTGACCTTACTCGCATTTCTCTCAGGGACATTTATCACAGTTGGTCGTCATGAAATTTTAAGGGTGACGTCCCGCTTTGTGTCTAAAATATCTACTTAGACAACAGATCTACATATATTTAGTTCTGCGACTTATTTCAAACTACAAGTAGGTCATCCTCAGGCTCATATATATTAAAAACTGATCTATTTGAGAAATGGAATTTAATTATGTAAAATTAATATAGCAACTCCGAGCATATGTTTCACCTTACTGTATTCCATTATATTGTTCTGTTTGTGTAATTAAAGTAGTACCTGTGGTCACATGTTTTACTTTATTTTATTCTATTCTATTGTTTTGATAACACTCCCATAATGTTTTAGTTTAAAATTTGGAAGAGAAATATTCTTGCTAATCGTATAGTCTTCTTACGTAGTTTACGTCGTAGGTTGCTTCTATCCAGGGTATTTCCAATGGGCTTTTCAGCAATTTCTTTTTCCGATGAGCAGGGGACTGGCGTGCTGCATCAACCCCCAACCTGGAGGACCAGGTGGTTTTTGATCAAGGTTTTCTTCCTGTAGCCCTTGATACGCCAGTATCAAACTGCAAGGCAGGAGTGCTAGTTTTGGTCCACCCGGGGTATTTTATTTCCACGTTACCCGCCATATCTGGTGAGCATTCCCCTATCCGCCACCAGGGGAGGCGCCCGCGCTAGCAACTCCTCACGGAATACTATTATTAAACAAAAAATGAATGTAGTAAGGTCTCTTTTAGACGATAATAAAACCAAACAACTTCAATGGTATGGACATGTTCAAGGAATGGAAAAGGGGAGATTGACAAAAGAAGTTATGAAATAGAGTCCACCAGGAAGAAGAAAACGAGGTAGACCTAAACTTACCTGGGCAGAAGGGATTAGAGGACTGATGGGAGAACAGGGATTAACGGAAGAAAACTGGAATGACAAAGGCAACTGGATGAAGAAAATAATATAATTGTTAAATGGGCGCAGGAAGATGTGGAAACATTGTACAACCTGCTAATAAATACAAAAATATTAATTCTTGTATTTTATGCTATCTTCCTTAGTATGTTTTCAATTTATATGAGCCGGGGGATGACCTATTTGTAGGTCGAAACATGTCGCAGAACTTTAGTCATGAATCCTGCAAAGTAAACAACAGGGTTATATAATAATTCGGGCGAACTGGTACACTACCCTCCTCACTGCGGTGGTGACGTCTCGTCGCTCGGACCACATCATCGTCCATCACCTTGACACAGTGCCGGCTGTCCGCAGCCCGAATTACGAAGTACCATGCAGAACAGACGACAGCATGGGCGTCCAACCTTTTTGTGCCATAGGGCCACACCTCTTATTGTGGGCTGGTTCGCTGTCCGCACGTGGAAAATAACAATAAGTGGTTTACTAACCGCCTGAAGTATTGTGCAATTTGTCTAGTATATACGTAATTTACATATGTGGCCGCGAGCCGCTGGTTAGAGATCCGTGGAATACTGCATTAGACGATGACTCGCCTTCTTTCGCGACAGCTTCTGTGTGTTCCAAAGGACGTACCCCTTTGTAGTTTATTCTTGGGTCGGAGATAGTAGCAGGTGATACAAATGTGTGTATTGAATAACATAGATGACATATTAAGAGGAACAGAAGTGCGAATTTGGGGGTTTCAGAGCGGCGTACCTCAGCAGTACATTCTTATGAGATATGACACGCGTTACGGGGTCTGACTGACCTCTAAAGATAAATGCACTACTTTTTATAAAGGTTGGGTATCCGAGTAAAGAAAAACCAACTTGATGCACAACTTATTTTTGGTATAGTTCGTCATTATCTACATGTTTCTGTTGTATCTAGGCCTATCATCAGGAGGTAAAACCGTATGTATACAACAATTGGTACTTATTATTCTTTTTAGATGATTGTCTGCTGTGCTGGTTGCCCAAATCGAACCAGCACAACAGACAAACATTTAAAAAGAATAATAAGTACCAACTGATGTATACATACGGTTGTACCTCCTGATGATGGGCCTAGATACGCCCGAAATATGTAGCGATTGACGAAATATACTAAGAATAAGTTGTGTATCAAGTTGGTTTTCCTTTAGACGACTATATCGAGATGCATGGTCAATAAAACATAAACGTGTGTGTCCGAGTACCCCGTGACATAGCGTCATATCCCAGCAGAACTGCGAACTGCCTGTCTTAATGTTTACCATAAACAATTTGCGGCTCTTAATTCGTTCGGAGGATTCTGTGTATTATATTGCAGACCTGCGTTTGGTATTTAATAAAAAGGTGTTCACGTAGGAGAGGTTTTAAGAGCCCCTCAGAGTTGCATGTGCAGAACCCCGCCCCCATTCTCGTTCATCCGCCATTTTTATTCACAGTATTCTTAGATACCCGAAGGATGTGGAAGGTTCTCTTGAATAGCCTTGTCTAACAAACGGCAGCAGGCGTATGCGATTGAAGAGAACTGCAAATTTTGTTTCTGAGTCATATCTATTTTTTTTTCGCTCTGTGTTGAATCGAGTCGCAGAATTAGCAAGCGTTATGTCCCCGTTTGGCGTGATACCCTGTAGGCCTATTCAAATTTTCATTGATTCTTTCGGGAACGAAAGGATCTAATGTCATATGACTGTTTCAGATGCTAAAATCTACATACAGCATCGACGAGGTAGTTGTATGCTTTCTTCTGTGTAATTCTCCGGTGTCTGAATTTTATATGCCAACGTTTCGGAACACACTATTCCATCTTCATAGGCGGGTAGGTATGAAGAATCTTCTTCATACCTAACCGCCATGAAGATGGAACAGAAAGAATGTTCCGAAAAGTTGGCATATAAAATTCAGACGCCGAGGAATTACCCAGAAGAAAGCACACAACATTCAGAACACGGCGAAAGTTTGAAATCAAGAATCGACGAGGTAATTTGTACTGTATGGATCCCAAATTCTTGTCGTTTTTGTTTTGAAAATCGATATATACCGAAGATTAAATGAACTATCGATTCATTTTATTATAACATCAGCAAGACTGAGCCGCGTACGGGGTGCGTAGAACATACTGTGTGTGATTTGTCAGAGCCTTAGGAGAAGATGTTCTTGTTTTTCGCAGCGTTAAACATGCGTGGGTTCAATTCATCGAACCTGCATAGAAATTCACCCGTCACTTAATTTCACATTATGGTAGAAAATAAAAACAGAATAGCTATACAGTACTTCCCGTGTCACGGACGATTGGTCTGGTTTATGTTGGACCTTGACAATGCAATTACACCGGCGAAGAATGTTGGTGTTGTTACATACTTGGAAATTGAAAGTCAGTGGCTTTCCGTGTCATCCCGACCGAGGAATTCGACACGAAGAATTAACGTGTTTAATTGAGTAAACAGTATAACATTAAATATGTTGCGTGTCGAAACTAGAAGAGAAAGCAGTGCTGTTTTTGTACTGCAGTGAACTTGCCTGTCGTACGGGGGAGACGCTGGGTTGATGCGACTAACAAAGGATAGGTCCGTAGCGTGTTTAAAACCATTCAGATATCGTTATAAAGTTTAATTCTTTTTAACCGCCTTTCTTATTATGTGTTTCAGCGTGAGATAAACACTGGACTTTTATGTCTATAGTAGAATTTAACTTTCTCCTGTTCTTTATGTAGAGTGATACCGAGGACCTTTGTGCTTGGTTTTTGGTGGATCTGTTGTGCCAGTCCAGATTGTAGATAAGTATGAGGCATTGGTGGAACAATAAATGAGAGGCTAAAACAGAAACGTTTGGAGTAAAATGTGGCCTAATACCACTTTTACCACTCCCCTGTGATAGATCAGTTATTAAGGTTAAGTAACGGCGATGATAGATGAATGAAACGTTAGTATGGCAAATAGATAAAATTATACTGACGGGGAAAACCGGCGTACTCTGAGAAAAACATGTCCCAGTGTCACTCTGTTCAACACAAGTGTCTCAATATTTGGTCTAGGTATGAAACCGGACCTTCTCGGTGAGGCTGGCAACTCATCGCGTGACCTGCGCCTCCGCGGTGGGAAGCCGGTGACCAGTCGTACGTCATGGCGTTATGACGTAAACTTTACTGTCCTTTCCGCCAGTCGTAAACAGAAGTGTATTTCATATATGAAGCTTTGTCTTGGAGTAAAGTACTACGGTCTAACAAGAATATACCAATTGAAATAATTCAGTTGCACTCAACGAAGTAAGTTGACTTTAAGTTTAGGCATTGGATGGACATTGGATTTAATTTTGAGCGGATTTCAACTTAGTTAAAACTCATAAGAGGATGTTAAATCTTACTTACGACGTGAGGCTGTCTGTTGGCTTCAAATGGCTAAGGATAGGGATGAGGGGGAGGGGGGCATCTTTCAACATCTGGGCGGTTTCTTCACAAGGACTTTTTTCTACGGAGCTGGTCTGAATTATGGTAGTGGGTCCTTCCCCGTGGCAGCGTATAGTAGGAGGACCTTTCTGGAGAAAATGTGGGAGGCCGCATAGATATGAAGATAATCGCACGTAGGACCTTCATACGTTCAGAGTAACGAAACATAACGTTGTGCGAGGTGTGAAGTTTTCGCACCGGTGTAGCCGAGGCGTCCATTCAACTGAGATACAACGCAGTCACGGGGTAAACGGATCCCAACGTTTCGAGGCAGCATAGTGTCTTAGTCTTTAATGGTCGAAATGTCCAGGATGGGGACAACGTTGCCTCGATTTGTCAGTATCCTATTGCCTACTGACACAGCGTTGTTTCCCAGAATAGTGGAAACCTCAAGTTGCGTTATTTTATTGTTGGCTGCTCCCATTCTTTGATTCTTTGCACGAAGTGCATACAATGAATGCATAATGAGGATGCATTGTCTATTCGTTCATCTGTGCGCATGTTCCATATTTTGAATTAATAGTTAGAGTATCTTGTCTATCCATTCACCTATCCGTGTGTTCCATCCCAGATTAAGTTGGGGTAATAAAGGCATAGACTGGATTTGTTATTGTGGGTCTACACATAACATTTTGTAAGGTAAAGTTCACCCCCCCCAACAGGCCATGAAAGCCCAGAAGGGGAGTAGTCGTATAGCTCTACTCTTTCTTTAACCTTGGCACTAGTTGGGGTGGGTGGTAAACGCCACGCCCCGCCCCGCCCCGCCCCGCCCCGCCACTTTATCACCGGGCAAGAGACCCGGTACCCAATGTATAGGTGGATGGATGGGCCGCAGGGACGGTCTGGACAGGTGCGGAAATCTCGCCCCTTCACCAAGATTTGATTCCCGGACTGTCCAACCCCTAGTGAGGCGCTATACTGACTACGCTATCTCTGACCTGCATAACATTTTGTGTGAAGTTTAATTTTGTTTCTTATTAGCTCAGCAAAAACAGGCCGTAACCAATTTTACCTCATATCGCACGCATAACAAACGTCGATATCTAAATGTTTGCTGAACATTGATCTTCACTAGGAACATAACATAAAGTGGAAAACACCAGCATTGCATAAACACAACACAAAGGTCATAATTACAATATAAACAAAAAAATTCTAAATAACACAACTTTTAAAGAATGCCCACGTATTAAATTGGAATTATTGTGAAACCGGAGTAACTGATATCTGCAAATCACATTGGCTTTGAAGCACAAGACAGTAATGTACTTCGACATTTTAGGCGCTTCGCAAAATTGTGAAAAGCGACTAATAGCTTCGTCATGTGTCTGTCTCTCTGTCTGTCCCTCTGTCCGCCCGCAAGGAACAGCTCGGTTCCCATGGACGGATTTTCATGAAATCTGATATTAGAGTATTTTTCGAAAATATGTCGAGAAAATTCAAGTTTCATTTATATCTGACAAGAATAACGGGCACTTTACATGAAGACCAATGTACATTTTTGATCGCATCTCGCTCAGATCTTCTTAGAATGAGAAATTTTTCAGACAAAAGTTGTAGAGAAAATCAAAACACACTTTTTATGTTCGGTAGGTTTTTTTTCCCCAAAATCGTGCCGCGTGTGTGTGTGAGAATGTGGAAAAATATTGTAGAGCCGGACTGGCTACAGATGACTATGGCGCATGCGCGTTGCATACTGGATGCCTAAGGCTACACACACACACACACACACAAGAGTATGAGAATGTGTAATACTTATTGCTTGTCCACTGCAAAAACGGCTGCACGAACGCGCCTCTATGCCACGTTATACTACGTTGCCTGTCAAATTATGCATATTTTATTCATACTTACGTATTTTCATTTACATTTAAAACCGTAGGCTTAAACCTCTCCATACTCCATATTTTATCCGTATTTTATCTATCTGTCTGTCCGGTTTTTTAACAGCTGTCGCCGTCTTCCGGAAACCCAACGCCATTCCTCTCTGTTTCTCCATTGATCTGGTTCTAAATTTCTTGTTATCATGGCTGCTTGTACTCCTTCCATCCACGTTTTTTTTTTGGACGCCTTCTTTTCCTTCGCTCCCGTGGTATCCAAATCCATAATTAATTTTGGTATTCTCTCCTCTGGCATCCTTTTGACGTGGCCATTCCATTGTAGTATTTTCTGCTCTATAATATCTATGGTGTCCGGCTTCCCTTTCACTTCCATTATTTCCTTTATATGCTCATTTTTTATTCTTTCCATCCTTGATTTTCTTGCTGACCTCCTTAGCACATTCATTTCTGTAGATAAAATTTTATTTATTTCTCTAGTAGGGATTTGCCATACTTCTGTTAAATACACCAGAATGCTGTGAACTATAGTTTGATAAGTGTATAATATTCTCTTTTTAGTAATATTTTTGTGCCACCAAATGGAGTTTAAAGCATTTATAGCGTTTCTTGTTTGACTAATTCTGTGTTTTATTTCTGTTATAGTATTTCCCGACTGGTCTATTTTTGTACCTAAATAAGTACATTTTGTACACGGTTTTATTTCTTCCGTATTTTACACATTTATTTTATTGAATTTTGTAAATTTACTTCATTAAAGTTTATGACTTATCAGTTTTTGTAAAATCCACCCCGTTGTGGTGTATGATATTAAAAGCTGATAAACATATACCGTCAACCACAACAAATTTGAATAGTCCCTTCAACACGTTACGTATATTGTATGGAATCAGACCTTAACTCTGTATGCAAGGTTAAGATTTCACTGGGCGGCTGTTGATAAAGAAAAAGGTCTGAGGTTGTCTTGTTAACAAACCCGAAACTACTAACTTGTAGATGTGTTTTATAAGACTGTGTTTTATAATGTAACAGCTCAAAATAATTTTTAGTATGTAAGACAATGAAATTGAACTCTATTACATGAAGAATAGGTTGTCGCACAACGTGTACGGATAGGCCTGCCCATCTTCAAAGAGTATATGTAATTATACGTAGTAAGGAATGGATCTAGAAGTCATTACATAGCATATATATTATTATGTAACTTCAAGAACATATCTAATTACATGAAATAAGTAATAGTACAACTGGTTATAGACCCCAAATTGTGTATCTCATTCAGCTAGATAAAGAATATGTCGAATTACACAACCTGATTTGTATAACTAATTTGACAGTCTGAAGTACATAATTATATAGCCTGAAAATATGTCTAATTACACAATATAAAAAAAATCTGTGTAATGCAGAACTTAAAATGTTATTCTAAACACTTTTCGATATGGTGCAATCTAACAGTGTACTAGAACAGATAACTTTTAACTTCATGCTCTGTGATATACGCGTTATGTAATAGAGCTCTATATCAGCAGATTTGTATGTGAAATAGTGCAACATGAGCGAGGTACAGTATTCAGAATCACCAAAGTTGCGTGTGGAACATTGGTGATTCTGAATACTGTGCCTCGCTCATGTTGCACTCTTTCACATACAGTTCTACTGATATAGAGCTCTATTACAAAACGCGTGTATCACAGAGCAAGTGCAACATAGGAGTACGTCTTTCCGTTGATGTTCTTTCACTTTTCAGAAGTATGACAGTTCTGTCGATGTAATGTGAATAGTTATAGAAACCACGATCGTATGTGCTGAGTCCCAACATATTTGTTAACTGGGTTTCTCGATGGTTGTTTCGAACATTCAGTTCTTCGTTTCACAGAGACTGGTTACTTGAGAAACGGGTTTCGAGGCAGCAGGCGGTGTCGAAGGCAGGTGAATAAGTTACATGGTGACGATGTTGTTCTCAGCAGTGACTCCACAGAACGCAGCACAGTTATGTAAACACTAAACAATGTAGGATATGAACCTCAGTAGGGAAAAACCATGCGTGTGGACTGGAAAGCCAAATACCTGGATCATATTTTATCGATTCTGTAGTCGCAGGGTGTCAAGACATTCGGCCTTCGTTATGTGCATGTCCTGAATTGTGGATGTAAGAATGAACATAATTTATAGTCTGTGCTTCGCAGATGTCTAATTTTCTTAGTTTATATATGTATTTATGCTTTATGACTTGTTGATATGGCTGGATGTCTGTAGCTTCGACTGCGAACTGGGTTCTGGGGATAGTGTAGAAGGGGGTCCAGAGCAGGTGCCGTATTTAAGTTATGAATTGTCATCAGAGGCAAATGTTGATCTATCTGGAATCCATGACCTGTCCATTGTTCGAAGATGTGTAATAATGGTACCAATATATGTACATAAGTATATTAAAATTAGTTTATATATATACATATATATATGTATATATATATATATACACACACACACACACACACACATATATATACAGCGAATGCCGGTCTCA
>Ga0123353_10014104_pt1 | contig 11498 bp, 8 predicted proteins | sample TergutLab28metaG_3_FD_92763 | JGI IMG/M metagenome (GOLD analysis project Ga0123353, IMG submission 92763) | Labiotermes labralis P3 segment gut microbial communities from Petit-Saut dam, French Guiana - Lab288 P3 | ecosystem: Host-associated > Arthropoda: Insects > Digestive system > Gut ... | reverse complement strand
CCAGCCCGGTGCGCGGTGGCAATGACCTCAGAGGTCATCGACACCGGACGGCGGCCCGCCGCACAGTCTCACTCGCGGACCGAGCGGACCGAGCGGCCGAGCGGCCGAGCGGCCGAGTAAGACCGCACCCCCGCGCCGGACCACCGGCGCCGGAGCACCCACCACGAAAGGAAGGCCGGCCATGACCGAGACCACCGCGCAGGCGCCGACCGAGCAGCGGGCGGCAGTGGAGAGCTATGTGCGCTTCTGGAACGCCGGGACGCCGCAGGAGCAGAGGCGCCTCGCGGCCGAGGCGTTCACCGACGACGTCACGTACTACGCGCTGATCGGGATCCTTCGCGGGCCGTCGGAACTGGCGGCCTTCCGCGACGAGTTCGCCGAGCACATGGGCGAGGTGGCGTTCCGCCCGCGCGCCGAAGCGCAGATCCTGCACGGCCGTGCCCGGCTGACGTGGGAGATCGAAGCGGGCGGGAAGCCGGTGTTCGCCGCCGGCACCGACGTCCTCGTGTTCGCCCCCGACGGCCGCATCGCCTCCGTCAGCGCCTTCCTCGACCAGGCACCCGAGGGCTTCGACCCGCAGGCCCACCACTAGCGGGGCCGGAGCGGGAGCCGCGGACCGGCCGGCAGGCCCGGGGGTCAGCGGGCGGCGGCCCACTGGTCGATGCGGGCCGTGACGTCGGCGAAGTGCTCGGCGAGAGAGGCCGCCGCGGCGTCCGGGTCGCGGGCCTCCAGTGCCTCCAGCACCTGCCGGTGCTGCCGCACCACGTGCGCGTGGTCGGTGCGCGGCTTGGCCATGTCGGCCTCCAGCTGCCGGTACACGTCCCAGAACAGGGCGATGAGCTGGAGGGCGAGGACGTTGCCGAGCGGTTCGTAGAGCAGCTCGTGGAAGCGCCGGTCGTGGCCGGCGCGGCCCGCGTCGCCGTCCGCGGCGAGCGCGTCCAGCTCCTCGTGCAGCCGGTCGAGGTCGGCGCGCTCCAGCTCGCGGGCGGCCCGGCGGACCAGCCCGCTCTCCAGCAGGGCCCGGACCTCGACGATGTCCAGCAGCGCCCGCGGGTTGTCGCGGCGCACCCCGAGCCGCGAGTGGAACAGCAGCCCCGGCTCCAGGGAGCGCAGGGCGCCGCTGCCGACGTACGTGCCGTAGCCGTGCCGGACGTCCACGATGCCCAGCGCCTGGAGGCCCTTGAGGGCCTCACGCACCGAGTTGCGGCTGACACCGAGCGTGCGCATCAGCTCCGGCTCGGGGGGCAGCGGATCGCCCGGGTCAAGGTCCATCTCCACCACCAGATCGACGATCCGGTCCTGGACCGAGGGGCGCCGCAACCGCTCCGGAATCTCCGACACCGTGGCAGGGGGCTTGCGCTGGGCTGGCATGGAGTTTAGGTTACCGCCCCAGTAGGACGTTGGACGTCCTACGTCCTATGTATCCGGTCACCTGCTCCCGAGGATGCGAGCTCCCATGAGCAACTCCCCAGCGCCGCCGCTGCGGTGGCGTGCCACGCTGGCCCGACAGGACTGGAAGGCGTTCAGCGCCGCCTGGCTCGGGTACGGCATGGACGGCTTCGACTTCGTCCTGATCACGCTGGTCCTCACCGAGATCGGCAAGGACTTCCACCTGTCCACGGTCCGGGCGGCCACCCTGGTCTCCGCGGCCTTCGTCTCCCGCTGGTTCGGCGGCCTGGCGCTGGGCGCGCTCGGCGACCGGCTGGGCCGGCGCCCGGCCATGGTGCTCAGCATCTGCCTGTACGCGTTCGGCTCGGTGCTGTGCGGCTTCGCCTGGAACTACTGGTCGCTGTTCGCGTTCCGGATGGTCGTCGGCCTCGGCATGGCCGGCGAGTACAGCGCCAGCGCCACCTACATCATCGAGAGCTGGCCGCAGCGGATACGCAACACCGCCAGCGGCATGCTGCTGTCCGGCTACCCGCTGGGCAGCGTGCTGGCGGCCAAGACCTACGCCTGGGTGGTGCCCCACACCAGCTGGCGGGTGCTGTTCTGGATCGGCGTGCTGCCCGTGGTGCTGGCGATCTACCTGCGCCGGCGGCTGCCGGAGGCCGCCGACTGGCAGCAGGCGAGGAAGTCCGGGCAGCCGCAGGTCAGTGCCACCGCACGGCTGTTCGCCGGGCGCGCCAAGCTGTGGAACCTGCCGGTGTGCGTGATCGCCGCCGTCTCCCTGCTCGTGGTGCTGCGCGGCGAGTCGCTCGCCGTCACGCTGTCGCTGATCGCCGTGATCACCACCTGCTTCGTGGTGCTCGCCGTGGGCTTCGCCCAGCGTCTGTGGCCCGTCGTGGTGGCGCTGATGGTCACCGTCTTCTGCGCCTTCCTGTACTCGTGGCCGTTGCAGTCGCTGCTGCCCACCTACCTCAAGACCGACCTGCACTACGACCCCGCCCAGGTGTCCGACGCGCTGCTGTACGCGGGCTTCGGCTACGCCGTCGGCAGCGTCCTGGTCGGCTACCTCGGCGACCGCTTCGGCACCCGGCGCGCCTACATCGCGATGCTGGTGGCCTCGCTGTTCTTCGTCTACCCGGTCTTCGCCCTGGGCGAGGGCCACACCACCGCCCTGTGGCTGCTGCTGTTCCTGCTGGTCGGCACCAGCTCGGGCGCCTCGGGCGTGCTGCCCAAGTACGTCAGCGACCACTACCCGATCGAACTGCGGGCCGCCGCCCTCGGGTTCAGCTACAACGTCGGCGCCCTCGGCGGCGCGGCCGCACCCGTGCTCGGTGCCAAACTGGCCGAGCCGCTCAGCCTCGGCACCGCGATCGTGGTGCTGTCGCTGTCGGTCACCGCCCTGGTCGTGCTGCTCATCGCGTTCGACGTGCCGGCGCGCGTCCAGCGGGCGGCGGACGCGCGGCGCGGCGGCCACCCCAGCCCCATCCCCGTCACCACCGAGAAGGTCTGATGTTCCACGGAGTCATCCCGCCCCTGTGCACCCCGCTGACCGAGGACGGGGAGGTGGACACCGCGTCGCTGGAGCGCCTCACCGGCTTCCTGCTCGACGCGGGCGTGCACGGCCTGTTCGTCGGCGGTTCGACCGGGGAGGTCGCCCAGCTCACCGACGACGACCGGGACACCGCGCTGCGGACGGTGGTCGCCACCGCCGCCGGGCAGGTGCCGGTGCTGGCCGGTGCCATCGACACCGGCACCCGGCGGGTGCTGCGGCACGCGCGCCGGGCCCAGGCCCTGGGCGCCGACGCGGTGGTGGTCACCGCGCCGTTCTACGTCGGGGTGGGGGAGGCGGAGGTGCGGGCCCACTACGAGACGCTGCACGCGGCGCTCGAACTGCCCGTCGTCGCCTACGACATCCCCGCGAACGTCGGCTACAAGCTGCCGCCCGCGCTGGTCGGGGAGCTGGCGCAGGCGAAGGTGATCGCGGCCGTCAAGGACTCCTCCGGCGACCTGGAGGGCTTCCAGAAGGCACTCGACGGCGCCGCCGGCAGCGGCGCGGCCTGCCTCACCGGATCGGAGACGCTCGCCGACCTGGCCATGGCCCGCGGCGCGGACGGGATCGTGCCCGGCCTCGGCAACGTCGACCCGCACGGCTACGTCCGGCTCTACGACGCGGCCCGGGCCGGGGACTTCGCCGCCGCCCGGGAGGAACAGCGCCGGCTGGCCGCCCTCTTCGGCATCATCGCGGTCGCCGACCCGGGCCGGGTGGGCCGGATCTCCGCCGCGCTGGGGGCGTTCAAGGCGGCGCTGGCAGCCCGCGGCGTCATCGCACACGCCCGCACGCAGGACCCGCTACTGCCCCTCACCCCGGACGAGGCGCGCAGGGTCGCCGCCCTGGTCGAGTCCGCGGGCCTGACACGCGTGGCCTGACGCACATGGCCTGACGCACTTGGCCTGGCACGCGGGCTCCGACGCGGGTGGCGTCATACGCCGGCCGGGCGGCGGGACGGTGGGCGCGCTCTGGCCGATTGGTCCGCGGTGTCAACCTGACGGCGGTGAACGGGAGTTGTTAGGGGTGGGACTTCCCGTGCGGCCCTCCGTTCCTGCGGTGGGCCGCAACCGTTTCAGGAGGACGCAGTGACGATTCTCAGACGGACGACCCGCGGCCGCACCTCCAGGGGACTGCTGGTGGGACTGGTCGCGGCGGCGACGGCCGCCGCCTTACCGGGCGCGGCGAGCGCCGACGCGGCGCCGGGAGCGCCCGCGGCCGAGGCGCGGTCCACCGCGGTGGTGGACGCCGCCTCGGTGACGCTGGTGACCGGGCAGAAGGTGACGGTCGTCGGCCACGGCAGCGGGCCCGCGTCGTACCTGCTTCAGCCGGCCGGACCGGGGGACGACGGCGTCGTCTCGTGGCAGCTGGGGGCCGGCGCGGACCACTACGTGGTGCCGATCGACGCCCTGCCGTTCCTCGGGAAGGGGCTCGACGCCTCGCTGTTCGACGTGACGGCGCTGGCCCGCGACGCCAGGTCCGCCGGCGGCGCGGCGCAGACCCGTACGCAGAACCCGGTGGCCGCCCGCCTGGACGCCCGGCCCGGGGCCCGGATACCCGTCACGCTCGCGTTCACCGCGGGCACCACCCCGACCGCACCGCCCGGCGTCACCCTGACATCGGTGACGGGCTCCAGCGCGCAGGGGTACCTGGACCCGGGCTCCGGTGCGTCGTTCGCCCGCGCGCTGCGGCAGCGGATCGGCGCGGACGTGGCCGCGGGGCGCAAGCCCGGCAGCACACCGCTGTTCGGCGGTCTGACCTCGCTGGCCGTGGCGGGCGCCGCCACGGCGGCCACCGTCACCCCGCACTACCCGCTGCACATTCTCCAGCTCACCGCCACCGACGCGCTCGGCGCCCCGGCCGACGGCGACGCGATCGTGCTGAACAACGACGCGATCGCGCGCGAGGCCGCCGACGTGCCGATCGTCGGCGGTGTCGGCCGGGTCGCCGTGCCCGCCGGCGACTACACCGTCGCCACGATCTTCCCGGCCTGGGACGCGGAGGGCAGTCTGACCGACCTGCGCGAGGTGACGCAGCTGGACGTCACGGTGCCCGACACCGGCGCCGCCGCGGTCGACCTCGACGCGCGGACCGCGACGGCGTCCGTCAGCCTGCACACCCCGCGGCCCTCGACGCGCGAGGTCACCGCCCTGGACGTCGAACGCTTCGACGCGACCGCGCGGTCCGCCTTCGGTCTCGGCGTCGAGACCTGGAGCGACGCGGCCTTCGCGGTGTCGCCCGCGGCGGCGCCGTCCGTCGGCCGCGTGCAGTTCCGCGCGCGGTTCGACACCGTCGCCACCGACCCCGCCGACGCGTACCGCTACGACCTGGCGTTCAGTGCCGACCACATCGACGCCGACCAGGCGTACAGCGCGGACCCGCGCCTGCTGGCGACCGTGCACCACCGCTTCTCCGCCGATCCCGCGGCCGATCCCGGCGCGTCCCTGCTGGCCGGCCCGTTCGACAGCGGCTACCTGTCGGGCACCGAGGAGGTCTCCGGCTACACCTTCCTCACGCTCCCGCAGCGCCTCACCGAGTACGTGCAGACCTACCCGGGCAGCACCTGGTCCGAGTCGGTCAGCGACTCCACCGGCATGGTCCACGGGGAGCCCCGTGCCTTCGCCGGCGGCGCCACCTACGACATCGACTGGCTCCACGGGCCGCTCGCACCGACCCTGGGCGTGCACCACACCGATGAGTACGACTACACCTGCCTCATGTGCACCGCGGGGCCGGTGGCCCTGCTGGGTTACGAGACGCTGGGCGACAGCACCCCCGACCACCTCGGCTTCTCGTTCCTCCCCCCGGCCCTCACCGTCTACGTGAACGGGCAGTTGGCGGCCGAGAACGACTACCCGAGCGCCGTCCTCACCGGCGTGCCGACCGGTGCCGCCACCTACCGGGTGGTGCTCACCACCGACTCCGGTGGCGATCCCGGCGTCAGCCAGTCGACCCACACCGTCACCGACCTGACCGTGCACAGCCCCGCAGTCCCCGATCCGGGCAGCACCCTGCCGCCGTCCCAGGCGTGCGGGGGCGCCCCCGACGGGACGCCGTGCCAGATCCTGCCGGCTCTCAACCTCAGCTACGACCTGGCCACCGACCCGACGAACACCAGCAGTTCGCCGGTGCAGGCGATGGCGGTGACCGTCGGGCACCTGTCCTACGACGGCAGGGGCTCGACCGCGCCGATCACCTCGCTCGCGGTGCGGGTGTCCTTCGACGGTGGGACGACCTGGCACCGCGCCGCCGTCTCCGGTGCGCACGGCCACTACGCGGCGCTGTGGGACAACCCCGCGTCGGCGGCGGGCACTTCGCCGATGCTCCAGGTCACCGCGAAGGACGCGCTCGGCGGATCGGTCACGCAGACCGTCACCGACGCGTACACCGTCGCCGCCGCGCCGGAACACGGCCACTGACAACTGCCCTCCGCGGCACCCCGGGTGAGGCGGCACACCGCTCCCCACCTCGCACGCTTCACGTCGTCCTCGCGCGGGCCCGGCTCTGCGGGCCCGCGCAGACAGGAGAACCTTCCATGGCACGAGAACGGACAACGGGCGCGCGGCGCCCGGCCGTCGCCCTGATCGCCACGGCCGCGGCCGTGGTCGCGCTGCTGCCGGCCGCCGCCCAGGCCGCGCCCTCCCCACCGGCCGCGCCCGCCACGGCACATGCCCCCTCCACCACCGTCGACGTGTGCGGCCGGCCGGCGCCCGGATTCGCACGCTGCCTCGCCCAGGTCCGCACCGACGTGCACGGCGGCACCGGACTGCGCGGCCCGGCCGCCCGCCACGCGTCGGACGGCGAGTTGCCCGACGGCCTGGGCCCGGCCGACCTGCGCTCCGCGTACCAACTGCCCGCCGACGGCGGTCAGGACCAGACCGTGGCGATCGTCGACGCCGGCGGCTACCCGGCCGCCGAGGCGGACCTGGCGGTCTACCGGGCCACCTACGGCCTGCCGCCGTGCACCACCGCCAACGGCTGCTTCCGGCAGGTCGGCCAGAACGGGCAGAGCACGGATCAGCTTCCCGACGTGGGCTGGGGGATCGAGATCGCACTCGACCTCGACATGGTGTCCGCCGCCTGCCCGTCGTGCCACATCCTGCTCGTCGGCGCCGACTCGGCCCTGGACGCCGACCTCGCCGCATCGGTCGACACGGCCGTCGCACTCGGCGCGACCGAGGTGTCCAACAGCTACGGCATCACCGAGTACCACGGCATCGCCGCCCACGCCGCCGACTACGCCCACCCCGGGGTCGCGATCCTCGCCTCGTCCGGCGACAGCGGCTACACCGTCCCCAGCGCCCCCGCGGTCTACCCGAGCGTCATCGCCGTCGGCGGTACTTCCCTGGCACGGTCCGCCGACCCGCGCGGGTGGAGCGAGACCGCGTGGGCCCTTGCGGGCAGCGGCTGTTCGGCCTGGGTGGACAAGCCCGGCTGGCAGACCGACGAGAACTGCCCCGGCCGGATGACCGCCGACGTCTCGGCCGTCGCCGACCCGCAGACCGGCCCGGCCGTGTACTACAGCGCCCGCGGCGGAGGGGCGGGCGGGCACCTCGCGCCCGCCGCCCTCGACCCGGGCTGGACGGTCGTGGGGGGCACGAGCGTCGCCTCGCCGTTCCTGGCCGGAGTGATCGGCCTGGCCGGCAACCCCGGCCGCTACCCGGACGCGTCGTACTTCTACGCGCACGCCGCGGACCTCAACGACGTGGTCGGCGGCGCCAACGGCCCCGACTGCGGGGGCGACTACCAGTGCAACGCCGTGCCGGGCTACGACGGCCCGACCGGCATGGGCACGCCCCGGGGCATCACCGCCTTCTGACGCCCCGCGCTTCCGAGGGCCTCCCGCCCGTGATCCGCCCCGGCAGGACCTTCTGCCGGGGCGGATCCACGACGTGCTCCCGGCGAGGAGCGCCGGCCCGGCCGCCGCCGCGGGTCATGCCGGGGCTGCCGGGCCGCCCTCCCAGATGAGCTTGACGGTCAGGTGGTCGTCGAGACCGGAGCCGGAGACCGGAGGTCGCAGGCCGCGGGCCGGGCTCAGTCCAGGTACGCGGCCAGCTCGGCGACGATCGTGTCGAACGCGTTGAGCATCAGGGACAGATGGCCCTCGCCCGGTTCGAGGTGGACGGAGGCGCCGGGGATCCGCCGGGCCAGCCAGCGGCCGTGGGCGAACGGCACCATCCGGTCCTCGCCGCCCTGCCAGACCGACACCGGTGACTTGACCGCGTCGAGGTCGAAACCCCAGTCGGTGACGAACGCGAGGTCGTCGTCCCGCCACCCGGCCGCGCCGCCGGACACGGCCGCACGGAACAGCGCGGCGGTGTACTCGGCGAACTCGGCGGTGAGCGCCCGGCGGTCCACGTCGGACACCAGGTCGCCGAGCGCGGCAGCGACCTCCCCGGCCCGCACCTCCGCGAGGCCCGGGACCTGGGCGTCCAGGTACGAGGTCAGCGGGCCCTCGCCCGCGGTGGCCGCCCCGAACTCCTCGACGTTCTCCGCGCCCATGCCGTCGAGCCAGTCGAGGCCCTCCGCGGTGTGGGGCGCGACGCCCGCCACCGACGTGGCGGCCGCACAGCGGACGGGCAGCAGTGCCGCGCACGCCAGCGCGTGCGGCCCGCCGCCGGACCAGCCGGCGGTCACGAAGCGGTCCGCGCCCAGGTCGTCCAGGACGGCGGCGACGTCGTCGGCCACCGCGGCGACCCGGCGGCCGGGCAGCGGCGACGACCGGCCGTACCCGGGCCGGCTGTACACCACCATCCGCAACCCGTGCCGCGCCGCGGCCTCGACCATCGGCGTGAAGAGCAGGGCGGCCGAAGGGGTTCCGTTGTGCAGCACCAGCGGTGTCCCGTCCTCGGGGCCGGCCACCAGGTACTCCAGCGACCGCCCGTCGGCCAGGTGCAGGATCGTCATGGCCGCAACGTACGCCTCACCGGGCCCCCGCGGGCGCGGTTTCCACCGGAACGCCCCGAACGCCGCGCCGCGCCGTCCCCCGCCTGCTCCGGCCGGGCGATGCGCGCCCGTTCCTAGGTGGCAGGCACCACGCAGAACTCGTTGCCGTCGGGGTCGGCCATGACCACCTCGCCGGCGTCGCCCTGGCCGGTGCCCAGGCGCGTCGCGCCGAGGGCCACGAGGCGGTCGACCTCCGCCCGCAGGTCCGCGCCGGCCGGCGGCGCGAGATCGAAGTGCAGCCGGTTCTTGCCGGTCTTGGCCGCCACGGGCGGCCCGCCCCAGGTGACCTTCGGACCGCCGTGCGGGGAGCGGATCGCGGTCTCCTGGTCCTGGTCCCAGACCAGCGGCCAGTCCAGCGCCCTGCTCCAGAAGTACCCCACCGCCTGCGAACCGTCGCAGGACAGCGCGCCGATGAACCCGCAGTCGGCGAGGAAGTTGTTGCCCGGCTCGATGACGCAGAACTCGTTGCCCTCAGGGTCGGCGAGCACCACGTGCCCCTCGTCCGGGGTCTGCCCGACGTCGATGTGCCGGCCGCCGAGGGCGAGCGCCCGGTCCACCGTCCGCTGCTGCCCTTCGAGGGACTGGCTCGTCAGGTCGAAGTGGATCTGGTTCTGCCGGATCTTCGGCTCCTGGCCGGGCACGAAGCGCAGCCGGAAGCCGGTGTCGTCGGCGGGCAGCAGCGCGAGGCCGCCGCGCGGGTCCTCGACGGTCTCCCAGCCCAGGAACTCGGCCCAGAAGCCGGCCACCCGGGCATGGTCGTTCGCGTCGAAGCAGAGCGCGAGGAGGTCAGAGGTCATCCCGCTCCGCACCTCCTGTCCAGTGCTGGAAGCCGAGGGGCCGCGTCGTCGCGCCCACGGATGCCCCGAGGCTAGGTTCGGCCGGCGGCGCTCCGCAAAGCATTTACGCGGGCCGCCCGGTTCGGGTGAACCGGGCGGCCCGCGGGTGCGCCGGGGTGCGCGAAGGGGTCAGCCGAGGCTGTCGGCCATGGTGTTCACCAGCGTCCCCGAGGCGTCGTCGTTCTCCAGGGAGAAGGCGAACATGCCCGCCAGGCCCTTGGTCCTCGCGTACGCGGCGCGGGCCTGGATCGCCTGCGGGGTGTCGCCGGTCCAGAAGTTGGTGCCGTCGTAGATCCAGGAGCTCTCCGTCACCGGGTCCCAGTGGAGCTGGGACGAGGTCGGGTTGAGCTCCTTCCAGGCCGCGAGACCGGCCTCCTGGCTGAGGGCCTTCGCCGGCGTCGGGCCGGTGGCGGTCTGGTACAGGCCGTTGTCGCCGCCGGCCGGCACGCCGGTCCAGCCGCGCCAGTAGAACGGCACGCCGAGGACGAGCTTGGAGGCGGGGAAGCCGCCCGGGATGCCGTAGGCGGGCAGGCCGGCGGTGTAGGCGGTGACGGCGGTGTCGACGTTGTACTTCGCGTCGCCGGGCGCGATGGGGGTGGTCGGGTCGGCGGGGCTGTCGTGCAGCGGGTCCTGGTGGTTGGTGGGGCCGGTGGCGTCCCAGGAGCCGTGCATGTCGTACGTCATGACGTCGGCGTAGTCCAGGTAGGCGCCGATCTTGTCGGTCTCCAGGTAGGCGATCTTGTCCTGGCCGCTGGGGAGCGCCGCGGTCAGCAGGAAGTGCTTGCCGACGGTGGCGCCGTAGGCGTCGAGTTCGGTGCGGAACTCCTTGAGGAGCAGGGTGAAGTTCGTCTTGTCCGCGGCGGAGTAGTGGTTGCCGGTGTGGCCGCCGGGGGAGCCGGGGTACTCCCAGTCGATGTCGACGCCGTCGAAGAGGCCGGCGGCGGACGCCGCCCCGCCGGACGGGTCGCCCTGCACGTTGGCCGGCAGGTTGCCCTTGAGGAACATGTCGATGCACGAGGACACGAACGCCTTGCGGGAGGCGTCGGTGGCGGCCGCGTCGGAGAAGTACTTGGAGTAGGTCCAGCCGCCGAGGGACACGGTCAGGCGCAGGTTCGGGTACTTGGCCTTGAGCGCGCGCAACTGGTTGAAGTTGCCCTTCAGGGGCTGCTCGTAGACGTCCGCGGTGCCGTCGACGCTGTCGCCCGCGGCCACGTCGGCCTGGTAGTCGGCGTAGGCGTCGCCCGCGCCGTCCCCGGCGTTCGGGTCGTCCTCGTTGGCGGCGTCGGACGCCTTGATGGCCTCGAAGCACTGGTGGGTGCTCGGGTGGACGTTCTCGAACGCGTAGGTCACCACGTCCAGCTTGGCGGCCGCCCCGGTGGTGCCGATCTGCTTGGGGTAGTAGGCGTTCTCGTAGATGCCCCACTGGTCGAAGTAGGCGGAGCGGAACGGGTGCGCGGCGGGCGCGGCCGAGGTCGTGGCGGTGACCGGGTCGGACAGCGTCGCCGACGCGTGCCCGGAGCGGTCGTACGCCTGGACGGCGAAGGTGTACGCGGTGTTCGGCAGCAGCGAGGTGACCGCGACCGTGGTCCCCATCGAGGTCGCCACGATCTGGCCGCCGGAGTACACCTTGTACGCGGCGACGTCGCCGTTCTGCGACTTGTCGGTGGACTTGGCCCAGCTGAGCACGACCGCGCCACCGGTGACCTTGGTCGTGGTCAGCCCGGTCGGCGTGGTGATCTTGCCGTCGCCGGTGGGCCCGCCGGGCGACGTCGGCGGCGTGGTGG
>Ga0123353_10014103_pt1 | contig 11499 bp, 10 predicted proteins | sample TergutLab28metaG_3_FD_92763 | JGI IMG/M metagenome (GOLD analysis project Ga0123353, IMG submission 92763) | Labiotermes labralis P3 segment gut microbial communities from Petit-Saut dam, French Guiana - Lab288 P3 | ecosystem: Host-associated > Arthropoda: Insects > Digestive system > Gut ... | reverse complement strand
CTGAGTGGACCCCGTTCCAGACCCACTACTACTCAGAAAATCTGGTAGCGCCGGGGATCGAACCCGGGACCTCTGTATCTGTAGCCAGAAACTCTGACCACTAGACCACAGAGGCGGTCCGGCTCGTAATTGCTACACAATCTGTAAATGATCTGCGTGAGGATGCGGGGATTTTCCGGACTATTTGCACCCCGATTGCTAAGGACTGCGGAATCAAAGAAGGTCTGCCGGTATTAACAGACACAAACGTCTTCACAAAACCCATGCACCAAGCAAAAATCGGCCGTTCGCTCGGTAGATCCCTCCTTTAAGTACTGTGTAACTGCCGTTGGACTGTCACAGCAGATCTCGTTTGAAGAAAAGCCAACACACGACACGACTTTTCTGGCCATGGCACCACTTTGAGTTGTTGGCAGATGTAAGTAACTACTCAGTGGCCAGAATGAGCAGTATGCTGCGGATTAGCCGCCACGTTGAAACTTTTGGAATTAATATGTCTAGTTCATACTTTGTCGATACCTTAAATGTGCAACCGTAACACAAGATTAAAAATACGTATAAATATCATCACTGGCATTTGTATTGTGATAAATAAACTATAATTATTTTGTTCGACAGATGCCGTTTGTCGGTTCGTGTTGGCGCAATTATATTAACGTTAGGCAGTGACAATCTGTATTTGTCAGATACGATAAAGGACCCCATGGCACCGTATGGAAAAATTTTTGAAGACGTTACGGTTATGTATCAAGCCTGTGTTTCTTGTTATATAAACCTTATACAGGGGCTTGTATTGTATTAATTTTACACAGTTCGATTTCAGTTAACTGTAAAGTGTGGCCTTATAACGGAGCAAAATGAAAACTGTCAAAATAACTTTGAGCGAACATGGCTTTAGCTTCGTGTGGTTATTTGCATGTACGAAGCGTGCTTGGAAGTGTGGCAAAAATTCTGTATATTATGCGTGAAAGGGTACAATATTTGGGACAGTAACACATCGAAATCACATTTACGGAGATTCGTAAATTAAATATGGGCAATGCTTACTATCGTTCAATGCAAAATAATTTGTTACCGCAACTGCTTCTTAAAAGTTACCCCTACTGCTTCCTAGAAACTTAAAAGACTAAGGTAATACATGTATTATGTATACTGTAGCTTCATCTGTTGTTTTATATGCCTGTGAATATTGTATCTTATCCTAAGGGAGAATGCTTGGACCTGACAAATAAGAAGTAAGAGGATCATACAGAAAATTGCATAACTGTGCGCTTCATACCTTTTAGCCCGATGTTATCGTTACTTGTACCGTATAGTGTGATATAATCACATAATGGAGACCAACAAAATACATCTTTCTTAAATTTAATCTAATTTTTCACAGTATCATCTACATGTACATATTTCGAACTCGAGGGCTTATCTTCAGGAAGACAGTTGTAACCACGACAGGTACGGTATAATATATGTCTTCATGTATGGGTCACTCTGGTTCATCAAATTATGGTTTTTGCAACGGTAGAAGCAGAGGTGCATTTTATTGGTCAACATTATATGATTGTAGCCCGATGTTAGTAAAATGCTCTTAGTTATCAGGGATAACGAGCTGGTGTGTACACAGCTTGGAGATGAGAAATGTCCATAACCTTTTAGTCGGAAGACGTAGAAAGAAAATATTACATGGACGACTCGGACAAAGATGGGAAGGCAATATTTAAAATGGGCTCTAAAAATGATGTGCGAGTGCATGTGAACTCGATTCACGTGTTTTCGGATGATGACTAATGGTATGCTTCTGTGAATACATCATCGAGTCTTCGGGGTAATCAGATCAGCTGAAAGGACTGTCGGCCTCTCAGCAGAGCTTCGCTTTATGGAGTGACCTAATTAAGTTTACCTTGTGTTGCGGCGAGGCGTGCTGGTGCAGACGGCCGATTCCCGCTTCGCTGCCGGCGAGGATCATGAACACCGCCGGGACGATAGTGATCCCCGCCACGAGGAAGACACAGCGGCGTAGAAAGCGACAATACCGCGGCGGTCTCATAACACAGTCTCCACTCAGACAATTGGCTTGGACACACGAACTGGAAGACGTTATAACAGTTGGGTTACTGTTACTGCTGCTTGTGGTGAGCTAGAAGGCCTCTGGTCCATTGAGCAATGTTAGTGAGGTACCCTGACCACGTGGTGATGTAGCAGTCTACATTATAGCTGCCCGTGGCCACAGCGTACACCGTGACACTGCACCAAATAGCTGGAGCTTCCTCACACCGGTCGATCAACGCCACACATTGCGCATGTGTAGGCCTCCACTGCAGCACAGGTCATGCAGCAATAGTGGTTCTTAGTGCCACTAATGTAAGTGGAAAGGAAAAGGGGAAATGAGAATTGCAGGAGGGAGGAGATAGAAAATAATAGCAGATGGGTCGAAGTGAGAAAGGAGCTTTACTGTCAGGGTTCCGGTACCCGTTGGACGGGACAGGTGGGCTGTAGAGTCGGTCTGGACGCGTTGGCGAAGAGACAGCCCTGGTCGTACTTGGAATCGAACCTTAGTCGTGTTGGGACCGTAAAATTTCCTTTAATGCTTAAGGCCGTTAAGCTGTTTTCTTTCGAATTTGCGTCGCCCCATGTTTTTGTCTCGTCTTCCAGGATTTCTCCCTCTATGATTGTTCGTGACCCACCCTTGTTCCATTTTTGTGTTCACACATTCTTCTGTTTCTTCGATACGGCACAATCTATCTGCCTATGTTTATCTCTATATATTTTTAATGTAATCATTTCAGCTGTTTCAAATATTTGTTTTGTTTTTTATCCCCATCTGCTGAGTTTCGACTGCTTAGGTCAGAATTGGCCCCTATAATACTTCTGTATACTATTAAAAAGCGATAGTTCATTGTCCCTCGGCGCATCAGTCAGGTAGCGGATTACTGTGACACTGTTTCTGTGCGTATGTTGTGTAACGAATGAATAATGTACTTATAAAATTTGAGCTGGGAAATTAGTCGTGCATGGATGCGACAAGGTTAGTGTATGCTGACAAAAGCAGTGCAGTGCACTCACAAATATGTGCAACTAAGAAATACTGATTTCCCTTTTGCTGTAAAGTGGCGGAGTCTTCGAACTCCCAATGGCAGACACTTCAGTGCACTGAAGAATACGCACATTTTGAGATGTGTCAGCGGCCTTACTCTATATAGCCCACTGTAACCAGGCTAACGGCCTCATTCTCGTGGAAATTTTGTTATATCTACGTGTTTGGCCAACGTGAGATATTGTGAAGTTAAGTTTTGACTTCTGTACCGAGGAAGAACTCATATTATGTGCACGAGACACTGGCTTCTTCTGATAATTCAAGGTAAGCTGTGTTGAACGTGTCTAGAAAACCGTTTCGAATTACTTTACGCGAGTTGAGCAATTTTGGTCAACGACAGTTTAGGAAAATTATTTAGAAATTTGTTCTAAATTTCGGGTGTACATTGGGTTGTATAGAGGAAGTCAAGACGCGTATTTGGTTAATTACTAAATTCAAACTTTTTATTTGTTACGCTGTGATTGTGTAAATTATGGTTGTTTATATATTTTTATTTTACTTTGGTATTAAATGCTTTTTTGGTTAGTTATTAAATTTTAGTAATATAACTGACGTGCAGTTGACTACTGATTGATGTCCCTTGAGTACTAGATAAGTTAACCGGGAAATATAGTTGAGTGTATTTTGTATTTTACTTGGTTGTGTGACAGAGTAGTTTGTCAGATTCCAACTAGTCTAAATTTGGTCAGAATCTGGCTGATGGCAGCATTGAAATTAGAGACATGGGCACTATATATATATCATTACATACAGGCCTCTCCCATTAAATTGATTCTGCAAACACAAATTGGGACTTAGTAGTACCATTTTACTTAATGGCTTACCGTGCGACACCAAACACGACGACAGGCTTTAGCCCGTACTATTTACTTCATGGAAGGGAGATGGCACTACCAAATAGTGACAATTTGAAAGCTAAACTTCCAAAAGAGAAAGAAAATTTCGACCAGGATCGTCGATTAGAAAACTTGAAATCCAGTCTACGTCTAACCTACAAAGCAGTAAAGAAAGCGAACAGACAGTCCCATTTGAACAACAAACGGCTGTATGACCGAAAATTAAAGCTAAGAAGCTTTCAATTAGGGGACATAGTCTATTTATACAACCCCGCCCAGAAACTGGAAAGTGTTTTAATTTCCATAAAATTTGGACATGATCCTTTAGGATTACCGCCAAATTATCAGACCTGAACTATGAAATAATCAGCATGAACCATAAGAGGCAAGTTATACTTGTAACTAGGTTAATGAAGGCCTATAACCCGGAAATTTGGAAACCCAAACAGGAACCGGAAGCACCCAAGCAATCCAAAATCAGAAGAGCAAGAAGAAGAAGAAGAAGATATACGAATTGGTTCCTTACCTCTATTGGAAATACAACTACCGGAAACAGGAGTTGAACCCGAGACTCCACCAAGTCAAGATCCCGACACCCCTAAGTCCGCGCATCAAACAGTTGATACGCCCCACTCTGAGCACAGGGATCCCAGCTACGAACCCCGTAGTACACTACGATCGAGGCGTGAACTGCGAGACGCGAGGCCAGAACCGCCGCTTACCAGGTCACGAACTAGAGCCCAAACACAGGACCCTTACGTAGCTGAAGCAAGTACTATATTTGCCACGCGGTAGAAAATGCCACATCCAACTGATACACAACGCACTTCTCTGCAGTCTTGATAACAGAAAAATTGATAACTATCTACTGACTAATGCAATGATGTACCTAAGTAAAAACGTAAAAAACTAGTGAATACATGCATTACGATTCTGTAACCTAAGATGCTACTTGGTTTAAAATTTCTCGTTGTTACAGGATGCCTACTCAGCTCGGTAGCGGCAAAGACGTTTGTCCAGCCACTAAACAGAAGCGTTATATTTTTGAAGGAAAGAGACGTTGTTTTGAGCAATGACGTTTGGTGTATTGTGATAAATATTGAAATGGAACCGTATGAGGAAGCACTTTCCATCATTAGAGGAGATTTGCTGACAGTAGAGGAAAGAAGGCCAGAATTTACTTTTAATTCTGAGTTGAAATTAATTGACGACTTTGTAAACTAAACTGCATACTTTCAAACAGATTTTACCGATATTAGATCCCTCGCCGAGGTCTGATTAATTTCGGTGGCGCCATGTTGAAAGCTTTGTTTGATACCGCTGTTGTTTCTGACATGACTTGTTTGCATAGTAGCGTTGATTAATTACAGTCCAGACAGCAAGATATTGTTCATTCTGTTGCTAATCAGCTTACTTACATAAAGAAATACGATACCGTTACTAGCGTGAACGCTGACGCTATGGCAAACTTATCTGGTATTATCAGGGATGACATGATTAAGTGTCACGACAAATTTCGGGAGATTACTATAGATATATTGTGGCTAAATATGACAGTTTACCGTCAAAGTGCTTTATTTATGACGATTCGACAGTTAGAATTGGCTGTACTGCAACTGACTCAACAACTTGACGAGTTGATGGACGCTATAGAGTTTGTAATTGTGGGAAAGTTGCCAGTAAATTTGATAAACCCTACTACTTTGCACAACATTTAAAAAAAGTTTCACTTCACTTACCAGAGAACTATGAACTAATTGCAGGAGCGAGGATAGAGAATATCCACTTACATTACGATCTTATAACAGTTGCTGCTATAGGAGATGCTCGCCATATTGAAATAATTTTGAATGTGCCTTTAAAGACAGCAAATCGCTATTTTGTATTGTACAAAATACTTGCCTTGCCGACGCGAATTTTTAATGACACGTTTGTTCAGTATTTACCCGAATTTTCATTTTTCGGCATTGGCACTGTTCAGTACAACTAGATCTTGTTTACAGAAGTTAAGTCACTGCGCCCAGAGCAGCATTACAGTATGCCCTGCAAATGCAGCAATATAGTACACAAATGAGAACTTGTGAATTCAGTTTATTCTTCCAGACAGCGGACAGCCAGAATTTGTGTCACAGAAGACTTCTGCCACATCACAAAACTCCATTCCTGCAACGCTACGAGTCGACATGGATTTATCGTTTTCCGGAAAGCCAACACGTTGTACTGCGCTGCTGGAGAGATAAGGCATGGACCTCCAGTACGCAAATTCTTTATGGGAATGGCATCATCTACAGCACGTCTCAATGCTTATTTACCGCTGATAAATTCCAGACGCTGCCTGAGATAATAGGCAACACCCAGGCGACTGTCGACAAAACTATATGTGACAGACCAAGTTGCCATCGTCACGAACCACGACCTGCAAGCACTCGAAGAAGCCATACCCCCTGAAGTTGGCACAACTTGATGATGTCAGGTCCCGAGTTGCTACGCCCCGCCGAATAATCGACATGAATTCACTCCTCAGCACGAGCAGGATTACAACCCGCCGTGAACAACGATGATATTGGCACCTTGTCACACTTACAATTCTCTTTGCAATAACAATCCTAGCATTCACTATATATTCCTTAAAATCTTACACACATAGGATGATCGTACGCTGCATGACTGGACAGAATACTTCGAGTCAGAATGCCACAGAACCAAACCCTGTTCACGAAACTTCCTGCACGAACAGCGATGCAAATGGACAAGACGGCAAAAGCAACGAAAGATGTGTTACATTTTCTGCTTATCCTAATCTCTCTACATAGTGTGGCTTTGGCGTAACTGCTCGCAAGGGAAGCTGTACGGAGTAAGGACAGATGCAGTATTGCAAACTCTGCAGTCCCCGTCATGTATGAAAAAGTACACCGGAAAAGATACAGAATACAGTTCGCTACAAAAATATGATGTTTTCGTGCCTAGTGAGAGCCTGTAAATTCTCAGTTTATGTAAGTTAACCGGGAAATATAGTTGAGTGTATTTTGCATTTAACGTGGTTGTGTGACAGAGTAGTTTGTCAGATTCCAACTAGTCTAAATTTGGTCAGAATGTGGCTGGTGGCAGCAATGAAATTAGAGACTTGGGCACTGAGGTTAATAGTCGTAGTCTCTTAAACTATAGTGTCTTCGCGAGGAAGGTACAGTTAGGCTGGAGTTCTGCCTCGGGAGGCATTACAATTGCAAGTAATTGAAAATTGTGCCGTAAAAATACGAGATTTCCAAACAGTAAGAGCGAATATTGTAAAGAAGAGTTTGTGAAGATATACGTCTCTCCTCAGATGTTAATGCAGGCACAAGAATGTTACATCGTTATTTTAATAAATCTCAATATCTGTCACAGGTCTTGTTTATGCATGTCCAGTTTGCCTCATCCTCGCTCATTTTTCAGTAGTCGTGTTTCATCGACCCCATTTCATTCTAGAGCAGCTACAAGAATACTAAAGACAAACTCCGCTCTGGGAGTCTGTTTTTTTTTTTCCTGCATATATCAGAGAATATGCCGGGCAGCACGAACACGTTTGTTTGGTTCTTCGTTTCTACCCTGAACGTTTCGGATAACAAAAGACAAAAAAAAAAAGGATATACATAAAATAGTTATTCTGAGGACTGTAGTAAGTAATGTTAAAGGTAAAGGTAAAGTGATCCCGTTACAGGTCCGGTGTGACCCAGAGGGTGGGTAGAGGTACCATGACAGCGGCACTAGAAGGGTATGAGGGGTCAGCAGCACGCCCTGGCCGCACTTTACCCCCGGGAAAGACCCGGTACCCATTTTACAGGAAGCTGGCTGGGCCCCAGGGCCGGTCTGCACGGCGGAAAATTTCGTCCCCACCGGGATTCGATCCCGGTCGCTATACCGACTGAGCTACCCGGCCCACTAATAAATAATGCTACGTGTGAAAAATATAGAGGTAACAACAGTTTATCAAAGAAAGCTGATTATGAATTATTTTAATTTTTAGGGACGGGCGTGTATTGGTATTAAAATGGATCTTAATGAATAATACGATGTGGTGGGCTCGTTTGAACATGATGATAAACTTTCGGATTCCATAAAAATCGGGTCATTTCTTGGCCATCGAAGCGGTTGGTGCTTCGCCAGAAGGACTCTGTTCCATGGAGTCATTTCTTTGGTTATTTCGAAAGGGAAATGCACGGACAGGCACACAGTTGGGCTTCGTGTGGAGTTGCTGCTGAATAAAACTAACATTTTGTTTAAATTCTGTTGTTCATCTGATTGGCCAGTTCTTTTTTGCAATTGTATGACACTAACAATGGCAGGAAGAACGTTGAAAGTGTTGTAAATGATTGACAAGTAAGGCGCTTGCGCAATTATGACGACGTTGATTGCGTACATAAATCCATGCCTTCTGGAGCAGAATAGGCCACCTGATAATCACGTAAGCAGGAAGCCAAGTACATGCCTCTGGAGACAATCAATGCGACATTGTTTTAAAAATAGTGAACCGTGCTGTGAATTTTACAAGGAAAACTATCGACCACCTTGCAGTCGTTAGTGCCCCTAGTTACTATCTACCGCCATGCAGTCGATATGTTCCCCTGCCTACTGCTTCCCCAACTATACGATAAAAAGGCTAAATGAAGGTTACGTTACTGCATTCTTTACAGTAACATATTCCATAACACTGATCATATATGTATGATTCAAAAAGGTAAAGCTGTCCCTGTCCACTCCATGGAGGCGTATACGGTGAGTAGAGGTACAGCTCCATTCATTGTTAGCCTCGGCACTAAATGGAGGCGTGTAGTCAACATCAAGTTCCGGCGTGTTATACCTGGGAAAGAACCCCGGTACCCATTGAAGAGGGGTCTGGGTGGTCCCCAGAGCCGGTCTGGACGATTTGGAGAAGAGAAAAATCTCTCGCCCCTGCCGGAATTCGAACCGCGGATCGTCCAGCCCCTATCATATACGTGATTGCAATACAGAAGTTGTATGGAAGTGGGCAAAGAACTAAAATCCGATGTGTAATATCAGTGACAAAATTAATACATGTAGGAAGAGAATGCTGTTGGTGCAGACAGTTGGCCGATGGTAGTACGGCCGCCAGGTCGTGGCAGCTGGCTTTGTACCGTAGTGTCTAATAATTGTGAGTCCTAAGTATGGGACTTCTTTATGTCATCCTTCTTGCGCCCCTATTTTCGAGAAAATTGTGCACGCCTGTACTATGGCATTACAAACATGCAGGATACTTAGTTTTAAGCGAAGTGGGTTGTCTGTTATCACAACGTGACGGCTTCTGCTGTCCTGAAGACTTCGCGCCAAGTCGGTGGCTGCATTTATATCGATGCAACAAACACGGACACTCGTCTAGCTTCGGGGATTGGGAGTAGTGGCAGCGGCCCTTCCGTGATTATTGTGACCATCGGGGTGCTGATAAATCCTTAGCCCGACCAGTAAGGAAACAACCTCGGAAGCATGTCAGGGACGCGCGCGATTTCAACAACATCGAGACGCGAGCAGTCATTAAGTTCCCCCCCCCCGTAACGCAAGGCGCCGAAGGAAATTCATTCCATTCTGACAGAAACACTGACTTGTTTCCTTCCCGGTCGGGCTAAGGACTTTTCAGCACCCCTTATGTGAAGGACAACATTTCTTTAGAAGCTCTATGTCGATACATTCGCCAGGAAATCCCTTGTTTTATTGCAACGTGAAATGTAGCGACGCCAACATCCCAAGCACAGAGTAGGCGAAATTTCACTTACGTTTGCGTTAATCGAGCTGTCGACGCCTTTCTCTATTATCGACGTATGTGCGTGTTTGTATTCCGGCCTTCGCTTCTGGTTTGTCCGTATATTACCTTGCATGTAGTCTTATATAGATACAGGCTTGTTTCGAGTAGGAGTACATTCACCTATTCAGACTTAGAATTCGTACTGTAGACTTGGTTTGGGGCAGATGTAAATATTTACTATGCAGTTGTTAACTGTGCCTGCGTAACTGCAGAAGATTGTTAGCGTGTATTGTGAGAGTTCTGTAAACAGTGGTGAACCCATGGCAGAGGGCAATGTTTCCAGAAAGTCATTCTGCAAATATGTGCATCATGAACCTTGGTGATAAGTGGCTGGAGTTAATCTAATTCGTAGGTAGTGCTGGGAAGGTACCGTTGTTGCTCGTATGTGGACCGAGTTCACTCCGACTAGACCCTTCGTGGACCTTGAGTAACGCGAATTAAATAATTAATGCCCACAGAAGCCTCTCAGCAATAATGTTGGTGGGATGAGGAATGAACAACGTGTGAAAATGTTAATTCCATTTAGTAGGGTACGAAATGGGCTGTTTTTGTTACGTAGTAATAATTATCACGATGATCATGATCGTGGTGATTATATTAAAGCTTCATGCATTCAGTATATCATGACTAGGTTGCCAGATTGACGTTTCGGTCGTTTTACCCTCTAAGAGTGTATGTACGTCCGTCAGGGGCTCTGTGATACGTACCAGCGTCTGTTTGATCGCCTGGCGGTCAAGACAGAAATAGGCCGTATTCCCCGTCGGATATGAAACTCCGACCATCCGCCTCACTCGAATCACCTTTATTTCCGCGTAGATATTATGCGTATAATTATCTGGAATTGATACAGAAGCGATGTAGTTCCGAAATATTCTTTAAAAATCAGAACGTGAATCCATAGTATTTTTAAACTATAATAGAGTAAATTTACTGTCTAACACAACTATAAGGTGGAGAGATATATATTATATTATCTATTACATAGAGAACAACTACATGTTTCGGCGCTAAATAATGGCCATCTTCGGGTTGTATATGAAACACTTAGAAAGTAGTTATACAAACATATATCTATGGGCTACTTACATGGAGAAGGGGGTGGGGTAAAGTGGGCACGAGATCTCGTATTTGTTAGAACAGTTGGGACGTGTGGGATGCATGGAGGGTTCATGCTGTTACCAAGCTATGTCTAGGCTTATTATAGATAAATCTATGGTAGGCATCATCCTATGTCTAATTGTGTTGCGTAATTTTACTAAGGTCTAATGTACAATGCGTTATAATGTGTAGCGTCTGTGGCTATAATTTTCTAAAATTTTTACTCGAGATAATAACAGTTTCTTATTAATTATATATAGAGCAGGCTAATGTCACAATAGTTTCTTCTGTACCGTTTCTATAACGAGTTATAATTCTCATTACTATGTCCTTTTTACATCATGTTAGTGAGTAAAATTAGCCAATTAACGAAAATGGCAGAAAACATAAACAAAAACCAAGAAATCAAGAAAATAAGAAAACGAGAATAAAAGACGCAAAACACAAGACAAAAAACCAAAACGAAAACAAAAACTATGTATAAAGAAGTAGATGTAGAATGCGATAAAATAAGTAAATATGGTGTAGGTTTTAACCCCTACTCTTCTTGGTTTCGTCGGGCTGTAAGACTGGTTACGTTAAGGGCGCAGGGCCTTGGTTATTCACAGTGTACTATTCTGCAGTCTACGTATGGCCAAGGTTAATCTTCGTGGAGGGCCTCAAGACCCACTCGTGTGCCG
>Ga0123353_10014101_pt1 | contig 11500 bp, 13 predicted proteins | sample TergutLab28metaG_3_FD_92763 | JGI IMG/M metagenome (GOLD analysis project Ga0123353, IMG submission 92763) | Labiotermes labralis P3 segment gut microbial communities from Petit-Saut dam, French Guiana - Lab288 P3 | ecosystem: Host-associated > Arthropoda: Insects > Digestive system > Gut ... | reverse complement strand
TCCGAACGCACCGTCTCCGTCGCGCCCGAGCGCATCCAATCCGTCGTCAGTAACGCCGCCACCGTCAGGCTGAACACCAGCGCGACAAACCCCACGCCCCGCGCGCTCTGGCGGATGGTGCGGTACCGGAAACCCTTTTCTCTATTCATCATAAGCCTTCCTTTTTCTTTTAGCACGCAGATGACGCAGATTTTTTATGAATCATCTGCGAAAATCTATTCCATCCGTGTCATCTGCGTGCTAAATCAATCCTCCTTTGCGAATCCTTGCGCCAGCAGAAGCCACTGCCCATTCGAGAGCGTTTCTGGCCGACCTTGCGCGTCAATGCCCGCGGCTTCGAGAAGCCGCGCCAGTTCCTCATCGCCCCGTCGGAACGGCGCGGGGAGTTGCCGCAGGGCCGCCTTCATCTGTTTGCGGCGGTGCATGAACGCATGGCGCGTCAACGCCTCAAAGCAACGCCGCTCCTCCGCCGAAAGCGGACACGGGCGGCGGTCCAGACGCACGAGCGTCGTGCCAACCTCGGGGCGCGGCCAGAAGCAGGACGCCTTCACGGCACGCACGAGCGTCACGTCATAATCGAGTTGCAGCCACACCCCGGCCTGCCCGCGTGCGACCTCGCCAGCTTGCGCCGCGAAACGTTCCGCCACCTCCGTCTGCACCAGCACCGTGATACTGCGCGGCGCGGCTGGGTGACGCGCGATGTCCAACAGGATACGCGTCCCGACGGAATACGGCAGGTTCGACACGCAACGGTCGAACGGCGGGTTAAACAAATCGTCCAGCGGCAACTCCAGCGCATCCGCCGTAATCACGCGCAAGGCAGGGTTCCCGAGTGTCTCCGTGAGATAGGCCACGAGGCGTGCGTCTTTCTCGACGGCGGTGACGGACGCGCCGGCGTTGAGCAAGGCCTCGGTCAACACCCCCAGCCCCGGCCCGATCTCCAGCACGCGCTCCCCCTCCCCTACCCCAGCGGCCGCGACAATCGCATCCAGCACGTTACGGTCAATCAGGAAATTCTGCCCCAGCGCACGGCTCGGGTGAAACCCGTTCTCAATGCACCACGATTTGACCTGCGAGGGGGATGTGAGGTTCATGGGGAAGTTCTAAAGTTTGGAGTTCGGAGTTAAAGGGGTTGGCCACTGTTTCCTAAATGGGAGAAACCAGCTTGCCGTCAGCGTCCCTTATACGCATCGCGGCGATTGACGATCGCGGTGATGGTGACGTTCTGACCTTCGACACGGTATATCACGCGCCAGTCACCGACGCGCAACCTCCTGTATCCTTTGAGCTTGTATCGTAACGGCTTCCCAAACCCTATCGGGTCCACAGTGAGCCTTTCGTTTATCGCCTTGACAATAATACCCTTGTCCGTCTGTGGGATGGACGGGATAGTATCCTTCACAACCTTCTCTATATAGAAGATTTTGTAGGGCATCACAGTCCCCAAGCCTCTTCGTGTGTGTACAGGCGACGGCCTTCCGATTCCACCTCGTTCCGCTCGGCGACCATCCCGAGGTATGCGTCCTCATAGTCACCGATGGCATCCTCTAAGAGGCTGAGTATCGCCTCGGGGATGGAGACGTTGTCTGCCTTCGCCTTCTTCTTGAGGATGCTGGACACCTTGCCCGGCACGGTTACGGTGTATGTGTCTGTGGATGCCATGCGTTCAACTCCTTTCATTCGGTTTTCAAATCGCGGTCAATAATATCACACGGGGGATGGGAAAACAACAGCAAAAAAGAACAAGAGGGAACATTTAAAATTAAAAACTAAAAAAAACGCCTTTCTTGGTTTTTTAGTGTTGTCGCCGCGGGGTGCACTGTGGTATATTTATATCGTGCACTAAAAATTGGATGGAGTGTGTGTTATGCCAAAGTTTGCTTATATCGCTGTTGACGGAGCCGGGAAAGAGTCGCGCGGGACCATTGAGGCCCCGAACCAGGCCCAGGCCGTTGCAAAAATCAGGGGTCAGAACCTTTTCCCGACGGCCATCGGTGCGGTGGGCGGTGAGTCGTCCACTGGCGGGGGGGGCGGCAAGGCGACCCCGACGGCCGGGGCGAAGAGGCCGGGCGCGAAGAAGGCGGGTCTCTCGATGGAGATCAAGCTGCCGAAGTTCCTGCGCGGCAAGGTCAAGCAGAAGGACCTGACCACCCTGACCCGCCAGCTCGCGACGCTGGTGGACGCGGGCCTGCCGTTGTTGCGCGGCCTGCACGTGCTGGAGCGGCAGACGCCGAACCCCGCGCTGAAAGAGGCGCTGGGCGGGATGTGCGAGTCTGTGGAGAGCGGCAGCACGTTCTCGGAGGCGCTCCAGAATTTCCCGAAGATTTTCAATAACCTTTATGTGAACATGGTGCGCGCGGGCGAGGCGGGCGGCGTGCTGGAGGTGGTGCTGACCCGTCTGGCGGAGTTCGCGGAGAAGGCGGAGAGGATTAAGAACAAGGTCAAGAGCGCGATGGTTTATCCCGTCGTGGTCCTGCTCGCGGCAATCGGCATCACGGCGTTCCTGCTGACGAAAGTGATTCCCCGGTTCAAGGAAATCTTCAACGAGCTGATGGACGGCGCGGCCTTGCCGGGCATCACGCAGTTCGTGATGGACGCGAGCGATTTCGTGCTGAACAACGGCCTGCTGGTCGCGGGGATGGTTGTCAGTGTCATCATCCTGTTCAAGCTGTTCTCGAAGATGAAGACTGGGGCGTACATCCTCGATTTCGCCAAGCTGAACATGCCCGTGTTCGGGACGCTGGTGCGCCGCACGGCGATTGCACGCATGATGCGTACGCTCGGGACGCTGCTGGCCTCGGGCGTGCCTGTGCTGCAGGCGCTCATCATCGTGCGCGACACGTCCGGCAACGCAGTGATCGCCAAGGCCATCCAGTCGGTGCATGACAGCGTGAAGGAGGGCGAGAGCATGACCAACCCGATGGCCGCGAGCAAGGTGTTCCCGCCGATGGTGATTTCGATGGTGGAGGTCGGTGAGGAGACGGGCGCGATCTCGGACATGCTCACGCGCGTCGCGGACACCTACGACGACGAGGTGGACAACGCGGTCGCGGGCCTGACATCCGTCATCGAGCCGCTGATGATCATGCTGTTGGCGGTCATCGTCGGCACGATCGTCATCGCGATGTTCATGCCCATGATTAAGATTATCGGTAACATTGGTGGTGCGTCTGGAAGTATGACTTAACGGTTTTTACAAAAGGAGGTGTTTATGCACACAAAGAGGAAACAAGCGTTTACGCTCGTTGAGATCATGGTGGTCATTTCGGTGATTGCCATTTTGGCGATGGCATCCTTCAAGCTGATGCGTGCGGCGGCGCACAACAAAAAAGTCGCCGAGACGCAGGCGAAGATGGAGTGCCTCAAGAACGCGCTGTCCGGGTATTACGCGCACTACGGCCACTATCCGCCAGTCCCGTTCTACTCGAGCCTGAACCCCGATGATGCCCGTGATGGCGACAGGAATAACCTCCCGGACAGTTTTGAAGGGAGGGCTGTGGCCGCGTCACGCGCGCAGCCGATGGCCTACGGATACCCGCCGCCGGAACACGTGAAACAACCCAGGATTGACCTGCTTTTTAACGACCCGAAATCCAAGGATCGGAAAGTCGTTGATATGTTCGCGGGATATGTAAGGAGTTTCGACCCCAAAGAGCCGAAATGGGACGGGGGGCCCAAGGCGTTCAAATTCGGTCTCTTGTCGTTCCTGCTGCCGCGGCTGGAGGTTATGGCTTTTTCGGAAAACGAATTAACCATTAGGGACACGCGTGTTTTCAATCTCGCGCAATGGCAGGAACATAACCCCGCGACACCGCGGGGGCTGCCCGACACGGCGGCGTACCAGCAAGAGTTCGTTAGGCGGCTGCAAGCACAGCGGCAGATGGAAAACGACATTTGCGCCAGATGGCTGCCGCATCTGGAGAAAGTCATCAGTGGCGAAGGGGACCCCATATTAGGGATTAACATTTGGACTCGAATAACAGGGAGCCACTCAGACGGGGGGGGGGCTTCAACGCCTGACGCCCACATTGGTGGGTGGTAGCGCCGACGCCGGTTACGATGTTGCGGGAATGAGCGCCACCTGTGTGGACGCATGGAACAATTCGTTCTTTTACCACTCCATGCCGCCCTACCAGAGCTACATCCTCTGGTCGGCTGGCCCGGACGGGAAGACGTTCCCGCCGTGGATTGACAGTAAAGACTACGGTAAATTCAAAGATTGCACTCCGAAAAAGGTATTGGAGATGACAAAAGATGATATTATCGAAAGGAGCATGTAGGGTAGTGGTTAGTGGGTAGTGATTAGTGGTGAGTGGCTTTTCGAGTCGAAAAACGGGAAACTAAAAAGAGGAAGGTGTGTGATGGGCGTGAGAGCGAGGTGCGGCGGTTTTACATTGGTCGAGATGCTGGCGGTCATCGGGGTTATCGGTATCCTGATGGCGGCTCTGCTCCCGTCATTCTATCATGTCCAGAAGAGCGCCCGTCAAGCGCACGCCCAGCGGCTGGTCAGCAACGCGGCGACTGCCATGACGGTTTATCTCCAGCGTGAGCAGGAGTGGCCTCAGAAAATCTACCGGGACAGCAGAGGGGAGTTTACCGCGGATGTCTGCAAAATCCTGTATGACGCCGGCCTGTTGGATATGGCGACATCTAAGAACAAAGACGGCGCGACGATAGTCCAGAAATACAGCGTAGATAAGTTCGGGTTGCTGGACCCTTGGGGGCAGGCGTTGTTGAGACGGAACAAAAGCTGGATGGACGCGGACACGATCCCCGAGGAACTCCGCCAGCACCTGCTCCAGTTCCGCATTGACATGAATTTTGACGGCATGGTTGACAGCACCGAGGCTTCCGCGCTTGGGGGTTACTCCCCGTTGCGGAGCGGAAGCTCCCCCATCCGCGCATCCGTCATCGTGTGGTCGCGCGGGCCGAGCGGGAAGGACGAAGACCCCAATACGAAACGCTACCCGCGCGAGAATCGGCTGAGTTGGTCGTTTGGGAATTGAGGAGGAAAACACAGATGACGATGAAACGCAGATTTTATGGATTTCAGATTTCAGATTTCAGATTTGAGATTTTGGATACGGGATTGACAGGCTTAAGCGTTTTTCAATCTCAAATCTCAAATCTACAATCTCAAATTTTAAACTCCCAATCCGTGTTTAATCCTTGGAGAAGAAAGGAAGATAGAACGTGAACAAAAGTAAAAAAGGGTTCTCCCTTGTCGAGTTGTTGGTTGTGATCGCGGTGATGGCGACATTGGCGACGTTGACGGTCGGGGGGGTGTTGCAGGTGTTGAAGCACACGCGTGAGAAGCGCATTGATGCCATGTGCGCTTCCCTGCGTATCGCGCTGGTGGGGTATAAGGCGCAAGAGGGGCACTGGCCGTACCCATTGGAACCGGGAAAGATAAACAACTCGCAAGATATTCCGGAAGGTAGTGGCACAAGCGCTTATCAGAGAGAACGGAACCAGTACAGGTCTATTTTCTCCGGTGAAGAGAACTGGCGCATTTTTGAACCCTTAATCCCCGAACGCGGGAAGAACAAGGGGTATTACCTCAGCACCTCGGAGCTTTTAACGCGGGCGACCATGCCGGCCACGAAGAAGTATAAAGGGGGGAAACGGGTGGTGTCCTTGCGGGACGCGGTTGATGTGGGGACGCGCCCGTTCCCGCTGGGCTATGCTGACCCTAACGACCAAACGAAGTTCAGGTATTTCACGGTGGAGTTCAACCTCCAGACCGACTCGGTGACGGTCTCAAGGCAATAACGGCGAAACGGAGACACATCCCATGAAAACACATCGCACAAAAAAGGCTTTCACGTTGCTCGAGTTGCTCACCGTCATGGCCATCATGGCATTGCTGACAACCTTGGCGACGACGGGCTATTTCGCCGCGATCCGCGGCATCTCGAAGGGACGCGGCGCGGCTGGCTTTGTGAACGCGCTGACCCTCGCCCGGCAACGCGCCTGCACGGACGGCGTGAGGACATCGGTCGTCTGTTTCAACATCTGGTCAGGTGCGGAGAATACTGAGGGGCGGAAGGCGGCTACGCCCTCGTATGTGATTTGCACGGCGCTCGGGAGGTTCACCTACGTCAACGGTAATCTTTTGGGCGACGAGTTTACGCCCTTGGACCGTATGTTTAACCTCCCCGACTATCAGAAAACTGAGTCATTATATCCCATACGCCTTTATAATCTGACGCGCGGCCAATGGATTGACGTGAAACAGGAGGTCTCGCGGGAGTTCTATCGTAGTGACAACTTCAGGTATCCCGATCGGCCTGATGTCAACACCGGCGTCACCCCTCGTGTTTTGCTCCAGTTCACGGCGAAGAGCTCCGTGGGCTGGCAAGTCGGGGATGCCTACGGGGTGGCGGTCTCGGCGGTCTCGGCGTTGCCCAAAGGCGTTTACTTCGGCAGCCCCCTCGCGCCTTCCGGGAACACGGACGTGCCGCCTGTTATCTTCGAGTTCTACCCGGATGGGCAGGCGAAGGAAAAGAACATTGACCTGACGATGGTCAACAAGTCAGACGCTGAGCCCGAGAAGTTTAAAAAAATAACGGTCAAAACGACAGGAGAAATCACGTCCAGTGACAAGTAGGCTCAGCAGAAAGGCAGATGACAGGATGAACAAGAAAAAAAAGAACGGGTTTTCGCTCATCGAGGTCAACATGGCGATTTTTGTTATGGCGACCGCGGTTCTCGCGATTGCCGCGCTGTACCCGATGGGGCTGCGCGAGAGCATCCAGAGCCAGACGGACTTCAAGCAGGTGATGTTCGCTGATTACGTGCTGAACATTGCCGTGGCGATCGCCTGTAGCACCAACGTGTCCTGGACAGATTGGCAGACCTGGGCTAATGAGCGCAATATGGCGGGAAAGGGTGAAACAGGCACAATGAATAAAATGGACGAACTCGCCAGTCTCCCGGATCTGCCCACCCTGCGCATGAGGACTAAACTCGAAGACGCCATCAAGAAATATCCGGTCCCGTGGACAGGGAGTTCGAATGCGAGGCATGAAAAGGATAAGACCTACGTGGTGTATTGCGTGCTGGTCCCCGGTTTCTCAGACCAGCTCATGGGCATCATGGTGCGCTCGCTGGACGGGGATCCGGACAAAATGCATCCGGATGAGGTGAAGCGGCGGCTGGGTATCCAGCCCCTCTATTATGCGGAAGCGCGGTTTCAAGGGACTGTGGCGGAATAGCCATAGATGCCGTAGGAGGAGAAGCTCTAATGGGAAGTTCTAAAGTGCTAAAGTTCGGGAGTTCTAGCGTGGAGGCTGGAAACGTGGCGACGGAAAAAGAGGAGGCCCAGAAAGTGGCAACGGCATCCTTGCCGTTGGACTTCAACGTGGCGGCAGGATGCCGCCGCCACCATGGTTTTTCGATGATTGAGGTCTTGGTGGCCGCGACGATCATGATTGTCATCATGCTCATGCTGGGCACCTTGTTCCAGCAGACGAGCCAGGCGTGGCGCACGGGGCGGCAACGCGCGGATGCCTTGCAGAAGGCACGGATATTTTTCGGTATCTTGCAGAGGGATGTGAGTGCCGCTATTGACGTGAACACGCTCCCGACGGCCATGCGGGAGGCGATACAGCAAGACCTGGGCGGGCTTAAACAGGAGTTCACAACAGATAACCTCAGTTTTTTCACGCTCACGGGGACAGGGGTTGACGACATAAATATGAACGTAAACAGCCCTTCCCTGCGGGCGCTGACGCATGTGTACTATGGCAGCGACGGAGCCCGGGAAGAAACCGTGTTGTTGCCCTTGTCAGGAGGGGGATTTAACAACAGCACAAGAGCCCGCGTAACCAATTTCTTCAAAAATCAGGCGGGTGAGGAACTGACGAATGTAAAATTTGAGATTTTTCTGAGAGATGCCTCTGGCAGTGTTGCGTCCATACCCATTTCTTCTACGGAACAATACCCCGCCTACATCTCGGTCTATGCCGACGTCACCGCCACGACAAACACATGGGAAATCGGCGCGGGGTCCTCAGGCCCGGACCGGATATGGGACACGGACGACGACATCAAGACATGGACGAACACGAACTGATGGACAGGAGATAAGTATGTGTAAAAACAGGAAAGACGGTTTCACCTTGCTGGAGATGCTGACGGTCATGGGGATATTGGGCATCTTGATGGCAACGGCGTTCACGGGGCTGGCCCAAGCGCAACGCACAGCGCGCGTGTCAAAGGCGCACGCGGAGGTGCGCCAGCTTGTCAACGCATGGTTCGCATACGAGGCGGCGCATGACGCCTGGCCCGGGGAAATGGGTGGCGAGCCAGAGGAGGCCTCCGTAAACCATCCGGCGCTGGCCGTGCTGCTGGGGAAACAGCCGAACGCGGACGGGGAGTTAAGGGTTTACCTCAACGCGCCGATACGGGGCGGCTTTTTCATGGACCCGTGGGGCAAGCCTTACATGATGAAAACCACGCCCCCGCTATCCATCCCGCCCATCAGCGACAAGTTTGGCGCGGCAATCACATTCCCCAACCGTAACCGGCCGGTAGCGCCGTAGTGAGGGAAGTTCTAAAGTGCGGGAGTTTGGGTGCAAAGAAATTTTAAAAGGATTACACCATGTTGATTTCAAAGGACAAGGATAAGGCGTTAAAGCGGGGTTCGGCCCTGCTGATTGTGTTGGGGTTCTTGACGTTCATCACCATCGCTGCGGTTGCGTTTGCCATCTATATGCGGGTGGAGCGCCGGGCGACAGCGAACTACCGGCATTCCATCGCGGCGCGGCACTTGCTCGAAACGGCACTCTTCCGCGCAATGGATGAGGTTGACGGCGAACTCCGCCTCAACAACACCAGCCGTTTCCCGACGGACTGGGCGGGGGGGCGTGTCCTCGCGTCTCCGGCCGTTATCTTGGATGCAAGCGATGCCACACAGAATATGGACTCGGAGGCCGTAACCCGTGCCAATAACATCGCCAACAGGCAGGAGGCGCGGTTGCTCTCGTTCGAGGCGCTGAGCTTCCTGCCCGCGTCAGTTGTGAACACGGTCCGCGCATCTGCGGTCATCACCGACACGAACAACAGCGATAACGTGAAGATGGGCGCGAAATGGCGGACGCTCAGTATGCCCATCCAATACAAGGTGGAAGACGACGGCAAGATCGCGGTCAATTCGGCCGGGCGGAGCATCGTGGGGCAATACGCTTACCTGTGCGTCAACCTCTCGGACATGCTGGACGTGAACAACTCGGCCGTGGGCGCCCGCAGTGTCGTGGACCAAATCGGTATCGGCCACCTCTTCCAAAATCCTGACCGTTTCAATGAGCAACGCACCAACGATGTGCACTATGCGACGCTTCAGGATTTCTATAACTGCATGGGAATAACGGAAAACCTAACGTTTTTTGCGAATGGCCGCTCGGACAGCCCCTATCTGACATTTCTCCGAACAGGCAAAAACGAGGCGTTTTCTTCTGCGGATGACCATGTGCTGGTCACGGGGGCACAGGCGAAAGTAGAACCCTATCGGCAAAAGGCCTTCAACCTGAAACATTCTCCCTTCAGTAATTCATCGGCCACTGACCCTGTGTTTAAGGATAATCCTGGCAGCAGAAACCATGATGATTTTGTAGGCGCACTAAGGGCTGCCTTCCCAGGGGTCAATCTGCCGGACGGCGCACAAACCATGTTTGGGACGGGTAACGCAGCTAATGGCGGTGGTGCTTTTGCGGCAATGGTCTATGATTATATCTCCACGGACAAAAAACCGGCGCGTCATGATGTCCCCACGAGCAAACTGGCGCCGATGATTGCCCGCATCCGTATTGGTGATGTAATGAGGCCAAGAGTGCGTTATGAGAAAGTCGGGGAGCCCCCGAATCAAACCACGGATGTTTACGTGCAACTGATCGAAAAAGATAACCTAGAGATAGCGATGGCCGGTATGGCCGTGTTCTTATGCTGGCCGTTCCGTAATGTGGACCATTCACGCTATGGTAACTTCACGATCAAGGTTGAGGGATGGGTGTATGCTGATCAAAGGACACCTCCACAACCGCTTAATGCCGGAAGTTTTGGCGGACTCCCTGTTGCAGGGAACAACTCTACCCTGTTTCACTTTACAGGCGAATCAACACGGTCAATAAACGATGAGATAACCCTCATTTCACCAACAGAGGAGGATATAGGTAAGTACTTTATCAGAATCCCCATAGGGATCAACTTTGGTGGAAATATGGAGTTTAAAGTAGGGTCTATTGATAGTAGTGGTGAGTGGACCGAGAATCCTGAATTTCCTGGCTGGAGTAAGGAAGGGTTCAGCACCTCGGCTATCGTGTTCGTAAAGGTTCTGCACGATGGCGCTATCGTTGACAGCGCACCTCAGCGTGCGCCTCAGGCTTCACTGATTTTAGGACAAACGGAATTTAATGAGACACCCAAAATCTTCTTCCAGTCGCGCCATTCGGGAAGCCTTCTCGCAGCGTCAGGAAACGTACTCGATTGGGAATGGCGTGCCTTGGAAGTGCCTGACCCACGGTTTAACCACTTGGCGTCAAATTGGGTGCAACTCCGAAAAGACCCAACTGAGGATGAGGATCTTGCGGTTGTAGGTACGAATGAAGGCCAATATAAGCAATTAAGTGATTATGTTAGGGCTCTCTTGGGAAAAGAAGGGCGGGACAACGACTTCTTCATGTCCCCCGGTGGGACAGGGGCGAAAGACGAGAGCGGGGCCTTGCGGTTGCAGTCGCCGGGGGAATTGGGGTTCATCATCCGCCCGTATGCCTTTTACCGGAATAAGGGGGAGAGTGTAGATTTCCGCGACCGTGTTGGCGCGAACAGGTTAAACCCTGCGATTGATGACAGCGACGCGTATTTCCGTACCGTCCGCCTGTATGACCACGAAAACCACGCCGGGGATGGGATGTGGGGGTGGGAACGAGAGGAGATTAGTGACACCTGGGGCGATCAAGATGTGAGACGAAAGAAAAAGCATGACCCGGTTTACAAGTATTTCTATGCCGCAAACGAGGACGGGACGTTCCTCGGCGGTTCTCGGGCGCGGGTGAACCCGTTGTCCCAGATTGACGCGGTGCTGGAGGCGGCGATTACCGATGTGCCGTATGACTATTGGTACGCGACCAAGAATGTAAGTTCAGACTCGTACTCTAAGCAATCGTTTAAGCTAAGTGAGAGGGTCGTGGAGAACTGGATTGATGCCGTCGTAAACTTTGTCCGTGTGGCTGGAGTCGGAGTGACAAATAACCCCCACACCTCTATCCGTACGGTTTACCCGGAACTGAGGCGGTGGGGGACGGACGGGGTGACGGACATCACGGCCAAAGAGGGATGGTATTCCCCCGGCACCCCTGGACAGGCCTCCAAGTATATTTTTGGCGCGCTCAACGTGGAGTCCTTATCTGAGGTTGACCGGAAGATGCTCTACGCATTCTCGCTGGACTCGTTCTCCCTCCGCCAGCAGTTGTTCCTGTACATTGTGCAGGCTGAGGCCGTC
>Ga0123353_10014100_pt1 | contig 11500 bp, 12 predicted proteins | sample TergutLab28metaG_3_FD_92763 | JGI IMG/M metagenome (GOLD analysis project Ga0123353, IMG submission 92763) | Labiotermes labralis P3 segment gut microbial communities from Petit-Saut dam, French Guiana - Lab288 P3 | ecosystem: Host-associated > Arthropoda: Insects > Digestive system > Gut ... | reverse complement strand
GGTTGAAGTAACCAGCACAATAATCCACACGTTTTGCACTTGCGAGGTGCTCGGACAACCCTTTGGCGAACTTGAGTTCTATATTGTCGTAGATCTTTGGCATATGTGGGTGTTCCTCCGCGCTGCGTTTGGTTATGTAAAATTACTTCCACTGCTGTGTTCATCAAAAAACTTTCCAAATTCCGCTTGAATTACGCCCGTAATCGACATTAGTTTCATAGTCTAGTCATATATCTCGACTTTTTATGTGTAGAATTGATGCATTGTATCGCATACGCTTGACTTATTACATTTATTAATGCTATCGCATTTCCTTTTTTTACCTGGTAGATGCATTATGAATCAAACGTCTTAAGCCGCTCAAAAAACCAATTGTGCTGCACTAGCACAAATCTGAACTAAAGCATAAACTATGAAGCAGCTTTAATGTCAATAGGTAAATACGAATATCGTAAATATCGTAAACGCTTTGTGAGTATTCTATGAATTCGACCAAGTAATCATTCTATAGTTCGGTGCCGTCAGAATGTAAGATTGAGAGCGATGAGTCTGTTGTGTATACGGATTTTGCCTTTCGGATGGCAGTGGCTTTACATGGCTCCGGGTCAGTTTTTTATCAGGAGCCCGTTTTTGTATAGATGAAAAAGAAAACAAACCATTATTTCAAACCGCTAATGAAATAATGGTTCGTCAATCTATTTTGGAGCGGGTAATGGGAGTCGAACCCACCTCTAAAGCTTGGGAAGCTTTCATTCTACCGATGAACTATACCCGCGTGACCTTAATTAAAATACAGGCGCTTTTACCATTGAACAAATCCTGTGTTAGTGGTATTATAAAAAAGAATCAGGCTAAATGCAATAGGCAATTTTCAAATCAATATAATAATTACGGAGGTTGATGCTGTGATAAAGGTCGATGTTGGGGGCGCTCTTGATTTTATTGGCATTGAAGAAATCCGCAGGGTCGATACGTCTAAGGCCCTGGATCAACTGGAAATCCTCTATGAAAACGGGTGGGTCAATTTGCCGGCGGAGTATAACGCGGGGCTGTCCGCCGGGATAAGGGACATCGCGGAGAAAATCCGCGGCCAGTCCCAGGCGCTCGTCGTGCTTGGCATAGGCGGGTCGTATCTCGGCGCGCGCGCGGCGCTCGAGTATATCGTATCTCCGAACTACAACGCCCTTCCCAAGAAGACGCCCGATATCTATTTCGCGGGCAACAACGCTTCCGGCGAGTATTTGCAGCAGATCATCGAGCTCATCGGGGACAGGGACTATTCTGTCAATGTGGTTTCCAAGTCCGGATCCACTATCGAGACGGCCATTGCCCTGCGCTTTTTTAAGGAGATGCTCCTGGAGAGGTACGGCGAGGCCGGCCTGAAGGAGCGCCTTTTCGTGACGACGGATATTGGCTCCCCGCTTAACGCTATGGCAGAGCGGGAGGGCTACAGGTTCCTCCTGATGCCCCCTGAGGTGGGGGGGAGGTACAGCGTCCTGACGGTCGTCGGGCTGCTGCCTTGCGCGGTAGCCGGGATCGACATCGACGAGATGATGGCCGGGGCGAAAGAAGAGTACGACACGGGTCTGGACAACGCTTGCCTCTATGCGTCGGCGCGCCAGTTGCTGTATAGAAAAGGCAAAAAGATAGAGATGCTGGCTAGCTTCGAGCCCGCGTTCCGCTTCGTCGGCGAGTGGTGGAAGCAGCTTTTTGGCGAGAGCGAGGGGAAAGAGGGGATTGGGATTTTCCCGGCGTATGCGGACTATACGGCCGACCTGCATTCGCTCGGCCAATACATCCAGCAGGGCGAGCGCACGCTGATGGAGACTTTCGTCATGTTCGAGTCGCCGCGCGCGAACCCGGTGATTCCGGGCGGGGCGCTCCATTCGGACAAGATTGCTTCAATTGCGGGCATGGACCTGCACGCCGTTAACCGCTCGGCGTCGGAGGCGGTGAAAAAGGCGCACATAGAAGGGGGCGTGCCGGTCATCGAACTGTGCGCGCCAAGCCTTTCGGCTGCGTCGTTCGGCGCGTTGGCGTATTTCTTCAAGCGCTCGTGCGCCATCTCGGCCCTGATTTCCGGGGTGAACCCGTTCGGTCAGCCCGGCGTCGAAGCGTATAAAAAGAATCTCTTTGCGATACTGGGGCTATAGGAAAATTATTATAAAGGGTGTGGTCAAGTTGGTTAAGTTAATCATGGGCGTGAAAGGTTCCGGGAAAACGAAGCAGCTAATAGATTTGGTCCATAAAGCCATTGACGATGAGCGCGGCGACGTTGTCTTCATTGAAAAGGGAGCGAAGCTCACTTATGATATCCCGCACAAAGTGAGGCTTATTGAGGCGTCGCAATATGAGTTTTCCGGGTATGATTTCCTGAAGGGGTTCATAAGCGGCCTGCATTCGGCCAATTACGACATAACGCACATTTTCATCGACAGCGTCCTCAGGATCATCAGCGAGGGCGTCGACGAGCGGGCGGAGGATTTCTTCGATTGGTGCGAGGACTTCAGCAAGCGCGAGCACGTGGGGTTCACGATAACGGTCAGCGCCGATATCGCCCTCGCGACCGACAGGATCAAAAAGTATTTTTAAGTATGAAACTTGACGAAATAGTGCTTTCCGGGGCAGCGCCGCGCTTGCTGCTGCATTGCTGCTGCGCTCCGTGCGCGAGTTATGTCCTCGAGTATCTGTCGCCGTTCTTTGCTATAACCGCACTGTTCTACAACCCGAACATCATGCCGCGCGAGGAGCATGACAAAAGGGCAGGGGAGCTTGGAAAACTCTTGTCCAGGACGGAGTACCCGAACCGCGTCGGCCTGGTGAGCGCCCAACATGATCCGTCCGGATTCCTGCAAGCGGCGATGCCTCTTCGGGACGAGCCGGAAGGCGGGCTGCGGTGCCGAGCGTGCTATGAAATCCGCCTTGAGGAGACTGCCAGGCGCGCGGCGGCTTCGGGGTTCGACTGCTTCGCTACGACTCTGTCTGTGAGCCCGCATAAAGATGCGCAGTTGCTCAATGAGATCGGGGAAAGGCTTGCCGGGCTTTATGGCTGCGAGTATCTGGTTTCGGACTTCAAGAAGCGCGACGGGTTCAGGCGGTCGGTGGAGCTGTCCAAGCGGTATGGGCTATACCGGCAGTCGTATTGCGGCTGCGATATGGCGCTTAATGCTTGATTGAACTAATATGAGGTATCGTTTGTACATGCAAAAAACCAGCGTACGAAAAATCGTGTTTGCCGGGGTCGTTGCCGCGCTTTACGCCACTTTGACGATGGCGCTCAGTTTCATCGGCTATGGGCCTGTCCAGTTCCGGGTTGCGGAGGCGCTTTGTGTCCTGCCGTTTTTCTTTCCTTTTTCTGTTTGGGGGATTTTCATCGGTTGCATACTTGCCAATCTTATCAGCCCGTACCCGCTCGACATCGTCGTCGGGTCGGCGGCATCGCTATTGGCCGCGCTCTGTACGATGCTTATAGGCAAGCTGGGCCGGGAAAAGTTTTCGGCCAAGGCGCTGGCCTGTTTCCCGCCTGTCATCTTCAACGCCGTCTTTATTGGGGCGCTGATCGCTTACTATATGGTCGGCGGGGGAGAGGCCGGGGCATTCTTGCCTGCGTTTTTCCTGAACGGGCTCCAAGTCGGGTTCGGGCAGCTTGTCGTCCTGTATGCCCTGGGCTTGCCATTGATGGTCTATTTGCCGAAATCGCGCGTCTATTGGAAACTGGTTGAATACTACGGGGGGAATAACAATTAACAATTAACAATTAACAGATAATAGATGAAGCAGTTTTTTGATTAAGGGGAGGGGCGTCTGTATATGAAGGTAAAAAAAGCCGTTATTCCGGCTGCGGGGTTTGGCACCAGGATGCTGCCCGCGTCGAAGACTGTTCCCAAGGAGATGCTGCCGCTTGTGGACAAACCGGTGATCCAATACATCATCGAAGAGGCGGTGGCGTCAGGCATCGAGGATATCCTGATAATTTCAAACAGAGGAAAATCCGCGATGGACGACTATTTCGACTACGCGCCGGACCTTGAGAGGGCCCTTTTACACTCCGGAAAGGATCATGAGCTCGAGATGGTGCGCGAAGCGGCCAACATCGCGAATATCTTTTATGTGCGCCAAAAGGAGACAAAGGGGCTGGGACACGCCGTCTGGCGGGCCAAGGGTTTCGTGGGCAACGAGCCTTTTGCCGTGTTGCTGGGCGACGATGTCATGGTCGGGGAGATACCTGTCACCAAGCAGCTTATAGATGCGGCCGAGAAATACGGCGCGTCGGCGGTCGGCATGCAGCGGGTCGCGATGGAGGCGATATCCAAGTATTCGTCGGTCAAGGTGACGGAGCTCGAGGATAGGATCTACAAAGTGTGGGAGACGAACGAGAAGCCTGCGCCGGAACAGGCTTTTTCGAATTTCGCGATCCTCGGGCGGTATGTGCTGACATCAAACATTTTCGGGATCCTTGAAAACACGCCTCCGGGCCACGGCGGCGAGATACAGTTGACCGACGGGCTGGGTACGCTGTGCAAGGAGTCGCCCATGGTCGGGGTAGACTTCGTCGCACGCCGCTACGACACGGGCAATCTGCCCGGGTTCCTTGAGACTACGATCGATTTTGCGCTGAAGGACCCCCGCGTAGGCGCGTGGCTGAAGGAGTTCCTGATCGAAAAGGCCAGGGAACTGCAATAGAACTGCAATAATATATACTTCAAGCCAAAAGCTCATTATGAACCTTTGGCTTGTATTGCATTGGCATGCATTGGCATGTATTGGCATGTATTGGCATGTATTGGCTTGTTTTGGTTGTTGCTGCTTAATCAAAGGCTCATTTTGAACCTTTGGCCGGGAGTGGTTGTTGCGTATTCTACCCTACAGCACTCGTTTGGCGCCGTACCATACTCCGTCGTAGTAGGCGCTGTCAATATTGCTGATCACGACGCCGACGCCGCCTCTCGATGCGTGGACGAACTCGTTCTCGCCGATGTATATGCCGACATGCGTCACGCTGCCGCCTCCGTTGGAGGAGAAGAAAACGAGGTCGCCGGGGGCGAGATCCGACTTACTTATATGGACGCCGTTGTCCCTGTATTGGCCCGATGCGTTCCTCGTTACCGACACGCCAAAGCTCCCTAAAACATAAGTAACGAACCCCGAGCAGTCGAACCCCGTAGAGGGGGATGCGCCGCCGTAAACGTACTTGTATCCGACGTAGTCCAGCGCGTATTCGACGATTTGCTGCCCCAAAGTCAGGTTTGCGGGCGGAGCGGGGGATACTGCGCGAGCTTTCGCGGGCGCCGCAGCGGATGCGACCGCCGCCCGTTGCCCCGAAATGATGTTCATCAGGTCCGAACGGACATATCCGGTGTCGCCGTTGTGCTTTACTTTATACCATCCGCTGTTGATACCGATTACAGTCACGACCGTCCCTTGCTTGAGAGTGGAGAGGACGTCGCTGGACGTGTTAGGCTTAAGCCGGATGTTGACCATATCGCCGGTGACGCTGCCCTGGGCGTTGAAGTTTTCCGCAGTCAGCACGTCCCTGAGAAACCCGGTATTGACATACCCCAACTGGCCGTGAAAGTTGACGAAATACCATTCGCTTGTCGTGCGTTCCAGGATGACGACGATATCGCCTTCGTTGAGGTGGGTGATCACGGAATGGGATGTGCCCGGGCCCGAGCGCAAACGCAACGAGGAGGTACCTACCGTCGCGGCGCCGTACGCGAGCGAACTGGCCGACGCGATGACGGGAAACATGGACGCGACGATCGAGACTACAAGCAGCGCAACGATCAGTTTTTTAGCTTTCTTCATAACCATTTAAGAAAATCCTCTTGGAAGATCCTGCAGTTCCTTACCCTGCCGCGAGAGCCCGGTTGAGCCAGACCGCCGCAACGTCGATCGCCTCGAAGAAGCTGGTCTTTTCGCTCTTTTTTATGACTCTGTCACGCGATTTGAGGTCGGGGTCGGTGTACTGCAACTGGACGACGATGCGGGTCGCGAGGTTCAGGTCCTCAAGCTGCTTCGTTTCGGTCACCTGTAGCATGATTATATATTTGTCCGACATGTTTCCGTAGTAGATAAGGTTGTCTTTCCTTCTTAACGGGTGACCCTTGTATTCGAGGGCTTTGTTTTTTTCCTTTGCCGCCGTGGCCATATTGAGCCTCCTCTCATACGATCTGTAACGAAATTGTAACACATTGTTTCCCCACTGTCAACGGCAAGTTGAGCACAGGGATAAAAAAATGTACAAAAAATGTGTAAATTCCATTGAGAATTGCCGTTCAACAAAAAAAGACAGCCGCAATAGCTGTCTTTTGGCCGCAGGATATTCTACGCAAATACTCAGCCGTCCAGATACGAGGTGACGAGTTCCTGAAGAAGCTCATCCCTGTCGAGCCTGCAGATCAGGCTGCGGGCGTTGTTGTAGTTAGTGATGTAGGTTGGGTCCTCGGAGAGGATGTAGCCGACGATTTGGTTGACTGGGTTGTAGCCCTTGACCCTGAGCGCTTCGTATACCGTCGACAGAATCTCGCGCGTATTGACTCCGCCGCTCACGAAGGTGAACTTTCTTGTGTATTCGTCCATTGCCGGACCCTCCTGACTGGCGTTCTCACCGCTGACAAACAGACACTGGACCTGCCGTGCAACCCGCCAACATCATTATAGCAAATAATGGTAAAGAGTAAAGCCATTAATTGTTACAATAATATGACAATTCGTTATGGAGCCTTGCCCGCCTGGTCCATGCTGAAGGGCATAGGCAGCAGCGAGGCAAGGGAATAACTCACGTAGCGCCCGTCCGCGCGCGCGCTCAGCACCTCCAGGTCCGGCGAGAACTCGTTGAGGAGTTGGCGGCACGATCCGCAGGGGAAGCAGTAGCCGTTCGCTTCGGAGATGATCGCGATCCTCCTGAAACTGCTTCGCCCGGCAGTGATTGCCGTCGCGACAGCTGCGGATTCCGCGCATACCGTCGCGCCAAACGCAGCGTTTTCGACTTTGCTGCCCATGAACACCGAGCCATCGGCGCACTCGACAGCAGCTCCGACTTTGAATTGCGAATAGGGCGAATATGAGTTAACCATCGCTTCTGTGGCCATGCTGATTAGGTTCCTGTCAGTCATGCGATCTCCCTCCTGCAGGGGCGGCGCCCCGCCGCCCTCTTCTTTATATGGGCGGCATCCCGCCGCCCGCGTCAAATCTTTTTTCTATTATATACCAAATCAGGGAATAAATCCACAGGATTGCGGCCAAAATCAGGGCAAACGCATCAATTTCTGCGACTAAAAAAGTGTTGACATCCCAACCCTAAAGAGTTAGTATGACGAAAGCAAAAATGTAAGGAGTTATTTTTATGAACAAAATTGAAAAAGCGCTGATGCATGGCCTTTTTGTCCACTTGCATCACAACATTGAAAAGGCGATCGATTTCGGCGTTTTCAAAAAGCTCAACGAGAAAGTGAGCCAAACGTGGCCGGGCCTGCTTCTGGTCGGACCCGATGCCAACGACGATGCCGGAGTTGTCAGGATACCCGGCGAGGACACGCTGGTTGTGGGGAAACTGGAGAGCCACAACTCCCCATGCGTGCCCAGGCCGTATGACGCTGCCGCTACGGGAGCGGGCGGCGCTATGCGGGACGTGGTAGCGATGGGGGCAAGGCCGCTTTTTATTCTGGACTTTATAGGCACCCTGCTGTTGGAAAAAGAAGTCCTGGTCGGGCCCTGCGGCTTCAAGGGGGAGTGCACCTGCGGAAAATGTGTTGTCATGACAAGCCAGGACAGGGTCAACCTCATGATAAAAGGCATTAGGGACATGTGTGACGCCATGGATGTCTTTGTGGCGGGAGGAGGCTTCTCGACTTCTTTCAGCGATGTTGTGCCGGCATGCGTCGTTGCAGTTTTTGGCAAGCAAATAACGGATAAACCTTTGACCAAGCCTGCGAAGTTTGCTGGAAACAGGATAATCCTCATTGGGGAGACAGGTTCAGACGGGAATGATACCCTCTACAGGGCCGGGCTGGTTTCTGAAATGCGGCCTGCCGTGGCGTATTTTGCGGAGGAAAGGGTAACGATGGACGCCAGCATAGCGGCATTCAAAACCGGGAAAATCAACGCGTGTTCGGATTTGGGCGCAGCAGGCATAGGGGCTGCGGTGTGCGAATCGGCGCGTTATGGCGGCCTGGGGGCGAAAGTCGACCTGTCCGAGGTTCCGCTGCGAGATATCGGCATTACCCCTGAAGAGATACTTATTTGCGAGACGCAATCCCGCATGCTGGTGCAGGTCGATCCGGAGGATGTGGACGAGGTGATGGAAGCGATTCGCTCACAAAACGCAAAAGCGACCGTCATTGGGGAAATCACCGGCGATGACAATGTGGTGTTTTCTTACCGGGGCCAAGTCGTCGCTACTATTCCCAATCACCCCTCGGGCGAGGTCCTGGCGGAACTCGAACTATTGTAACTGAGATGCATCCGCACTCCGCGTCATATCAGCATGTTCAGGTTGATCCTCCAGTCGGTAAAGTTACGAAATACGCTGGATTGGCTGGGGTCCGCGCCTGAAATCGCTCCTATCGGAGTGTATACGGCGTGCTTCTTATATAGTATCGGCGCGAACGGCGAATTGTTCCGTACCTCGTCTACGAGGCGTTTAGCGGCCCACTGGACCGAGTAGTCAGACTGCGCGGCGAGGAAGTCGTCAATAAACGGCCTATACTCAGTATTGGCCGTTTTTCCATAGTTCAGGTTGCCCGGTAGGAGAAGGGGGGAGAGATTGAAGTCCGCGCCAATCATTATCTCCCCGTAATACATGTCGAAGTCCCCTCTTTGGAGCGCATTCATAAAGCGGTCGGCGGTCAGTTCGCGGACCGTGACGTCGAGTCCGTTGCGTCTCAACGTGTTTGTGATCGCGTGGGCCGCCCGTACTTTGTGCGTGTTCTCGCTGTTGACAATGAAGTCGATAGTGATCTCGTGATACCCGCCAAACCCGTCCGAGAGCTCAAGGAAAGAATCGGAATCCAGGTCTTCACAGCCGGCTGCGACAAGAAGCAGGGCCATTTCCTCCAGTGCGGGGTAAGGCTGGCGCTCCCATTCGGCATCGTACAGATGGAATGCGGGCGATAGCGCAAGCGGCGCCGCGATGGCCATGTTCGGCTGGGGCATTATATTGTCTATTATGAATTGCCGGTCGATCGAAACCGAGATAGCGCGGCGGATGTACGGATCCCGGAGGGCTATATGGTTCGCGTTGAACCCGATGAATTGCATAGCAGTTGTGTCATAGTAGCGCGTCTCGCGAAGGCGGTTGAGCCTTATGTCGAACGCATCCGAAGGGTCGTCCCAGATAAGGCTTAGCTTCCCGTCGTCAAAAAGTTCCGTCAAGTCGTTGTCGCCGCACGCTATGAGGCTTATTGAAACAAGCGTGAGCTTTGAAAAGTCCCTGTGCGCCAGGAATCTTTCCAGCCGCATGTCATCGGCGCCCGCAAACCTATAGGGGCCCGTACCGGGGGGCAAGCGGCTGTCGATGGCGCCGTTTTTAATGATAGGGACGTCAAGCAGCCGGATAAAACGGGCGTTTGGCGAGTATAACTCGACCTCCACGGCCAGGTCGCCGGCAACCGCGACGCTGGCGATCGTGCTGAACCGGTTGACGTATCTGCCCCTGATCATCGCCTGCCGCAGCGTATATGCCACGTCTTCGGCCGTGAGGGTCGTGCCGTCGTTCATGGCTATATCGGGCTTTATGTTGAAAATAAAAGTAATGTTGTCGACGGACGACCAGCTCTCGCATAGGACGGGGTGCGCGTTGAGGTTGCCGTCGAGGGCGAACAGGCTTTCGTACAGTAACGACGCAATAAGGATATTGTCCCTGTTCAGTGCGGAAATCGGGTTCAGAGTGCTGCCCGGGTCGTATCGCAGCGTGAACTGGCCGGGCGTCGGCGGCGCCGTGGCCGGGGGCTCATCGGGCGGTACAGCCTCGGTAACCGGCGGCTCTTCCGGCGCCTGCTCGACAGGTTCGCGAGGCGCGGGGTAAAGGCACCCCTGCAAAAACAGCGCGGGGATGAGCAGAACCGGTATGATTATGGACAATATGCGATGCTTTTTCACTGTCGGGTCCTTTTATAAACAAATCATCGCCGCCTGGCTGCCGCGTTTGACGTTTGCCCGGCGGTGCGACCAGTATTTGCTGCCGAGGCACGAGGTGCATTCGTCCGACACCGTTATATCGCGGACTCCGGCCCTTAAAAGCATAAGGCGGTTCGCTTCCTTAAGGTCTGTCATGTACTTGGCGCCCCGCGGGGTGACGCAGGCGTCCGCCGCTTCCGGCATAGCCGAATACAGGGCGTACGTGACGTCGCGGCCGGTCTCGAAGCAGCATTTCGATATGCAGGGGCCTATCGCCGCCCTGACGTCGGAAGGGCGGGAGCCGAACTCCCCGGCCATTTTCCGTACGGCGGCGCCTGCGATATCTGCTACTGTCCCGCGCCATCCGGCATGGACGGCCCCGACGGCGCCCAGGATAGGGTCGTGCAGCAGTATCGGCACGCAATCGCCTGCGAACACGGCAAGCGCCACGCCTGCTTCACGGGTAACGAGCCCGTCGGCCTCGCATGCGGAGGGACCGAAAAGCGCGCCCCGGTCCGCGCTCGTGGCTACGCGGATGCGGGCGCTGTGGACTTGCCTGGAAAAAACGATGTCTTCACTTGTGATGCCAAGGGCGCCGCAGACGCGCCCGAAGTTTTCAATGACATTGGCGCGTTCGTCCCCAAGACTCAGCCCGAGGTTGAGCGATTCGTAAACCCCCGCGCTGACGCCCCCCAGGCGAGTGGTAAAAGCGTGTGGCGCCCCGATATTAGGCGCGGTCATGTACACGATGCCGTTGGATGTGTTTTCGGTAAACAACAAGAAACCTCGAATTCTCGTCTGTCAACTGTTGACCGGCCGTCACGCTTCCCGCCCGCAGCAGTCCTTGTATTTCATGTGCAGCCCGTTTGGCCGCATTTTCCCGCAGGGGCAGGGGTCGTTGCGTCCGATTTTTTGGCGTTTCCTTACAGGCTGCCTCTTGCCGGAACCATCCCCGCCGACGTTTTGCGCTGAAGCGTTCATGTCCCTCACGACGCTCCGGCGTTTAATGGACTCGTCCTTCTTGAGCCGGACGATGAACATGCGCCTGACAACTTCTTCTTTGATGCCGCTGACCATCGACTCGAACATAGCAAAGCCATCGCGCTTGTACTCGTCCACTGGGTTCGTCTGCGCGTACGCCCGGAGCCGTACGCTGTCGCGCAGGCTTTCCATCGCGTCGATGTGCTCCATCCAGAATTCGTCCACGACGCGCAGCATGATGACGCGCTCAAGCTCGCGCATGATCGGGGCGTTGGACCCGGGCGCGACGCCGAGCTCCACCTCTTTGGCGGCATAGGCCGCCCTGGCTTTTTCCTCGAGGAGCGTTTGCAGCTCTTCCCTGTGGAATCCGGCCGGGGTGAGCTTGACCTCGCCTTTGCGC
>Ga0123353_10014097_pt1 | contig 11501 bp, 3 predicted proteins | sample TergutLab28metaG_3_FD_92763 | JGI IMG/M metagenome (GOLD analysis project Ga0123353, IMG submission 92763) | Labiotermes labralis P3 segment gut microbial communities from Petit-Saut dam, French Guiana - Lab288 P3 | ecosystem: Host-associated > Arthropoda: Insects > Digestive system > Gut ... | reverse complement strand
GGACGCTTGTGAGTACGGTAATGAACCTTCGGGTTCCATGAAATGCGGGGAATTTCTTGACTAGCTGCAAACCAGTTAGCTTCTCAAGAAGGACTCTGCACCATGGAGTAAGTAAGTAAGTACACGTTTCGGCCTTATCGGCCATCTTCGGTGACAAAATTTATTACAAAAATGTCCTTCAGACTATTAATACTGCTGCAGCATCGTTTATCTAAATACAAGTATGTAACTGTATGAAGGGCATTCTTACAGTACCAAATGTTACCCCTGCAGGCCCCCAAAGAATGCCGAAATAAGTAGCGGACTACAAATAATACATGTATTTTTGTTCAACGAATTCGTGCTTTGTCTTTTGCATTATTGTCTAAAATTATAATACTGGTTACAAATATATTATAAAATTACCGATCGAATTTCCTGACGCAATTTCAGAACGGAGAGGTCAATTTTTTAGAATAGGGTACACACACCTCTCTCTGGTCAACAGAGCTTTAAACTGCATGTTCTTCTCCGGCAAAATCCTGCGTGTTAGTTTTGTCTGGATTTATTTCACAGAGATTCATCGAGAATTAGTTCTTCTGGGATGTGACACCGTGTCTCCTGGTAAATAATTGCCAACGTTTGGAAAGGTTTCAGTTTCTCCCATCCGTTTTGAAATACGGTTTCTTCGAAACGTCAGTTACCGTTTAAAATTTCGACATGGCGTAATATATACGAAGACTTGAATCTTTACTAGTAACATCTGAGAACCTCAGATCTGACGGAACTGTATCAAATGCAGGTTATTGAAGTACTCAGATGTGGAACATATGAGTATTCGGCACTGTTTGGGTAATGTAGTTGTAAGTGAAACCACTATTACAACTTATAGAGCTGAACAATGTTTGAAGGAAGCATGTGTAATGGGATATTTGTGATGAACTGATGGCGTATTCATGTGGAAAAGTGTGCAGTGCAATTTGGGTAGCTCTTTTTTGTTATTTATGGCGTCCTGCTTTGAAAGTATACGTTATTTCCAGCTAGACAAGTAATAATAATAATAATAATAATAATAATAATAATAATAAGCCGTTTAACACATCTTTATTGTAATAAGTTTTACAGCAACATATAAACATTTTTAATGTCCAACTTGTGCACAAATATATAATTCGTAGACAAATTAAAATTATAAAATATTTAAAAGTGCTCCAACATGTTTCGGATCACAGAGGACCCATCATCAGGGAGCCTTGTACAGTGCTTGTCTAAAATTACAAGAATGGTTCTATCATATCCGTTGATATGGATGTGGTCGGTGTTATGGCAGCGTATTGTAACCCGTTGTGCGTGTGCGTGCGTGTGTGTGTAGTTCACTGTCTAAGAAGGGAATATTCTTAGACAGTGAACTACACACACACACACACACACACACACATCGGGTTACAATATGCTGCTCTAACACCGACCACATCCATATCAACGGACATGATAGAACCATTCTTGTAATTTTTAGCCAAGAACTGTTCAAGGCTCCCTGATGATGGATCGTCTGTGATCCGAAACGTGTCGGAGCACTTTTAAATATTTTATAATTTTAATTGTATCTACGAATTATATATTTGTGCGTAAGTTGGACAATAAAAGTGTTTAAATGTTGATGATGCACGGTGCAAACATGCAGTTTACAGCAACATGTTTAGACCTTAAAGGTTCATCTTCGGGTTGTATAATTTTATAAAGCAATTAAACAATTATACAATTGTCATGCATGTTAAATTTGAGATCACAGTTTAGCGTAGCAATTGTTTAAATTTTCAAGTGTTTAATGAATGTATTCAGTATGATGATGGCCCCTTTAGGGTCGAAACAGATTTGCTGGAATAATTACTACACTAAGGTTCTGTTAACGGATTATACTTATTAATTAACTATACGAAAACCAAACGAGATGTTAAACTTTAAAATTATTTCTCGCCTTCATATTCATGGTAGGAAATCAGGTCCTTCGGAAACTGAAGTGGAGAGATTCAACAGTAATGTTTCATCTTCCGCTTCTATGTTTAAGTATGGTAGTGTTATAAAAAGAATCTGAACTGAATTGATATATACGTACATATGTTATTTTTTCATTAATTATACCAGTATACATTTTCATCTCGTTCACACTGATTTATTATGGGGAAAACCACGAAGAAAGAAATTTTCTTGGACTCTTATCTTATTTGACGTTCAGATGACCGTGCATCGTGATAAATTCTTATAATAAAATCAACTAGAAGCACTAATTTCTTAAATTTACTTTTGGAATAAAACTCTACATGTTTCGAACAATTCCTCTGTCCATCATCAGCAGTTTTTCACAGTACACACAGCAATGGTATATGTCATACAGTTTTGCTGACAGCTTGCGAGCAGAATCAGGACGGAGTAAAGAACTCCTAATGATGGACAGAGGAACTGTCCGAAACATGTAGAGTTTTATTCCAAAAGTAAATTTCAGAAATTAGTGCTTCTAGTTGGTTTTATTGTAAGAACTCTCATCTTAATTCGGAGCTTCACTTCCAAAACCGACCAACCCTTTAATTTTGGCCCCGGCCGATTCATACTTTTATTCGTATCAAAGGTATTGCGTGACGGACAGAATTACAAAGGAGGAAATTTTCTGCAGCTCACAAACACTTGTTGCAAGTAGCTCTTGGTACGACATCATTCATTAAGGAGACCCAGCGGTTTTATCAGTCTATAAAGGGTTGATTACTGCCTGAGAACAGAAAAATAACCAAATTTTCCGTCAGTTGACAGAACAAATTTTGCTCTCGAAACCAATGCTCAATTGGTTTATAATATACAGAGAAAAACTTTATTTTTTTTTAATAATTAACAGAATTGTTTTATGAATTAACAGTTACAAGTGAATAATTAAACTTCAACAGATTCCCTATAAGGCAATGAATGTCACAGCTAGTCACATTGCATTACACTATTATGCTTGTGGTCAATTATATTCTTGGAATGGGTAAATGTTACATCATTCAGCAGATGTACAGAATATTGTAAATTAAATATTACACACGCAATTATCCAAAATTCAATGTCACATTCCGCAGGCTCTACAAATATGCAACACGTCATTAGAATGTAATACATTTTTTTTTCTCTGATTCAGTCCGTAGTGCTTGGAAGTAAATAGTTTATTTTTATTATAAATGGAATTTATAGCGAAGTTAGTGTTACGAGTAAGCGTAATTGTTGTGTTGGATGTGCTGAACACACGATACAAGTCAAACGTAAGGGTACAGTTCACTCTAGAACAGGCCATGAAGCCCCAGAAACGGAGAAGGGTTAGGTATAGCTCTACTCTTTTCTTTATCCTCGACGCTAGATGGGGTCGGTGGTTAACGCCACGTCTCGGTCGTTATACCCCCGGAAAGAGACCTAGACCCATTCCACAGGAGGCTGGGTGGTCTCCTGTGCCGGTCTGGACGTGTGCAGAACATGTCAGGACCACCGACCTTGATCCCCGGCCCGTCCAGCCCGTAGCAGGCCGCTATACCTCCTGACCTGTCCCTGCCCACTGAGTGATTGACACTTAAATCTTTCGAAATTTTGTAACAGTTCAGGTCTTAGGGAAAGACAGTAGAAATCTAGAAGTTATGTGAATACAGAATTCTGAGTATTAATACTTGCTGTTTGTATGTATGTTATCGAAATACCTGAAACCTGAAATGCGTATGTCAGTTTTCTTTTACATATTTTTTTATGTGGGTTTAACAGTTGTTTGCCGTAAAGGAAGAACATAGGGCAGTGGTGCCTGAGAATATATTTGTACCAGATAGATAGTAACGTCGGGATAAAATATGACGTCACCAAGAATTTCAGAATTTTTAATATTTTCCATATATTAGTACGGTAGTTAGACGAAGGGAATGAGAGAGCTCGGACGGATAGCATGCGTATGAGATGTGAGAAATTCATACGCGATATTTATTGGTAGTCTACAAAGAAGGAATCCTCTCGAGACACCTAACACTTAAGTGCTTGGATAGTATTAAATTGAGTCGTAAATAGTGAAGCCTGATTGAAAACACTAAACCTAGGATATAGTGACGTGTTTTTGTGAAAACCGTAACAAATATTCATAGCCCATAAATGCCGGTCGTATTTTGCCCAGATAAATTACCGCCAACATCCTGTAACTTTCTGACATGTGCTTAATACATTCTTAATGCGTACCTTCAGAGAAATATGCACTGAAATTCGGGGAACCATATTTTATTTCACCTTTCGTTAATGACGGCACGAAAATCGGCCACGTTTTCTTATCTCGAATGGAGTTTTCCTGTATTTTAGCAAGGTCTATAACTTGGGATGAGGATTCGATTCCCGAATGTGCCACTGGAATTTTTCATAAACATAATCATTCCGGCCGCCCTGTGGACCTGGGGTCGACTCAGCCTCTGACATAAATTAGTACCATGAATATTTCCTGAGCGGTAAAAGCGGCCAGTGTCTAGGGCTGACCTTGCCACCTTCATGTGCAAATTGTCATGAATCTGGCAGCTTCAAACATCTGAAACCCTCAAGGCCTGTCCAGACCTATACATGGGGTTGCTTTGCTTTTACATAGCTTGGGATTGCCATGGGTGGTCTTCCATATATCCTAGCAACAATTCTAGTTTCGGTTCCCTCAAGAGTGGATTTTTCGTGTGTTTTGGCAAAAGCCGTAGCCTGTATTTTTTCCAGATCGATCGCTTTCCATGCGTCCCGCTGTAACTTTAACAGCTGTTCCTAATATTCCGTCCTGATACTGTAACCTTTTATAAATACGTTATTCCGTTAATATTATCCTTTACCAAAATACAGAGCCAACGGGCGGAAAGATAGCCTGAACTGTACATTTTGTATGCAGACTTATACGTTCTGTTGATGGCACTGGAATTTGCTGAGTTGTGAATCCAAGTATAAAATTTCAACACTATTTAGAAGAGCAGAATAATACAGGGGTGTGAATTAATGTATGTCTGGTGGAGTCGTATGTCTTACTAAACAGTATCATTTAATTTATGTTATTCCAACGGATATAATGTGGATGGACGGTTTAATCAGACTGCCAAATTATTCATGGACGATGACCTAGACACACGACCCTTGCCGGACTATACCACAGCAAACGCTGATTCTAGGTTGTTTAATTCTAGACTATGAGGGAGGTGCAGGTTGCATGTGCGATGATTGTACGCGTGCTAATGAACTCGCCTCCAATTAGCTGGGCAACTGCCAACCTAACATCTCCACTGTTCGAGCGCCCGTCACACACTGCCTAATACTAAGCTCGGAGATGTGACCGTGTGGCGCGGTCTTCTGACACCTCCACATAATTCTGTTATAGCTACAATGGTTCATAAACAACTCTGTTATATGGTGGCATTACCTGCGGCAGCATTACCACCAACACGAGAATATTCAGCAGTCCATTTATGATATTACTTCGGTCTTACGGTCTTACTTTGACAGATCCCTCAGTACGGTAGTGATGCTGGGCATTTTCCTTCACACCTGACTCGTGTGTAATTAACAACCCTTTGTCATTTACTGAAGAGGTAATGGAAATATCTAGTAAAGTAAAACTGCCTTTAGCATCGGGAAAGCAGCACCAGTACACAATAAATAGAAGTCTGGTTGCGCCCAGCTCTGATGTGGACGCTTGTCCTGTTGGGAATCGAAACACGACTACGCCGTTTTTGGGTTTGAAGCCTAGTCACTGTGCCAAGAGCTACCCGGCTTTGTTTGTACACGGTAAAATGAGAAATGCGGACTAGGGATAGAGAACTAGGAAAGATGTGAAAAGAATTGATCATAGTCAATATAAAAACTTGTTGTTATTTTATTCGCGGGATTGAAAGAATTCGCAATAAATCATTCAATATACTCGGTATTCCTGCCTAAATTTGAAATAGATATTTTCTGACACAAAGCAGGCTATCTGCAAGTAACTATTCATGCAGAGTTATCACATCGAATGACAAGGAACAGGGTCAGGTACATGTCAGAGGATTAGTTCTGGCGTCACATGCAAGTGGAGTAAAAAGAGAGCGCTCGTTGTGTACCAAGTTCTCTGTTAGTGTAGACGAAAACCCATGGTATATTAGTAATGATTATGACACTAAACGTTGATCCCTTCATTGCTGTGCCTGATCAGCAACTAGCATTATGGTACAGAGTCTTCCTAAGTACGAGTAGTCCGTTATTGCACGCGAATTAAACAAATCTCATCCGTTTGCAAAGCGCCATGTTTTACCACATTATTCAGTAACGCCGGCTGCTTGATGTTTTACAGTACCAATTCAGCCCAGTCTGATACTTCAGACCTTTTTTCTCAATTCGTCTGTTTTAACAATATGCTCTCATTAATGCCTGGATGTACAAAAATATTTGCTTGCTTTGTTTATTTAATATACTTTTATGCATTTTTCATTTCTGTCATACCTGTAATAGTTTGTTGTTATTTATTTTAAGACGTTACCAAAAACTCGTTGAATAGTTTTGAATGATTTTTTAAATTTTTTTATTGTTACACCATGCATGTTGTCGAGTTACTCAATTATTACACCAACCACTGAACTTATATAAATTTATAAAATTTACACATTAAAACATTAAAAACGCTCCGACAAGTTTCGGTCCTAAGACCATCATCAGGAAGCTATATATTCTTTGCTAAAATCACACTAGAAATAGTCACAGATTAATTTCGTTGTACAAGTTGGGTGTTGTGGCAGCATGCCGTGTTGTGATGCCTGATGATGGTCTTAGGGACCGAAACATGGCGGAGCGTTTTTAATGTTTCAATGTGTAAATTTTATACATGTGCAGTGGTTGGTGTAATAATTGAGTAACTAGATTTTTTAAATATTTAAACAAATTTGGAAATATGTGGAAGGACACTGATGTGGCCTGATATAAGATATATCGAGGTATTTGTACCTGGAAAGACTGGAAGAAGCCATAGATAATATCTGATAATACAGCAAGCTTCCCGTCCGAAGACAGTATCAGGCACCTGTCGAACACGAAGGAGAAATTTTTCCGCTGGCGCCAGGTTTTTTTTTTTGCAGGCTGCACCCATTAACAGTACGTGGTTCCTTGCTTAACTGTGATGTTACATCCTGTATCAGTTGATGTCTGGTTAATGAGTGCCTCTTAGATCCAAGTATCTTTCAAAGAACTCTCCGAGGAACAAAGTCAGTGTATGTTCATCCATATTACATGGAAATATTCTGTTACAATACAGTATGTAAATAAGTTCTCAATGTGACAATTAACGCGAGTTTGGAAAGAAGATATTTAAAATTTGAAGTACTTTACTTACTGTACAACTATATGTGCCGTTTGCTATGATAAATAAAAATTCTGTATTTTCTCCGTGACCCTATTTACGTATATTTTATGATAATCACGGTTAACAACGATTATTTTTAAACAGAGTGTTAAGCTGTTTCTTTTCGTAATGAGGGGAAAAATGAGTTATAAAATAAAATTTATATTATCCTCAGCTTTCAGACTGTATTCGTAATTAGGCCTTTGAGAATTTTCAGGTTTGTTTGCACAATATTTAATGGGACGAATATATCACCTTAAAAATATATGATTATCTGTTCCATAAATCGCCTGTTCTGCAATCGCAGAGATGTGAAATGATAGTACTTGTGAGTTTTTCGTCTCATCCATTTGGAGAAGTGGCATGCGAAAGATTTCTTCGAAATTTAAGTTTTAGTCACCTTCTTGTTCCTCTCTGAAGTACGTATTGAATTGAACTCATTTCTAGCTATCTTTTCTGAAGACTCTTTGCATTAGGGTACATCTGTAGATGGTGGGTGACGTGGAAATGAATTGAGAGTCAGACGCTTCTAAAGTAGATTGTGCTCTAGCATGTTTCGGATCACAGAGGATCCATCATCAGCGAGCCTTGTACAGTGCTTGGCTAAAATTACAAAAATGGTTCTATCGTGTCCGTTGATATGGACGTGGTCGGTGTTACGGCAGCATATTCTCAGCCGTTGTGCGTGTGTGTAGTTCACTGTATAGGAAGGCACTGTCGAAAACAGTGCCTTCCTATACAGTGAACTACACACACGCACAACGGCTGAGAATATGCTGCCATAACAACGACCACGTCCATGCCAACGGACACGATAGAACCAATTTTGTAATTTTAGCCCAACACTGTATAAGGCTCGCTGATGATGGATCCTCTGTGATCCGAAACATGCTAGAGCACTTTTAAATATCTGATAATGTTAATTGTGTCTGCGAATTATATATTTGTACATTAGTTGGATAAAAAAGTGTTTAATTGTTATTGATGTACGGTGCAAACATGAAGATTATAGATTCTTCCTAGTTTTCAGTTCACTTCATTTACCCCAAGAAACCTGAAGAAAAGCAGAGAGGAAAACGAAATTGATTACTGGGAGAAAAAAGTTTGTCTTGTGATGTCGTTAAGTTGGAGATGAGGCAAATTATTGAAATTGTAGAGCAACTGTGATGGGAAGTGGGCTGTTGTGACTAGGCAAAATGAATTTATGCATGAACTCAGGCTTCCGCCACGAAGGCGATGAGAACTTCAGGGTGTCAAGAACTTGGCCCCTTGAAGATGGGACCGATAGGTTGTCCTGAAACTTCGGCAAGATATTACCACTACTCGCTGAGTAATGACCCAGAAGATCGCAGTTCTCAAAATGAATTTAATTATTACAGCGTGTGACATAAAACGCTGGCACTCTTTTACGTTTTAAAGATTCATGAATTAATGACACAGGTAAATGTGTAATGATATAAAAGTACTCACGAAAGTTGGGAAATTAGGCAAAAGTGTACAACTATGCTGTATGTTGGAAACAATCTCTGTGATATGGCCACTTCTACAAGCAACACATTTGTTCGCCCTAAGTGTACGGAAAGTGTCTTCTGTAGCTTTCCCTGTGAAATATCGGCAGGGCTTTCCCGAATTTTTGTCCTCAAGTATCCCTGGATATGTATGCCAAACATGAAACTTTAGTGCACCCCACAGACAGAAGTCAGAAGCGGTCAGTTCAGGAGATTTCGGAGGGCAAAAAGTCTCCAACTCAGGAAAGGAATCGTCCTGGATAAACATTCCGCAGTATATCCATGGGAAAACCTAATGGATATGGCTAGTTCTTGCTGAGGCCACTTATTTTGTTTCCATGACTAGCATATATCAAGAGCAAGACATTTCTCAGGCATATTCTGATAACTTTGGGCGTTACATCTTACCGTTTAGTGCTCTTCGGTCTCAAAGTTGTGATATTAGATGACGATCGTTGCCGGTTTTACCCTGGGCGGAATGAGAAAGAGACTTTCATTTTAGAAGGAATGTCCTAAAACTGATAACGAAAGCTTGGCTTTTAATTTATACCGAGGGATGAAAATGGGCTTCGTTAGACGTTCTTTATTAGTTAACGTTTGGAATTTTGTTGTGTAGTCTACAAAATCTAAAAAAGCAACACGAAACTGTCCTGCCCAGTGTTCCATCACAGACTGGTGCGCCTGCCATAGATAAAATACATCAAACTCTCTTGACTTCGAGAACTGGCGAGTGCCCTAAATTTCTATCACACGACTTACGACAATTCATAATCTTAGCTCATGAACACAAGGTGGTGGCGATAATATCTGAACCTAAGAGATCGGCAGTGACAAAAGGCAAAATAAAAATTGAATAATTCGCATTTTTTACCCACGTCGAATAATATTGTAAAATTAAAGAATGAGAAGGTGGGCGAGTCACGAGATCGTATGAAGGAGATGGGGAAATGAGTGTAAATTCAACATATTCGTCGAAAAACCTGAATTGAAAGCTCGGTACAGAACATAGGATGAAATAGTATATGAAGGTTTGGAATATATTTCTTTTTATGAAGATACTGTCCAGTGGTAAAGGTAAAAGTTAAAGTGTATCCTTGTACGGGCACTGAGGTTTTGAACAGGCCGTACAGTCCATAGGCGGAGTACAGGTATAACTACTCTTTCTTGATCACGACACTAGAAGGGAGGTGAGGGGTCAGCGTCACGCCCCGGCCGCTCTTTACCCCCGGGAAAGACCTGGTACCCGATGTACAGGAGGCTGTATGGGCCCCAGGGCCGGTCTGGACAGGTGCGGAAAATCTCGCCCCCACCGGGATATACCGACTACGCTACCCCTGTCCTGTGGTAGTCCCCTGTATATACGATAATAGTTTTCTTAAAATCAAGCAATTCCTTCTTTCTCCCTTAAAAAGGACTGCGCTATATGCCGACGGTGTCAGTGCCAGTCTGTAGAGATGCCAACTAATGCACGACCAACTCGGTGGAACCTTCGAATCCGTCATAGACAGTCGACAAGTGCGTTCATGTCACAGAACTTCGAGAAGTCTTTGTCTTTCCCTTATTAAGATAGGCGTAACTTGCCTAGATAAGGCAGCAGTTCACGGGCAGCTTAATTAGTCAGCCACACAATATTAGCAACGACTTAATTTAGTTAGCTGTAAATAAGGCTGTTTGCTTCTAAGCGTTTCGCAGAATGCTGCTCTTTAAAATTTAAGAGATAACTTCCGGAAGATTTCAAATGATCTTCTTATAATTATGGCTCTGTTGATGGCTAGCTCCACATTCTGAAGGGCTTATTTAAACTGCAGGCAATTGATGGATATAAAGCTGAAACATTTTTTTGTACATGGTCTTCATGGGCAAATTTTATCACCAAGTTTAGAAATCTTTTTCTGTTACATTCTTCACGTGACGGAGAAAAAGAGGGGAATTTTAATCCATCGGACTAATTAGAAAATGCTAGTTCTCCAGTTATACAGACAAACCCTTTCCATAACTAACTAACTAACCCACTAACTAACACTCAAACAAACTGAGTAAGTTCTCCAGTTATACGGGCAAACCCTTTCCATAACTAACTAATCTTTCAGCTAGTCAAGAAATTCCCCACGCTTTATGGAAACCGAAAGTTCATTACCGCGTTTACAAGGGCCCGCCATCTGTTTGTGTCCTGAGCCAGGTCAGTCCTATCCACGCTCCCCATTTTAACATTTTCCGTACTCTGACTGTGACAGGCTGAATATGGTTAATTGTAATATAAAAATCCGAAGACAAGGGACAACGTCCAGGACATTAGCTAAGCTTCTTGGTCCATCTTCATAATCCTGTAAAGTGACTCAAGCCACAGTTTTCCTCAGCAAGTCACTGTTGGACTAATACACCATAGACCCACTTATCTGGCACTCCCTGATGTACGTGGTAGGTCTACCAAAGAAATCAGTTTCATAACCTTAGTTATTTTGGGAGTATGACATTCAGGTGACCGTGCATCGTGATAAATTCTTATAATAAAACCAACCAGATGCACTAATTTCTCAAATTTATTTTTGGAATAAAATTCTACATGTTTCGGACAGTTCCTCTGTCCATCATCAGGAGTTTTTCACTTTACACACAGCAATGGTATATGTTAT
>Ga0123353_10014096_pt1 | contig 11501 bp, 7 predicted proteins | sample TergutLab28metaG_3_FD_92763 | JGI IMG/M metagenome (GOLD analysis project Ga0123353, IMG submission 92763) | Labiotermes labralis P3 segment gut microbial communities from Petit-Saut dam, French Guiana - Lab288 P3 | ecosystem: Host-associated > Arthropoda: Insects > Digestive system > Gut ... | reverse complement strand
GGGGCGAGACATCAGTAGCGAAGAACTCAACTGGATGAAATCAGTCGGCTTCGACGCAGTCGAAGTCGGTGATCCCGGAAATGTGGAATCCGCCACGCGCTTGAGAAGGAGAGTGGAAGATGCTGGTCTGATCGTTGCCTCAATGTACATGGGCGGTCCAGAACACCCCCTGATGAGTGAAGACCGCGCCGAGCGTCAGCGCGGACTCGATGAAGCCAAAGCGAAGATGGAAACTGCGCAAGCAGCGGGCATCTACAGCATCGTTTACGTGCCTGTCCGTGGCGGTCAGCCGGAAGCCGTCCGCAACCTGCCGGAACGTGTTCTTTGGGAACGAACCGTTCGCGTTTTGAGAGACCTCGGACCGATAGCGGTGGCACATAACACGAATGTCGTCCTGGAACCGCTACGCCGCGGCGAAGCATGGTTTATGCGTCAGGTGACTCAAGCCGTCCGACTCTGCCAAGAGGCAAACGTTCCCGGTATTGCCGCATTGGGGGACACCTATCACATGTACACCGAAGACGCAAACAGTATGGCGGCATTCATGTCCGGCGGCGACTACATCAAACACGTCCACATCGGCAGCGGACAAGGCAGACAGTTGCCCAATGCAGAAAACCATTCGGCACCGGGACACACGCATACCGAGGTGTTCCGCGGTTTGAAGTACATCGGCTATACCGGTGTTTGCAGTTTCGAGTGCGGCGTAGGCGGCTCTGGCGACCTAAGGGTCGAAATGCCGAAGTGCCTTGACTACCTCCGCCAGTGCTGGGAAGAGGCGTAAACAATTGTGAACAATAACGAAACGAGCCACGAACGTTAGAGAGCGAGAACCTCTCACTCTCTAACGTTCGCGGTTCGTTGTTCTTGATTACCCCAAAAATTTTCCCATCTGATAAACCCCCACCGCCAAACTAAATGCCAATGCATTCGTGTAGAGAATCGCAAGCAACATATACTTGATATGTCCCGTCTCACGCCATATCACGACACACGTCGCAAGGCAAGGGCTGTACAACATTACGAACAATAACATTACAAACGCTTTGAGCGGTGTCCAGCCTCCTTCGGTGCGTAATCGTATTGCAAGACTCTCTTCGGCGACATGCGGCGACGCAGTCGCCGGCTCTCTGTTGCTGTCTGCCGTCTGCCGTCTGCCGTCTGTCTCATGCATTGTAATCATCGAACTGACGACGACTTCCTTTGCCGCCAGTCCGCCGATGAGAGCAACATTGTCCCGCCAATCGAAACCGGCATATTGCGATACCGGTTCAAGGAACCGACCGACTTTTGCTGCGTAAGATTCTCCCCCCTTCGGGTAATACATCAATGCCCAAAGCACGATATTGGCAATCAAAATGATCGTTCCCGCCCGCTTGATGAACTCCCAACACTGCATTCCTGCTGTTCGCAACACATCTCGCAACATCGGCATTTGATATGTCGGCAATTCGATGAGCAACGGCGACGCTTTTCCCTTCACGAACCATTTGCCGAGAACCAGTGCTGCAATAAGCGCACACACCCAAGAAATCAAAATGATTGCCGCCAACATAATACCTTGGTACGCAATGAAAAATGCCGAGATAAGCAATGCATAAATGGGCACCTTTCCACCGCAATTCATCAGCGGCAAAACCATAATCGTCAAAAGTCGTTCCCTGCGTTCGCGCATTGTTCTCGTTGCCATCACCGCTGGCACCGCACAACCGCCGACGACACCGCCTGCCAAAATCATCGGCACGATACTGTGTCCATGCAATCCGAAGAACCGCATCAAGCGATCCATTACGACGACAACTCGTGCCATATAGCCGCTCTGTTCTAAAGCGGCAACGAGACAAAATATGAAAAAGATGATCGGTATGAACATGACCACTCCGCCGACCCCGGCAACGATGCCATCGTAAATCAATGACCGCGGATCGCCGTCGGGCAGGGTGAACCAAGAGTCGAGCAGATGCGGTATCCACACGCTAAAAATAGCACCGATTGCACCGAGCGGCGTTTGCCATTCAAACGTTCCCGTTGCGCTAATCCAGGGGAACCAACTCCAACCGCTGGCAAGGTTAAAAGCCAGTGAAAACATCAAAAAAAGGACAGCCGCCACGCAAAACAATCCGCCGATGGGATGGCACAAGACCCGATCCGCTCTATCAGAGCGTCGTCGCGGTCGGGAAGAACGGAAGACTACTTCCCGCTCGATTTGTTCGGCGTACTCATTGCGTTTGGAGGCGATGATTTTTTGAGGGGAGTCGTATATTCTCCCCTCCTCTCGCCCTGTAGCAAGGCATTTTAGCCCAGGGCAAGGCGTACTCACCGCCGCCCTGGGTTCTTGCGCCTCATCACAATTAGCCGCCCTGTAGCAAGGTAATGTCGATTCTCTCTTGCTACAGGGCGGCAGATGGGGGGACGGGGTTTCTGACCCAGGGTGTTGCCCTGGGCTAATATGCGTCGCCCTTACAGGGCGGTCGTTTGTGTGGTCGTTATAATACCGTTCAATCTTTTGCTGACACGTGTTGAGCAACTCTTCCCAGCCCGGCTCGTGAATGTGGTGCTGAATGATTCGCCGGGCTTCTCGCCCATTTTCGAGCAACTTGATGGCAAGCCAGCGGGTCGGAAAATCTTGGGCAAGGTGCGTTTTGGAAGAGAAGACGGCTTCAATCTCCGCAATGAGCGGTTCGAGTTCGCCGTAGTCCACCTTCCAGTCGGGACGCAGTTCATGGTCATGCCGTTGGGCAACGGCAATGATTTGCTGGCGGAGACCTTCGAGACCGGCATCGGAATCCAAGAGCGGGGGGCGCAAGCCTCCCGGTTCCTCGCCGGACAAGTCTCTCGGTGCATCACCGGCGGGCTTGCGCCCGCCGCTCTTGCGCTCTTGCGCCCCGCGCATGCATTGATTACACTTCCCCGCAGGATGTTGATGATTACACCGAGCCACCGTCGGCACTACGGGTACGGCGAGAATTTGTTCCAGTTTAGCCACATCAATCTGGAATCCTCGTCGCTGGGCGATGTCCATCATATTGAGACAAACGACAAGCGGCACCTGCAATTCACGCAGTTGAAAGGCAAGATAAAGATGCCGGCGCAGGTTGGCAGCATCCATGACAAGGACAACGACTTCGGGACGTTCGAGGAGCAGAAAATCACGTGTGACCCGCTCTTCCTGCGAATAAGAAGTCAGACTGTACGTACCGGGCAAATCGACGACTTCGATGCGGCGTTTGCCTTCGTGATAGTGCCCCGACTTTTTCGCAACGGTAACGCCGGGATAATTCGCAACGGTCTGATGCAATCCCGTCAAATAATTGAACACAGTGGACTTGCCCGAATTGGGCTGTCCAACAAGTGCAGCAAGGACTTCATCGTGATCGTGCATGGACGTATTTTACCGTAATTCCGGTAATGTCGCAATCGGCAAAAGACGGCAGATTGCTGACAGCAGACGGCAGCAGAAAAAACAGAATCGTAATCGTGAGATTGCGATTCTGCCTTCCGTTGGAATGCGATGGCGTTTCAACTCCTCCCCTGCCTCCGTTCGGAAAACGACCGCTTTGCGTTGTTAAAATCGGAATAATCATTAAAGTTTCTCCAAATTGTCGCCGATGGTAGGCATGATGAGGCATGTTTTCGCTTTCATTGTGGTTACTTTGTTATGCGTTCTAGCGGCGGACGCAGTTTTGGCTGCGCCGCCGGAACCGCCCGAATATAAAGCAGACTTCTCGCTCTTGCCGAACCAACCGATCTTCTCCGCCGATCTCGACCTGTACCTCGGTCAAAAACGACGACGCACAAGCGGTAGCGGAAGGGTCTGGGCAAACGCCTACTATGGTGGTTCAACATTAAAGCCAAAAGAGGGGGGAAAAATCTTGCCCAACCTCTATGGCTTGCAACTCGGTTGCGATGTCGCCCATGCATACGATGTCTTTTCGACATTCTTCCTCAACATCAATGAAAGCAAAATCAAATTTCGTAGCCCGAACGGTAGCGTTTCCTCGACAGTGGATAATTACCTACTCGGTTACGGAAAATTCTGCTATTTCAGTTTGTGCCATTTTGCGTTCAATGGAAGCATCGGCTACGACCGTTACGAAATTAGAAAAGGATATACCGGCGACGGATTACAGATGAATCTTTTCGGTGAATTCGGACTCGACTTTGATTTCGATTCTTGGGCAATTAAGCCTTTTTATGCTCTCCAATACGATTTTCTCTATCACGGCAATATCGGAAAGTCTTCTGCCTCTATCAAAGATTGGAATGGGCATGGGTTTCAACAACTCTTCGGAGTGCGCGTGAATTGGAAACCGGTACAAAACCTGGTATTGCAAAGTCGGGTAACTTGGGTACATGAGTTTCTCGTCAATCCGCCGCCGTTTTACCATGCTCGGTTTTCACAGTTCCATGGAATTCAAACGCCAGCGATAATGTTTCACCACGGCAACACCGGCAGGGATTGGGCGTGGCTCGGTTTTGGTGCAAAATTGGAACCCGTGTACGATGTCTATCTGTTCCTCGACTATGATTTATTGCTCAACGGACGGCACGTCACTCACCTCGGTAGTCTGGGGCTGTGTCTCGGATGGTGAGAAACCGAGCGGGACTACCGGCTTGAATACATCCAAACCCTACCGGCAAATTGAGTGCCGTTGCCCCTTCCAATGTTCCCATCCGATACACAGCATCCGATGAGACCATCGGATGTTGTTGCATCGCAAATTGCATTTCCTCGCCGAGACTCAAATTCGGCACCGATGCCAAACTGTCCGTTCCCAACAACACTCTAACGCCATAGTCCAGCATTTTTTGCAGTGGGTAGGAAGCATGCCGAAAATAAGCGTGAGATCGAGGACAATAGACGACCGACATCGTTTCTCGATGTGCCGCAAAGAACCGTAGTTCTTCGTCGTCCAGATAATTGCCGTGAATGATCAACACACTCGGGGCGGCACACAGCAGTTGCAGATAATCCATCGGACGCTTACCGAGCAAAACAAACTTCGGATCGTAATCGGGATCGACACGCCGCATCATTTCGAGCAACGGACCGGTATGATGCCGCAACAGTTGCAACTCTTCCGGTGTTTCGGCGAGGTGCATCGCTATCGGAACGTTTCGGCGAATCGTCTTTTCCAACAATGCCGGACAAACCGTGTGCGGAGCGTGTGGGGATAAACCGAAAGTGTGAGAAAAGTCCTCTTCGATCTGGTTACTTCGCCAAGCAATGAGTTCGGTAAAGGAGCACAAGAAGGGAAAACGCAAGAGATCGCGACTCGTCATTGCATCGGGTGGCACAATATCCGCAATAGCGATGGTTGATTCCAATACTTCTGGTCGGCATAACGCTTGCCGGATTCCCTCGTCGGCATCGTATCTGGCACTCCGGCGAAAAGCGAGCAATGCGGCGACCCAGTCGGACATTGAGCGTCTGGGTACATCGAGCGGAGATTCCAACTGGCTCAACTCCAAATGAGCGTGAGCATTGATTGCCCCCGGCAGAATGACGCTACGGTCACCAAGATATTGGGCGGAAAGATACGCCGGACTTACGGAGATCGACTCGACCTTGCCGTCCGTGATGTTGATCCAATGGTACTCCAAAGAGGGACCAAGCATGGTGTGAATCCACCGCGCACCCAATGATCGGGACTGTTCGGACACAATGCTCAACTATGGTTTTCGTTGGTTTCCGGTCGGACTTCCTTCGTTGCCGCCCATTCTTTCAAAACGTCATCAATTTGCTGGTCGAGCCAAGCCAATTTGTCGAGCAACTCGCCGTGCCGGACATCCAATTCTAGCAATCGTTCCGTCGTACTGTTCATTTTGCCGATCCCTCAGTAGGAGTCTACCAGGAGTATCGACCCGTAAACCTCGGTAGAATGAGCATCCTCCACAGAATCCGATTTTTCGGTGTAATCCGCAAAAAATGCCTAGTTTTCCTATTTTGACATGGAGATTCGATGCCCTAGTGGTGTTTCCGTTTTGGTCTTGGATGAATTTTTGCCAACCGTTAGCCGGCTTTCGGTGCGACAAAAAAGCAAATTTTTCTCTCACCAATGCTCCAACGCATAAAGGATCACATTGGCAGAAAGTTGCAACGCCGACTGCCGGGAATAACCGCGGCACTCCAACGAGTTCGTCTTTTCCAATGCACAACTCACGTCGTATGGAGAAAATACGACCAGCCAACGGTCGTCGTCCGACAAGCGAATGCCCCATAGTTCCGGCTGTGTCGGTCGGGTCTGCGCTACCGTTCTTTGTTGTCCCGGTGTCCGTTCTGGCAAACGTATGTCCAACGTGTCAATGGGGAAGCCGCCGTAATTGTCCGAAAAGATCGGATCACTCAGTGGTATTCTTTGCCACTGGGCATTGGGAAAGACCTTTCGCAGTTCGGCTCGAAACGATGTGGAAAAATCATCCGCCGAACAAATCGAATTGGCAAAGAGAAATCCGCCCCGCTCCAAGTGCTGCCGTAGCCGGCGGTGCTGTGCCTCCGTCAATTCCAGTGTACCACGACCGTGCATAAACAGGAGCGGATAATCCCCCAGCGTCTCCTCCGACAACGTTACCGAACGCGGCTGTAAATCGACCCGCATGCCACAGTGTACATCCAAATAGGCAAGCAAATTTCGCGGCGCATTGGGTGCCGGATTCGTTGCACCGTATTCGAGAAACGGCAAAAAGATTCTGCCGCGTCGTTGAGAATCGGTCTGGGTTTTAACAATGTGTTCAGGAATTGCATCTTTGTTTCTCAACTCCCGGCTCGTTGCATACGCCAAAATGTTTAAGCCGATGCCCAGTCCGTTGTCGATTTTTCGTTGCACGACATCGGGGTACTGTGCGTCCGCCCCGCCTCGCAGAAAATGCCGATGGACTTCCCAGAGACAAGACAATGAATGTTTTCCCTCCACTTCCGGAATGTACACTACGCTCGTTCGGCAACCGTACTGGATTCCTTCAAGTGGACGAATATGCTCGGGATCAATCGCTTGCTCCGCCGACCAGATGGCATGCGATCTTTCTAGCAGAGTGAGTTCATAGCCCGGCTCTGGGAACACTCTTTCCATTAACGCCCGGAAGGTTCGATCAAAGGATGCTCCCCCCGGTTGAGGTTCCGCAATGATAAAACCTCCTTGATCGATATATTCCCGCAGTTTTTTGGCAAGGGCTTCCATTTCGGGTTGAGATATCTGCCAGTTTTTCGCCGAAAACGAAATAACGGGCGATTGTAAAAGATGATCGACCGTCGCGTGCCGGATGTCAATCGTTTGCCACGTCATTTCAAATCGCCACTTTGATTCGACGAAGAGTGTTAAATTATTGACATCATTCGGATGAACATTCCAGGCATCGTCGTTGCCAAATTGGATTTTCGACATCAACACCGGTCTGCGCCCCTTCGACAGAAAGAGGAGTGCAAAGGAGGTGTCGGCAATAACAAAGGTTCCCATGTGCCAATGTCCGCTGTCTTTGTTTTGAAGTGCTAATATCTTTTCCGTCCCCGCGCGATACCAGTCGTGTCTGCCGATGAAGCGTTGGTTGGTCATTCTGCCCACTCGCTCCAATGCGTAAAGATAGTAAAGCAGGTAATTGCTTGATCCAGGATTCGTGGAAACGCTAAATACTCTCGGATCGGCAAGCCAATCGACACCGCGAGCCACTTGCTGGGAATACCTGTTATCCGGTCTTTGAAAACAGATGATATTGTCCCCTTCGACAGTTGCTCCGCCTCGCTCCAACACTCCTGCGGAAATGATTAAACTGGCGATGCCGGCGGTGGTCATACTTCCGGTCGAACCACCGCTTCCGCCGCCTGCTTGCGGTGTGTATCCCCAGGAACCGTTACCATTTTGTGTTGCCGACCAATAGCGCAAGGCGGCATTCCATGTTGCGTCGCTGACTCTGACACCCACACGCTCCGCTTCATAAAGGGCAAGGATCACAAACTGCGAATTGGACAAATCGGTTGTGCCGCCCGGTGTGATGTAATCCCAACCACCGCCGTGGGGCTCCCCTCTTGCCTGCCTCTTTTCGAGCAGTGCGATATTCTCGCGAATCAACATACGATCACGTTCCGGATCGACCGCACAGAATGCCATCGTTTGCAATGCGAGAGAATAGTTTCGTCCCGCTAGTTCACCAGACCTGGCTCGCATAAACCTCATTGCGTTCTGGATGCTCGGATCATTGGGGGGCACCCCGCAACTTCTCATCGCAAGAACGGCGAGTGCTGTTGCACCGCACCATTCGCTGCTTCCTTCCGTTGCCCAATTACCGTTCACGGGATCTTGTGTCCGTTTCAGATAACCAATTCCCTGTGTCATCGCCCGGTTGATTTCTCTGGGATCGAGGTCCTGTCCCTGTACCGAAATGACGGTAAAGGCAAAGATGCAAAGCAGGAAATATTTCGGCATTGGAATGATCGGAAAGCGAGCATAACACGTCGGTTATTGTAGCGATTCGCCAAGAGCATCGCAAGGGTAGTCAAACACAAGAGCGGAGGGGCTAACGCCCGCCGGTTCGGCACGGAGTACCGGCTAAATACCGGCGGGTTAACGCCGCGACGCTCTTGCACTCATCAATTCGCTTGCGCCTTCTTAACGCTTTGAATCGCATCGGCAAGACGTTGCACGGTCTCATCGTCCCGACGCATGACTTCCTCGAAATACTGTTGCAAAACGCGACGAATCGTTTCCTCCCCTTGCCGACCTTCCGCCATGACAGCAATCGGCACTTCAAACATGCCGAGGTCTCCCCATAGCCGAAGTCCCAATGTCCGAACGACTGGAGACTCATTCCGAGTCAACCACGTCAACGCCCGCTTGCCGTCGCCGTTGGCTTCCGCAAAAGATCGTCGGCACATTTCCGCCAGCATTTGGTCTTCCTGCGACACCGGCATCGCTCCGAGCCAATTCGGTAAGTTCCGGATTTCACCGGGACGATACCGCTCCGATTGTAATAAGACGCTTCCCTGCGAGTCAACATAAAACGGTTGCGGTTGACTGATCGACTGCCACACGATCCGTTCACCGTTTCTCGGCGAAAAACCGAGGATCGAACCCGGTCTTTTCAGTTCTTCCGGCGGTCTTGTACCGTCCGGCGGCTCCGTCACTTCGGCAAACGTGTCGATGAACAGAACGCTCTCTGTGCCGGTGATGCTCACCACGCCGCGAGCCTTTTCCGTTTCAATTCGCAACGGTTGATTCGCCCGCAACGGACGAATGACAATCCGACCGTAATCGACGAAAATGCCGGGCGTACCCGATGCGTCCGGCGGCAAAATACATACTTTCGCATCGCCGATCATCTCGATTCGATAACCGGCGGCAATTTCAAACGTTCCCCGAAAGGGGGCGACCGTCAGGAGGTATTGTTCGCTATGCAAATCGAAAGGCAACGGAGGCAATCGCCACGGCGAGCCCGATGACATGGCGGCAAAAATCAAATCGGTTGGCGATGTCGGCATCGCTCGCCCCTGCACTCGTGGAGCAACAACGGTAGCGGACATTTGCATAATCGGTGCCGGATCCAACATTGTCGGATACTGTGCCGTTGCAATGGAGACCAATGTGTTAGGCGTATCGGAAGCCGGTTGCGAAACAGTCAACATTGCTGGCGGCACCGACTCGTGCGGCGATTCAACGGGTTGCCAATCGGGTTGCCACCCCGTCGGTTGCCAAGTCGTGGTAGACGAGGAGGAGAGAAGATTCGGAGGAGAGGGCAATTCGGTCTCGGTTTCCGCTCTTGCCGGAGAGGTTTGCGCCGAAGCAGTAACCGGCTGGAAAACCGTGATCGGTTCCTCTGCCAGCTCCATGGGCACGTCTTCGGACACAACATTTTCGGCAACCAGATTATTTTCGGCAACCAGATTGCTTTCGGCGATCTCCGGCGGCATCTCTTCCGGTACGAATGTCACAAACTGCGTTGCTTCCGTCGACGTAAGCGTCGCTGTGTCTTCTATTGGTGCGACGGAGTAAGTCGCAAACGTCTCCTTGACGTAAGCGACTTGCTCCACAGGTTCAGTGGGTTCCAGTAACGAACGGGGTAACAGTGGTGTGGAGGGGACAAATGCTCCCGCGACTTCGGGTCGGGGGGGCGCGTAGAGAGGAAAAACTTCGGGTTCGGTGAAGGAGTCCTCTTCGGGGACTTTTGCAGTTATTGGAAACTCCGGGGACTGCGCGCCATGTTGATTTTCTGGGCGCAGCGTCCCCGGCTCTTTGGTGAGGGTGTGCCAGCCGAGGAGAACGGCACAGAGGAGCACTCCGATGATGCCGAACGTCCAGAGCGGTGGGCGTTTTTCTACCGGGGCTTCCGAAGCCGTCGGTGTCGGCTCGGGTACAACTGGGGCGGCTTTGGCAGGAAACAACCGATTCCAAAGCGGCGTGAAGTAGCCGGTCGTTGTCGGTTTGTCCGTTTTCGACGATTTATCCGAGTGAGGGGGTGTGGTTTCGTGAGGATGAAAGTGCTTCGGCTGTTCCGAAAGGGAAAAAGCTGGCAGAGGTTTGTCCAAAAGTTGCACGTCGTAGCACCGGAGGCGACATTCCCTGCTGGTTCGGGCGGGTTCGCCGAGCACGTTGGACAGAATGTGATGAACGGCGGCAATTTCGGCGAGGTATTTATCGGCGGAGAGGCAGTACGTTTCAAATTTCTCCTGTACACTGCCGGACATTTGGTGATCGAGGTATTCGGCAACGTAATTGGCATCAAGTTCTTCCTGTTGATCGACAAGACCGGGCACGCCGAGGGATGGATTGCGCACAACGGAGCGTATCCGTCGGAGGGTTGCCTCGGCTGCCTTGTCTGCTGGAAGCAGTTGCTCCAATCGCCGATGCTGTTCGACATCGAAGACGTTGTCTTCGAAAGCCAATAGGGTTCGTAACGAAAGCCGCATTGGAAAAGTTATATCATGCTAGTATCTCTCGGCGGATTATGCAGAAATCGGCGAAACGAGTCAAGAGCAAAATCGATAACAATTCGCACGAGCGACGTACTGCTTTCGTTGCCCTCGGCTTCTTCGCCTGTAATCCGGCGACGGTCTAACTCCGCAGACAATTCCCGAAGGCTCGCTTGTACAGTTACTCCACACAACGAAATCCGAGATCATGAAAGGACAACGTCTGCGGTTGACTTCCGCGAGCCGTGGTGCGGTAGCCAGCGTCAGTGTTTTCGGCACTCAAAAATGAACCGCCGCGAACCACCCGCAGAGGAACCTCGTCCACGCCGTTCATCGTTTCGCCGATGTATTCTCCGTTGACTTTGCGGATCATTTGCCGGGCGACTGTTGCCGTTTCCCCTTCCTCGGCGGAAGGTCCCGTCGGATTGTCCAAAAGCGACCGCCGGTAATAGTCGGCTGCATATCGGTCGCCGCACCATTCCCAGACGTTGCCGCCGATATCGTAGAGTCCATACGCATTTGCTGGAAAGGAGCCGACCGGTGAAAGACCGAGAAAACCATCTGCTCCGGTGTTTTCGTCAGGAAATCGTCCTTGCCAAAAGTT
>Ga0123353_10014095_pt1 | contig 11501 bp, 4 predicted proteins | sample TergutLab28metaG_3_FD_92763 | JGI IMG/M metagenome (GOLD analysis project Ga0123353, IMG submission 92763) | Labiotermes labralis P3 segment gut microbial communities from Petit-Saut dam, French Guiana - Lab288 P3 | ecosystem: Host-associated > Arthropoda: Insects > Digestive system > Gut ... | reverse complement strand
TGGTGCTCATCATCAGCGACAGCGGCTATGTGGGCAACCTCAACTTCAGCCTGATCGACTACCATGGGCAAAAAACCATGCGCCACGCCATCGTGACCCCCTTCCCCATGGGGCGCTGGAACCTGCCGGCAAGCTCCGAACAGGGCCACGTGGAGCGCCGCGTGGGCGGCATGAAGCTGGGCTTCTACCACGGGGGAAACAGGCGCGTGCTGCGCGGCTATGTGCCGAAGTTCGGGCCGAAAAGGCTGCCCCTGCGCGTTGACCTGACTCTGACGGATATCCCCGAGGAGAGTGTCGTCGTGGCCACGCCGCTGGGCAAGCCGGGGCACTTCTATTACAACCAGAAGATCAACTGCATGCGCGTCGGCGGAACCGTCACCCTCGGCGGCGAGCTCTGGCAGCGCTTTGACCCGGCGGAGTCCTTCGCTACCCTGGACTGGGGCCGGGGCGTATGGACCTACGACAACACCTGGTACTGGAGCAGCCTGAACGCCGCCCTGCCCGACGGCAGCGCCTTCGGCTGGAATTTGGGCTACGGCTTCGGGGACACCTCCGCCGCCAGCGAGAATATGCTGTTCCACAATGGCAGGGCCCACAAGCTGGATGAGGTGACCTTCCAACTGACGAAAGAGGGTGACATCATGTCGCCCTGGAGGTTCAGTTCCAACGATGGCCGCCTGGAGATGGAATTCCTGCCGGTGCACGACAACTCCACGCCCATCAATCTGGGGGTCATCTGCATGGACGGGAACCAGGTCTTCGGCAAGTTCTCGGGCAGGGCCGTGCTCGACGACGGGACCGTCATCGAGATTGCGCAGCGGATGGGCTTCGTCGAAAAGTTCCATAACAAATGGTGACGGTGAGGCGTATCTTTTTCCATGCCATATCTTTCTAATTTCCAGGGCCATAGTTCCCTGCTTTTCACAATCCGCCGAAAAGGCGAGACAGAGCATGATCCAAAATGAACTTTATCGCTTGCCATTGATAAAGTAATATGCGATAATGCACAAGAAGGACTGTGCATTTGTTCTAAATACGCCCAGGACACGCAAAAATTTTTTTAATAATAAAGTTAAGGATAGATATGCATGATAGTACAAATCAAGCGCAGGACGAAAAAGCGGATGGTTTACCTGCTGGCAATCGTGCTTTCCGTCACGCTGGCGGGCGGCGTGCTCGCCGGATTGCTGGGCGTCATCAATGCGGATTACCTGGGCTATGAGGTGATGAGCAACCATGCCCCGCCCAGTGCGCCCGGCCCCTCGGTGTTCGGGCCGGACAAGTGCGCCTGGAGCCACCTGCAGGACCACTTCGGGAACGACACGGCCTATACCCCCAGCCTCTCCCGGGCCTTCACGGGGGTTACCACGCCCAACCACGTGTATATGGGCAGCAACTCGCTGGTGTTCCAGGGCTACGATTCGCATCCCCGCCTGGACTACGTCTTCGCGGAGGAATACGCGCAGTTTGAAAGCGTATCCTTTACGCTGCGGCCCATAGAGCTCTCCATGCACGTGTTGAGCCAGAGCGGCTTCTTCTTCAACGGCAAGATTGACGGCGGGGAATACACCGGCTACGCACTGATGATGGAAACTGTGTCGAACGATACACCCGGCGCCGACCCGCTGGCACAATACGCCAACCTGCGGTTGTATTACGTGACTGGCGCTGACCTGACGGACGCCGACGCGTTTGCCCTGGGCGCAAAATCCCTGATAAGCACCTACGCGGTGAATCTGAGCAGCTCGGACGTGTGGCCCATCAGCGTGCGCGTGGAGTGCGACGCCGTCGGACTGCTCCAGGTGTTCATCGACGGCGAGCTGCGCACCCGCGACCTGGTGCCCGTGGGCCAGGAGACCGGCTTCGGCTTTTTCGCCGGCTATACCGACCACGACTGCACGCAGCTCACCGTCACGGCGTATTCCAACCTGCAGATTTCCGTGCCCTGGGTGCAGAAGTCCGCCACGGCCACGGTGCGCTTCATCAATAAGCTCACAGGGCAGCCCCTGGCAGACCACCAGACCATCAACGGCGTGACGGGCCAGCGCTACGCCATCAACCCGCCGGGCTTTTCTGGCTTCGAGCTGATCGAGCGGGAACAGAAGCTGCTCGACCCCATCCCCTATTTTTCCTGCGACGGAAGCGGGACCTGCGACTGCAACGAGACCATCCTGTACTATACGCCCAAGGACAAGGCGGGCTCCTACAAAGAGGCCACCTACGAGGGTGCGCAGAACAACGGCACGGCCAAGAACCCCGTGCCCGTGGAGCATACAAACCCAAAGAAGACCATCGAGTACTCCGTCCACGCGGGGGGGAACGGGCAGTGGCACTACGGGGCATATGTTGTCACCAGCGGAAACCTCCTTTCAGGGGGCGGAACCGTCTCCATGGGAGGATTTGGCGATCCGGTTGCCTGGGAGGATGCTTCCCCGAACAACAACTATGGCCAGGGCGGTCAGAACAACGCTGTGGACGTCGCCCTTGTTACGCCCTCGACCAACAAAAGCGGGAACATGACCATAGATTCCAATTACCCTGTCCAGATCGGGAAGATACAGACCCCTGCTTCGGCAAGCGGCAGCGGCACGAACAACGACGGCGTGGTGGTGGGCTTCAGGCCCGCCGGCAGCGGCGTGCCCCTGGGCGGCGGAAAGCTTTACACCACAGGAAACAACGGCGCCGGGATGCTGCCGATAGCCCACTCTCCCAATTGCGTGGGATCGGTTTCCGGCAATACGCATACCCACACGCACAACGCCGCGACTCGCGCGGCGCACCCCGGCGCATTGGCCAGCTGCGGATGCAGCGTGGGCAACGCGATCCCAAAAGAAGAACGATACATCAAATTGACCTTCAACAACCTGCGCAACGACGCGGGCTACGTGTTTGATTTCTTTCTGGGCGACTGGGACAGGGCCAACCCGGGGGACTATATCATCAGGTTCATCGGCAATGACTCCCTGGGGAACCCCCTGGAGAGCAAATCCCCGTCCAACCCGGCCGTGGTCTGGCGGGCCGCTTCTGGCCTGTTCTCTACAAACAGCGGCAACAGCATAGGGGTAACCCCCACTATCGATATGCTGCCCGCCCTGGCGGACTACACGGAAGTAAGCGCCGGCGGCGGCAACGGCTTTTCGTATATCTATCCCATCAACGGAAAAATCGAGGTCATTTTCACCCGTCTGCACAACAACTTACACTGTCACAACATCGTCATCGGCGCGGGCCAGTCGTTCGCGCGCCTCCGGCAAACCATCGTGACGGTCATAGACTACCTGCCCCCCGGCACCACCTATGTCCCCGGCAGCAGCGGGCAGTACGAAGCCAACCTGATTTCGCCGCGCCACCCGACTACCGGCGAAATCCTCAAAAACCCCGACGGCAGCACGACCCTGACCTGGGTGTTCGGCGTGCTGCCCCCGGATGGCTACGACATCCCCATCCAGGTGACCATCGACCGGGAGGGCCTGTTCGTGAACAGCGCGCAGGTCATCTATGGCAGCCAGATCCCCATGACCAGCACGTCCACCAACAACACCTACCACCAGACCGGCGACCCGGTGGGCGTCACGGAGCACTTTTTGGACTACAACGACCCGGGCGTGACGCTCAAGGGCGATCGGTTCATCTCCATGCCGCCGGGGGATAACTACGTGACCTCGGTGGAATCCATGTCCGATATCCTCTATAACGGGAACACCTACCGTTATGTGGGCTACAAGCGCATAGCGGGGGCTGTGACCGACAGCGATATTCAGCTGGGCGTGCCCCCCAACCCCACCATAGCGGGCGTGGCGGGGGGCGAGGAGATCGAGCTGTACTTCGCCAAAAACCCCCTGATCACGGTGGAATTCCGGGACCTGGCCACCGGCGCGATCATCTTGAGACCGGACGCGACCTTCCCCGTGCGCTTCGGCGACCCGTTCTTCATCCCCGACAGCGTGCGCGACCCGATCGAACACAACAGCCAGATATACAACTACTGCGCCTACGCCAAAACGGAGGACGGCACGCTGCTGCCCATTGAGTTCGACGCGCCGGGCAAGCCGATCTATCCAGTTGTCACGGAGGACCAGAAGATCGTGGTGTATTTCACCACGGACCTGGCCGTCACCGTGCGCTACGTGGAATACGGGCAGCCCGCCAACGTGCTGAAGAACAACGACTACTTCCTGGTGGGGCAGGGGGGCAGTTTCAGCGTCGCCCCGGAGATGATGAGCCCCATCAACAGCGTGGGCAAGCGCTATGTCTACGAGGGCTGGTCCTATCCCGGCAATTTAAATAACCCCACCCTCGGCCCGCCCCCTGATCCGGCTTTCTCCAATATACAGAACAATGAGGAGATCATCCTGCACTTCAGCACCGTGTACCTCATCACGCTGAAATACCATGAGGACATTCCCTATGCCGACGACGTGGTCTACGACGAGCTGCTGCCCCCGGTGACGCTCACCATCAGGGCCGGCTCCAGCTTTGACGCCATGGCCCAGGCGGTCATCAACTATCAGGGCTACAGCTACAACTCCACCGGCCAGTTCAAATGGGAAACCGACGCCCGCCCCGCCATCACCGGCTCGCCCCACATCGCCGAGGTGCACGGCGACTACACCGTCATCTTTCTCTACAACAAGGACGTGCCGCAGACGGACCACTCCGTGGTTGTAATGTACCGGGAGTTCGGCAATACGGCCAATATCCTGCTGCCCGACGACCACTATTTCGTGGCCAACGGCGGAAACTTCAGTGTGGGTACGCCGCCAAACATTCCCGGGTACACCTATTATGCCTACTCCATTAATCGGGATCCCATCCAAATCGGCTACCCGGATAACCCCACCTTCACCAACGTGGACACCGAGCACGTGATCATTTTGCAGTATATCCCGGATGGATATATTTTGGAGCGTTTCCGTGAATTGGGCAACGAGGGCAACATACTTATCAACCCCGACCGCCCCATACGCCTGCCCGGCAGCGGCCTTTATACCCCGGAAAGCTGGGTGCCCCCGCCGCAGATCAGAATCGACGCCTATACCGTGTACAACTACCACGGCTACCGCGTGGATGGCGGACAGATTATAGAGGACTATCCACCCACGACGCCCTTCCTTGTGAATGGGGAGATCACCTACCTGTATACCTATGAGGATCTGCCCAACAAGGGCGGCGCCATGTTCGCCAAGGCGGACGCCGAGGACAACGGGGCCGAGCCCGGCTGGGATGACATGGCCGACACCGCCGCGCTGGAGCTTCTGCTGACCAGGCTGGCAGGGGCCAAATTCAAAGTCTATAGCAGCAAGGCCAATGCCGAAGCGGACGTCTACCCGATTCACTTCACGCAAGGCCAGGCCGCCGAGTCCTATTTCTACAGCCCGGCGGGAACCATTACGGAGATCACCACTGGCTCGCAGGGCATATTCATGCTGTACGGCTTCCCCGTGGCCGGGATCACCTACTGGATCAAAGAGACGCAGGCGCCGGAGGATTATCTGCTCGAGCCCGAGCCTTTCGCCTTCACCGTGACCGCCAACGGGTTCGCGCCGGGCTGCCACGCATTATTCGACGAACTCATTCCCGAGCCGATACCCTACGTTTTGAGCGCAGAGAAGACCACTGACGGCAAGGAGATGACTGCCGGGCAGTTTGGCTTTGAGCTGTGGCTTTCCGACGAGGAGGGCACGGAAATTGAGCTGCTGGACGACACAACGGCAAACAGCGACGCCGGGGCAAGCAGCGCAATTGTTTTCGATGCGATCATTTACGAAAGGGCGGGCGTCTATTACTACCTGCTCAAAGAGATCGATTCGGAAGAGATGTATTGGCAATATGACGGCACCGTGTACCTGGTGAAAGTGGAGGTAATCAACAAGGGCGGCGGAATCATTGAGGTGACCGCGGTGACATACATAGACCTGGCCGAACTGGAGGAGGATCCCGAATGGGAGGACTTCGACGACGGGGAAAACCCGCCGGTGTTCGCCAATGTCTACGAGGAGCCCACGGGCGACATCACATTCACGGGAAGCAAGGTTGTGCTGGGGGCGGATGCGCCCAACGAGAGCTTCTCCTTCACGATTACGCAGGCAAGCGACGCCGACGGCACGCCAATGTCCCCCACAATCACCCTGCCGGAGCCTGCTCAGGCGCACACCAGTGGTGAGGGTGGGAACCCGTATACCATCCCGTTCACCAAGATTGAGGACCTGAGGGTGAACACCACATACTACTTCGTGGTGACGGAAAGCGGCGGCGGCTTGGGGTGGACCAATGACCCGGAGCCGCAGCGGGTGATTATCGTGACGGTGGACGCGCTGGGCCAGGCCGTGATTGTCACCGACGGCGAAGAGGTGAGCGACGACCTGGACTTCACCAACAGTTATGAAAAGCCGGGGCTGCCCTTCGAGTTCTATAAGACCGACGAGAAGGGGAATCCCATGGACGGCGTGACGTTCACGCTGTATATCTGCACCGAGCCGGCGCACGGGGAGCACGACCCCCTGGGCGAGGAGACGGGTTGCTGGGAGCCGCTCCTGACCGCGGTCAGCGGCGAAGTCGACGAGGAAGACGAGGAAGACGAAGAGGAGCCCGTTCCGGGCCGCGTACGCTTCCCCGCCCTGCTCAACGGGGTGTATCTGCTGGCGGAAACGGCGACAAAGCCCGGCTATCAGCTGCCGCAGGCGCAGTGGCTGATCACCGTGGATGTCAACGGGGTGCCGCCCATCGAAATCGTGGCATTCGGCGGCACGCCGCCCGGCTTCATGCTGGACGACGGCGAGTTGTTCCTTGCCAACTACCCGGTGCTCATACTGCCCCGGGCTGGCAGTTTCACCACGCTGCTGCTCTCCGCCGCCGGCTCGGCCCTTTTCGGTGGTGCCGGCGTGATTGCGGCGGTGGGCGTGCGGCGCAGAAAACGAAGGGAATAGAGCGATATAAAAAATCTACCGGCTTTGTCGGTAGGTTTTTGTTATGTCTCAATGCCCGGCCAGAGCCGCCTGCATCCCTTGGGAAATCTCCTCGAACTTCGCGCTACGCGAGGCCTTGACCAGAACGGCGTCCTTCTCTTGCAGGATATCCAGAACGGTCTGCAGGGCCTCCCGGTTGTTGTACACGGACATGGTCTCGACGCCGCCCGCGCCCGCCTGTTCGGCGATGGTACGGGCGTGCTCTCCCACCGTGATCAGCAGGTCGATCCCGTGCCGCGCGGCACAGGCCCCGACGCGCCTGTGCTCGGACTGCGTAAACGCCCCCAACTCCAGCATGTCGCCCAGGATTGCGATTCTCCGGCCGCCCGTATCGGACGCGGCGAGCACCGCGAGGGCGGCTTCCATGGAATCCGCGTTGGCGTTGTAGCAATCCTCGATGATCCGCACCCCGCCGGCCTCGATCATCGCCTGACGCATATCTGCGGGCCGGAAATCCGCCGCGCCCCTTTGGATATCCGTCACCGGCATGTGGAATTCGAGCCCGATCGCGATGGCCGCCAGGGCGTTGTATACGTGGTGCGCCCCCGGCACGCGGATGGTGAAGGCGTCGCTGCCGACCCTAAATTTGCTAGCAAGCGCGCCGCACGCCACATCGCTTGCGACGAGGTCGCAGTCCGGGTTGCGTATCCCGTAAAACAGCGTCCGGAAGGGGAGCTTTCCTCTCTGCGCGTAGAGCCGTTCGTCGTCGCCGTTGAGCAGGGCCAGGCCGTCCGGGGGCAGGCCCTCCAGAATCTCCAGTTTGGCCTGCAAAATCGCCTCCCGGCTACCCAGGTTTCCGATGTGCGCGGTGCCCACGTTGGTGATTACCGCGATATCCGGCTTTGCTATATGGGTCAGATAGCGGATCTCCCCGGCGTGGTTCATGCCCATCTCGATGACGGCAAAGCGGTGCGCATCTTCGATCGTGAGCAGCGTGCGCGGCAGGCCGATTTCGTTGTTCAGATTCCCCTGCGTGCAGCAGACCGGCCCCGCGATGGACAGGACGCTCTCGACCATCCGGCGCGTGCTGGTTTTGCCCACGCTGCCGGTCACCCCGATGACGGGCAGGTCAAATTTGCCGCGGTAATACCGTGCCAGGTCCCCCAGGGCAAGCCTGGTGTCCTCCACGAGAATCGCGGGCAGCCCCGTGTCGCGTTCGGAGATGGTCGCCGAGCCGCCGTTTTGATGAAAATCACTGATGAAGTCGTGGCCGTCGAAGTGCTCCCCTTTGAGGGCGACAAACAGGGTTGATTTACTGACAGTGTTGCTGTTGGTGCTGATATTGTCAATCAGAACTGTGCCGTCTGCATGCAGCAATTGTCCGTTGACGGCCTGCGCGATCTCGCGCAGAGTCATCTCTTTCAAGGCTGTCTCCCCCTTGCCAGCGCCAGCTGGACGATCTTCTCGCACAGATCTTCGTAGGAGATACCGGCGGCCCAGGCCTCCTGCGGGACGAGACTCATGGGCGTCATCCCCGGCAGGGAATTCGCCTCAAGGCAATAGATCTCGCCGCTTTCGTCCGCGATGAAATCCACCCGGGAGTAATCCCCCAGCCGCAGCGCCCGGTGCGCCTTGAGTGCGGCATCCTGCAATTTTTGTGCCAGTTCCTCCGGAATGGGCGCGGGGCACAGGTCCTCCGTCAGTCCGGCCTGGTACTTGTTCGCGTAATCGAAGAACCCCTGCTTGGGCCGTATCTCCAGAACCGGGAGCGCCCTGCCCTCCAGAATGGCGACGGTGAATTCCCGCCCGGCGATATACTCCTCGATCAAAATCTTGCTCTCATAGATTTGCGCGTAGGCGAGCGCCCGGTCAAACTCATTGTTTTCTTTGACGATGGTGACCCCTATGCTGCTGCCTCCGCTACACGGTTTAATCACGGCGGGGAGTTCTATCCCATCGAGGCTTGCGGCCCCGATCGGCGTCTCCTTGCCTCTGGGCGTGCGTACGCCGTGCAATTCCATGATGGCCTTCGCGATGGTCTTATCCATGGAAAGCATGCAGCCGGCGTAGCCGCTGCCCGTATAACGGATATCGAACAGATCGAAGGCCGCCTGCAGCTGCCCGTTCTCGCCGCAGGCCCCGTGCAGCCCCAGGAAAACCACGTCGGCCAGTTTGCAGGCCCCCAGAACGTGCCGGCCCAGCAGGTCCTCCCCGTTACCGAACTGCTCTTTCAATTGTGCCAAATCGGGCTCTTGCGCGGGAATGGCGTGACTGTAATCCTCCCGGGCATACGCGTCATACAGCGCCTGGAACGACGGCATGGCGTCTATGCTCTTGTAGGGATCGAGCAGCATAGCCCGATGCCCCCTGCGCCGCAGGGCCGCCACGATCTTGCTGCCGGAGGCCAGGGAGACGTCGCGCTCGGCGCTGTAGCCGCCGGCCAATACCAAAACATCCATGTGTTCCACCGCCCAATTCTCAAGTCTGCAATATACAAGTTGCGTATATCCCCTCCAGTATAACACGGCGCGGTAAAAAAAACAATACGCTTCAGACTATTTTATAAAGCGTCTGGCAACCGCCATCGCCCCGCGGATCGGGAGCGGCTCCAGTCGTCTGCGTACATCCTTCAGACGGTCGAGGATTTTTATCCCCTGCGGGCATTTTTTGACGCACGCGCCGCAGCCCGTGCAGCCGCTGGCTCCTGTTTCAAGAATCGCCGTCGCGTTTATATACTGACTTATGCCCGCGATCCAGCCCATTGCGTCCGACGTATTGTAGGAGGTAAAACAGCCCGGGATGTTCACGCCGCGCGGACACGGCATGCAGTAATCGCAGCCGGTGCAGGGAATCTTGTATACGCCCGCAATCGCCTCGTGCACCTTGCCGAAAACGGCCCTTTCCTCCTGCGTCAGTGACCCGGCGGGCGTATCGCACACGGTTTCGATGTTTTCGGTCAGCTGCTCCATCGCTTTCATGCCGGAGAGCACGACTGTCACCTCGGGCTTATCCCACAGCCACTTGAGCGCCCAGGCCGCGGGGCTGCGCCCCGAGACAGTCTGCTCGAATAGCTCCCTTGCTTTCGCTGGAAGCTTCTGCGCGAGATTCCCTCCCAGCAGGGGTTCCATGATGATCGCGGCCAGGCCACGCGCGTGGAGCGCCTCCAGGCCTGCCGTGCCGGCCTGGTAGTTCTCGTTCATGTAGTTGTACTGTATCAGGCTAAAATCCCAGTCGTAGGCGTCTAGCAGGGGCACAAAATCGCCGGCTTTTCCGTGGAAGGAAAAGCCGATTTGCCCGATGGCGCCCCGCTCTTTTTTTTCCGCGATCCATTCCCTGACGCCGATGCCCTCCAACCTGGCCCACGCCTCCCGGGAACCGATGTTGTGGATCAGGTAATAATCAATATAATCTGTCTGCAGGCGGTCCAGTGATTCCTTGAACAGCCTTTCGAAGTCGCCGCCGATTTTGCATTTGAAATGCGGCAGCTTGTCGGCGATATACACCTTATCGCGCAGGCCGTGTTTCTTTAAGATGCCGCCAAGGGCGGCCTCGCTGCCGGGATACAGATACGCCGTATCGAAGTAATTGATCCCCGCCTCCACCGCGCTGACAATCAGCTGCTCGCGCTGCTCGGCGCTGCCAGGCAAGCGCATGCATCCGAAGCCAAGCGCGGAAAGCCGCTTGCCGCCTTTGGGGTCTGCCCGGTATTGCATTTCCAGTGTTGCCATAGTTTGTCCCTCCTGTTATAGTTTGTTTCTCATAGTATTGATATGTATATCAACTTGCCGTTGATGTGTACTGACTTCATCAGTCCGGCGGGCGCCGATTTCATCACGCATTAATCTTCCCCTCCGGCCTTATTGTACCACAGCGCCACTCAAAAAGAAAGATATTTCTCTGGCGCTCTGATCAATTCTGCGATATACTATTCCAATCCATTGAAGGAGCTGATCTTATGCCCATCCTGCGCGCCTACGCTCTCCCACATCCGCCGCTCGCCGTGCCCTCTGTTGGCCGCGGGGCGAGGAACAGAAAATCCGGGCCACCCTGTCGGCCTTTGACGAGGTTGCCCGCGAAATCGCCGCGCTTGCCCCCGAGACGATCATTTTCGTCACGCCGCACAACGTGCTTTATGCCGATTACTTCCACATCACGCCGGGAAAAAGTGCGAAGGGCAACTTCTCCCGCTTCGGCGCGCCTGAGGCGAGCTTTGATGTTGCATACGACACAGAACTGGCCAATGAAATCGCGGAACTCGCTCAAAAGAGCGGGCTTCCTGCCGGGCCGTTGGGCGAGAAGGTGCGGGTTTCTCAATCCGGCATGGACGCGGCGGCACACTATCGCCTCGGGCAGTGCATCGCACAGGCCGCGGGGCAACGCAGGGTGGTCCTCATCGCCAGCGGGGATTTGTCTCACAAGCTGCCGGGGAGTTCCTATGGCACCGTTCCGGAGGGCGCGGTGTTCGATCAGGCGGCGACCGATGCCCTGTCCAAAGGGGATTTGCGCGCGCTGTTCAACATTCCCGATGATTTGCGGGAGCGTGCCGCCGAATGTGGGTATAATTCGTACGTGGTGCTCGCTGGTTGCTTTGACCGG
>Ga0123353_10014094_pt1 | contig 11501 bp, 10 predicted proteins | sample TergutLab28metaG_3_FD_92763 | JGI IMG/M metagenome (GOLD analysis project Ga0123353, IMG submission 92763) | Labiotermes labralis P3 segment gut microbial communities from Petit-Saut dam, French Guiana - Lab288 P3 | ecosystem: Host-associated > Arthropoda: Insects > Digestive system > Gut ... | reverse complement strand
CACGGGCAACGATTGTTGCGTTCAACATTCCGGGTGCATCTTCGGCTTTTGGAGTTTTAAAATTGAATTTTGCTACACCGTCGTCATTTAGCGTTCCGCTGAAAATATTGTCTTCGCTCGAATAAAAATCGGTAGCTGGATTATTAAAAATGAATTTTTCATATCCTTTGAATTGTGTTCTCGTTTTTGTAAGCATTATTTCCACTTCCGTTTTGAGGTTGCCCGCAGTGGCGCCTGTGAGCCACGAAGAAGTTAACGTAACAGGTATATTTTCATTGGCATTAAGGACACTTCTACCAAAATCTATGTTGATTTTCAGTCGGTTTGGCTTGATGGTTTCAATACGAAGCGACTTGTGGAAAGATGTGCCACCCACTTTTACATAAGTATTCCACAAGCCTGTTGGGTCGTCTGCTTTGGTCGGAATACGGAAAGTATAAAATCCATTTACGCCTTTGGTCATCACTTGCTTGGTATAAAATTGACCTTGCGGATTAAACAGTTCGAGCGAAACAGGGTGTGTTTCGGGAATTCTTTTTTCGGGGTCGTGCAACACAAATGTAAGAAATAATGTGTCGCCTGGACGCCAAACGCCGCGCTCGCCGTAAATAAAGCCTTTCAACCCTTTTTCGATTCTTTTTCCTCCAACATCGAAACGGCTGAGGGAATTAGATTCGCCGTCAACCAAGCGCAAGTATGATTTTTGTCCGCCAGACTCGGCTACCAACACAAAAGGTTTTCCTTTGGGCGATATAACGGCAAATCCGTCGCCATCTGTTCTGGCGGTTCCTATCGGTTGCAATTGAAAATTATAAATGGTTACCGTAGCTCCACTTATCGGCTTGGTGTTTAAAATATTGGCAACCGAAATCCACCATTTATTGTCATCATTTGCTTTAGCGATAATGCCGATATTGCTCGCCATAACATTGACTTTCGTGCTTACATTCCTTGTTAACATATAAAAACTTGGGTGACACGGATTATCGTTCTCGTCCCAATCATATTCTCGCCAATTATAAGCATCGCTATAATAATCGTCATCATCATCGTAGTAATACAAATGCGGTCTGTCCCAATACGATTCTTCGGATTCGGTAATTTCGTTCGACGAAAGCGAAATTGTGTTATTTGCATCGCCGTCGTCATCGCTACACGGATAAGCGGAATATTCTTTTTTGAAAGAAAGTTCAATACGATAAATGGCGCCTTGCTGTTGTTTTATCATATTGGAAAGGTCAATGGAAAAATCCTGCCAATTTTGTAAATTTTTGAGTGGGTCGCTGTCTAACCGGAACGTTTTTTTATGCACCAAACGCCCCGAACGCTTTAGTTGGCTGGAGCCCGAAAGCGTGTTATCCTGCAAAAACATCAATACATTGTTTTCAAAAATTTGTATCACTTTCAAATCCACCGCGCGAAGATTTACCGCGCGGAAAGGCAACAATACTCTTTCGGAAGTGGGAATAATATTCCCCGAACGGGTAATTTGTACCTGCGGTTTTAATTGCTCAATGGTCAACTCTGTTTCAAAATTGCTTGCGAGTTTTTCACCTTTCGTGTTTTTTACGCCGTCGTGTACCGTCAGCGTTAGCCGCGCTAAATTTCCGCGCGAAAAATAAGCATATACCTTATTGTCTTTTACTTGAAAAGTGAGGTTCGACACTTCTCTGATGGTAATCAATCCTCTCAAATCCTGCGTGGTAGAAACGGGGTCGGAAAACACAATCAGCACGCCGTTTTCCGGATCGGAAATCAATTCGGCAGAAAGCACATTAAACATATTATCGGGAATAATAACCCTTTCACTCAGTGTTCTATCAATATTAAATGGTTTTCCATCGACCGTGATGTTGAGTTCAAGCTCTGTTTTTTGGCGGTTAATACCCTCAATCACATAACGAAAAGTTCTGGTATCATCGCTTTCTTCTATCTCATAGACAAACGATTGATTATCACTTATTTTTGCAGAAAATGCTTTTTTAACTAACTCCAACTCCGTATTGTCGCTAAAGAGGATATTACCGCTAACGATAACATTGCCGGCATCGGTTATCCGCAACGGATTTACTTGCAGAGCAAAACTTTTTTCGGCTACACGAAAAGAAAAATGGAAAATTTTGAATCTTTTATCCACGTGGAGGATTTTTCCCAACTTAAATTCTGCGTTGTAAATTTGTCCATGTCTCAATTGGTTTTCTTCCGGCACAAACTCAATCAGGCGGTTATTTACCCAATAAGCTGTTCCTTTAATGGAAGGGCTGAACGAAAAAAGTTTCTCTTTTATCTCGGTGTTCGGCTCTATATTGGGCTGTTCGTTTTCCAACTCAATAAAAATAGACGACGAGCGATTGATAATGCCGCCGGTGTAGGCACTGATGTAGGGGGTAAATTCGTCAGGCGAAACTACTTCTTTTTTACCGCACGACGAAAACGAAAAAGTCGCGAACATAAGCACGACAACGCTGAGATACAAGCTAAATTTTTTCATAATTCTGTTTTTTTAGATTTGTTTTCAAATGTATTGTTTTTTTTATTGGAAACAAATAAAAATATGGGAAAAATTTAATCTTTCAATGAGAAAAATCTATCCCCACCCGCTTCGCTCGTCCCCTTTATCAAAAGGGGATATTTTTGTGATGTTCCAGAATTTACTTTTTTATTACCTGATACTATTCATTTCACGAATAATCTTCCCTTTTGATAAAGGGAAGTACCCGAAGGGGGAAGGGATAGAATAGCAATTTTTTAAACAAAATAAGGCGGTTGAAAACCGCCTTATTCTTTAATTCCCCATTTCTGAAAGGAACTTTATCCGTACCAATCGTATTTCTTCTTCTGAGAATTCATTTTCGCCAAGTTCGCTCAACGCATCATCTATTTTATCTGTTTCGGCTTCTTTGAAGTAATCAAAAATTTCATCGATATGTTCATCGTCCATAATTTGATGCAGGAAGTAATCAATATTGATTTTTGTTCCCGAATACACAATCGCTTCTACTTCGTCAAGCAGCATACCGATTTCCAATCCTTTGGATTCGGCAATGTCATCTAATGCGATTTTTCTGTCAATGGCTTGGATAATAGAAACTTTTAGTTTCGATTTGTTCGCCACAGAGCGTACACGCAAATCTTCGGGACGTTCTATTTCATTTTCTTGAACGTGCGTTTTTATCAGATTAACAAATTCTTCCCCATAGCGTTTGGCTTTTCCGGCGCCCACACCCGGAATATTTTGTAGTTCGTCCAACGTAACGGGGTAGGTCGTTGCCATTGCTTCGAGCGATGGGTCTTGGAAAATAACGAAAGGCGGTAACTCAAGTTTCTTCGACATCTTCTTACGAAGGTCTTTCAGCATGGAGAACAACACAGGGTCAACCGCACAACTGCCTCCGCCACGAACCGGTGCTTCATCTTCCTCCTCTTCAAACTCATTATCTTTTGTGATAGGGAATGGTGTAGGATTTTTTAAGTATTCGTGTCCGGCTTTGGTTATTTTCAGCAACCCGTAATTTTCAATATCCTTGTCAATATATCCGGCAATCATTCCCTGTCGGATAACGGCGTGTAATATTTTTTCGTCCTCTTTACCCGCTGTGCCGAATATTTCTAATTCTTCGTGTTCGTAGGATTTTACTTCCGATGTTTCTTTTCCTGTCAAAACATCTACAATATGGTCTGCTTTAAATTTTTCTTTTAATAAAATTATGGCTTCCAATACCATACAAAGCATTTCTTGCCCTTCCATTTGTTTTTTTGGGTTTAAACAGTTGTCGCAACTACCGCAGTTATCTTCCATATATTCTTCGCCAAAATAATGGAGTAATAATTTTCGGCGGCACACAGAAGACTCTGCATAGGCGGCAGTTTCTAATAATAATTGTTTTCCTATCTCTTGTTCTGCTATTGGTTTTCCCTGCATAAACTTTTCGAGTTTTTGCAAGTCTTTATACGTATAAAATGTAACACATTGACCTTCTCCGCCATCGCGTCCGGCGCGTCCGGTTTCTTGGTAATAACCTTCAAGACTTTTGGGTATATCGTAGTGAATCACAAAGCGCACATCCGGCTTATCTATTCCCATTCCAAAGGCTATGGTGGCGACAATCACATTGACCCTTTCCATGAGGAAGTTGTCTTGATTAGCCGACCGTGTAACAGAATCCATTCCTGCATGATAAGGCAGCGCACTGATACCGTTGACTTGCAATGTTTGGGCAAGTTCTTCCACTTTTTTACGGCTTAGGCAGTATATGATGCCCGATTTTCCCTGATTTGCCTTGATGTATTTGATAATTTCCTTGTCGATGTTGTTGTTTTTACTTCTTACTTCATAATACAAGTTATTTCTATTGAAGGAAGATTTAAAAACGGTAGACCCGGTCATTACTAAGTTTTTCTGAATGTCGTGCTGCACTTTGAGAGTAGCCGTAGCCGTAAGCGCAATCACAGGCGCTTGTCCTATTTCGTTGATAATCGGTCTGATACGGCGGTATTCTGGACGAAAATCGTGTCCCCATTCCGAGATACAATGCGCTTCGTCCACAGCATAGAACGAAATTTTGACGTGTTTTAAAAATTCTATATTTTCCTCTTTCGTGAGCGATTCGGGCGCTACATATAATAATTTGGTTTTACCGCTTACAATATCACCTTTTACTTGTTCGATAGCCGCTTTTGTAAGCGAAGAATTTATAAAATGCGCTACGCCGTCTTCTTCGCTGAAATTCCGCATGGCATCAACTTGATTTTTCATCAAAGCGATAAGGGGCGAAATAACAATAGCTGTACCTTCCATCAACAAAGAAGGCAACTGATAACATAACGATTTACCTCCGCCGGTGGGCATGAGCACAAATGTGTCGTTTCCGTCCAACACATTGTTAATAATGGCTTCCTGATTCCCTTTAAAGGTGTCGAAACCAAAATGTTTTTTTAATTGTTCTACTAAAATTGTTTTGTCTGTCATGAAGAAAAATGCTTTTCTACAAGAGAAAATTATGATTTGTTTTTTTCGATAATTCCGATAAAACAAATTTATAAACAAGTTTGGATATAATCCAACTTTTTTAAAGAAAATTTTAAAAAATGATGAAAAAAATATTTTAGACGCATTTTTACATGCTATAAATAGTTGATTTTTCTAACTTTTGCTTGGCATAATCCAATTTTATATTCAGCTCATCTACTTTTTGAGATGGAATTTCAAACATAGCGTCTATCATAATCGTTTCGACGATAGAACGCAACCCGCGCGCGCCGAGCTTAAATTCGATGGCTTTGTCGACGATATAATCCAACACTTCTTCGTCGAACGAAAGTTTTACATCATCCATTTCAAAAAGTTTGATGTATTGCTTGACAATGGAATTTTTCGGTTCCGTCAAAATGCGGCGCAACGCATCTCTATCCAACGGATTGAGATACGTAAGAATAGGCAATCTGCCGATAATTTCGGGAATAAGTCCGAATGATTTTAAATCTTGCGGAGAAATATATTGCAACAAGTTATTCCGGTCTATTCCTTCGTTATTTTTGGCTGCGCCATATCCTACTACTCTTGTGTTCAGTCGGTTGGCAATTTTCCTGTCAATACCGTCGAAGGCGCCGCCGCAAATAAACAGGATATTCTGCGTGTTGACAGGTATCATTTTTTGGTCGGGATGCTTGCGACCTCCTTGCGGCGGTACATTAATAATAGAACCTTCCAACAGTTTGAGCAATCCTTGCTGAACGCCTTCGCCGCTTACGTCGCGCGTAATGGACGGATTGTCGCTTTTGCGGGCAATTTTGTCTATCTCATCAATAAACACGATACCGCGCTCGGCTGCTTTTACGTCGTAGTCGGCTACTTGTAACAAACGCGTCAAGATGCTTTCAATATCTTCGCCCACGTATCCGGCTTCGGTCAGTACAGTAGCGTCGACGATGGTAAACGGAACGTGGATTTTTCGCGCAATAGTCTTTGCCAGCAGTGTTTTTCCCGTTCCGGTCGAACCTACCAAAATAATATTCGATTTTTCTATATCAACGTCATCGGTACTTTTCTTTTGCAGCAACCGTTTATAATGATTGTAAACGGATACGGAAAGAAATTTTTTCGCGTCGTCTTGTCCGATAACATAATTGTCGAGAAACTTTTTTATTTCTTGTGGTTTCGGAAGGCTGTTTATATTCAGTTGAAAATCGTTTTGTTGATGCGATATTGATTCATCTACAATTTCGCTGGCATATTTGGCGCAATCGCTGCATATATTCGCATCTGCGCCTGTAATTAGCAGCTCAACTTCTCTTTTCGGACGTCCACAAAAGTTGCATTTTTCGGGTACTTTTGCCATCTGTCTTATTGTTTTTTCTTCAACACTTCGTCAATCATACCATATTCTAATGCTTCTTGGGCGGTCATCCAATAATCGCGGTCGGAGTCAGCAAAAACTTTTTCATACGTTTGTCCCGAATGGTCGGCTATGATAGAGTAAAGTTCTTTTTTGATTTTTTGAATTTCGCGGGCAGTAATTTCAATGTCAGATGCTTGCCCTTGCGCGCCGCCCATGGGTTGGTGTATCATCACGCGCGAGTGTTTCAATGCCGAACGTCTGCCTGTTTCGCCTGCTACGAGCAGCACCGCCGCCATCGAAGCCGCCATTCCGGTACAGATGGTAGCCACCTTACTGCCAATGAACTGCATCGTATCGTAAATGCCAAGTCCGGCATAAACAGAACCACCAGGGCTGTTGATGTAAATAGAAATGTCTTTTCCCGGGTCCGATGAGTCAAGAAACAACAGCTGCGCTTGTATCACATTGGCAATATAATCGTCTATCGGCGTGCCCAAAAAGATGATTCTGTCCATCATCAAGCGCGAAAACACGTCCATTTGGGTTACATTCAACTGGCGTTCCTCCAGAATACTTGGCGAAATATAATAATTGCTGGTTATGTCTGTGTATTTGTCTAATGCTAAGCTATTCATTCCCAAATGCTTGGTTGCATATTTTTTAAATTCGTTTGTGTTCATATTGTTTTAAATTTTTGTTGTTAATTTTTTATCTGCAAGTATTGTGCCAATTCGATTCAAAAGTAAATATTTATTTTATAATATGTAGTATTTTTTTAATTGTTTTATTTGAGCGTAATAAAACTTTGTTTATTGTTAGAAATTTCGTACATTTGTAGCATGAAAGATACGGAAGAAATAAGAAGCATTTTATATACAGACGAGTTTAATTTGTTTTATTCGGAATTGGACGAAAGGACAAAAGAAAAGTATAAACAGGGAATTGACATTCTTAAAACGATATATGTATTAAGCACGAAATTTGTAAAGAGAATAGAGAATACCAATTTATATGAATTGCGTATATCGGTTGGATATAACGAATACCGCAGCATTATTTTTGCGATAAACCACGAAAATGTGATACAGTCAACCAAAATTATTTTGCTTAACGGATTTTTGAAAAAGTCCTCAAAAGATTATGACAAACAAATAAAAAAAGCTATTAATATTTTAAAAAATATAGAATTATGATACAGCTAAATCCCGAAAAAGTTGCAAAACTACACAGTTTTGATGATTTGCTTGACAAAGAATATGGAAAAACAGGAACACCGTCCCGCAATGCTTTTCATGAAAGGGCATTGGCGTATTATTATGGCGAAATACTGAAAGACAGACGAAAGGAATTAAAGATTACTCAGCAACAACTCGCTGACAAAGTAGGCAAAAATCGCAGTTATATTGCTTATATTGAGCAAGGAAAAACTGATATGCAGTTATCTACATTTCTGAATATTACCAATGCGCTTGAACTTAAATTTTCGTTAGGTGTGTAAAAAGACATTATCAACAAAACTTTAAACATTACCCTTGTTTTTTTAAAATATTATGTAATTTTACAATCGAATTACAAACAAATTTTTGCGTATGAGAAAATAACGTGCTAACAAGTACAAATTAAAACATATTAAAAATAGCGTTTTGCTATGTTTTTGCTTCCAAAATTACCACGAGAAAGCACCAAAAATATGTAAAGCTCGCTACAATGCGGGTTTACTTATTTGGTGCAATGGTTGTGGTAAACCTTGGAAGCGGATTTGTAAGTCCGCTTTTTTATTGTTTGTATGTGAATGGATAAATCAAAAACAGGGAAGCCGAAAACTGTATTTGAGAGTAGGCAAAATTTAAAATCTAATTATTATGAAAAAAAATCGTATTTTATTGGCTATTGTCACGTTGGCAATAGTGGGAGTGGTTACAGTTTATGCGATAACCACAAAAACACACTCAAACCTACCGGAGGTTGAAGTTTTACTACCGACGGTACCATAATGAAAAGGATAACTTTGAGCTCGGAGTAAATATCTTGAACACGGAATTATTATTGTTGATTTTTTTAAAATATATTTTGATTTATGGAAACAGAAAAAAAATACAATTTCTCAAAAAAGCGATTTAAGACAAAGTTGTTAGAAATCTCGCCATTCTTATCTGTCTTAGTTAGCGTCTTCATAGCCTTTGGAATTGCAAAATTTCAACTATCATATTCCGAAAAGTCTAAAAACGAACAGGAAAAATTTCTTAAAGAAATACACGCAGGTCTTAATACAACATACATAGGAGAATTTCCAGGATACATAGAAAAAATCAAGCTATTGTTAGAAGAGGTACAAACTGCAGCAATACAAGGGAATGGTAATGATTCCCTTTATATCTTATCGGATTTTTTTGCTTATGGTGTTTATAGTTGCCCTATAGAGTTTGAAGAATATTTCCAATTATTGACCGAAATTCTAAATAAAAATAAAATAAAAATAAAAATTACATGCTACGAAGAGAGCGTTCAGCGTGGTATTTTAGTAAATGATAAAAATCCTCCTACAGAGCTGAAATTTAACAGGGAAGATGAGGGGAAATTTTTCAAAAATAAGAAAAAATTTGAACGCTTTATGACACATGTATATGGGAAGCCGGGATACACCCCTAAATTAAACAAAATAAATAGTATAAGGGATGAAAAACTCAAAGGTATAACAGCAGAAACATTAACTAATGAACAATATGCCGATGTAATATTGGAAATAGAAAAATATTTACAAACCTGTATTAAAGAATATTTACAAATCAGTATTAAAGAGGAACATGATGAAAATGCTCTTTTTTCCTATAATTCTATTAATGATTCTCGTTCGTTTCATTATTGGATATTTAATAACACAGCGATTTTTTCATGTAATTATTATCGCAATAATAATGGTAATGAATTTGCTTTTAGAACAATTGAACCTCAATTTATAAAATTTCTTATCGAAGACACTTACTAATCTCCGAAAAAATGAAACCGTATTATATTTTTTTTGGCTATTTAATAGTCATTTCGATAATTAGCTGCTGCATAGGATTTTATATGCCAAGTTTTCAAAATGCAGAAGGTGTTTACAACATTTTTGCTTGTTCAATGGCAGCCGGATTATTACCATTGTTTTTCTTTATATTAAAAGATAAAGCAGGACTTGGTTTGCTTGCTTTAACTTTAGGGTGTATTTTGTCTGTAATGATGCTGATAATAGGAATCTATCTGGCATAAAATTAGCCTTTTTAACTTTTGCTTGCCGTTATTGCGCGAACAATGTTATTAAAAAAGAGTGTGTCAAAAAAACTGACACACTCTTTAAAATAGTATATTTCAACAAATTATTTCCCTTCAAATAATTTATTAAAATCTTCGATGGTGGTATCAACAACATCAAGTGTAACCGCTTCTTTCACAGCTTCAAAGACTTTATCTTCTACTGCTTTCTCAAACAAGTTGCGTACAGCATCTTGGTTTTTCATCATATCGCGTGCATAGTTTTCCAACATATCGTCGGGCACAGACATCATTCCGTATTGTGCAAATTGCGCTTTTGCCACTTTTTTTGCCAACACATCAATGTCTGCCGCTTCAGCTTTCACGTCTTTATCTTTGGCAATTTTATCTTTGGCGATGTGGAATTTCAAGTCATCAAGCATTTTGTCGAATTGCTCGTCAACTTGCTCGGCAGTCATTTCTTTATTTGTTTCGAGCACCCAGCGTTTCAAGAAAGCTTCGGGGAATTCCGTTTTTTTCATCTTTTTCAAAATGGCTTCTTTTACGTCAATGCCGAATTTATAGTCGCTGTCGGTGTTCAATGTATCTTGCAGCCCCGCTTTGATTTTTGCGATGAATTCTTCTTCGTTTTTCACGGCGCCTTCGCCAAATACTTTGTCGAAAAGTTCTTGATTCATTTCGGCTTCGTTGTAGCGGGTAATGCCCTCGATGGTAAACGTAACATTTCCTACAAAATTAGCAGCAGCGTCTTTTTCGATTTTTAAGAATGACGCTATTTCGGCTTCGTTTTTGTCAAACGCTTTTTGCGGGCTAAACGTGATGACATCGCCTTTTTTCGCGCCTACAAATTTCGCGCTGATTTTTTTATCCTTGATATAGGCAGGTGTCAGCACCGTATTTTCGACAGAAATTCCGCCTTCGGTGGTTTTTCCTTTGGTATCAGATTCTACGGCTGTTCCTTTTACCATATCTTTTTCTTCGGCAACTTCTTCTTGCGTGTAGTTTCCGAAACGTCCGGTATAAGCTTTTACCTGATTTTCAATCATTTTTTCATCAGGTAAAATGTTGTAGAATTTGATTTTATCTTTTTTTGTAAAGTCCATTTTAAATTCAGGCGCCAAACCTAAATCGAACGAAAATGCAAATTCTTCGGCAGTATCAAAATCGAATTCTTCTTGATTTTCAGACGGAAGCGGCTCGCCCAATACCGACAAATTATTTTCTTTTATATAATTGTAAAGACCATCGGAAACCAATTTATTGATTTCTTCAGCCAATATGGCTTTTCCGTACATTTTTTTCAATAATCCGACCGGAACCATTCCCGGACGAAATCCCGGAATGTTGGCTTTTTTGCGATAGTCGCGCAATGTTTTATCTACTTTTTCTTCGTAATCGGCTTTTGTAACAGTGATTGTTATTACCGCATTTACCGCGTCAACGGCGTTTTTTTCAATATTCATTTTCTGTAAAAATTTTATGAAGCGCAAAGGTAGAAAATAATTAATAATTAAAAAATTAATAATTAAAAAATAACTATACTTGGAAAGTCTTTTCTTTTTTCATAATGAAATATTATGTACCTTTGCATTTTCTTTTTCAGGGCATAAAATCAAGTCGGTAAGTCTTAAAAAAACTTGTCAACTTGTTTACTTGTCAACTCGGTTACCAGATTAATGTAAAAACAATATAATTATGCAAAAAACGTATAAATTTATTACTGCCGAAGAAGCGGCAAGCTTGATAAATAACGATGATGTGATTGGATTCAGCGGTTTTACCGCTGCCGGTTGTCCCAAAGCTATTACAAGAGCCTTGGCAATAAGAGCGGAAGAAGAACATGCCAAAGGCAATCCTTTTAAAATAGGGATATACACCGGCGCCTCTACCGGCGATTCGATAGACGGTGTG
>Ga0123353_10014093_pt1 | contig 11502 bp, 6 predicted proteins | sample TergutLab28metaG_3_FD_92763 | JGI IMG/M metagenome (GOLD analysis project Ga0123353, IMG submission 92763) | Labiotermes labralis P3 segment gut microbial communities from Petit-Saut dam, French Guiana - Lab288 P3 | ecosystem: Host-associated > Arthropoda: Insects > Digestive system > Gut ... | reverse complement strand
TTTTTTTAACGGCGTTTTTTTTGTTCATGCAAAACTGCGTCTTCGAGACGGGCACAACATATTAAACGCACTCGCGGCGGCCGCGGCCGTGCGTGAGCTCGGTGCGGAGCCGGAAATAATTTCTTGCGGGATAGCTTCGGCTTTGGGAGTGAAGCGCCGCTACGAAATCAAGGGAAGCTTTAACGGCGTTACGGTGGTTGACGACTACGCGCACCATCCGACCGCAATTGAAGCGACGTTGGCGGAAACGGCTATTAACAAAAAAAGCAGAAGGATCATCTGCGTTTTTCAGCCTCACACGTACACGCGGACGGAAAATTTATTGGATGAGTTTGCTTGCGCGTTTTCAAACGCAGATATAGTCGTATTGATTCCCATCTACGCTTCGAGAGAAGCTTTTACGGAAAAAATTTCATCGAAAATTTTGGCGGACAAGATAAAGGAAAATAAAAACGGCGGCGAAGTGTTCCACGCAGAAAATTTTGATGAGGCCGAAAAACTTTTGGAAAAGTTGGCGTTGCCCGGCGACGTTTTGGTTACGATGGGCGCGGGTGATGTGTACTTGATAGGAGAGAGATTGATCGAAAAAGGTTTTAAGTGTTAATGGAAGAAAATTATTTACACACAAGCGTGTAAAAATTTTACACGCAAGCGTGCAAAATGTTTTGCACACAAGCGTGCAAAATGTTTTGCACACAAGCGTGCAAAAATTTTACACGCAAGCGTGAAAAATGTTTTGCACACAAGCGTGCGAAATGTTTTGCACACAAGCGTGCAAAAAAAGTGTTTGACAAAAAAAAAATTGCTTTAAATCCGCTGATATCAACTTTAAAGTTATTAGACTTTTCCACAGATTTATCCACAATTTGATGTATAACTTTTTCTGTCCAAGCCGGCGCGGATGATGTAAAATCCATTCAAATTTTTAGCCGGCGGCAAGGACGAAGTTTAAAATGAACGAAATTAATTTATCTGTAGGTTTCAACTGCCCGTTTGTCGCACTTCCGTGCGCGTTTACGGATTATTTCATGCAAAAATGCAAACCGGTATATGCGTTGATATATATTTATTCGCTCCGCCGTTGCCAAAGCGGATCCGCCGCGGTAACGAACGGCGAATTGGCGGAAATTTTTCAAGTGCTTGAAACCGACGTTCATAACGCTTGGAGTTATTGGGAAAAAGAAGGGCTTGTAAGCATTAGCGCAGACGCATCGGACGAAAGCATGAACGTCAAATTTTTGCAGGTGCAAGAAAAAACGGAAAAAAAAGAAGAAAAGGCAAGGTTTGCATCCGAACCGCGCCCGCATTACACCGCGGAAGAGCTTGCTGTTTATCCAAAGGAATGCAAAGAAATCGAACGGTTGTTCAAACAGGCGGAGCAGTCTTTGGCAAAATTGCTTACATATCATGACATGAACGTTATCTTCGGTTTTTACGATTGGCTGCATCTTTCGGTTGACGTAATAATATTTATGCTCTCTTACTGCGCCGAAAACGGCAAACGCGATTTGCGGTACGCGGAAAAAACCGCTATGGATTGGGCGGACCGCGGCATAGACAGTGTTGAAGCCGCCGAAGAATACGTAAAATCATTTTCGGGCGAGTATAAAGAAATTTATAAAGCGTTCGGCCAAACCGGTTATCCTACGGCTACCCAACGCAAGTACGTAGAAAAATGGAAGTCCGAATATAATTTTACGGGTCAAATGATTTTTGCGGCGATAGACCGCTGCGCCACAAACCTGGGAAAACCGAAATTTAATTATGTAGATAAGATTTTAGACGACTGGTTTATAAAAAACATAAAGACGGCGGAAGGCATCGAAGCAGAAGACGATGCGCATATCAAAAAAAAGACGGAAGAAAAAATTACTCCGGTAAAAAAAGCGCCGGCGGGCAGGCCGGGCAAAAAGAACCGTTTCATAAATTACAGCCAGCGTGAGATCGACTACAGCTCAATGGAAAAAATGGAGCGGGAATACCTTATCAACAGCCTGGAACCGCAAAGCCATCAAGCGGACGGCGCTTAGGGAGGTTTGTTTGTGTTCTGTAAATCGGCGTATAAAGAAATTATGAGGCAATATGAAATAGAAAGGGAGCGAGCCGGCGATTTGCTGGCCGAACGCCGGTCAAAAGTATACGCGGATATACCGCGCATAAAAAAAATAGACGAAGAGCTTTCTGCAGCGGGCATCGGATTGGTTAAACTGCTGGCGGCAGGCGGAAATGACTGTGAAAAAAACGTGTCGGAGCTAAAGAGCAATTCAAAAAAATTGTCGGAAGAAAAAGCCCGTCTCATGGAATCAAACGGCGTGCCCGAAAATTATTTTTCGGACATTTTTTTATGTCCGGAATGTAAAGACACCGGCCATATAAATTCGGGGCATGAAACGGTCAGATGCCGCTGTTTAAAACAGCGGCTGATAAACGTCTGCTATAATTTGCCTAACCGGAAAAATTTGCTTGAAACAGAAAATTTCGACACGTTTACAATGAAATACTACAGCGACGTTTTAAACGAAAGTGAAGGGCTTTCGCCGAAAGAAAACATGAAAACAATACATAAGACGGCTTTGCAGTTTGTAAAGGATTTCGGCGTTAAATTTCAAAACCTTTTGCTGTACGGAGACGCGGGGCTCGGCAAGACATTTTTATGCAACTGTATCGCCCGGGCTCTGCTTGAAAAAGAACGAACCGTATTGTACGTGACCGCGCCAAAAATTTTTAAAGCGGTTGAAGACTACCGTTTTAACCGCGACGAAATGGAAGAGCCGGACGAAACGATCGACATGCTGTATGAAACGGAATTGTTGATACTGGACGATTTAGGTTCCGAATTTGCGACGGTTGTAACGGGGGCGGCGCTGTTTGACATAATTAACGAAAGGCTGATTATGCAAAAGCCAACGGTTATTTCCACAAACCTTCCGCCCGCGGAACTGCACGAGCAATATTCGGAAAGAGTGGTTTCACGGATAATAGGTTATTATAAAGTCATGAAATTTTTCGGCGACGACATACGCGTCAAGAAAAAATTAACGGGAGCGAGGTAAAAGTCATGCTTGAAAAAAAAATGTTTGCCAATCCGGCGGCAACATACCGCCCGACGCCTTTTTGGGGATTAAACGGCACATTGGAAACCGCGGAGCTCGAACGGCAGATAACGGAGTTTCACAAGCGGGGATACGGCGGGGTCTATTTGCATCCGCGAGGCGGAATGGAAACCGATTATTTGAGCGACGAATATTTTGATGCGCTTCGAGTGTGCGTAAAAAAATGCGAGGAACTCGGAATCCTGGCTTGGCTGTACGACGAAGACTGGTGCCCGAGCGGCAAGGCAGGAAATAAAACGCTTGTCCATGACGCCGGTTTTGCCCAAAAATATATTCTGCTTAACGAGAACGCGCCGGACGGTTATGAAGTTGTAACGGCAAGTGACCCCGACGGTCGGTTCAGGCACATTAACGTCGACGTTTGCGACAAAGAGGTAATCGATTACTTCATTGAAATAACGCACGAGCAGTATAAAAACCATTTTAAGGATTATTTCGGCAATGTGGTTCCGGCAATTTTTACGGACGAGCCTCATTTTGCCCTTCACGAAAAAAAAGCGCGTCCGTGGTCAAAAAATTTTGAAGATAAATTTTTAGAAAAATACGGTTATTCTATCAAGCCGTTAATAAACGATTTATTTTCAGATACCGAAACGTCGCCGCGTACGCGTTTTCATTATTGGAATCTGCTTTCGGAAATGTTTGTCGCGGCGTTTTCCAAAAACATTTACGATTGGTGCGAAACAAACGGAATTTTTTATACCGGGCATTTTTGGGAGCATGTTTTTCCGAGGCCGACACACCACGGCAGCGTGATGCCTCATTATATGAATATGCATTACCCGGGGATAGACATGCTTTTCGTTTCAAGCCCGGAAAATCCGGAGCAATACGGCAACGATTTCATCGTAAAAGAAGCTTCATCCGTAGCTAACCAATTCGGAAGAGACAGGGTGCTTACGGAAACAAACGGCGCGTCGGGCTGGGCGTTAAATTTCGCTTACCAAAAAAGGGTTATCGATTGGCAGCTGGCGCTCGGAATAAATTTATTCTGCCTGCATTTGTCTTTGTACGATATGACGGGCTACCGCAAAAGAGATTTTCCGCTTTCATATTTAGACCATCAGCCTTGGTGGGACGAGTTCAATATTTTGAGCGACTACATCGGAAGAATGTCGTATGCGGTTACACGCGGCAAATATGAAGCGGACGTATTGGTGCTGCACCCTGCAAGTTCCACATGGGCGGCTTATGGCGGAGCGGGCGCGGAAAAGGGACTGAACGAAATTGCCGCGTCGGTAAACGGGACGGTGAAACGGTTAGGTCAAAACCGTATCATGTATGACATTGGCGACGATGTGATAATGGCTGCTCACGCAAAAATTGAAAACGGGTTGATGCATGTCGGCGAAATGGCTTACAAAACGGTGGTCGTTACGGAATCAAGCATCATGCGAAGCGAAGTTTTTGCTCTGTTGCAAAAATTCGCGGATACCGGAGGGCAAATATTTTGCACGGGCGTAACGCCGCATTTGATAGACGGCGAGCCGAGCGAAAAACTCTCGTCGTTTTTTATGCGCGACGACATACATCATGTATCGGAAGCGCATTTGCACGCCGCACTGCGGGAATCCGGCGTAAAAAGGGTCGATGTTTTTGAAATAAACGGAAAGAAAACGGACGACATATACGCCCATGTCAGAAGAGACAAAAATCAAACCGTCACATTTTTATGCAACCTGAACATGGAGCATAATTCATCTCTGTTTGTATATGTGGACGCCTCCTGCGAAATAGTACGATGGGACGCGGAAACCGGCGAAGTGTCCGGCGGTCCGGTTCCCGTACATTTCGACGGGAAGCGTCATTTTATTTTGCTTACGCTTAACGCATTGGAGTCCGCGCTTTTACTGGCCGACGAGAACAAACCGGTTTCTGTTTCCGAAGTGGCGGACATAAAATTTTTGACGGAATGGACGGTCAGTTTAAACGACCAAAACGCTTTCCATTTGCAATTTTGCAAAATAAGCGTAGACGGAGGAAAATTTTCAAAACCTGACGACGTGCTTAAGCTCGACGATGAGCTCAAGGATTCGATGGGGGTTGACCGCGGCGCGATATTCACTTTGGAACCGTGGATGTACACGGAAGAAGAAAAAAATATATGCCGCAGCGTGGTGCTGGAGTTTCCGTTTACGATCGACGAAATACCGGAAGGTAAAATTTTTGCCGCCGCAGAACTGCCGCAGCATTTTAAAATATCGGTAAACGGCAGTTTGGCCGAAGCTGACGGCGGGTTTTATAAAGACAGGGCGTTTCAAACATACGACATCACTTCGCATGTTCGGGCGGGCGAAAATATTTTGCGTGTCGAAGCGGAAAAATTCAATGTGATGTTGAATTTAGAGAGCGTTTATATTGTGGGTAATTTTGCGCTGCGACGCGGCAAAAACGGTTTTTCGGTTGTTAAGCCGGCAAAGCTTTTTGCGGGCGGCGTCGAGGGGCAGGGTTATCCGTATTATTCCGGGAAAATATCTTACACGGCGAATTTTGAATCGGAAAAGCCCGAAGGACGCGCGTCGTTTACATTAGGCCGGTATGACGGCGCGACTACGGCGCTGTACGTAAACGGTAATCATGTGAAGACTGTCGGCTGGCCGTCCGGTCCGTTTGATATCGGAAAATATATTGTGCAGGGCAAAAACGAAATAAAAGTCGTTATTTCGAACACGCTGCAAAACCTGCTTGGGCCTTACGGAAAACAGGCGAGCCAGCACCTCGTGCATCCGGGCAGCTTTTATATTTACAACGGCAGGCATGAAGTTTTCGCCCCGTCGGGTTTCGACGGGTTTGCTTGTGTAATTGGATAAAAAAATTCGGACACAGAAAGGCGCGGGATATATGCGCGATATTTACGCGCGGCGCGTTAGGCAAAAAAAATGAAAAAGTTGAATGAAATACACATACGCGACCCGTTCATACTTCCCGATAAAAAAACGGGCAAATATTATATGTATGGCTCGACGATAAGCAGGAGCCATAAAGAGCCGGGTTTCGATTGTTACGCAAGCGTCGACTTAATCGATTGGGAAGAGCCGGTTCCGATTTTCCGCCCAGACGTTTCGTTTTGGGGGAAGACGGATTTTTGGGCGGCGGAGGCGCACGAATATAACGGCGATTATTATTTGTTCGCCACATTTTCAAACGAGGGAACCGTCCACATGAAAGACAGGATGCGCGGAGTGGGCATATTACGCGCGCACAGCCCGTCGGGACCGTTTGCAGACCACACCGGCGGGCCCGTCACTCCTTCCGACTGCATGTGCCTCGACGGATCCCTGTACATTGACGAAGAAAAAAATCCGTGGCTCGTCTACTGTCACGAGTGGGTGCAGCTCGGAAACGGTGCGGTATGCGCCGTACGGTTGTCGCATGATTTAAAAAGTGCGGTGGGCGAGCCTCATGTCATTTTTCATTCGCTGGACGCGTCGTGGAGTACGCTTGTCGAAATGCCGGACATGGGTTACCGAGGCTATGTGACGGATGGCTGTTTTGTTCGCCGAATGAAAAACGGAAAACTTTCTCTGTTATGGTCGTGCAGCTGCGCGTCGGGCTATTGCGTCGGGCAGGCCATATCGTCGGGCGGGAAAATAACAGGAGACTGGGTGATGGATAAAGAACCGCTTTTTGTAACGGACGGCGGGCACGGGATGCTGTTCGAATCGTTTGACGGCGACCTGCTGTTCCCGATGCACAGCCCAAACAAACACCCGCTCGAACGTCCGGTCATATATCGTACGGAAGAAAATGAAAACGGCTTTTCCATTACAGGGAGGCATGGATAATGTTCGGAATGAAAAATTTTTACGAAAACCCGGGGGTGTGCCATGTGAACAGGCTCGCCCCGCGCGCCTACTACATTCCGGAAACCGCGGGCGGCGGAAAAGAAAATTTTTTTCCGTTAAACGGCGGATGGTTTTTTCAATATCACGGCAGCGTAAAAACTGCGGACAATAATTTTTTTGCCGTCGATTATAAAACTGACGGTTTCGACATATTAAACGTTCCGTCGTGCTGGCAAACGGAAGGATACGACCGCTGCCACTACACAAACGTAAACTATCCGATTCCGCTCGACCCGCCGTTTGTCCCGAACGATAATCCGGCGGGGCTGTATTTGCGCGACATCGAATTACCCGCCGGTTGGAACGGCAAAGAAATATTCATAAACTTTGAAGGCGTAAACTCATGCATGTATTTATGGGTTAACGGGAAGTTCGTCGGGTTTACCAAAGGCAGCCGTTTGCCGGCGGAATTTAACATCACGGACGCGCTGCATGCGGGCGCGAACAGAATCGCGGCGGCCGTGTTGAAATACTGCGACGGCACATATTTGGAGGACCAGGATTGTTGGAGGTTTTCCGGGATTTTCAGAGACGTTTATTTATTGGCGCGAGACAGGGAGCATGTCAGGGATGTTTTCATAAGGCAGAGCTTCGACCAAAATTTTACGGAGGCCGTTGTTGAATGCGAACTAACAGGCGCGGACGGGCTTGAGGTTAATGTAAAAATTTTTGGCGCGGACGGCGAAGAGGCTGCGCCGGGCGACGCTGTTGTTTTACAGAGCGGCTCAGCTGCGGCGCGGTTTAAAATAAAAAATTTCGTTGCATGGAACGCGGAGCGGCCTTATTTATATGAAATGCACGTGTCATGCGGCAGCGAACTGATTAAATTTGATCTCGGGTTGCGCGAAATTCGCATCAGCAGCGACGGAGCGTTAACGATAAATAAAAAAGCAGTCAAGCTTAAAGGCGTGAACCGTCACGATTTCCATCCGCTGTACGGACAAGCCGTGCCGGCGGAATGGGCGCGGCAGGATCTTTTGCTGATGAAAAGGCATAACATAAACACAATTAGAACTTCGCACTACCCTAACGACCCGAAATTTTTACAGATGTGCGACCGTTTGGGTTTTTATGTAATCGACGAAGCAGATCTGGAAAGCCACGGCATGTGCATGGCAGGCGAAGCATTGGGCGGTTATAACGGGCTTACCGAATCTGCCGATTGGACGCCGGCTTTTATGGACCGGATGTCTCGCATGGTCGAGCGCGACAAAAACCACCCGTGCATTTTAATGTGGTCGCTCGGCAACGAGTCGGGCTTCGGCGAAAACCACAGGCGCATGGCGGAGCTTGCGGCAAAGCGCGACCCTTCGCGTCTCATCCACTACGAAGGCGCGAACCAAGTGCAGACAGAACAGGTCAACGAAAATTTATTGATTGAAGCCTCGAGTCTCGACCTATGCAATTTGTCCGTACGCAGCGAAATGTATACGGGACTCGAGCGCCTTAAAGAATATGCCGAGGACCCGGCAAAAACGCGGCCGTTTTTTTTATGCGAATATTCGCATGCAATGGGCAACGGTCCGGGTGATTTGCATGACTATTGGGAAATAATAAATTCTTCGCCGAAAATGATAGGCGCGTGCGTTTGGGAATGGTGGGACCACGGGCTTGCCGCCAAGCGTTTTTTTGACGGCGAAAAAATATCTGTGACAGTGCCCGCGCTCGGCTATAAAAACGCGCTAAAAAGGCTCGGCTTTTCGGAAGCCGAGCAGAGCAGGCTGCGCGAAGTAGACTTTACCGCTTACGGAGGAGATTTCGGCGACATGCCGAACGACGGGAACTTCTGCCTCGACGGCCTCGTTTATGCGGACCGCACGCCGCATACGGGTTTGCTTGAAGTAAAAAATGTGTACGCGCAAGTCGAAGCCGAATTTATCGACGTTGATGCGGGACTGGTAAATATTTACAACCGCTTCGGCTTTATCGACCTTTCGCATTTATATGTCAGGTGGGAGCTGGAAAATGACGGCGTGTGCGTTGCGCGCGGGCGGACCGGAAAATTATCCGCGCCGCCGGGCGGAAGCGAAACAATCAAATTCGAATACGGTTTGCCGCGCGAAAAAAATTTTTGCGCGTTAAACTTATTTTTTTTGTATGCGGAAAAAAATGAATTTGCTGAGGCCGATTACGAAGCGGCTTGCCGTCAGTTGGTTATTTCGTGCAAAAAAGCGAACCCCGCGGTTGTGTCGGAGGACTATAAAAAATATCAAGTCAACATAAATAACAAAAACGGTTCGTCGAACCGGTTTAATGTGCGCAAAACAGAAAATAAATTAATTGTCGGAGGCGACAATTTTTGCTGCGAATACGATGCGGGCACGGGTGTTTTTGAAAAATTTATATATAAAAACGCCGACCTGATACTGGAACCGGCAGCGTTTGACATTTGGCGGGCGCCGACCGACAACGACCGCAACATAAAGTCGAAGTGGCGCGAATGGGGTTTGCATAAAACCGAAATGCATGTGTACAAAACGCAAATTTTCGAAACGGAAAACGACGTGCGTTTTTGCTACGATTTTTCGATGGGGGCCTACACATACGAACCAATCCTTAAAGCAAAGGCCGAGTGGATTGTCGACGCGGGCGGCGCGGTCAAACTGTCCGTAACCGCGGACGTCGACGACCGTAAGATGATTTACGGAGAGACGATGGCTCTGCCGCGTTTCGGTTTGAGATTTTTCATGCCTCGTGTTTCGCAGGTCGAATACTTTGGATACGGCCCCTACGAATCATACTGCGACAAGCACCGTGCGTCGCGGAAGGGTTTATTTAAAACGACCGTCGACGGAATGTTCGAAAACTACGCCCGCCCACAGGAAAACGGCGCGCATTGGAACACGGACTATATGCGGATCACGGACGAATACGGCCGCGGATTGCTTTTCGTTGCGGACGGCGACCCGTTTACGTTTAACGCTTCGCATTATTGCAGTCGAGCCGCAGCCGACGCGGAGCATCCTTACGAACTCGTCAAGCTTGACGGAGTCTACGTCAATGTGGACTACAAGCAAACGGGCATCGGATCCAATTCATGCGGACCTTATCTGCAAAAAAAATACCGCTTCGACGAAAAGCGGTTCAATTTTAAAATCATGATCTTGCCTGTGGGCTAAGTCTTTATAAAATCATTCAGTTCGCATATCAATCTGCGCGCCCGTTCGAGTTTCGATTCGTCGGGCGCGTTTGCTTTTTGCAGCCCTTTTAATTTAAGCAGCTCGCGTTTTAAAATTCCCGCCGCGTACTCGCGTACGAGCGGCGTTTTTTTTTCGATCAGATTGCGGCCTATTTCGCACTCAAAGTCCGAGGGCTGCGGAAATATTTTGTCCGACTCAAAAGCGCGCATCACGATCGAAATCCGCCCGTTTTCTTTTACCGGGATTTCATCGCCGATAAAAAAATTATTTTCGTAAAGAAATCTCCTAAGCGCGTGGTCGTGAGCCGCGGCTGAAAGCACATACACCGCGTCGGCAAAAAAATTTTTGCCGCGCGAAATAATATCGGCGATCAAACCGCCGCCCATCCCCAAAATAAAAATGTCCCGCGCATCCCGTGGCACACAGTCAAGCCCGTCTGATTTTATCAATTCGACAATGTGTGACAGCTTCGCGTTTTCGACTGCGGCCCGCGCGGCGGCAAGCGGCCCGTCGTTTAATTCGCAGGCGTAAATTTTTTTGCCGTTCGCGTCCGGGGCTGACGCAAGATAAATCGCGAGCTGCGCGTGGTCCGCGCCAATGTCCGCCGCGTTGAAGCCGGGACGCGCAAACGACGCCGCAACCGACAGTCTTTCTGACCGTAGTCTGTAAATATTTTTCGCCGCCTTTCTTTGCGGGATATTAAACGATTATAATCATTTAATCCACTTGCCATACATTTACGGGCTTGTTACAATCGTCGGAATTGTTTTTTATCATCGCAATACTGGAGGCAGCATCTCAATGCAGCAATCCGTACCCGAATATATGATGGACGCTCTGGCAGCCGTGGGGGTTCCCGTGCCGGAGCTATTTTATGCCGTGCATACAGACATGACTCCCGAAGGCGAATACGCGGATGTATACGTGGCGATCAGCAAGGACCGCCTGTACATACTTTACGGCGAAGAGCGCATCGTAAAAGTAACCGGCGCGCGGCGGATCGTGTCCGATTACCGCGCGGAAAAACTCGAAACGATAGAGCTTTCTATGTTCGACGATTATAAAACAGAAAAACTTTTGTCGACCGGGCGCTTCATCGGATTGATTAAAGAAAATAAAACGGATTGCGACGAAGATCGTGCGGATGAAGCGGATAAAGCGGATGAAGCAGATGAAGAGGTAAAAAACGATCCCGCCGACGCGGTCAAAAAAGCGGAAAAAAAAGACTCGTTCAACGAATCATGCCTGTTGCTTTTTTCCCTGGGTTATATGTCATACGCCGACAGGCTTATCAAGGCGATAAAAAACATAAAGGACGGCAACGATCCTTTAAAGGACATCGCTCTCGACGAAAACCTGTACTGCCCGAAATGCGGGACACGTTACCCGGAACCCGAACGCAAG
>Ga0123353_10014092_pt1 | contig 11503 bp, 6 predicted proteins | sample TergutLab28metaG_3_FD_92763 | JGI IMG/M metagenome (GOLD analysis project Ga0123353, IMG submission 92763) | Labiotermes labralis P3 segment gut microbial communities from Petit-Saut dam, French Guiana - Lab288 P3 | ecosystem: Host-associated > Arthropoda: Insects > Digestive system > Gut ... | reverse complement strand
TTAACCTTTTGGCGCCGGAATTATTTTTTTAATTTTAGCACACCCTGTATATAAAATGTGAATAATACAGGAACCAAATACGTTAGAATTATGAAAAAAACTGCATTTTGAAGAGAAAAAAACAGAGATTACACACCATATTTAAAATATTCGGTACCTATATTTGTTGAATAAATATATAAAATGCAACTTTGGAGGTTAGCGGTGCGGTACATCAACTATAGTTGACGTTAGGCGTCTAAAGGTTAAAGTTTGCTTCGTGTATTTCTGATGGCTTCAGATCACAATGTCACTAAATAATGTAGAATTCAGTACAAAATCTGAAATGTCAACTTTTCTTTGTAAACGTTAACTTGTGAAAGTAATTTAGACAACTGTATTTTTATGCAAACGACGAACTAATCTACATGTTTAAATATCTCTTATTTTGTTTTGCTTTGAAGTCCACACGGAAGAATTTGACGTCATTTTTACACGCATGAAGCAATCGATATTCGAGCGTGCCTGATGGTAATATTGTTCGCGATCGTAAATTTTGATACCAGAACTACTGTTCCCGGTTTGTATTCATTACAGACATTCGTGAGAGTATTTCTTGCATCACTGTGTATCTCCTCATTAATAAAATACATTCTGAAAGGGCAATATAACGGTTAAGCATTATTATTATTATTATTATTACCATCATCATGATCATAACCACTGTCACCCCATCTTGGCAACTGGCAACGCAGTAAAAGAAGGCATTTAAAATTAGAGACAAGAGTCCATACTTCTGGACCACATGGACCAATCAAACTGTCTGAATTAATTTGATATTATTCATTCCGTGCATTATTCTTGCGATTTATGGCATTCACCAAAACATGTACATAATAGGATTAGAACTTTGAATAAAGGTTGACCAACTAGATGACACTTGCTTTATTATATATTGCTCAACATGTTTCAGACGTTAATACATCCATCTTCAGGAGCTAGCGAGTACTTGTTGTGTTGTGTAGGCTGAAACATGTTGAGCAATATATAATAAAGCAAGTGTCATCTAGTTGGTCAACCTTTATTCAAATATCAAGATGATGCACGGTCCAATACACATAAGGATTAGAACTGTTCATAAGTTTAAAATAACTCCTACATGTTTCGATGCCGAGGCTTCCTGAGGATGGCGCCTCGGCGCCGAAACCTGTAGAAGTTATCTAAAACTTACGAACACTTTGTAAGCCTATTGTGTGCATTTGTTGGTGAATGTGGCCGTGTAAATTAATGCCGACGAATAAGTTAAAGACCACGTACGTTGCGTACTTTAAATGGGTAAAGAGTGGGGATAATGTAGTCGGTGTTGTGAGTAGGATACGGACTGGACGACCAATTAATCTTGTTTCGATTCCCGGAAAGCTAAAGAGATTTTCCTGTACTCAAAATCCTCCACCACCTGTGGGACCCACACAGCCTCATACTGAATGGGTACCACCGTTCTGTCCTGAGGATAAAACGGCCGCGGCATGAAGTTGGCCGCTCATCTACATCTAGTGCTGAGATTAAGAATGAGTGGAGCTATAATTCTACTTCCCCTCCAGTATGTCTTCGTGGTGTGGACAAGAACAACCTTATTTTTACCGTTATTCCTTATTAATATGGTGAGAAAACAGTGCAATACCAGAATTTTTTTCAGTTTTTCACCGTGCATATTGTCACAATTCACATATATTCACCAACACATGCACACTTTTTAACGACACTATAAAACTTTAATTTGTTAAAGTAGTTAAAATCTCCGACATGTTTCGATTTATATTTTAAACCATCTTCAGGGAGCTATTAGTTCATGCTAAAGTTACTTATATCTCTTGTTGCTGTGATATAGATTGTATTTATTGCAGACATGCTGCCACAATACCATCACAGCAACAAGAGATATAAGTAACTTTAGCATGAACTAATAGCTCCCTGAAGATGGTTTAAAATATAAACCGAAACATGTAGGAGATTTTAACTATTTTAACAAATCAAAGTTTTATAGTGTCATTAAAGAGTGTGCACGTGTTGGTGAATAAATGTGAACAATACCAGAAGTTCCGACACCACCCACGTGAAAGTTTTATCGATCTCAGTGCACTGGCCATTCCGGTATAGTAGATCACGCACGCTTTAACGATGTACAGTAGGTCTGTTCTATTTCCTAGCCTGAAACCTATTGTTTAAACCCAGTCGATGTTCTCATTCGTGCGCATTAGACATAAGATTTGTGCTTCATTTCTTGCCTGCAACTTTTGCTCCAAACATTTCTCGTTCCATAATTTGTTAGTGAAGTGCGCGAGAGCTGGCGAAGGGACTCGTGTGGATGTACAAGTAAAATATTCAGTATTGCTGTCCTGTAATTATAAAAACTGATACATATATGGAAAACCTTTAGTAAAAATTTCAAGAATCAAATTTCAATAAAATTCCTTGAGCCCGTCTTAAACTGTTACAGGCAGATAGACATGGTGAAATTAGTAAATGAGTTTTCACTACATTGTGAACACGCCACAGGTACTGAGTTCCCACCACTTAAGACAGAGTATGTTTGAAGCGGGAAATTTTAGCGAGCTAGTAAGACTTGAGGTTCTCACGGTGTTGTATATGAAAATTGCTGGCGATGGAGACAGCTGTGTCATCTGAAACGTCGTTACACTTCTACAAAACTACACGGCATCATATCTCAGATGACGGCAGTCTTTGCAGTGGGTCGCCATTTCAAGAGGTTTTTTTTTTTCTTTTTTACAAATTCATCTTACTGAGAATCAATTGGGATTGCATCCGAGGAGTCCAACATTTAACAAAATTGCGGTCAATCGCATAGAATTCCTACTTTTATTCTGGAGACCAAACGTTCAGATCTCAGTCCAGATATGGGGTTGGGGCTTTATTCAGTCCCTCCAGGCAGTGGCTGGAATAACTCCTCAAATTGGGCTACGACCACTTCCTTTCATATGGTGTCTAAATTATTCATCGTTCAGGCCAGATATGGGGTTGGGGCTTTATTCAGTTCCTCCAGGCAGTGGCTTGAATAACTCCTCAAATTGGGCTACGACCACTTCCTTTCATATGGTGTCTAAATTATTCATCGTTCAGGCCAGATATGGGGTTGGGGCTTTATTCAGTCCCTCCAGGCAGTGGTTGGAATAACTCCTCAAATTTGGCTACGACCACTTCCTTTCATATGGTGTCTAAATTATTCATCGTTCACTGATCATTCACTCGGTCGACCTTATGTTATACGGGCTAGTGTCAACACAATTAAACCTCCCATGAACCTAGGGTTTAAATTCCACCTACTGTCTACGACAGAGGGGTTATAAATTTGTAATAACCTTAAATGCATTTATCCCCTTCCGGTACGCCGAGGCCAACGGCATGTGAAGAATTAAAGACATGTAAGGTGCTTCAAGACCATCATTGAAGGGTTCAACAAGTACACAAACAGAATATTGTACGTAACAAGAAAGACAGAAATGGGATAACGTCGATGCTTGCAGGAGGGTGGAAGTTGAAAGGAATTAGAAACAAAATAGACGAAGGAAGGTGGCCCTTCTGTTGGGATGAAGAAGACATCAGAGGCATTTACTGAGCTGTTCAGAAACTAGAAAATGGAGAAGGAATTTTTTAAAATAAAATGGTTGAATTTTCAAGAGGAAATAACCTGTAAGAACATATTAATTTTTACTAATAAATGTCAGATAAAAGACTTAGGCAAATACTTAGACATGTTACATGTAAATTAATTAAAAGGATAAAGTATTTCTAAGTAAAATATAAAATATCTAATGGCGATAGGCTACCAACGTGACATTCCGGTGTGAATCGGTAGTTAGTCCAATAAACCGGAAGGAATGAACTAATTATTATTATTATTATTATTATTATTATTAATATTACATAATGTGACGATGAGTTTTAATGGGAAAAGAAGAAAAACATACGACACTTTAGTCTGCTTTGTTACACGTTGTTTTCAGTTCAAGACTTAGGCCACCAATGAAAATGAGACAAATAAAATCAATTGTACGTGAAAAACAACCCTGTCTTCGGAAAATCCATGTGATCAGTACATTGCATGACCATAATTATTTTGTTGTACTGGAGGAAAAGAGAACATACAGTTTGCCTGTAATTTTAACGGCTTTTAAGATAATGAAGCCAAAGAAAGAGAACGAGCCAGACTTTTACGCCGCGCGGATTTTTACCTGCCTTTTGTAACTACAGAATATTTTTTTTAAACCAGAATTGTATATTTTGCGGGTAATTTCTAGGTAAACATGTCCGGCCCCAAGCAAAAATAATTTCGTACATATTTTCCAGCATTACATGTGAAGTTTTACCTTGGAATAGAGAATTTTGTAATGTCTTTTTATCTTCTGCCGTTGATGGTTGCTGTGCGATGTCAGGATGTTTATGATTGTCACTCCGTCGCTTTTCATTCCCTGGAATGCTGCTTTCAGTTGTCGGGCTGCAAATTCAGCGTTCAGATTTGGGTTGGGACGAATAGTTCCCTGAATGAAAGGAAACAATAGAATGATCCTTATGTAGGCCAGTATTTATTAAGGCGATTTACACAAAAATACAAAATAAATACAACAAAGAATAAAATTTATCTTGTAAAATCTCTCTATTATCAATTTAAAGCCCCGTGGTCACCTTGTATAACACCAGAGTTAACATTAAAAATTCTACCTTCTTCCCACAAAATGTGTATAGACCCTACGCGTTTTGCACGATCCCAGACCAAACAGCGATTATTTCACCACGCAACATAAACCGACTGGCTTGTTTGTAGCTGTGACGGGCTTCTTACTGAGAGGTACGAATTGCAACTTTAGTCTTTCAAAGGTTACATTTTAAACTTGAAGTTTTTACTCGCAGTATTTATTCATACAGATATAAAGGAAATATTGTAAGTTGATGTGCCTCTTCAACGAAAACTTGTGGAAAGTAAAAAAATTGTCAAATCCCATCTGAGCATTTTGGTAGTAAAATTGTCCCTCAAGAGTGTCTTCGACCTTCGTTTTCTGAGAATTCGGCGGTTTAATTAATCGAAAAATACCTTGTATTTATAACATGGTCTACATGCATACATACTTACATGCGTACATACGTACATACATTCATACAAACACACACCAAGCGGGCGCAAATGTACGCGAGGAAACGCTTTTTCCATAGTGTCACCCAGGTCACCCAAAGCGTCTCAAGTGAGACAGGGATCGTCAGACTTGTCGAGGCTACCTGTAAAAGTTGGTCATGTCGACATACTGAATCGTGCCAAACTGGTATTTTTCGACTACCCTGACTGAGATGCTTTCCGTGTCCCCCCTCAGTTGCAAGGCGAATACCAGGGTATAAGACGCAGTGACGGGTCATGGCTAGCACCCCCCTCAGGCACGGTGGCCCCACTTAAGTGCCTGACTTTCGCCGCGAGTCTAACTTTAGACATGGCCAATCTGGATTCGAATCCCATAAAGGCTTCCAGTCAAAGTTATGCCTCCCCATTAAGACCTACTGCCTCTTGAGCAATGGTCCTCAGTTTGTCCAAGTCGAGGTCTTCAACCCCGATGGGAAACTCGTTAGCGTGAGCGCAATCCCCAGTTATAGTTTAAGTTGTCCGTTACTGAGCGGGTTGCGGTAAAACGTAGGAATGGCTAAACAGAGCGAAGGACGTCGACTTGTGCAGCCATGTAGAATTATACCTTACAGCCCCTTTTCTCTCACTACAACCCAAAACACATTATCATCGCGTTGGATATCCATTATCAACAAAGAAAATTTGTAAAAAAAAAAACATTTTTTCTTTATATCATTTCATAAAACACACAACTTCTTAGCAACATTGTGCCTGACTGATATTGCAGTACCACGTTCATACTGTCATTACAGCACGTACCAAACACATACAGACGTTAACTAGTCCTATGGAGCAGAGTCCTTCTTCAAGAGCTAATACAGGGGTGCTGATAAGTCCTTAGCCCGACCAGGAAGGAAACAAGCTACATTCCCCGCATTTTATGGAACTTGGAGGTTCATTACCACACTCTTGTGAGTGTGGTAATGAACCAAATCAATCCATTCCTCTGCCAGTCACACTTTTGACAGGTACAGCGTGTTTCCTTCCTGGTCGGGCTAATGACTTATCAGCACCCCAGTAGTTCCTAAGCTAGCCAAGGAATTTGCCGCATTGTATGGAACCTGGAAGTTCATTACCGCAATTACCCTGATCCAATCGAATCCAGTTCATATCCTCTGTGTTTCTTTAAGATCAATCGTAATACGTGTACAGTAGAACGTCGATAATTGATTTGAATGGGTCCGAGGTTGCCTCGAATTACCGAAAAGCTCTGAGTGTACGGATTGCGTCTATTTAGAATATATGGTTACTTATACAGTATGATATACACAGCGTATTAATACGCACATTGTATATTACATTGTATTATATTAACAATATATACGTTAGTACAACAGTAGAACGATAATAGAATATACATTCTTAAGTCAACCCGCAAAGAATTCAAGACCACGTGCACACTGAGATACACACTGCAGCTGATTTCTTTACCCCATCACAGAAACGACGTTGACTCGGGGACATCAGCTCGAACGAAACGGATGCTCGAAAAATAAGCCTAGTGGAATAGAGACTACACAGGTTTATCCTCCCGTCTACGACCTAGTCTTCCAATTGTTCCTTTTTTCATTTGATATATATATATATATATATATTATTGTTAAAAATAGACATGGAGTGCAATTAAATAAAATGTAACATGTAAGATTAACCTTTTGGCGCCGAAATTATTTTTTTTTTAATTTTAGCACACTCTGTATATAAAATGTGAATAATACAGGAACCAAATCTGTTAGAATTATGAAACAAACTGCATTTTGAAGAGAAATAAACGGAGAGTATATACCATGTTTAAAATATTCAATACCTATATTTGTTGAATAAATATATAAAATGCAACTTTAGAGGTTAGCGGTGCGGTACGTACACTATAGTTGACATTAGAAGTCAAGAGGTTAATAGTATTTACAAAGTTACCCTGACTGAAGGAAGTAGTAGTCACTGGAGGTAAGGATCCGGCCGTGGCCGACGTCCCCATGACATAGCACCTACGTTCGCACAATAACAGACATACTGAAATAACGCGGCACAAGAACTGGAAAATGTAAAATACATTTAGGTTTCGCTTATTACCTTGGTAGTTGTTAGGAAATTAGAACTGACGGTTGCCGTAGACTTGTGACTCTGGGAAGACTTCTTGAAGTCAGGGGGCACCCGGAGTAACCGCCCGAAGTTGGTCATCATGGCACTGTCCAATATACTGGACGCTGCCCTCTAATATTTACGTCGTCACGACGCCCTCTCGTTTGAACAACTGCCGCGTTTCTATTGATTTGATGACATACACACTGGACTAGCATCATAAAACCCAGGCATTAGCTTGCAGTATTAGAGCACCCGCAGCGTGCGAGACGTAACGCTGCTATCTGCGATCGGGCATCGGGCCCTTTAACGAGTGTTTTCATGGCCTAACCGGCAGACGTGTTAGAATTCTGTCAAAGGGATCTGCGCTCTTCTGGGATACTATGCAGAGTATAGTGGTAATTCCTTACCGACGTTTCGGGACAATCTATCGTTCTCATCTTCAAATACTTCGCTTTTGTGAGTGGTGTGCTTCGTCTGGTCCTTACGTGCTCTTGAGGAACAACTGCCTATTTCACGGTTTCCAAACCCGATAAACTTGTCGAAAGACGCGGTCGGTTATCAAACGATTTTTACGTGTTGCGTGGAAATTAACGCTCACTGCGGAGGTCATTTTTGACGCATGGTTTCATCTACAAAAATACTGGCTCTATTTCGAGTAGAATAGGAAGTGGGGGGTCCACATAAGCATTGCATAATAAATTTCATTTGGTCAGTACGATTTGTTTCCTCAAGTTCACCTGGTATGTAAAATAAACTTTGGGACATTAAAAAGAAGTTGCTATACAAAAAGGTCTGCACGTGGCGTACATGTCATTAAGGTCTGTAACATTATTTCTTGCATACCCAGTGAACGTTTCATTGCAACCTGAAATAATGAGTAAATACACTCAAACCTCATTTTTCACAAATTGGGGAGGGTTACCTTGAAGAATAAAAATACATCACTCAGACCCTTCAATGGAAGGTAGCATCAAAATACTTTGTCAACCCACACAAGTTTTCAAGCCATACTGCGTGATGTTAAAAGAACTGAGGGGGGAGGGGGGGGGGGAGAAGATGCAGCTCAAATCAAAATGTTTCTGGAAAGAAAAGAAAAACACTAAAAATATAATAAAACTTTCTTGGGGGAAGGAGCTGCCAATTATTTGCCGATTTTCGTTTTTCACTGGGGGTCTTGGAACCTAACCTCTACAAAATGTGAGGGATGAGTGTCCATTCCAATGCTCTGCAGAAAGGGACAAAACTTAGTCTAGTTCCCCTTATGAGATTTTTCATTTTTCACCATGCCTGTTACATTTAAAAAATTTAAGAGTTTTCTCAATTTAGATTTCAACCCACTGCACATCTTCGTCAAGCAAGAGTGCTGATTTGGCAAAATACATGTAAATTTGTCTCTGTTCATTCCATGTATAGCTCCACTCATTCTTAACCTTGGCACTAGATGGAGGTGAGTGGTTATTTTCATGCCCCAGTAGCTTTATCCCTGGTACCTCTTGGAGGTTGGATGGGCCCCACAGGTAGTCTGGACATTTTGTAGAACAAAAAAATCTCCTGTCTCTGCTAGGAATCGAACCCCCAGACCGTCCACAGGTAATCTCAGGAACATGTTCAAAAAAGACTCCAAGAATGTCTCTACATGAACTGCTGTGATATCTGCTGACTCCTTGTCTCATATTCCATCAACACCTCAGCTATAAGCACTCCAGAAAACAAGCACCCTTATCACCCTGAACTACCAGATGAAGGAGATATACAAATGGAATACTCCTCTGATTAGTTCTATGGCTGAAGGATGGGAGTGATGAAAAAACTACATGTAGAAACTTAGGTCATTACAGGTTCCATCTGATAATCCTGAATATTCGATAATTAGGCACATGTGTGAGTCATATTAATGGAATTTTGCTGTGTGTCCTTGTAGCCTGCAAGGGGAAAACAATGTCACAAAGTGGGCAATGAAACTGAACAGTGCTCTAGCTGTGGAAAAACATGGGATTTAACAGACCACATGCCTAAGTTTAATACTCATTTATTACAGTTGGGAACAGCTGTTTAAAGAAGACAGTATGACAGCAAAATATTAAACAATACAACAAAAATGCACTGGCCATAATAAGGAAATAAAAGGAGTGGAACCATGACATGAATGAAGAACACAGAAAGAACAATTTTAGATATATGCCTGCTTCTAACATATAAGGACATATGTTAAAGGAGCAGAGAATATGAAATTTTGTTTTTATTGTAGAAAACATTATTACAGTACAGTACATACAAATATAAATAAAATCTCAAGACAGTGATTGTAATTTGACCATAACATTTATGAAGATAAAACTTTTGTCAACAATTTCAACAAAACACAGTAGCTCAAAATCTTCAGCTTCTTTCCTTTCACCTCCAGCTTGAAAATGAGCTGCCGCTGAAACAAAGACACAAGTGAGATGTCTTACTACGAGACTGGAAAGGGCGTGCTCCATAAAGTATTACACAGAATTCCCACTGGCATGTGCTGCAGTTTATTTTGTTGACTTTATTACCAGTCAAGATGGCTGAAAAAAATCAGAATTACCAAATAACTTACATGAAAGTTTCCCATGTCAAATGTTAATCCTCTGCAAACAACAACTTTTATATTCTAGTAAATTGTGATCTAGTGGTAGCTACAGCCTACTGGTTGTAGCAAACTGTACAACAGTGACATGTGGTACAAATTTAGCAAACTCTGTCAAAAAGTGACATTAATATGAACACATATGTACTCCTCATCATCAAATACTGCATGTAAAAGATTATTAAAACCCATCCTGCAGCAAAACAATGACACCAGGTTATGTACAGACAGGTGAGCCAACAAGCATGAACTCCAAACAATTCATTATTCTTACCCTGGGGGAGGAATTTGCTACTAGCGAAACAAAGATTCAAATGAGATCTCAGGAGAAATTTCAGAATTATGCAATAGTCTACTATAAATTTTAAATCAGACCTCATTTCACGTTCTGTCGCATTTAAGACACCATACAAAACAAACTCTTTGTTTTCGATACATGTAACAGACAGACAAAACTATACAATTATTTTAATTATGAGAAATATACTACATGCATTAAGGAGAATAAAATCTCACCCAAAGGCACTGCTTCCTGAAGAAAATGCTGGTGCACTGGCTTGCTGTTGGGTCTGATTTCCACCAAATACGGACTGAGTTGGTGAACCAAATCCCTGACTCTGGTTTTGTGCAAGGTTACCAAATGTCATGGTGTTCTGAGAAGCAAGACTTTCAAATGTTGATGACTGCTGTCCTGCTGATCCAAAAGCAACTGAAAAAGAATTCAATATAAGAAAATAAATAAAAGTACTATGAGGCTTTAATCACAACTACCAAACAAAAACTGGATTTTGGAACACCGTAAATTAAAATCAAGGTGTGAACCAAATCAATCTAATGCAAATAAGTAATTATTTCATTATATTGTTCAACTGCTGAAATTATTCAGTTCTCATAATACTGATAATATGGCACAGTTAGAATATGTGAAGACAGGCAGCCATAGTACAGGAGTACACACTGGTCGGAGGAACACTAAGGACATGTTGGTAAGAGAATTTTAATTCAGGTACACCAATAAATTACCTAAAACATAAAGACAAGAAAAACAAACTAAATAAAATAGAAACCTCTACATTATGGAATAAAATGACAGAACAAGATTAAGGAAGCAGAGGAGCAGGAAATGGGGGAAGAGTGCGAGGAGAAAAACCACTGGCAATAGTGAGTGAATGAAAATAGCAGATTGAATACACAGCAAGATGTACAGGGTTTCACATGTCTTGAGCTCGACAGGTTCATCTGCAACATCCAATTGCAATGAACTCACCTGAAGGTGCTGAAGAAGAGGATCCAAATACTTTCCCAGGACTACCAAATGTTGGTGATCCACCAAAAGTGGGAGCACCACCAAAGGTGGGAGATGTTCCAAATCCTGTTGTACCTCGGTCAAAAACTGGAGAGCCTCCAAATCCACCTGTAAAGGTTCCATGCATTACCAAAGTTATGTTCTGTTGTGTAGAAGGAATAACATATTAAAAACAATTAACTGACCTGAAGGACCTGACTCATTCAACTGTAAATGGAAATCATTTAAAAAAAAAAAAAAAAAAAAAAACACAATAAACCAAAAAATAAAAAAAAAACCCAAAATTATCAATTAATTTTCCCCCTACCATCTAAAAAAAAAAAAAATATTTTTT
>Ga0123353_10014086_pt1 | contig 11505 bp, 6 predicted proteins | sample TergutLab28metaG_3_FD_92763 | JGI IMG/M metagenome (GOLD analysis project Ga0123353, IMG submission 92763) | Labiotermes labralis P3 segment gut microbial communities from Petit-Saut dam, French Guiana - Lab288 P3 | ecosystem: Host-associated > Arthropoda: Insects > Digestive system > Gut ... | reverse complement strand
TGACATGTTCCACATCCTGTTGTCTGGTGACAGCCTCAGGGATCTATGGAATGTATATATGTGAGATAAATGAACAGATCTCTGTATGGTCTTTACATGTTGATTGGTACAAGATGAGTACATTAGGTATCTAGAATGGAAAACATGCACGTAACATGACTTCCTAATAATATATACCAGTGTTTCTCAAAACTTTTTTTCCCTGTGGCCCTCCTCTGAGTTTGATTTATCAGAGTGCCCCTCCCCCCCACCTTCCTACACTGTTACTTATGAAAAGAAGTTGACTTTTTTTCACATTGTTGATTTATATATTACGATATGTTTTTATCACTTTTATTTAGCATATGGTATTGTTTTTAAATATTTTATTTAATTAGAATACACTGTTTACTTATACAAGTGGAAATGTCCTGTTAATAATTGGCATTATGTTCAGTGTGTCCCTTGCCCCTGATAAACACTTGCAGGTTTTTGAATGTCTGGTTGCAGTATGGCCAGCGATAAGTGAAGATCATCTCTCCTCATAGCACCGAGATGGTTATGTACTTTTGACTGGCAATAAGTCACCCAACCAGATTCAGCCAGAGAAGATGCAGGAAAAGCAATAAAATTCAACTTTATCTTCTGTTCTGTGGGAAATGCCTGGGAGAAGGAAAAATTTGATTCAGTTTTACATTTGAAATATTTTATTCATGCAGTGAATTTTCAGTGGCCTGCACAGAAGTTGCTGTGGCCCTGTAATTTTCTATCACTGTCCTGTGGCCCCTTAGAAACTTGGTGTGGCCCAATGGGTGGCCATTAGCCCACTTTGAGAAGCACTGGTATAGGCGGTTACTATATGGTAGGATGACAGACTTTAACTCAAAATTGAAGTCATTGCAGAGGCAGTGTTGGGTGCTTTGCATTTGCATGTAGAAGAAGAAGAAGAAGAAGAAGAAGAAGGAACATGTGTTGCTACAGGTCACATGGTTGGTGAATCCTTTAAAGACAACAGCTAACATGAACTATGTTCAGAGATTTCAGTTAGTGACATGCAATAAATATGCTCCATCTTGGGTGTGGAACAGTCAGTTAATATTTTGTGGGGAAATTATGGCTGTTTTGTCTGAGAGACATGCAAACACACAAATGCACAATGTATACAGAACATGGATTTTTTTAAATTTTTACACCTTGTACCTTGGTATCTTAGGTACTGTATGCATGCAAGGGAAATTGTAGAAAGTGTAAATGGATGGTAGGCAGAAATAAACACTGGTAAATAACAATGCAAATACTGGGCTGTCAGGCTTTGCACAGATTGGTCTCAGACTGTACAATTATTTCACTTGGTTCATGAAGGAGATGTGACATATATGTGGTATAGTAAGTTCATGTATAATCTCTGTGATGTTTTCATGTACTCATAATGAAATCTTCAATGGCTAATGCACTGTACTTACAACAGGTAATTTGGTCTTTGACGGTGGTTCAAAGTGAACAAAATATGCAGGCAGTCATGCTGTAAAGGCTTACTTGGATCTTATAATTCTAATAACATGATACTTCAATCAGTATTAAAATAATGATTAAGACTAATGCCATGTTGCTTGGCAAGAAATTAATGATGTTTTGATTTTGTTCATTGTCAAAGTCCATATTCACCGTATGGTCCTGATTTCCACTGTTGAACTTCCTTTTGTTCCCAAAGGTGAGAAAGCACTTCAGAAGTCAGTGCTTCCATTCTATTGAAGGTGTTTAAAATGAAGTCAAGCAATTGTTACATGCCTGGGACACATCTTTTTCTTGGAGGACCTTGACAAATTAATATATAGCTATAATAGGTGTCTAAACACACTTGCTGGCTGTGTGAAATAAAGCTTACGTAGTACTGTATCTGTGCCTCATTTGTTATTCTGTATGTTATTATTTTATTTAAATAAACTGTACAGAACCTTACTTTTTGAATGACCTAAGCATCATGGTCAAGGGAAGCACCAAGAAATATAACAGTTATGAAAAAATGTATATGTAATGAAATTCCATACACACTTTGACTTTTGCGTTGAATAAAAATTCAAGCACATTAGCTATTCTAGGTGATAAGAAACAGAGTGGGGGCAGAGAAAGAGATGCTTCCCAAAGGCATTAGAACTATCCATGATTCAGCATGTGGCAAGTCACAAGCTGCTTAGCTCATGAGTAGACAGGACAGTATATCTGCAGAAGTGTCAGAAATTCAGCTGTGTGGAAGGAAGGGTGGGGAGCCAGAGTACTTATCAGAGCCACTGCCCTTATATGGTCATGATTCCCCATATTTATGTGACATCAGCTTTGAGTTCACATCACAGTGCTAAATATGTCACCCACCTGTCTTTGATAATCACAGTGGATATGAAACCACAGTTGGCAAATTTAAAAAATGTTCACACGTAATAATAGAAGAAGCTGTAAATACTTAAGTGTACTAAGTATGGCATTGGTAGTTTTAGATGCCATGGCAGTCTTGGCAGTCCTGTTTTGACAAATTTTAGAGATCTTCCAGAGATATTAATATTATTTGCATATACCTTAGCTTAAGTGATTGATTTACATTGTAATGAGCTCTGCATATATTCTTGTCATACATTCTAAAGTTAGGGCAAATAGAGTAGGAGCCACTTTATCATTTCTTCTCGTACACTAAGGGCATCTGACAATTGCAATCATAACTGGAATGAGTACACATACTAGCCTCATTAATACTGGTGAGATGTGTAATTGAGACACATTCTGTGTTTATTTTTCGCTGTTTATACAGAAGTATTTTTTTGATGCCATACTGTTTGCCATTGAGTGAATGACATCATTGTTGTATAGCAAGTGATGATGCCACTTACTCTGCAGCACTCAGCCTGGTGATAAAGAATATCCTGTACTATACATATGTTTATTGAAAATCCACAGATATGACACACCACATTATGTTCCTAGAATTTTTCTAGGTTTTTTTTTAAATTGTAGATGTTCTAGCTGGTCTGTTGTTGATCTATCTGGTCTGAATCCTGCTTGGTAATCCAGAAGTGAATTGTGGAATGGAAAAACCACCGAAGTCCAACAAATGTTACTGCACAGGAAACACAACAAAAGATATTCATTTATTGGCTTTTTAAGGAACTTGTAGTTTTTAGGTGCATTCGCAAAACATGATAATCAATTTTAATCTTCATCATATCTATCTGTTTATGTCCACATGGAACAACTCGGTTCCCACTGGACAGATTTTTGTAAAATTTGATATATGAGATTTTAAAAAATCTTCCAAGGAAGTTTAAGTATCATTAATCTCTGACAAGAATAACAAGTGCTTAGTTCTTCTTAGAATGGGAAATATTTTAAACAAAAGTTTTAGAGAAAATCAAAACACCCATTTTATAGTCACAATCTCAGGGTCTGTAATACTTACTGCTTATCTGTTGCAACAATATTTGCATGAACATGCCTTAATGTTATGTTGTATGTACATTACCTATTTTGTTTTTATATTGTGGGAAACAAGACTACACATGGGAAAGGTATAGAAGTGCACAGCGAAGGTCAGTGTGGTGTATGTTTCATAAAAATACTGCTAACTATTTGTACTTGGGATTTTAATTACCACAAAGTGTATGAGGAGAACTGTTTGACAGAGCCTGAGAATTCTGTATCTTTTCATAACACAAAAAAATTGTTCCACAACCTTCATTACCCAGTGCATTACAGTGTCTGAATTTCTTTCACATTATCACATTATTTAACCTTTAAATTACTTAGTTGGTATTTAAATTTTTGTGCAGTGGCTATAAAGAACTTATTATTTGAACAGAAAAATATAAAATTATGTAATAAATGGCAGTTTGTGGAAAATAAAATGGAGAGCATGCTTTGTGTCTTAAAAATGCAGTAACCTGCCATATTGCCTGAATATACAAAGGAGTTTCTAGATGTGTTTTTTTTTTATGGGCATTCACACATGCAAACTTAGGTAATTTAAAGGTTAAACAGTTTGTTGAACTCCCTTTGGTTATCAGCTGATAATAATTACATTTCAGGCTTCTAGTTGCAAGATTGATTTATACTTTGGAACATTAGAGAGTAGTATAGTTGAGTTTGGTTTCAGAATATTAAAGCAACTCCATTGTTTTGCCTACTGGTATTTCATTCTTGTACCATGATGCGAAGTGCAAAATTTCAGTCTGATATTAAAAATATTCAGATTGATTGTCTCATGTAGTGTTACAACAGTAACCTTAATGTACTCTGAAAATCCCCTTACAATTAAAGTAACACTCACTGCTTGAGTTTTACAATTTCTAATTTCACAACACTCCACAAAGTATCATACCACTGATTAGTTGTTTCTACTTTCTCTGGCATTTGTTTTTTTGCCTCAGTTCATGCATAGTCCTTGTAATTTTGCAAAAACTATGCCCTTTCATGGAATAGCACTGTTGTGTAAAACTGAACCTTTCTGGCTGTACCATAGTGTGGAAAAATTGAACCAATGTATGATTGTCACTAGCAAATACATTTCACACAAACACAACATATAAACTCTTTACGAACACAAGGGGGTGATGTTGCTCAAATTCCAATGTGTGGTGGTGTTTTGTCCAGTACAATCACTGAGAAAACACAGTTTTCTTTCTGTGTTTGACAAGTTGTTACACATATAGTGTTTCAAAAAACTGATAACCTCTGAACATTGTAAGAATATTATGTTGTGAATTGTCCATTTCTGAGATATAACTGATATACATGATATTTTACAACCGGGCTTTCTTTCAGTAAATAAAAGTACTACTGTGGAACCTGGCCTTATGTTGAGCCAGGTTTATGCTCATTCTGACCAGTTGGGGGAGAAGGGGTTGTAAAGAGAGTTTTCATGTCTTCCTTCCAAGTGTGTTACCTTCCACCATTTGTGTACATTATTATGTATATCCTGTCTTCATCTTATACTTTTAACTGTTCCTTTTTTTGTGCTAAAGACCTTACACCTCCTGCCTGTAGTCACCATACACCCTTAGCTGTGGATCTGTTACATGTGTTTGTACCCAGCACAAATTTTTTCTGCCTGCTTTGTCAAGGTTTATATTTTTTATGGTTGTTAATGTGGTATAAAATTACAGAACTTTTATCACACCATCATAGGTCTTTGTTGTTTCCGTTGCATTGTCCCACTGTTGCAAAAAACGACCACTTTCCTTTTGGAGAAATTTGTGTTATTGTAGTCATGCATCAAAATTAGCAGGTCAGCCCCAGTACCTCTGCTATAGTATGGTCTTTGACACTTCTTAGGCCTCATTCACACTGCAAGCTGAGCCGAGCTGAGCTGAACCTGGCTGGACTGAGCTGAACTGAAAGCAGTGCAGCTGACGTTTCTGAACTGTGAGGATGTCAAACCAAGTGCATGTATTTTCATTAATGAACAATATTTGGTGGAGAAGCCTCTTATTTACTAGAAAGAGACATTTCTGGGTGCACAATATAAGCTCTAGGTGTGAAAATCTTGGTGAGTTTCATAATCTTCTAGATGACTTACTTAAAGATGAAGAAAGGTTTTGGAGGTACTTCAGAATGAGCTCAGACATATTTAAGTATATTTTAGAGTTAATTCACACATCAATTAAGAAGCAAAATACAAATTTTCAAAGGTCCATTAGCCCTGAGGAGCGGCTCATGGTGACGCTGAGGTAAGATAAGAACTGCAGAAGAGGACCATAATTGCATAATATATTTGTTATAATGTTTGATATATTATGTTATACATAATAATCTGTTACGTGAGGTAAGATATAATTATAACTATGTTTGTTGTTCAGTTCAGTTAAATGTCCTTTAATCATCGTGAACTTAAATAAGGTAATGATAAGGAACCCACAACAAAGTGTGGTATGTTGGATAATGGAAAAACAAGTAACTTTGGATATAACATAGTTGTCACTCGCTGAAAGTCTGGAAAAGTGATTGGGCCATCAAGTTTTGGCCTCTTTCTCCTTGATTCGATCTTCCATCCTCACAAAGAAAGAGATGCATTTGAGATGAAGTGGTGCTACTTTGGTCCCTTTTTGTTTTTGTGTCCCCTGAAATATCATCTCTTGAATTTTCATGCGGAGGAACATTTGCCTTTCCTCTGGAAGTCTGTTTATAAGTCCCCAGAGACTCATCAAGAAGTATGTCATGTCCCAGTCCTCACGTCCATTGCCCATTGACTGCATCACATCATGTTTCTTTCTTTCAATCTCTGTCATTGCTTCCTCCAATGGCGCTTTCCACTCCTAGGCCTCGTCCTTCGCTGAGCAGATGACCGAGACATCTCCGAGCGTGCTGGTGTGTGTATTGAATTGTCAGCGGAAGAGCATTCAACAACAAAATCATTGTCAATACTAGTGCAGCTGTCTTTTTCAGGCTCTGTTGACTCCCGATCAAGTTTCTTAGATTGCAATTGCATGGTGCTTTCCATTTTTTTAGCATTTGAAGTACTTTTTAAAAAAAGTAACATATTAAACCACCTCCAGTGGGACTCCCTTTTGCTGGTAGATAAACCAGGATCTCCGGATTTATTTGCATTCATTCTGTTGAGTTCTGCACAGAAGTTGTCCCTGAGATGTTTCCATTTGTTCTTCACATTTTTCTCTGTAAAATAAAAAGTATGGGATTGCGTTTTCACTGCGTGTATAATTGCAGGATTTTGTCAACAAGTGTGTCTTATGCAGCCCTGGCAGATTCCTTCAGACTTGGAATTTCTACTATCCATTACATAATCAAAGAGATTTGCGAAGCTATTTGGAAAACCATGGCACCTCTTCATATGCCTGTACTGCATTGATTAAAACTTCGCAATCCAATGTGTTTGCACTCGTTGTAAAAAAGCACACATTCCAACCCCAGGAAGTTAGACCTGGGTGCAACAGAATTGGTTGTCGGCTGCCGAGTAAAAACAAACAGCCAGTGAACACACTTGGTCAGGCTTGTTCCGGTTCGGTGAATGCTTCCATTTCATACCGTAGGTTTGATTTCCAAGCCGAATCGGCTCTGTTCGGCTCGGCTTGGCTTGCAGTGTGAATGAGGCTTTATGGTAACACATACCTACAAGATGAGTGCATCTGTACAAATGTTCCCAGTGTCCGTACAGTTAATTGCCACATATTATTCCCGTTAGACCATTACCTGTTCACCCTGGTATGGCCAGTTTGTGACCTTTGACTCATCAGATATATATTTATGCACCAACCACTTCACTCCTAGTGAAAGGGTCGCCAGTACCTGCTGGGTGTGAGGTTTGTTATGCCCCAGAGCCTCTCTGAATCCTTTGGAGAGGATTAAAATGACTTTTATATGTCACTAATTATTTTGAAAATGCAGTAATTGTATATTATTGATTCTTCTTCTTCTTCTCCTCCTTCTTCTTCTCCTCCTCCTCCTTCTCCTCCTCCTCCTCGTCCTTCTTCTTCTTCTTCTTCTTCTTCTTCTTCTTCTTCTTCTTCTGTGACATTACGGTCCTTGTAATTGGACCTTTAGTCTTCTTAACTTTGGTCTTCCAACCTTCCTGGTACCCTCTAGTTCGGCATCTAAGGCAACCTTGGGAATTCTGTTATTTTCCATTCTTACTGGTTGACCCAGCCATTCGAGTCTTCTAATCTTGATGCCTGTTACTATATCTGTATCTTCATTTAGATTATTAAGTTCTTCATTTGTCCAATACCCCAGGTCCCTCTGTCATAGATAGGTCCATATATTTGACTATGTATTTTCCTTTCCCAGGTGGGTAATATTGTGATGTCTCATATGGGTAAAGTCCAGGTTTCATTACTATATACTACAGTGGGCTTAATTATGGTTATGTAAATCCTTATTTTGACTTTCTTAGATATGTATGTAGCTTTCACTGTGTTGTCCAGAGCTTGCAGGCAACTGTTAACTGAGGCAGTTCTATCTTGCATCTCTACCATGTCATTATTTTAAGTAACCATTGAACCTAGATACTTAAATGTGATACTTCTTCATAGGGAACATAATTTAGAATCACCTTATTTTTGTTATTATTATAGTTCTTTGTATTTCTCATGAATTTAGTTTTATTATGATAGATAGCCAACCCAGCTGACTTTGCTTTCATCTGGAGTTGGTATAGAACTCCATTCAGAGCATAAGTATTTCTAGTTAAATCACAATATCATCAGCATATGCAAAATGTTGTCTAGTTCATTTAAAAAGTGATCCAGGTATGAAAGGATCAGGACAAAAATATACTGTATTCACTTGATCCTCTCTTTCCCCTCCTTTATTTAAGAGGCCTTTAAGATATTTAGCCCACATGTTTAACGCTTTGCTGTTCACCGGCAACAAGATTCCCGTTGCTGTCTTGACATAAGTTAGTTTTTTTTTTAAATCCCATCTTGAATGTATGGATTCCTTCCAGAAACTTTCTACTGTCATTTTTTCAAATTTTTCTTCTGATTCATATAACAGGTTTTCTTAAAACTGTCTCTTCTTTCTCTAACATATTTATTTTGCGTATCTTTTAGCATTATTATATTCTTCTTTGGAGGCTCTGATCTTTCTTTGTAGCATATTGATTTGTAAGGTGTTTCTCATGTCAGTTGCATCACTACTTTCTTGGTCAAACCACTAATTCCTGTCATTGGGCTGAATGGTGCTTGTGATTTCTTCTCCTGTTCTATGCATATGTGGTTTAAATGTAGACCATTTTTGCTCCATATTAGTATTTTTTGGTAATTGGTTGTTAACAAATTCTTTAATAGAATTACAGTACTCCTTTACACATGCACCATCCTGAAGTTTACTAATGTCATGTGTAAGATGTCTAATTCATCGACGGTTTAATAGGGTGGGAATATTAGATCTGTATTTAATTCTTATTATTAAGTGATCTGTGTCACTTTCAGCACTCTTTTGACTTTTGTTGTCCAGGATATTTGAAGCATGTCTTCTGCTAATTATGACATGGTTCATTTGATTAGCTGCAAGTCTAGCTGCAAATATTAGGTTTGAAGATGAATATTTTTATGTGGGAACATGGTACTACTAATAACCAGGTCTTAGGAGGTCACAAAATCACATAGTCTTTCTTCCTTGTCATTTGATATTTCATGGAGACTTTATTTACTGGTGCAGGGAGTCAAGGGGTCTTTACGGATTTTGGCGTTCATGTCTCCTATAACTGTTACTGCATCATGTTTAGGGATTGTCTGATAGACTCTTTCTGTTCTGTCTTAATAGGAAGTTTTCACCATATCATCATTGTCCTAAGCTGGGGCATGCACACAGATAATAGTGATATTAAAAATTTTTCTCTTTGGTCTGAGGTAGCATATACATTCATCTACAGGTTCAAAATTTGGCATTTGATCTTTGACCCTCTTAGATCAAAAAACCGATACCAAATAGATGATGCTCATTGCTACCACTGTTGCAAATCATAGTCACCAGTATTGAAGACATTGGAGCCCTGCCGTCTTTTTCCTGTGTTGCAGCTATCATTACGTTAAATCTGTTTAAGTCTTGTGTCAAATATCTGAGTGCTCCTGCTCTAAAGACACTCCTGACATTCCATGTTGCCAAATTCCAATCATTCTTCCTTTTTTGTGAATTGTTTTAGATTTTGTATCTGTAGATTAGGCTGGCTTGTCACCTTGGGCTTCTCAACAGGAAATGTTTTACAGAGGTGGGGGTGTCAGTCCCACGTTCAAACCCTCATCCTGGAGGACCAGGGACTCTTCTGTTAGGGTTACCATTCTTTAGTCAAGATGATTCAGCTTTAAGTTGCAAGATATTCACCCTCATTTCTCCCCTTAATGGGGCTAGGATTTGCTGATAATGTGGATACAGTTTATCAACTAGAGCATTTCCCAGTATTTAATAGGGGTACCTGCTTGATATCTGTGCCCCAGCTTAAGCTCATTTATCAGCCACTGACCCTCCTTTCCCAACCGGGCTTGTGACCAGCTATGGTGGAGTTATATTATTGTATATTATTGATTACTATTGATTACTATTCACTGTTTGTGCAGAGGAACTGATTTATCCAATCATATAACCAGGAAGTTACAAGAGAAGATATAAGGCAGGGCTGGCAAACCTATGGCACATGTGCCAAAAATGTCATGCAGAAAGATTTCCTTGGTGGGAAGGATTCACTGCTGTCATAATTTTTTGTTAATCCTTTTGCCAGACATGCATCTATTGTGAAGTATACACTCATATCGGATCCGTAGAGGCTATATATGAGTTATTGTTCCTACCAAAGAACACTGCGAGTGAATCATTTTTGCACAAATCTAGAGCATTGTGAAGTGCTGACTGGATGTTTATCATTGGGGTACCAGCCTGGCGATGACTGGGTAAACACATGGCATTGGACAAAACGTTTTACAGTCTTCTTTTCCAACAGGAAGTAGTAGGAGCCACAGTTACTTTCACATTTTCTTCCCTATTGCATGCCTCAAGGAGGCCTTTATTAGAAATATAATAATTATACTGTGCATTAATTATAGATTTACAATAGGCATTAGTAAAAATAATGCAGTAATAAGTAATAATTATGGCAGACTTGAAGTACTTATTTTGCTCTTCAGAATTCCCATGGACACAAAACAGTATCTCCTCAAAATTTGTAGACAATTTGGGTACGCATCCTCAAAAAAGTTTGCGAACCCTGATGTAAAGGGTTCTTTTTTTTTTTTCTCTCCCCCTCCTGCTTGGCCAGTAAGCCCTGGTACAACATTGCGCCTGATGCTGTGTCAGTGATGTGTTGTATGCCACATGTTGGGGGAAACAGTTAATGACAGGAGCTAGACAAACAATTGCAGTTATGGTAACCTCTAGAAAGTTTTATAGAAGCTCACTAGAGTGTAGGCTGGTGTTTATTGGTCAGGTAAGGAAGAAAACACCTTGTGGTTTCCTTATGTAATTCTGCATTACACCCATTAGTGGAAATGTGAATTTAGTACAAAAAATCTATTATGCCACAGCGTTATTAAATAGGAATTTCACTGTAATTAATATTTAATATTTGTGCAATCCTTTTTTGGGTATGTAATATGAACTGTTTTGTTATCTTTTCTTTCAAGTGTGTGGACATCTGTTTGTCAGTGGTGACTTTTGTGTTATATTATTTAGGTGTTTTGTCTAACTTGCGTAACATATGTACCTTTCTGTAGGTCAAATGTTTCGTCTGCTACAGTGACCTGAACTTCCGTTAGAGTCATCGTGCCCTTTTTTTGTGCCATTTTTAAGACACTTATTGGTTTTTCTTTCATTTACTCAAGACATAATCTGTATACACTATCAGGAGCAATCCTTTCAATAATAATGATTTATAGTAATTGGTTTAGTATTCTTGCTTTTTTTGCCTTTTCTCTTATGGAGTTATTAAATGCTGAGGGAAGCTGCTATTGAGCGTTATTATGTCCCAAAGTTTATTGTATTTACTGTGTCAAAATATTTTCAGAATGCAGGTAAAATACTTTTCCTTCATTTTTCAGT
>Ga0123353_10014082_pt1 | contig 11507 bp, 8 predicted proteins | sample TergutLab28metaG_3_FD_92763 | JGI IMG/M metagenome (GOLD analysis project Ga0123353, IMG submission 92763) | Labiotermes labralis P3 segment gut microbial communities from Petit-Saut dam, French Guiana - Lab288 P3 | ecosystem: Host-associated > Arthropoda: Insects > Digestive system > Gut ... | reverse complement strand
GACATTGCCCTCAAATAAATAATAGCCGATGAAGCCGAGATTGACAACAATAGGATCCGTGATGGGTGGTTCAACAAACGCGCTGACCTTGACCATGTTCACGCCGTTGTTGCCCTTAGCGTCGCCGATATAATATTTGCCGGAGCCGTTGATGTCAAACGATGCGATATAGTAGTTGCTGCTGATTTTGTAGGCGACTTTGATCTCGCCCACCAGCTTATCATCTGTTACCAAAAGGTACCAAGATTCTGCGTTCTTTGTCTTGTTGTCGGAAACGAGTGTGAGTTTGCCCAAGTTCCAACTGCTGTTGTTTGAGGAGTACTCTTTACCGGAAAAACTGTCATAGCCTTTTTTATCGATTTTGACAATGCTGTCGGCTTTAAGATAGCCGGCCGGAGCCACCGCGAGGGCCGGGAGTGCTAACGTAATGATTAGAACGCTTGTTAATAGAATTGCTAAAAACTTTTTCTTCATTTTTGAACCTCCGCAAAATAAAATATTTGTCTGTCTCCTTTTATTTGCGTTTTTTCACGCATGGAGTTGGACTTCTCCCGCCGCGTTGCTGACGCGCAACGTGGTTAAGCGGCCTCTTTTATTTTGGAGTTGGGGTTCTCCGCCGCGAATTTCGCGTTTTTCAGCCTCATTTTTCCCGTAAAAAACCCTTCAGGTCGTTTACGTCAGGGTACGTGGTTAACCCAAATGTACAAATATACACATTTATAGTATATATAATAGAATCTAAAATGTCAAGATATTACTGAATATTGATAATTATTTACGGAAAATTCATAAATTCATCATAATTTAATATTTTTAAAAAAATATTATTTAATAATTGACAATGACAAACATAATTGTTATAATATAATTAGGTAATTATTTTTATTTAAGGAGATGATGATAGCATGACCTCAGCGCAGCGGGTTCACGCGGTTTTACGGAATGAATCGGTAGATAGGATACCGTTTACGATTTACGAATCTAAACTTGCAGGATTGCCATACGAAATGAAAATGCGCGGGCGCGGAATATGTATGGTAAAGCGTATTTCTACAGTAAGCGCCCATTGCCCGAATGTAACCGGACGCAGTGAATCATTCGATTTCAACGGGAAGCCGCGTTACCGGCATTATATCACGACGCCTTACGGCGACCTTACATATGTGACGGAACCGCAGGATATAACATCCTGGACTGTGGAGCATATATTCAAGTCGCCCGACGATTATAAGAAGTTGGAATTTTGGTTTAAAGACAGGGTCATAACGGAAAATTACAGTGGATGTGCGGAAGCGTTAAAAATCGACAGGGAAGAACAGGACATAGTTGTCCGCGACGATATCGGATTGGAACCGTTGCAGGAAATAATCCGCACGATGGGAACCAACGAATTCTGCGTCGAATGGATGGACAACCGCGACGAGATATTGAAGCTATATGATATAATCTGTGAAAAGCGTCGCGCGGCATATGAAATCGTAGCGAAATCTCCGTTCCGCTTTTCAAATTACGGCGGCAACGTTACTCCTGCGGTAATCGGAAGGGAAGCGTTTGAGAAATATTATCTGCCGGTATACGAAGAAGCGTGCGAGGTTTTTCACAAACACGGCAAAAAGATCGGCTGCCATTTAGACGCGGACAACACGGTCATAATGGATTTGGTCGCGAAAACGAATCTCGATTATATCGAAGCATACGACGCGGGTGTCGGACCGTCATTGGCGGAAGCGTCGGAAATATGGCCGGACAAAGTAATATGGCTGAACTGGCCGAGCGGCTGGCAGTATCATTCATATGACGAAATCATCGCGGACACAAAACTGCTGATAGATTCAGTAAAAGATAAAAACAAATTGATCATGGGGGTTACAGAGGATATACCGCATACGATACAGGAAAGAAATTTAGACGCGATACTTGAAGCAGTTGATTTATATGGAGGGATATAAATGAGATTTTTAATCATATTGTTATTAATCATTGGGATAATCCTTACTGCTTGTGCAACCGCCGGAGAAAACAAAGCGGCTGAAAATAATACTCAATCGGATATTATAACAACGACCGGCGTAATAAAAAGCGGCGTTCCGGATAATAAAAGATTCAACGGCGAAACCGTAAAACTGCTCAACAACGTTTATTATGAGTTCGATATCGTAACGTTAAACGTTGACGAATATTCAGGCGACGTTGTGAACGACGCCATTTACGAACGCAATCTGCTTGTGCAGGATCGTTTGAATGTGTCTATCGAAATGACCGATAAATTTGTTGTCGGGGGAAGCGACGCTACCAGAACTAATTTAGTAAGCAGTTTAAAAGCGACGATTCTTTCAGGTGCAAACGAATATGATCTCGTATCCGGTTCGGCGAACTGTTACGCCCCGCTCATACTTGAGAATTATATTTTAAATTTATACGGCGCGCCTTATATTGATTTAAACAGTCCGTGGTGGGCGAAAGATTTTATCGAATTGAACCATATCGGCAAAAACAGATATTATTTCTTATGCGGCGATTATACGGTAACTCTTTTGAAACAACTCGGATGTGTGTTTGTAAATAAAACTATATACACTAACTATTTCGGCGATCCTAACAGTATTTACGATATTGTATTAAAAGGCGAATGGACTATCGATAAATTTATGGAAATAGGTCAAGCCGTTTATGTTGATCTTAACGGAGACGGCGTACGCGACAATGAAGATCAGTTTGGCTACTATATGCACTGGAGTAATCTTACGGATTTATTTGTATACAGTTCCGGAATAAAAATTACTGACCGCGATGCGGATAATTTGCCTTATCTTGTATTGAACGACCAAAAGACTATCGATTTAACAAGTAAATTGTACACATTGATATATGAAAATGAAGGATGCCTTGAATTATTAGCGGCAAATGAAACGACAAATATCACCGCGCCGAATATGTTCAAGAGTAACACGATGATGATGCTGCCGAGTTTCCTTTATGTTTCAGAATTTTTACGCGATATGGAAACCGATTACGGTATCGTGCCGTTCCCGAAATATAATGCTTTGCAAGATAATTATTTGACGCTGCCGATGAATATAATGTCGCTCTTCTCCGTTCCGATAACAGTTTCAAACGAAACCTTCGATATAGTTTGCGCCGTGATGGAAGAAATGTCATATCAGGGTTACAGAATGGTTACGCCGGTTTATTTTGACGTTGCGCTGAAAAATAAATATATGCGCGACTCAAACGAATCCGCTGTTAAAATGCTTGATATTATGCACGACACGATTACATATGAATTCGCGTTTATGTATCACTACGAATTGAACGATCTCGGCGTGTTCATGCGTTTACTTATGAGAGATAAAAATAAAAACTTCTCTTCTTATTACGCTTCCGTTGAAGAAACCGTTCAGGCGAAACTCGAAACTTTGATCGAACAATATATGTCGCTCGGATGAAAATATTTTTAGTTGTTTTATTAATATTAATATTAACTTCCTGCAATTCAGGAGAGGGTATTGATACCGTCGTTACGTTGGTGGACATGAACAAACTTGAATTAACTCCGGTAACAAAGAAAGATGAAATACACGATAATCCTAAAACAGATATTTCTTCGATTCACAATAAAAACGACCGGTTCGACGAAGAAGGCATTACAATCAATCACAGCGAATATACGGTAAGCGAAACGAAACAAAATAAATTAACGGAAATATTAAACAAATATAAATTTGACGCGGGAATTTATTTAATTGACCTTGACACAAAAATGTCATTAGGATATAATGCTGATATGAAATTTTCAACGGCAAGCACGGTTAAGGCGGGGTATGCTTTGTACTGTTTTAATCAGATTGCGGTCGGTCACGCTAAGTTTACCGACTTGATGACATTCAGGGAAAAACATTTAATAACCGGTTCCGGCGATACTCAAAACAGCGAATTCGGTACGGTGTTTACGATCAGGGCGCTTCTATACCGGATGCTGTACAACAGCGACAATGTGGCGTATTATATGCTGCTTGACTTTTTCGGTTTCGACGGTTACAACGCCATGATGAAACAAATCGGCTGCGAACATGAGATAAGTAACGCCGATAAATGGGGAAATTATTCGCCGCATGAATTGGGGCTTATTTGGGAAGCAATATACAATTTCAAGGATACGTGCGACGAAGGCAAACTTTTATGGGATTATCTGACGAATAATTTATATAATGAACTCAAAGATACGCTTAAATATGATGTTATAGCGCACAAATCCGGTTGGAATCCTGTGGGGTATCACGATGCGGGAGTAGTTTTCGGGGTCAGAGATTATATCGCGGTGATAATGACACGGGCCGGAAAAAATCTATGTCTGTATGAATTGATACGATGGGTAGATGAAGTAGTTATTGAATATGATGACTGGCTTGTATAATTTTTTGAATAGAAAATTAAGACGCAAACTTAATGAATCTTTTGGGAAACCGCCGAAACAATCCGAGTATTCGCTGGACAGTATAGAAATGTATCGGCTATATCAAGAAGAAAATCCCCGTGTAATCGACGATATAACGTGGGACGATCTTGATATGGATAAAGTTTTCCGTCGAATCAACGTGTGTCATACCTCGGTCGGCGAAGAATATTTGTATAACTGCCTGCACGAACCGCAGTTTGATGAATCTAAACTTTTAAAAAGAGAAGAGTTTATCATATTTCTAAAAGATAATCCCGAAGAACGCTTGAAACTTCAAGTATATCTTGCGAAATTAGGGAAGATAAACTATAATGGGATTCCGGCAATGATTTATAGTTCTGATTTAAAATTGTTGGGGATTCCGGTAATTTATAAAATCCTTTCGGTAATTCCGTTTTTGTGTTTGCTTGCTGTCATTTTTAACGCGTTCATCGGAGTAATTTCTTTTATTATTTCTTTCATGGTGAATTTTGTTATATATATTGTAACAAAACGCAAAATGGAAACATCGCTTCCGACGATCCGATATTTCTCATCGTTGATTTGGTGCTGCGGAAAGCTGGTTAAAAATTTCAAAGCTGAGCCTTTCATTCAACAATCGCAGCCGTTGTTTCAAACATTCAAGTCATCAATGAAAAAAGGCGCGAATATTTTGCAGCAAGTGAACAGCATTGAGGGAATATTTTACGAATACTGGCGGATATTGCGTTTGTCCGATATAAGAAACTATAACAAAATTTTTTCCGGATTCTCAATACATAAGGAACAATTCCACGAATTATACAAAACGTTGGGCGAAATCGATATATCGATATGCGTACTCTCATTCAGGGAAAGTTTGATTAATAATTTTTGTTCCACGCCTGTATTTCACGATGAGAAACACATAAAGTTTGAGGAAATATATCACCCGTTGTTGTCCGATCCTGTACCTAACAGCGGATTGATACAAAAAAACAGTATTATCACAGGGTCAAACGCTTCAGGCAAATCAACTTTTGTCAAAGCGCTCGCGATCAACGGAATTTTGGCGCAGACAATTTTCACATGTACCGCAAAAGAATTCGCGACGCAGTTTTCGCTTGTTTTGACTTCAATGGCTGTCAGAGATAATATCACAGAAGGCGAAAGTTATTTTATTACCGAAATCAAATCTCTCAAAAGAATCCTTGATAAAATGCGGATCGTCCGTTGCGTTTGTTACATAGACGAAATTCTGCGCGGCACAAATACGGTTGAACGTATAGCTGCGTCTTCGTCGATATTGAATTACTTAAACGATAAAGACTGCCTTTGCGTCGTGGCGTCGCATGATATCGAACTCGCACAAATGCATATGGATAAACTTGACAATTACCATTTCCGCGAAATGATAACAGGAGACGGAATGGTTTTCGATTACAAAATCAACGATGGCATATCAAATACCCGAAACGCGATCAAACTGCTGCGTTATATGGATTTTGAAAATTCCATAGTTGAAAACGCAGAAAATTTAGCTGGAAAAATAAATAATTAAATAATATAAAAAGGTGATAAAAATGGAAAACACAAAAAACGATGTATACGATATTTTTATCCAGGCAGGGCAGTCAAACGCGGTAGGCAGCGGAATAGGATTCATAACCGAAGAATATATCCCGACCGAGGATATTTTGTACATGCAGCCTGATCTAAAAATTTTCATTGCTGAACCGACATATTGGTTCGACTCGGTTTCCGGAGATAAGGTTACGGCGCATGATTTTTCTTTGAGTTTTTCAAAGGAATACATAAAAAGCGGCAGGCTTTCCGAAGGGCGTAAAATATTGATTCTCCGCGCGGCCGTCGGCGGAACGGGTTGGCTCGATAACCGCTGGGGAATGAATGACGACCTCTATTTGAAAATGATGGAAATGATCAAAACGGCGCTGGATTTAAATCCGCAAAACAAACTTGTCGCGTTCTTGTGGCATCAGGGCGAAACGGACGCAATTCTGAACGTTTCCTATGAAGTACATTACAACAATTTGAAAACGCTTGTAGATTCTGTCCGCACAACTTACAATTGCCCCGATATACCGTTCATCGCCGGAGATTTTTGTTATGAATGGAAAACCACCTGCCTCTCTCAAACCGAACCGGTAATACAAGCGATAAAAGATGTTGGCATCGCAATCGGTCATTCTGCGTTTGTGGAAACGGCTGAATTGCACTCAAACCGTCAAGATACCGGTATTGAAGACGGGATACATTTTTCGAGAGAAGCGTTACATCAATTGGGGATTAAATATTTTAATGCTTTTGTAAAAATTTAATTTATAATTTATATAGAAAGGTGATTAATATGAAAATTTTTATTATGACTGACATGGAAGGCGTTGCCGGAATGGTGAACGCGCTAGACTGGACTCATCCCGAAGGGTGTTATTACGAAGCGGGAAAAAGATTGCTTACGATGGAAATAAACGCGGCAATTGAAGGTTTTTTTAACGCGGGCGCTACGGAAATACTGGTTGCCGACGGTCACGGCGCGGGAGGAATCAACGTTGAATTGCTTGATAACCGCGTTATGTATCAGCGCGGATGGAACGGACCGTATCCTTTCGGAAACGATTCAAGTTTTGACGCGATAGCGTGGATAGGCCAGCACCCGAAAGCAGGCACCGAATACGGGCATATATGCCATACCGGGTCATTCCATGTTATTGAAAGAAAAATCAACGGCGTTTCCGTAGGCGAATTGGGCGAGGAAGTCGTAGTATCAATGGAATTGGGCGTAACGCCTATATTTGCATCCGGTTGCCTTGCGCTCACGAAAGAAGCTGAGGCGATCGTTCCTGGAATCCAGACGGCTGTAGTTAAGTTTGGAGTGACGCCAGGTTCAGGCGACGAATGTAACGTGGAAAAATACGCGGCGAGAAATTTGGGCGCCGTTCATTACCATCCGGAAAAAGCGCGCGAAATCATCAAAAAGAACGCCTATGACGCGCTGACAAGATTCAAAACCCATCCTGAAACATTTAAATTGCCCGACATCAAAGCGCCCTATACGCTCGAAATGGTGACGCGGCCTGAAGGCGACGGGAAGAGCGTAAAATACCGTGTGACTCATCCCACAAGCATAATCGATCTATTGAATGGAAAAGGTGAAACGACGTATGAAGAATAAAAAAATATTTGCATTATTACTTGCTTTGTTATTTATTTTGCCAATCGTAATGGCATGCGGCGACGGAGATAAAACCAATCCAGATATTTCCGGGGGGGGGATTTCTGGAAATGAAGAGACCGAAGAGGTCTCGGACCCTAACGCTCGAATCAACAAAAAAGATAACTTACCGAATGACTTAAACTTTGACGGACAGGAAATAAGGATATTGTTACCTCTGCTCAATACAATGGATTATCCCGAAAAAAGCACCGGCGACATCGTGAATGACGCTGTGTATGATAAAAATACCCGCGTACAGGAAAGATTGAACGTAAAATTTTCATACGGCGAGTTGCCGCGCGGCGGTGATTGGAGCGGCGCGCTTGACGATATGAAAAATATGTTCCTTGCGGGTGACGACGTATACGACCTTGTCAGTATGTCTTTAGCTTATTGTACATACGGATCGGTAACGACTGTTTTTTATATGGAAATGCAAAATATGCCATATCTTGATTTCGACCAGCCGTGGTGGAATAAAGGTTCTATGCTCGATATATCGCATGACAATAAAACTATAAAATATTTAGTCGGTGAAGCGTCTCTCAGTTCTTTAGCATACGCGGGAGCGGTATTTTATAATAAAAATATGTACAATGATGTATACGGCGACCCGGACTCTCTTTACGGAATTGCGCTTGACGGCAAATGGACATTTGATTATCTCAGTGAAAAATGTAAAGGATTATATGTAGACGTGAACGGCGATGGAGTTGCCGACGGAGACGATCAATACGGCATGACGTTCGAATGGTGGACGTTCTATAATATTTTATGCGGCGCGGGCGACGCAAGAAGGTCGAGCAGAGACAGTGACGGCATAATTCAAATAGATATGGATTTGAACCGCCTCTTAACTTTCTGCGAAAAAATGTATGACCTTTGTTACAATAATATCGGCGTCGATTATTATCCGGGAACAGCTCCTTTATTGACTCCGTTGTATTTGAACCGTCAAATGGTTTTCTATCCGTTATATTTACACGGCGCGATGGGTTTCAGGGCAATGGACGACGATTACGGTATTCTGCCGCTTCCGAAAATTGACGAAACGCAAAAAGAATACAAGAGCCTTATAAATATTAACACATCGGTATTATGCGTACCCTATACATGTAAAATCCCCGAAACCGTGGCCGCAGTACTTGAAGCGTCAGCCGCTGAAGGTTACCGTACTGTAACGGAAGTATATTACGAAGTCGCGTTAAAGACGAAATATTCCCGTGACGACTATTCCGGGCAAGTTATTGACCTTGTAAATTCTACGTCATATATCGATTTCTTAACAACATATGTAAATCATTTAAATCAGTCCGCTTTTATAGTACATCAGGTAGTAAGTCAGAATAAGAATACAGATTTGATGTCGCATTATACAAAGAATGAAAATGCGTATAAAACCTCACTTGATAAACTCATCACCGTTCTGACAGAGGGAATTGTATAATATGGATACGAAGAAGTTATTAACTGTTATATTGGCAGTATTATTTATTATACAATTATTTATCGCGTGCGGCAACGGCAAAGAAGAGGAAACGACAAGAGTATACGGAATTGAAGAAGAAAATGAAGTTTCCGACCCCAACGCGCGCATCAACAGAAAAGATAATCTGCCTGCCGATTTAAATTTCGGCGGGCAGGAAATACGTATATTACTGCCGCCGTATGCTTCGATGGACTTTCCGGCGGAAGCGACCGGCGACATCGTTACGGATGCTGTTTACGACAAGAATATCCGCGTGCAGGAAAGGCTGAACGTTAAGTTCACGTACGGGTCTTTGCCGTTTGACGGTCAAAACGAGACAAGTATATTTAACGGTTTGCATAATATATTCCTTGCGGGCGACGATGTTTATGACCTTCTTTGTATTCCTTTATATTACTGCACATACATCGCGTTGACGACTATTTATTATATGGATCTGCAGGATATGCCGTATCTCGATTTTGAACAGCCGTGGTGGAATAAAACGTCAATAATGGAATTATCGCATGACAACGAATCGATTAAATATTTGATCGGCGAAGTTTCGCTTACTACTATTGCGTATGCCGCTTCGGTATTTTATAATAAAAATATGTACAACGACGTTTACGGCGACCCGGACGCGCTTTACGGTGTTGCGCTGGACGGCAAATGGACGCTCGATTATTTCGGCGAAAAATGCAGGGGATTATACCTCGATATAAACGGCGACGGCGTTGCCGACCCTGACGACCAATACGGTTCGACGTTCGAATGGTGGACGTTTCGTAACGTTATCTGCGGCTCGTCCGACGCGAGGATGACCGGCAGGGATACGAACGGTTTCGTTTATTTGGATATGGATATGAACCGCCTTTTAACTTTCTGCGAAAAAATGTATGATCTTTGTTACAACAATCTCGGCGTTGATTATTATTCCAAAGACGCGCCGGCGTTGAATCCTGTATTTATGAACCGGCAAATGGCGTTTTACCCGGTATATTTAAACGGAGCGTTGGCGTTCAGGGCGTTGGAGGACGATTACGGTATACTGCCGATGCCGAAACTTGACGAACAGCAAAAAGAGTACCGCAGCCTTATCAACATCAACACCTCGGTGGTATGCGTGCCGGGAACTTGTAAAATCGCGGAAACCGTTTGCGCCGTGATTGAAGCGCTGGCCGCTGAGAGTTACCGCACCGTAACGGAAGTATATTACGAAGTCGCGTTAAAAACGAAATATTCGCGCGACGAATATTCCGGGCAGGTCATTGATATTGTTAATTCGGCGGCATATATCGATTTTCTGTTTACATATTTAAACCATTTGAATCAATCCGCGCAAATCGTATATTATGTAGTGGACGGGAGCAAAAGTACGGACCTGATGTCATATTACGCGAAGAATGAAACCAGTTATAAAAGTGCTCTTGAAAAACTTATTAATAATCTATCAAATGGAGTGGCATAAAAATGAAAAAAAAATTAGCGTCAGCAATAATAATATTATTATTTATCCTGCAATTATTTATAGCGTGCGGCGGCGAAAATAGACCAGACGACGAAACTTCAAGACAATACGCCGAAGAACAAACCGCGGAAGTATTAGATCCTAACGCGCGTATCAACAAAAAAGATAGCCTTCCGGCTGATTTGAATTTCAACGGGCAGGAGATACGGATATTGAAACGCGCGAACAATCAATGGGAATTGGATTTTCCGAATGAACTTAACGGCGACATCGTCAATGACGCTGTGTATGACAAAAATATTCGCGTGCAGGAAAGATTAAATGTTAAGTTTAAACTGGGCGTTTGCCCGCGCGGAGATGAATTCAGCGGCACGATTGAAGACATACGAATTATATGTCTTTCGGGCGACGACGTATATGATTTGATTAGTATGAACTTGAATATGATTTGTACGTATGGTACGTCGCCCACAACTCCCTTCTTTATGGACTTGAGCAGTATGCCGTATCTTGATTTAGAACAACCGTGGTGGAATACGAGAACTATAAAAGAAATATCTCACGATGGTAAATCGTATAATTTGGTATTCGGCGATTCTTCATTCACTTTGATTTCGTATACGACGTGCGTGTTTTATAACAAGCATATTTATAATAACTATTACGGCGACCCGGATGAATTATACAAAATTGCGCTTGACGGCAAGTGGACATATGACGTCTTCGCCGATAAATGCAAAGAAATGTATGAGGATTTGAACGGCGACGGCGTCGCGGATGTCAGCGATCAATTCGGGTTGCAGTTTGACTGGTACATATTCAATAACTATATGCTTGGTTCAAGCGACGCTAGGATGTCAAGCAGGGACAGCGAAGGTATAGTGCAAATAGATATGGATATGAACCGTCTTACAACTTT
>Ga0123353_10014081_pt1 | contig 11507 bp, 5 predicted proteins | sample TergutLab28metaG_3_FD_92763 | JGI IMG/M metagenome (GOLD analysis project Ga0123353, IMG submission 92763) | Labiotermes labralis P3 segment gut microbial communities from Petit-Saut dam, French Guiana - Lab288 P3 | ecosystem: Host-associated > Arthropoda: Insects > Digestive system > Gut ... | reverse complement strand
GCGCGTCCTGGGCGGGCGTCACGGAAAGCGTCGCCCGGCTGCTGGAGTGGCGTGCCTCGACAGTGTACTGGGCCGTCAGATCCACCTGGCCGCCCGCGGTTCGGGCGGGCGTGACCGGCACGTCCACCTGGGTGTGGGCGCCGCGGGGCAGCGGGGGAACGCGGACGGTGCCGGCGGTCCAGCCGGCGGGGACGTCCAGGGTGAGGGTGCCCGCGGCCAGCGGCGTCGCCGCCTGGTTGGTGACCGTCACCTGCACCGAGCCGGCGGTGCCCGCGGCCAGCGGCTGGGTGCCGACCGCCAGCGGGGCGCACACGCCGCCGAGCCAGTCCAGGCCGAACGAGGCGTACGTCATCTGCTGGTAGCCGGCGCGCTCGTAGAACAGGCCGACCCGCCCGCCGGGCAGGGTGGCGAGCGTCGAGTAGGCGGAACTCTGCGGTTCGACGACCCGGGAGACCGGCCAGGACTTGCCGTCGTCGCAGGACATCCGGACGGTCAGGTTGCGCCGGACGGAGGGGTCGGCGGTGTTCGACAGCAGCAGCCAGTGCGCCCGGGGATCGCTCGCCGGGGCGTCGGGCGCGTAGCGGATGATCGCGCCGTTGTCGCCCGGGTCGATCTGGGCGGGGTCCGGCTGCGGCGCGGAGTAGGTGACGCCGCCGTCGTGCGACAGGGCCACCAGGCGGTGCGGCGCGGCGCGGACGTTGAGCATCACCGAACCGTCGGCCAGTTGCACGGTCTTGTTCTCGTCCATGCCCGGGCCGACGGGGGTTCCCATGTGCCAGGTGTCGCCGTCGTCGTCGCTGTAGGCGCTCACGGCGTAGTTGCCGCCGCTCGCACCGACGGCGTACTGCTGGATCAGGCGGCCCGCGTACGGTCCCGTGGTGAGCTGGATGCCCTGGCCGGACGCGGCGAACATGCCCTTCCACGCCGGGTCCTTGATCTGCGCGGTGATCCGCCGCGCGTGCCAGGTGACGCCGTCGTCGTCGGAGTAGCTGTAGTCGGCCTGGAGCACGTTCGGGTCGTCCGGGTCGTTGCCGGTGTGCGAGCCGGCGAAGCCCTGGTTGACGGAGGCGGCGTAGAACAGGAAGACCCGGCCGGTGCGGCGGTCGACGAGCAGGCTCGGGTCGCCGAAGCCCTGCGGCGCCGGGCCGGTGCGCACGACCTGCTGCGCGGTCCAGGTGCGGCCGCCGTCGGTGCTGCGCCGGACCAGGTCGGTGATGGGGCTGGGCAGGTCGGCCATGCTCGGCCGGCCGTCGTACGCCGCCAGGAGCGTGCCGCGGCCGGTGACCGCCAGCGCCGGGATGCGGTACTGGGGGTAGCCGTTCGTGTCGCGCGTGGCGAGATCGGTCCGGGTGAGCGCCGGCGTGCCGGCGGCGGGGGCGGCGGCGGGAGGGCCTGCCGCGGGGGCGGCGCGGGCCGGGACCGGGACCAGGGCGAGGGCGAGGGTGAGCAGCGTTGCTGTGCCGAGCCGGCGGATGCGCATGCGGTCTCCTCGGGCCTGAGGCGAAAGTGGACATCACATGTCTGATGTCAGGGGGGGACGCTAGGGCGGCAGGTGATGCCCGGTCAAGAACCGTGCTGCGCCAACCTGAAGAGACGAAGCCCGTTCGCGTCAGAAATGAGCAGCACATAGCGTCAATCACGCACGCGCAGGGTTGACAGCCGACCCCAGTGGTGGTCTAGTCCACCTGCTCTCGCACGTCAGGCTCCACTCCGCTCGCTCGCTCCGCAGCCTTGCCAGGAGGACAGCCCATGCATCAGACGTACGACTCCGGCCCCACCCGGACCAGGCACCGGACCCTCGCCGCCGGCCTCACCCTCGCGCTCGGCGCCGCACTGCTCGGCGGTTCGGCCGCGCTGGCCAGCGCCAGCCCCGGCAACTCGGACGCGCCCGCCGCCCCGCAGATCCTCCCGACCCCCCAGTCCCTCACGGTGCGTTCCGACCGGGTGACCGTCACCCCGCAGGTGACCCTGGTGGCCGGGGCGTCCGCCGACGCCTCGGCACTCCAGGTCACGGAGAGCGCGCTGCGCGCGGCCGGAGCCCACAGCGTCGTCCGCGCCGACGGCCCCGCCGGCTCCGGCGAACTGACCGTGTACGTCGGCGGCGCCGACCAGGACGCGCGGCTCGCCGACCTCGGCCTGCCGGGGACCGCCGGCCTGCCCGCCGAGGGCTACGAACTGGGCGCCGGCGGGCAGCGCATCGTCCTCGCCGGCGCCGACGCCGCGGGCACCTTCTACGCCGCGCAGACGCTCCGGCAGGTGCTGGAGCCGACCGGCACCGCGCCCCGCCGCACCGTCACCGGGCTCGCCGTGCGGGACTGGCCGGCGGCCCCGCTGCGCGGGGTGGTCGAGGGCTTCTACGGCACGCCCTGGTCGGACCAGGCACGTCTCGACCAGTTCGACTTCTACGCCCGCCACAAGCTGAACACCTACGTGTACTCGCCCAAGGACGACCCGTATCTGCGCGCGCAGTGGCGGGACCCCTACCCCGCGGACAAGCTCGCCGTGCTCGAACAGCTGGTGGACCGCGCCACCGCCGACCACGTCGACTTCACCTACGCCCTCTCCCCCGGACTGTCCGTCTGCTACAGCTCGCAGGCCGACGCCCAGGCGCTGATCGCGAAGTTCCAGTCGCTGTGGGACATCGGCGTGCGCTCCTTCGCGGTGCCGCTGGACGACATCAGCTACACCACCTGGAACTGCGACGCCGACAAGGCGAAGTGGGGCACCGGCGGCGGCGCCGCGGGCGCCGCGCAGGCGTACCTGCTCAACGAGGTGCAGCAGGGCTTCATCGCCACGCACCCCGGAGCCCGGCCGCTGCAGATGGTGCCCACCGAGTACTACGACACCGGGGCCAGCCCCTACAAGACCGCCATCGCCGGGCAGTTGGACGCCGGGGTGCTGGTGGAGTGGACCGGCGAGGGCGTGGTGGTGCCGACCATCACCACCGCCCAGGCGCAGCGCGCGCAGCAGGTCTACAACCACAAGATCCTGGTCTGGGACAACTACCCGGTCAACGACTACGTCACCCAGCGCCTGCTGCTGGGCCCCTACGTCGGCCGTGACGCGGACCTGACCGGGCAGATCGCCGGGCTGACGGCCAATCCGATGATCGAGCCGTACGCGTCGAAGATCGCGCTGTCCACCGTCGCGGACTACCTCTGGAACTCCGCCGCGTACGACGCCGGTCAGTCGTGGACGGCCGCGCTGAGCGAGCAGGCCGGCGGCGACGCGCGCGCCACCGCCGCACTGCGCGCCTTCGCCGACCTCAACCGCTCCTCCCGGCTCGACACCACGCAGGCGCCCGAACTCGCCGCCGCGCTCAAGGACTTCTGGACGCGGTGGACCACCGACCCGCAGCGGGCGGTGCGCGACCTGCGCCCGCGGCTCGCCGCGGTGGCCGCCGCGCCCGGCGAGCTGCGCGCCCGGCTGCCCCAGCAGGACGGGTTCCTGGCCGACGCCGGGCCGTGGCTCGACGCGACCCAGGACTGGGGGCGCGCCATGGTCACCGCCCTGGACATGCTCGGCCAGCAGAACGCCGGTCACGCCGCCGCCGCGTGGGCGGACCGCCAGCAACTGCCCGCGCTGGTCAAGTCGGCCTCGACGCACACCTACACGGGTCTGTCCGGCTCGCCCGTGAACGTCGTGGTGGGCGACGGCGTCGCCGACGCGTTCGTCACCGCGGCGATGAACCGGTACGCCGCCACGCTCGGCGTGACCGCCGTGCGTCCCACCGCGGTGACCTCGCTGGGCACCTACCAGACCGACGTCCCCGCGAACTACGTCGACTCCTCACCCGACACGTTCTTCTGGTCCGACAGCGCCCCGTCGGTCGGCGACTACGTGGGGGTGGACCTCGGCGCGGTCCGGCCGATCAGCACCGTGGACGTCCTGATGTCCAAGCCCGACCGGCTCGACGACTACCTCCACCACGCCACGCTGGAGTACTCCGCCGACGGGACGACCTGGCACGCGCTCGGTGACTTCACCGACACCCCGGAGGTCAAGGCCACGGCGCCGGCCGGGGCCACGGCCCGCTACGTGCGACTGCGCGCCACCGCGACGCAGACGAACTGGGTGGTCGTCAGGGACTTCGCGGTCGGGCCCGCCGCCGTCCCGCCGGCCGCCTCGGGCGGTCCCGCGCCGGCGTCCGGCTCGTCGCTGGCCGCGGCGGTCGACGGCGACCTCGACACCGCCTACCGCGCGGCCGCCGCGCCCGCGTCCGGCGACGCGCTCACCGTCACGCTGCCGTCGGGCGGGCCGCTGGACTCCGTGGCGATCGTGCAGCCGGGCACCGGGGCCGCGCAGGCGACCGTCCAGATCCAGGTCGGCGGCGCGTGGCGCACCATCGGCGGCCTGGGCGGTCCGGTCACCGACCTGACCGCGCACGGCTGGGCGGCCACGGCGGTCCGGCTGCTGTGGACGACGGGCGGCCCGGCGCCCGCGATCTCCGAGATCGTGCCCCGGTATCCCGCCTCGTGAAGTGAAGGATCCCGCCCCTTCGTGAAGGCCCCCTTCGTCAAGGACCCCTTCGTGAGGGTCCCTTCGTGAAGGATCCCGCCCGGGTGCCGACCCCTCCTCCGGCACCCGGGCGGACTTCACCCCGGCCCCTGATCGGGGCCGGAGGCCATGGGACGCCCTCAGACGGTCAGCCGGCGCAGCGTGGCGAAGCCACCGGCGAGCATGACCGCGACGGCGGCGGCGAGGATGCCGGTGAGGCCGACGGCGGTGAGGGCGGTGCAGAAGTGACCGACGCGGTTCCAGCCGTGCAGCCCCGTCACGATCACCGCGGCGAGGGCCAGCACGCCGAGCTGCGCCGCGCCGAAGACCATGGTGCCGGGCAGCCCGGAGCGGCGGTGGATCAGCCCGTACCACATGCCGTAGACGAAGAGGAGCACGAACAGGGTTGCCGCGGTGAGCCACGACCGGTACCAGGGGCCGTCCAGGAGGTAGGGGACGCGGAAGTAGGCCATGTGCATGCCCCAGCCGCCGGTGGCGCTCTCGACGCCCTGGCCGGCGGTGACGACGAGCCCGAAGCACACGGCCAGCGCCAGGGCCAGCGAGGTGACGCCGAGGAAGTAGGTGCGCCGGCTGACCCCGATGCTGAGGGCGAACGGCAGCGCGTTGGCGACGGACTGCACGCCGAGGACGAACACGACGAGGAACGCCGCGGCCAGCCCGCCGACCCAGCGGCGGTCGCTGTGGCCGGCGGGGGTGAGCTGCAGGATCACCACGTCGAGGACGAAGCCGAAGGCCGCCCACGCCCAGGGCAGGAGGAGGAAGGTCACGCGGTCGACGAGCAGGTAGCGGACGACGTTCCCGATCGGGGTGGCGCGCATCAGGAGGCCTCCGCGGCGGTGAGGGCGGACGGGTCGTGGCGCTCGGCCGCGTGGACCGCGAGCTGCTGGAGGGTGAGCCCCTCCAGGCGCAACCGCAGGTGCCCGGCGAGTTCGCGGTCGCGGGAGTCGAGCCGGCCGACCATCACCGCCCGGGTGTTCGTGCCCAGCGTGCGGGTGCTCAGCGTGGTGCGGCCGGCGATGAACCGCTCGACGTCCCGGGCCGGGCCGGTGACGGTCGTGGCGGTGCCGCGCAGGTCGTCGGTGGCCGCGTCCAGGACCAGCCGGCCGTGGTCGACGACCACGATGCGGTCGAGGAGTTCTGCGGCCTCGTCGACCAGGTGCGTCGAGAGCAGGATGCACCGCGGGTGGGCGGTGTAGTCGGCCAGCAGCTGGTCGTAGAAGAGGGTGCGGGCGACCGCGTCCAGGCCCGCGTAGGGCTCGTCGAACAGGGTGACCTCGGCGCGGGCGGCCAGTCCGATGGTGATGCCCAGCGCGGTCCGCATGCCGCGCGACAGCTTCTTGATCGGCCGGGACGGCGGCAGTTCGTATGCGTCGACCAGCGTGGCGGCCAGATCGGCGTCCCAGTTCGGGTACATGAGCGAGGCCGCCGCGATCGCGTGCCGCACCTTCAGGTCGGGATACGTCTGGTCCTCCCGGACCAGGACGATCCGGCGCAGCACCGCGTCGTTCTCCAGCGGTTCCGCCCCGAGCACCCGCACCTGGCCGGACGTGGCGAACTCCTGGCCGCCCAGGATGCGCAGCAGCGTCGTCTTCCCGGCGCCGTTGCGCCCCACCAGCCCGGCGATGCACGGCGTGCCGATCTCGAAGGTGACGCCGGCCAGCGCCTCGTGGTTGCGGTAGCGCCGGCCGAGCCCGGTGACGGAGATCGCCGGCGTCATGCCTCTCCCCCCACCGTCACGTCGACGGAGGCGAGTTCCTCACGCACCAGCCCGAGCAGTTCCTCCGGCCCGATCCCCAGCCGTGCCGCCTCGACCGCCAGCGGCCGCACGTAGCGGTCGGCGAAACGGCGCCGCCGGGCCTGCACCAGCCGCTCCCGCGCGCCCTTGGCGACGAACATCCCCACGCCCCGCCGCTTCTCCACCAGCCCCTCGTCGGAGAGCACGGTGAGGCTGCGCGCGGCGGTGGCCGGATTGACCCGGTAGAACGCCGCGAGTTCGTTGGTGGAAGCGACCCGTTCGCCCTCGCCCACGGTGCCGTCGGCGATCTGGTTCGCCAGCTCGTCGGCGATCCGGGCGAAGATCGGCCCGCCGTCGTCCTGGAATGACATGACGCCTCCCTCGCTCTACTGGTTACCCACCTTAGTGGGTAACCAGTAGAGCGAGCAAGCGGGGCGCCCGGGCCGGTCGGGTCAGGCGAACTCCAGGGCCACGACGGCGGCACCGTTGCTCACATAGGTGCGCGCGGCCGATGTCGTGGAGGACCAGAGGGCCGCCGCGACGGGGGCGTCGAGGGGAAGCGTCCAGATCGGGCTGCCGTCGGACAGGGCGTAGGCGGTGAGGACGGACCCGGTGCCGGAGGTGACACCGAGGAGCACGAGCCCGGCCTGGACGCCGAGGACCTGCGCCAGGCCGGCGATGGACGGGGTGTGCCACAGCTCGCGCCCGTCCCGCAGGCGGTACGCGGTGAGCGGCCCGCGCCCCGCGGTGATGTCGGTGCCGACCGGCGGCGCGGCGGAGGTGAACACCGTGTCGCCGTAGGGCGCCAGTTGCTGGATGTCCGGCGGCCGCGCCCGCCACAGCGTGCGGCCGGTGACGGCGTCCAGCGCGGCGAACGCGCCGTCGGCCAGGCTGAGCCGGACGAGCACGGTGCGGCCGTCGGCGCTGACCTGCGAGAAGGTCGCGAGCGTCGCGTCGGTGATCTGGTCCCCCGGGTCGAGCCCGCTGGGCACCGTCCACAGCGCGCGCCCGTCGGACAGCCGCAGCCCCGCCAGCTCGGCGGTGTCGTACCGCAGGCCGACGGCGATCCGGTCGCCGGGCTCGTCGCCCACGCCGAGGACGTCCGGCTCGTAGCGCCACAACTGCGCGCCGGTACGCGGGTCGAGGCCGCTGACGCTGCGCCGGTCGTCGGTGGCGCCCGCCCGGGTCACGCACAGCACGACGCCGCCGCGCGGATGGACCTCGACCCGCTGCGCCTTGCGGTGCCAGCGGGCCTTGCCGGCGGCGTCGACGCCGTACAGCGTGCCGGTCAGCGTGGAGGTCACGTACGCCCAACCGCCGCTGCCGGCCTGCACGGAGAGGTCCTGCGCCTCCGGGTTCGGGTCGCCGGGCGGGGCGAACCGCCAGCGCTCGTCGCCGGTGGCGAGGTCGCGGGCGTGCACGAAGCCGTCGAGCTCGACGCCGTAGACGGTGTGCCCGTCGGTGGCCGAGGCGGCCGAGCCGAACGGCTTGCTCTGCCACGCCGCGGCGCCCGAGCCCGGGTCGAGGGCGACGGTGCCACCGGACGCCGCGGCGGTGAGCAGCAGCCGGCCGCGGGCCGCCGTCCACACCCGGGGAAAACCCTGCGGGACGCGCCGGCGCCACAGGACGCGCGGCGGCTTCGGACGGTCCCGGCCGCCGCCGCCACGGCCGCCGGCGAGGTACCAGCCGGTGAGCGCGGTGGCCGCCAGGCCCCCGCCCGCGGTGGCCAGCACCTGGCGCCGGCCGAACCGGCGGACGCGGACCTGCGCGAGTTCCTCGCGCACCTTCTCGGTGCGGCGCCGCAACTCCCGTTCGACGGGGTCGGGCAGCCACCCCGCGCCCGGCAGCGCCGGCGCGCCGAACAGCTCCGGCAGTCGCGGCACCGCGGGACGCTGGAAGGCGTCCTTGGCCATGCACGCGGCGAGCGCGTCGTGCAGGCCCGGCGGGACGCCGTCGAAGTCGGGCTCCTCGTGCAGGGTGCGGTACATCAGGACGTGCATCCCGGTCGAGCCGAACGGGCCCCGGCCGGTCGCGGCGAACACCAGGGTGGCGCCCAGCGAGAAGACGTCGCCCGCGGCCGTGCAGGTGCGCCCGGACACCTGCTCGGGCGGCATGTAGCCGGCGGTGCCGATGATCTGCCCGGTGCCGGTGAGGGCCGCGCCGTCCACGGCGCGGGCGATGCCGAAGTCGATGACGCGCGGACCGTCGTCGGCCAGCAGGATGTTGGAGGGCTTCAGGTCGCGGTGCACCAGGCCCGCCGCGTGGATCGCGGCCAGCGCCTCGGCGAGGCCGGCCGCCAGCGCGCGCACGGTGTCCTCGGGCATCGGCCCGTGGTCGGCGACGGCGTCGGCGAGCGAGGGCGCGGCCAGGTAGGCGGTGGCGAGCCAGGGCCGCGCGGCGTCCGGGTCGGCGTCCAGCACCGGTGCCGTGTAGGCGCCGCTGACGCTGCGCGCGGCCTCCGCCTCGGCGCGGAACCGCTCCCGGAAGTGCGGGTCCTGGGCGTAGGCCTCCCTGACCACCTTCACCGCGACGGGCCGTCCCGCGCGCGTCGTCGCCAGGTAGACCCGGCCCATGCCGCCGGCGCCGAGCAGCCGCACCACCCGGTACGGGCCGACGGTCGTCGGGACCCGCGTCCCGCCGGTGTCCTGCGGCGGGCCTGCGGGCAGCCGCGGGTCCACGGGCGGCTGCGGGAGCGTCATTTGGCGTCCGCCGGGTACGCGGCGACCCGCCCCGCACCGCTGACGACCACCGTGCTGCCGTGCACGGCCACCCCCCACTGGTCCAGCAGGGCCGTGGTGCTGCCGCCGCCGATGGAGGGCGAGGGCGACGCGGCACCGCCGCTCCCCGAGGTCGAGCCGCTCGTGGCGGACCCGCCCGGTTTCTGCCGCAGCGACCACAGTTGCCGCCCGTCGGAGGTCCGCAGCACCAGGCACCCGGACGTGCCGCCGGTCATCGACACGCCCTCCTTGCTGACCGACAGCGGGCTGAACAGGACCGCCGTCACCTGCTCCGACGCGGCCATGGTGCGGCCCAGCATGCTGTACGCGGACAGCTGGATGGGGCTCTCCACCTGCCACTTGACGGCTCCGGTGCTCAACTCGACGGCGGTGACGTGGCTGCCGTCGTGGGTCAGGACCATCCCGCCGACCACCACCAGGTCCGCCGCCGCGGTCATCGACACCGACCAGCGGCGCTTGCCGGTCACCGCGTCGTACGCGGTCATGCCGCCCTTGAGGCTGACGGTGACGAGCAGGTCGTCGCCCACCGCCAGGCTGGACGTCAACTCCCCGCTGCCCGCCTGCATGTACGCGGGCAGGTGGCTGTCGGGGTCGGCCGGCACCCGCACGGACCAGCGCTCCTTGCCGCTGTCCGCGTCCAGGGCGTGCACCACCAGGCCGGCGTCGGTGTCCTCGGTGTAGTAGAAGCCGTGGGGGTCGGCGGCATAGCGCAGCGTGGACATGGAGTTGGGGACGACGGGCCGCTGCCATCGGATGGTCCCGCCGCCCTTCGCCCGGCTCATGTCGATGGCGGCGACGGTCTCCCCGGACTTGATCTGGCCGGTGATCCCCCCGGTGGGCTTGCCCGCCCCCAACTGCACGGTGTTGACGAGGACGTAGGTGCGGTCGCCGTGGTCGGCGAGCAGGCCGGCCGGCATGGTCGAGAGGGACGGGAGGGTGGCCGCGGTGCGCGCGCGGGCGGTGGCCGGGTCCACGTCCTCCACGACGTACTTCAGGCGGAACGACGAGTCCGTGACCGAGCGGTAGAACACCACGTTGCCGTCGGTCATGCCGAGCAGGACCGCGGTGGGGCCCAGCGGTTCGCCGTCGCCGACCAGTTGCCCGTCCGGCCGCGTCCCGTGCTCCCAGCGGAGCTTGCCCGTCGCGGTGTCGTAGGCCGCGCTGTACGCGGTGTCGCGCAGCACCACCACGTCCCCGTACGCCCGCAGGTCCGGCGCGACCGACCCGGTGCCCGTCCGGGCGGTCCACAACGGCAGGGGCGGCGAGGTGAGTTGGAGCGTGTGGGCCTTCGAGCCGAGCGGGGTGCCGTTGCCCTTGCCCGGCGTGCCGGACGCCTTGGACGTGCCGCCGCCTTTCCTGAGCGCCAGCACCGCACCTCCGGCCCCGAGGCCGCCGGCCAGCACCAGCCCGCCGATCAGCGCCGTCCGCCGCCCGATCGTCGGGCGCTTGCCGGCCGGACCGCCGGGGCCGCGGCCCGGAGGCGGCGCCGCCACCGCCATCAGCTCGGCGTCCCGGGCGCGTTCCGCCAGGTCCTCGCGCAACGCGGGAACCAGCAGGTCCGCCGGGTCGGCGGGCGCCAGTTCCGCCAGCACCTGCTCGGGCGTCGGGCGCCGCGACGGCGTCTTGTCCAGGCAGCGCAGCAGCAGCGGGTGCAGGGCCGCGGGGACGCCGGACAGGTCGGGCTCGGCGGTCACCACGCGGTGCAGCACGCCGTCGTCGCCCGTCCCGAACGGCCCCTCGCCGCAGCCGGCGTACACCAGGACGCAGGCCAGCGCGAAGACGTCGCCGGCCGGGCCGACGTCGTGCAGCGAGGTGATCTGCTCGGGGGCCATGAACGCCGGCGAGCCGATGACCATGCCCGTGCTGGTGATCCGGGTCTCGTCCAGGGCCTTGCTGATCCCGAAGTCGATGAGGCGCGGGCCGTCGGCGGCCAGCAGCACGTTGCCGGGCTTCAGGTCGCGGTGGACGACGCCCGCGGCGTGCACCGCCTGCAGCGCCTCGGCCAGGGCGGTGCCGAGCGCGCGCAGCGCCGGCTCCTGGAAGGACCCGCACACCCGCATCGCCTGGTCGAGCGTCGGCCCCGGCACGTAGGCGGTGGCCACCCAGGGCCGCGCCGCCTCCGGGTCGGCGTCCAGCACGGGCACGGTGTACACGCCGCTCACCCTGCGGGCCGCCGCCACCTCACGCCGGAACCGGCTGCGGAACGCCGGATCGTCCACGTACTCCTCGCGCACCTGCTTGACCGCCACCAGCCGCCCGGCCGTGCTCCGGCACAGCGACACCTCCCCCATCCCGCCGCCGCCCAGCGGCCGCATCACCACGTACGGCCCGATGACGGCGGGCAGCACGACGGTGGGGTCCTCGGCGGCGGGGAGAGGCACGGTGGCCGCGACGGGGGCCGGCTCGCGGGCCGGTACCGGTGCCGTTGCCGGGGCCGGTGTGCCCGCGCCCGCGCCGGGGGGAGGCGGTCCGAAGGCGCCCGCGCCCGCAGGGGGCGGGCCGTACGGGCTGGGGCT
>Ga0123353_10014080_pt1 | contig 11507 bp, 7 predicted proteins | sample TergutLab28metaG_3_FD_92763 | JGI IMG/M metagenome (GOLD analysis project Ga0123353, IMG submission 92763) | Labiotermes labralis P3 segment gut microbial communities from Petit-Saut dam, French Guiana - Lab288 P3 | ecosystem: Host-associated > Arthropoda: Insects > Digestive system > Gut ... | reverse complement strand
CGTTGACAGGGGCACACGCAGGCCGGAAATTGAGCGGCGAAAAGAGTGAATGCTCCACCGGCTGAAGCCGGTGGAGCATTCACTTTGTGCAGTTTTTTATCGGTTTTTGAGTGCGTATTTCATCAACGCCTGCTCACTTTCAAATACTCGTCCAAAGTGGGTCAGGGAAATATTTTTCAATCCTCTTGTTTTTTGGGTATTTTAATGGGTATCTAAAGGTATAGCTTTCAACAAAGCTATTTTATATCATCACGATAGTATCTCAGCTTGGCGTCAGACGAGGGCGCAGCTTTGGACGATGGGGCTGGACTCTTCGGTCCTGCCCGGTCGCACAAAGCAAGTCTGACGAAGTATCACCCCAAACTGAGGCACTACCTAACGGCATATATTATTTCCAGGGATAATACACAATGAAAGCGTACAATCCTGCGGAAAGTCCACTCACACTGCAAATCATGAACAACGGATCGCGCATATAGCGGGCGCACCAGAGCAGGAAGATCGAAGTCACGATAAGCAGGACCGCCCAGACGTACTGCCCCAAACCGATAGCCGCAAGCAGGCTCGGCTGTCCGAGGGCCAGCAGCCATAGGCCGCCCATAAGATAGCCGCCGCTGATGAGGGCGAACCAAGGGGCGCAGTCCTCCCAGAAGTCTCTGGGCTGTCCGGAATAGTACAGAAGACCAAAAATAATCGCAGCGGCCAACAGAAACCAGAAAGGTTCCTGGGGCAACAGATATATACTCTCCTTGGCGCCGGAAACGGTCTGCCATACTTTGGTCAGAAAAACCCAAAGCCCCGGCGTGGCAAGACCGAGCGCGGCGATGAACGGCGATCGGACAGCGCGCCCGATGACCAGGTAGGCCACGCTCACCAGCAAGGGGAGTTGCGTCACAAGTATGTCGGGGCCGCGTAAAACCGTGAGCAGGGTCACCATGACCAGGGTAACGCCGTGCCAGCCCATCCAGTAAAAAGCTCTACCGGCCACGGACACGCTTTCTTTGCGGGAAATCTGATATCCGCCCGCAAAAAAAGCTAGAGGCACCAGGGTGAGGATAGCCGGTAAAACCAGGACTGCCCAGTTGAAGGGCTGCGCCGCCTGTTCCATAAGCTGTCACCGCCTTGATTTACAGTGAGTTACGAGAATCTGAACACTATGAAGATTTTTGTTCGCTGCCGAAAAAAACCGCTTTTTATGGAGAGAGTGTACTCTTTGTGCTGCCGACTCGACGCATCCTGTGCCCCGGCACAGGGCCGGGATGGCCCGAGTCAACAAAAAACGGTCTGGCAAAAGGGCAAAAAGACCTTAGCGTTCAGGTTTTATTTGGCCGCCGCTCCGGCAGCAGTCAGTGCCGCCGCAAAATTCACTTCACTCGCCACTTCGGGCACGATTTCAACATACGTGACCAGCCTGTTTTGATCCAGAACAAAAATGGACCGGGTCAGCAGGCGCAGTTCCTTGATCACCACACCATAAGCAAGTCCGAAGGACAGATCGTAATAGTCCGAGAGGGTTTCAACCTGGCTCACTCCGGCAGCGCCGCACCAGCGGGCCTGAGCAAAGGGAAGATCACAGGACACGGTAAGAATGTGCACATGCTCTCCCAGGGCTGCGGCTTCGCTGTTGAAGCGGCGGGTCTGCATATCGCACAGGCCCGTGTCCAGGGAAGGCACCACCGATATGATCAGCGCTTTGCCCCTATAGTCAGCCAGCGTACGCAAAGAAAGATCATTGGCCCGCAGCGTAAAGTCCGGGGCTTTGTCGCCTGCTTTGACAGGGTTGTCCAGCAGGGTCATGGGATTGCCTTTGAAGGTGATTATATTTGTTCTTTCCATTGTTATACTCCTTAATAAAGCATTTTATCTTTGAAGTTTTATAGTTGATAAAATGCTATGGCCTTGTGAAGCGAAACGTTACAAGGCTCGCCAGGGGCAGGACTTTTGGAGGGGCTCTGCCCCTCCACCCCGCAAGGGGGCGTGGCCCCCTTGACCCGCAATATTCCTGAAAACAGCAAAGCTGTTTTCAGGCGTTGAGGGGTGCAGGGGCATCATGCCCCTGCCGGGGGAGTCTGAGGGGGCAGAGCCCCCTCAGAAAAAAGGGGCGTGCCGCAAGGGCGGCACGCCCCGGTTCGTTTATACAGCCTTGGAGGCCGCCGCCTGTGCGACCAGGCGTTCGCCCGCCGGTGTCGCCATGACCTGTTTCAGCGCGGCCACAACGTCAGCGTCATAACTGCCGCTCTGCTTTTCCAGGATGCCGATAACGTCAGCCACCGGCAGAGCCGGACGGTACGAGCGGGGTCGGGCCATAGCCGCAAAGGCGTTGGCCACTGCCAGCACCCGCGCGGGCATGGACACTTCGTCGCCGGACAGGCCCTTGGGATAACCGCCCCCGTCAAGATGCTCGTGCATCTGGTAGATGGCGTCCACTACCGGCAGCTCAAATTCGATATCCTTGAGCACGTTATAGGCGTATTCCACGTGAAATTCCATTTGCTGCTTTTCCTCGGGCGTGAGCGCGCCCGGCTTCAGCAGAATCTCTCTGGGCACGAACATCTTACCGATCTGGGAGAGGTTGGCCGCGGCTTCAACGGTCGCGGCATCCCGGTCGGACAGACGCATCTGCTTGGTCATCAAGGCGGATATGCCGCTCATGATGCGTGAATGCCCGCCCAGGAAGGGATCCGACTCTTCAATGGCCAGGATCAGGGCGTCAATGGTCTGCTGTACCGTCCGGCGGCTGCGTTCCTGGGTTTCCACAAGTTCGGTAATATCGCGGAACACCGAAACAATGCCCTGGGGCGTGCGCGTGACAGAGTCACGCAACGGCATTTTGGAGATCTGGAAGTGGTATTTTTTTGATTGCAGCCAGAGCACCTCGGTGATGGAGACGCTCTCGCCGGTCATCAGTACATGCTGATCCGAGGCGTTCAGGCGTTTCGCGGTGTCAAAGCCGAACACGGCCGGGCCGTCAAGGCCGATCACCTCATCCGTACTATTACGCCCGACGGTGACGGCAAAGGCATTGTTCACATAGCGGTAGATACCCTTGCCGTCGGTAAGGGAAATCATATCGGTTATGGTGCTGTTGATGCCGTCCAGAAGTTTTTTCTGTTCGTCCACCAGTTGCAGCAGTTTGGTCATTTCCGTATTGATGCTTTTCTGTTCGTGGCCCACCAGACGCCACCACACGGCGCTGATCAGAAGCACCAGGGCCAGGGAAATTACGGCGGCCAGAATGTATGTGACTTTTGCCTGCTCGGCGAGTGTGCCTTGAATGATTGAGGCGTCATTTTCCACCACAATCCAGATATCAGACGCACGCAAGCGCAGGCCCGAGGAATAGACATCCGTGGATTCACCGATGCCTCTGCGCAGTCCGAAAGACAACGCGCCGCTCTCGTTAACGGTAAAGTCCGTGACCTGGCGCAGCATGGTGGAGCTCGGCGCCACATGCTGGAAGATGTCGCCGTTCTTCTGCACTACTTTCAGTTGGCGTCCCCGTTCTCCGGCCACGCCGGGGGAAAGGATCTCGGCCAGCTTGGCTTCCACCGGCTGAGTGACGATAAGCACTGCCACAGGGCGGCCGTCCACCTGCTGGTAAGCCGGGGGCATGATGGGAATGTAGATGTCAAGGATAAGCCCTCTGTTCCCCAGTTCCATAGGGGCATAGAGCCGTTGTCCGGTCGCGAGAACCTGCTCCGCCATTCTCTTCTGCCCGGAGCTCAGTACGGGCATGGCAGCATCGGTGGTCATATAGGTCACCGCTTTGCTGTTCACGATGCGCGCGGCGCTGAACCCGGCGAAAGCGGTGAACTCCGTAAGCATGGTGCGCATCAGAGGCAGTTGGGACGAGAGTTGCTCCGCCGTGTCGTCCTCGGACGGCATCTGCGCTTCTTTGTCCGGACCTTCGGGCGCAAACAACAGGGGCACGCCGCCGGGAAGTTTATCGACTTCAGAGGCAAAAAGCTGGAACAGGTCAGAGCCCACAAGTCTGCGGCTCTGCTCGACCAGACTCTCCATCCAGGCATCCGTGGTTTCAACACGGCTGGCGGCTACGGTTGCCTGGCGTTGCTGCAGTTCCTCTTCCATAGTTTTTTGCGTATTGGCTATCATCTGATAGGCAACGGCAAAGATAACTCCGATAAGGACAACCGCAATAAAAATGCCGAACCAGAGAAGACGCCTGCTGCGCCCGGATGCCGAGGATACGGCCGAGGGTTTTTGTACCTGCGCTGTTGCTTGACTCATACCATTCTCCGCAGTCGTTGCTACTTTGTTGTGAACATGGCCGCTTTATTGCGCGGCTTTACAGTCAATTTCAAAGGTCACACGCTCTATCTATTTCTTCTTGGCCGGCGGCGGCTGGGCTTTGGGCACCACGTGCCGCCACAGAAATTCTTCGTTTACCGTATATTGAGGCGCGTAATGGGTCAGCTTTTTATGAGACAAAACCAAATTCGTCAGGTTGTCAAGGATATAGGCATCATCATTCATATACACGATTAGAATCGCGTGGCCCAGGTTTCTGATCGTGTCCTTGACCGCCGCCACGCGCAGACGATCCGCCGGTACGCCAAGCTCCCGCAAGGCGTAGTATTTCGCGATGGCGTAGTCTTCGCAGTCTCCCGATTTTTGTATAAACTCGCGGGGAGTGGCCCAGTAATCTTCCACGCCATAGACTTCCATGTCCGTTTTATACGGCCACTGATTAAAAAACTTGTTGACTTCCCTGACCTGATCCGCAATCGGCGCGTCCTTGAACTTATCCCGTAGCGCGTTCCAGCGCTGCTCCACGGAGGCGTTCTTGACATCCAGGTCCACCCCTCCCGATATAAAGGTTGGCCGCTTGATTTCAGAATCGCGCACCCGCTCCCATTTGGGCAGGTTCTTGATGGGACTGCGGAACTCCACTGTGCCGAAAAGCCGGATCGGAGCGGCCTGACTTTCTGCAGAAGCAGCCTCGCCTCCTGTCGGCGTGGATGGCGCTGACCCAGGGTCGGTCTCTTCCGTAATGGAGGCCATAGGGTTGCTTCCCGAATCCGCGGAAATGGGGGCTCCGGCTTCCTCCGGGGCCGCCTGAGCGTCGGCCGGGGCAGTCCCGGCTGGTGCTTCTCCCGTCTCGGGATAGGACTCCAGGACCAGCGGTGTGCCGGGCTTTGCCGCCGCATGCGCCGCCGGGCCCAAACCCGGTGCGGCCAGCAGTGCCGTCGCCAATACAACGGCAAAGACCGCCATCGTGATGGCGGACAGTCCCTGCCGGGTGCTATGGCGCAGGCGGTCAAAGGTTGCCGACATGTATGCTCCGGTAGGGAACTAGGGCCAGGCTCTATTTAATCCGTATTGGGGCTCTGCTCCAAACCCCCTGAGGGGGCTCTGCCCCCTCAGACTCCCCCGGCAGGGGCATGATGCCCCTGCACCCCTCATAGCCTGAAAACAGCTTCGCTGTTTTCAGGAGTGCCCGGTCCGGGGACAGCGCCTAAACGCCGGGTCCAGGGCCGGCTAGGCCCTGGCGGGGAGGTTTGGAGGTGCGGACGGTAGTGCTAAGGCTCACGTTAATCCCATTGGGAGTATCGCTGCTGATAACCTTTGCGCCACTGGTTTGAGCCCCTCCAAAATATAAGTTCCGCCCCTAATGCTCGGTCATGGAGTTCTGCATGGCCCTGCGGACGGGTCCGAGAATATGGGCGAGCACTGAGCGTTTGTCGGTCAGCACGTCCACTGTGACTGTCATGCCGGGCAAAATCTGCTTCTCCTGTCCCCGGTAGAGAATGCTCTTGCGCTTGGTTACAAAGCGCACCTCATACCAGGGTTCCCCTTTCTTATCTTCAATGGCGTCGTTACTGATTTTGGTAATGACGGCTTCGAGGCCGCCGTAAATGGAAAAGTCAAAGGCCGTGACCTTGACCATAGCTTCCTGGTTCACAAAGAGAAAACCGCGATCCTGTGGGCTGAAGCGGGCTTCCACTTCCAGAGAGCCTTCGGTGGGCAGAATCTCCAGGATGGTTTCAGCGGGCTTGGCCACACTGCCTCTTTTCAGAAGGACTCGTATAACCGTGCCTTCCACTGGTGAACGCAGTTCCGTGCGCGTCACCTTTTCACCGCTGGCCAGGATCTGCTGTTCAACGGCGTTAAGCTCGGTCCGGGTTTTGTTGATCTCGTCCGCGATGGAGGCTCTGCGCTCGGCCGTCAGGTTTCCGAGCCGCTCCTCGGCGGCATGCACGCCGCTTTCCGCCCTGGCCATGCTCTGGATGGCGCCGTTCAGTTCGCCTTCCAGGGCCACCACTCGTTGCTGCACTTCTATATACTGTATGCGGGTGACCGAACCGCTCGCCGCATACTTTCTGTATGTTTCTTCCTGCACCCGTTGCAGTTCAAGCTGTCTTTCGCTGGAGTCCCTGCGCTCGCGCGCCTCGGCAACATCCTGTCTGCGCTGCGTGATCTGGGCTTCAAGCAGTTGGGCCTGGCCGGTGTACTGCTCCTTGCGGGTCGTGAACAGACGCATCTGGGCGTCCACGGCTTCGGGACTATCGTTCCGCTCCTGCTCGGTAAAGACCAGTTCCTCTCCTTGATCTTCCGCCGTGAGACGCCGCAAGGTAAAGGTCAGCTCTGTGGAGCGGGTTTGCAGATCCCGGAAGCCTGCGACGGCCATCACGTTGGATATGGAGACCAGCGGCTGATTCCGCTGCACCGCGTCGTTTTCCGCGACCATAATATCTGTAATGGCGCCGCCGGACTCGCTCTGGATGGGCTGCACGCCCTGAGCCGGAATTATCCGTCCCTGGCCCCGGGTCACGTCATCGATCATGGCGCCGTTGGCCCACAAGAAAAAAACCGCCACGAAAAAAAGCACGGAAGCGCTGAGAAGCCAGGCCCAGGGGTGCCCCCGCCGGTACATGGCCTCATCAACGTCGTGCATATAGGTCATTTTTTCTTCTTTTTTTTCGTCCTGGGCGAATACACTCATGACCCACCCCCTGTCTGGGGCCGCGTTTCCTGCCCTTCCGGCGTGACCATAGCGTCGTCCCTGACGCCCACTTCCATCCGGGTCTTGAGGATCGGCTTCATAAGATAATTGAACATGCTCTTTCTGCCGGAAAGAACGTCTACCTCCACGGTCATGCCGGGCTTGATCTCAAGCTCCTGCCCTCTATGGACGAGCCTGTTGCTTTCCGTGCGCAGACGCACCTCGTACCAGGCCTGGCCCCGCGAATCTTCAATGGTGTCCGCGCTGATACGCGTCACCACGGCCGGAAGCCCGCCGTAAATGGTGAAATCATAGGCGTCCACCTTGACCAGGGCTCTCTGGTTGACGCGCAGGTGGTCCCGGTCCGGCGGCTTGAAGCGCGCGTCCACTTCCAGGGTGTCTTCCGTGGGCAGGAGCTCCATGATGGTCTGGGCGCGCTGGGCCACGTTTTCCTCTTTCAGCAAAATCCGTCTGATCACCCCGTTCATGGGGGCGGTCAGTTCGGTAATATCCACCTGATGGCTGCCGGCTTTGATCTTCTCGTTGATGCTGTCGAGCTGACGGCGGAACTCGTTGGTCTCCGCGGCCACGGCAGCCTGCCATTCGTTGTCCCGGTTGGCCAGGCGCGTTTCTTCCTCGCGCACTTCGCTTTGGGTACGGGTTATGGTTTCGGCCAGGGCGTTGAGATCCCCTTCCTGGGTAACCACCCGCTGGGTCAGGTTAAGGAAGTCTATCCGGGAGTACACGTTCCGCTCCACTAGAGGGCGCACCCGTTCCACCTGATCCTTGAGCAGCAGCAGGTTCTGCTCGTACTGCGTTCTGCGCGCAAGCGCTTCTTCCACAGCGCCCCGCTTTTGTTCCAGGCTGGCCTGGATTTCCCGCGTGCCCCCTTCAAGCTTCTCTCTGCGGGCCGCAAACAGCCGCTCCTGGTCGTGAACCATGTCCGGATGATGTTCGATCTCCTCCGCACTGAACTGGAGCGGGATTCCGCGCGCCTCGGCCTCCAGCCGTTTGAGGGCCAGGGTGAACTCCACCTGTCTGTTGGCCAGGCTCTGAAATTCCGCCAGGGCTTCAATATTGGACATCTGCACCAGCCTGTCGCCCTGTCTGACTTCCTGGCCTTCCTTGACGAATACTTCTTGAATAATGCCGCCCTGTTCGCTCTGGATCGGCTGCACGCCGAGGGAAGGCGTTATCTGCCCCTTGCCGCGCGTGACTTCATCACGCTCGGTAACGATGAGCAGGATCAGGAAAAGGATAAAAAAACCGATCAGACCGAAAGAAAGACGATAGGCCCATCTGCTGCCCTTATAGATAAGGGCGGCATCGACTTCGTTCATGAACTCCAGATCGGTCCGTTCCCATTCGCTCTTCTTATTTGCCATGCTTAGGCCTTGGCTCCCTGCGGCTGCGCCGTCTGGGGCTGAGATTGGGGACGCCCGGCGCCGGCGACACGCAACTGCTCGTTACGCAGGGCATTCAGCACGGCATTTTTGGGACCGTCCGCCACAACGTGGCCGCTATCCATCACCACCACTCGCTCCACGAGATCCAACATGCTCAGGCGGTGCGTGACCAGAATCAGAGTTTTAGTGCCCAGGGTTGCGGCCAGTCTCTGTTTCAGGGCCAGTTCCGAACTGTTGTCCATGTTGCTGCTCGGTTCATCCATAATAAGAATGTCCGGGTCCTGAAGCAAGGCCCTGGCAATGGCTACGGACTGGCGCTGACCTCCGGAAAGGGACATGCCCCGTTCGCCCACGGGCATGCCGAAACCGGCGGGATTGGCCCGCACAAAGTCGGTTACCCCGGCGATGTTGGCCGCTCTGAGCACCATACGGTCATCCGCGTTCACCGCCCCAAAGGAGATGTTTTCGCGCACCGTGCCGTAAAAAAGGAAGTTATCCTGCGAAACATAGCCGACGCGCGAACGCAGTTCCACCATGTCCAATTGCCGGATATCCACTCCTCCCAGCTTGACCGCGCCTTCCGTGGGCTTGAAAAGCCCCACGCACATTCGGCCCATCGTGCTCTTGCCCGATCCCATGCGGCCGATAATGCCCACCTTCTCCCCCGGACGAATGTGTATGCTCACATTTTCCAGGGCAAAGCGCTCCGTGCCCGGATACTTGAAGGACAAGCCTTCAAGGGTCAGGGAGTGCTCCAGGTGTCCGAAATCGACATACTGACCGGTTTCCGGCTTTTCCGTTTCCAGATTCATCAGCGTGTCAAGGGCCTTCAGGGCCATACGGGACTGTTGCAGGCGGGAAAGCATGGAGGCCACCTGGGAAAGGGGAGCCATAGCCCGCCCGGCCATCATGTTACAGGCGATAAGGCCGCCCATGCTGAGCAGGCCGTCGGAAATGCGGTACACGCCCCAGATGATGACGAACACGCTGACCATCTGGGTGATGACGATGGTCAGGGTAACGGACAGGTTGGACATACGCTTGGTCTGGTTGCTCGAGGCCGCGCTCATGCCCACCACCCGCTCCCAGGCATGCTGGATGCGGCCTTCAGCCTGGGTGGTCTTGATGGTTTCAAGGCCGTTGATGATTTCCACCAACAGCGCGTTTTTCTGCATATTCTCCTTGAATCCCTGCTCGGTCGCCTGTTGCAGCGGAAACTGCAGAAACAGGCCCGCGCATATCACTATGGGCACGGCCACCATAGGAATGATGGCAATGGGACCGCCGATGACTATAATGATCACCAGGAAGAAGACCAGGAACGGCAGGTCCACCAAGGCCGTCAGAGTAGTGGAGCCGAAAAAGTCGCGCAGGGATTCAAATTCCCGCAGGTTGTTGGCAAGGGACCCGGTGGAGTCCGGTTTCACGTCCAGGCGCATGGACAAAAGTTGCTGCATGAGCTTGCTGGCCAGCACAATGTCCGCACTGCGCCCGGCCACATCCACAAAATAGCTGCGCAGATTTCGGAGCAGGAAATCAAAAAGATAGGCCAGGCCGAGGCCCAGGGCCAGCATCCACAAGGTGTCCGTGGCATGGTTCGGCACGACCCGGTCGTACACGTTCATGAAGAACAACGGTCCGGCAATGGCCAGCAGGTTGACAAGGATGCTGGCTCCGAACACGTGCTTGTATATGGGAAGGAAGTGGGACAAAGTGCCCCAGAACCATTTTTTGCTGTCCAGCAGTTTGATGTCGCTGGCCCGCTTGTCCAGTTTGGGTTCCGGCTTGGCGTAAATCGCATAGCCGAGGTATTCGCTTTCCAGCGCGTCCCTGGAAACGGTGCGCTCTTCCATGCCGTTTTCCGGGAACAGGGCCGTGACTTCCTTATCATCAAGCGCGGTCAGGATGCAGGCCTTTTCCCCCTGCAATAACAGTATGCAGGGCAGGGTCAGGGGAGAAATTTGGGCCAGGGCGGGCCGGTACACGGTTTTGGCCCGCAAACCGGCGGCCTGGGCGGCTCGTATGGCCGCCGACGGGTGCAGCGGCCCGGAGGTTTTGGGCAGGCCCGCCACCAGCAATCGGGTGGACACGGGCTTGCCGTACAGCTTGAACAGTCCTGCAAGGCACTGGATAAGCGGCGGATCGTAATCCACATCCCCAGGCTCCGGTATCGAGGAGTGCTGGCGCTGCAAGGCCTCCAACTCCTCCTTGTTCAGGCTCGGCGCGTACTGGATGCTGTCGGCGTCGGACACGGAACCCGGCTCGGGCGGCTGTCCCGCGGGGCTTGCCCCAGGCTGCCCACCCGGCTGCGGCTGGGCAGGGCTTGGCGCGGCAGGAGCTTGTCCGCCCGGTTGCGGCGCGGCCTGTGTTTGGGCTTGCACGGCAAGGGCTGCCTGTGCTGCCGTCGTCGGCGGCGCTGTCTGGGTTGCTCCCGGCTGACCGCTCCCTTGTGCTTGCGCGGCAGGGGCCTGCCCGCCTGGCTGAGCCTGAGGAGCTTTTGGCGCGGCGGGAGCCTGTCCACCCGGCAGCGGCTGAGGCGATTTCGGCGCGCTCACGGGCCGCGCGGCCTGCGGTTTATCAGTGTGGTGAAGTGCTCCCTGAGCGACTGAAGCCAGCTTTTTGGTCACAGCCGCACCGACCGTTCCCCAAGCCGGTTCGTCCTTCTTTGCGTCGTCGTCAAGTTCCGCAGCAGACAAAGCTTCTTTTTTATCCTGCGACGTGGAGTCCGATACAGTTTCCCCACTTTCTTGCGGTGTATTTTTTTCGCTCACGCGCTTGTCCTCTTCACTGCTGTTCGGCTTATTCACCATTATCTCTATCCTTAAGCAAGAATATCAAGACCTTGTCTTTACAGCGCCCGGCGCGTCATACCAGAGTCATACCTGCACATTAAAATACAGGGCAAAGACCTTTGTCACAAGACAAAAGGCCTTCCTCCCGCGCAAAATGCAAACACACTTGCATTTGGGACATATAGGCTTTATACAGCCCAGCGTCAACACCGGGCAGACGCCGTGTCGCGAGCACACGATATGACCGAACTAAGTAGCACGTGATTTGACCGATGAGACCTCCTAAAAAGGAGGTAGCCTTGCGAAAAAAGGCGGCATTTCACGAGGTACTGAAGATGCGATTTT
>Ga0123353_10014079_pt1 | contig 11508 bp, 7 predicted proteins | sample TergutLab28metaG_3_FD_92763 | JGI IMG/M metagenome (GOLD analysis project Ga0123353, IMG submission 92763) | Labiotermes labralis P3 segment gut microbial communities from Petit-Saut dam, French Guiana - Lab288 P3 | ecosystem: Host-associated > Arthropoda: Insects > Digestive system > Gut ... | reverse complement strand
GTGAAATGGGCGCGGTGTCAAGCTCGAGACGATTCTATTTCGCGGGTTTGAAGGTGATTTAGAAGGTGTGTCCCCAACAGGAATTGAACCTGTATCTGAGCTTTAGGAGAGCCCTGCTCTATCCATTTGAGCTATGAGGACGCGTGAAACAGGATGCACTACCTCGCGTAGGACTCGAACCTACAACCAAAAGATTAAGAGTCTTCTGCTCTACCATTGAGCTAGCGAGGCGTAGCGTAATCGCCAGAGGTCTCCGACGAAAATCGGAGAGAAATTTTAGCAGCGAAGCAGGAAAGTGCAAATAAAAATCTCGATTTTTCCTGCAAAAAAAATTATGGTTGATACTACATGGACGTAAAAACAACTTTTAAAAAAGGAACAAACAGCGGACGCACAGGGCGGTTTCTGCTATTGGTGGTGCTGACACTCGCTTTCGCATGGCTGCAGCTTTTTATCGGTGGCACGCGCATGGCCTATGCTCTTCCTGGGCTTTGCCTCGTGGCGTTGGCGGGCATCGTGGCCGCACTGTCGGCATATTTACGAGACTCCCAGGCACCGCGTGCCGTGGCTGCGAGCCTTTGGAGCGTGGCTTCGGTGGTCGTCTTTGCCGCTTACATTTTCGTGCGCAATCGCGTTTCGGAAATCGAATACATCGCGCGGCTCCAGTTTTTCATCATGGCGGGGGCATTGGTGGTGTACTTGATTTTCACTTTTGTACTTACGGGGCCGCAGGAGCGTAAGGCGTTCCTCTACATGCTCATGGTGCTAGCCGTTGTGCAGGTGCTTGTAGGCGTGTATCAATTTTTCCATACGAATATGTGGATGCCGTTGCCTTGGGCGCAACGACGCGGTGCGGAGGCATTGCGCTCCAGTGGTCTTTTCATTTCGCCGAACAACTTTGCGGGCTATCTCGGTACGGTGGGAATGTTTGCCATCGCCTTCACATTGTGGGCGCGCATCAAAATCACCGAACGCGTACTGGTCGCCTACGTGGCGTTGCTGTGCGCCGCGGGTGTGGCACTCTCGGGCAGTCGGGGTGGTTACGTAGCTTATGCTGCGGGATGTGGTGTGTTACTCCTTATGAGTCTCGTGGCATGGGCGAAATTGCGTCCGCGTCAATTCGCGTGGATTCTCATTGCCTCCGTGGTTGCCGCGGCAGGGGTTTTTGCCGCAGGGATAGCGCTCATGCTCAAAAATCCGATGATGCAGGCACGTCTGCTTTCCATCAGCGGATTTAATACGAACGTGCGCTGGCTCATGTGGGAATCCGCAATTGAGCAATGGAAACTCAATCCCTGGTGGGGGACGGGTGGATTCAGCTATCTCTACTATGGCCGGCTTTTTCGCTCGCCCAAGGTACAGCAAGATCCCATCCACGTGCACAACGATTATTTACAACTGCTGGCCGAATACGGGCTTGTCGCCGCTGCGATTTTCCTCGTGGTACTCTTCATCCACTTGATGGTCGCGAGACGGGCGTTTCGCGACAACATCCGTTCGGCGCAAGAGGGGATGCAGACCTCCAGCACGGTCATTGCCATCAACATTGGTGCGATAGCCGCATTGGTGTGCGGCTTGGTGCATGCCATTGTCGAATTTAACATACACGTGCCCGTGAATGCGTTTGCCATGGCGGCGGTTTTCGGCATGTTGGCCAATGGCTACCGTCCCGTCGTGCCCATGGACGGCGAATCTCTGCCACCGGTTCCGCGCATGAATAAATTCTACTCGTACATCTTTTTGCCTGCGACGTGCGTAGCATTGCTCGCCTATGCCGTTCCCATGCTCTTCCCCGAGTATTACAGCGAGCGTGCTCGCCTAGGGCTTCGCGATGCGCAAAACGTCGTCGCCAAGCCTCCCAAGCATGACAGCGAAAACGAACTCGCCGTGCTTCGTGAGAAGTACATCGATGAAGGCCTCGCCTATGCAGAGCGCGGCATTGTCCTCGCACCGGAAAACCCCGATCTCTATTTCTACGCAGGATCTCTCTTCATGGAGAAAGCCAGACTGGCTAAAGACGACGAAACATACCGTGAACTTCTTAAAAAGGCGGTAGCTTACTTCGAGAGGGCGGAGGGAATTTTTCCCTCCGATTCGACCCTACTCCTCAAACTCGCCGAGGCTCACAGCTATCTGGAAGACTTTCCTTCGGCATTGAAGGCATTGGATAGGGCGGAAAAATGGGATCCTCAGTCCGGACTCGTCCACCTCTACCGTGGTTACGTTTGGAAAGACATTGGAGCTTTGGGTGTAGCTGAAGAGTACTTTCGAAAGGCTCAGGGCAGCGTGGCAGGGCGAGCAGCAAGAGCTGCACTCCAAGACCTGCGAGCACTCCGCAAGCGAGAAGCGGAAATTGACAAAGGAGTTCTCAGCATTTTCCAACCTCAAAAGAACCAACCGTCAAAGCCCTCACCGCCCACACCAACACTGCCACCCGACACCGCACCGTCGACACTCTCGCTCGATTTTGTGCCATCCTTGGAATAGCATTCGATTATGATGCAGTACATTAACAATGCGACACTACCATGCACAATCGCCATGTTGCTTTTCGGCGCAGTGGTGGGCTCGTTTCTCAATGCCTGCATCTATCGCCTGCCGCGAGGCATATCGTTGCTTAATCCGAGACGCTCGTTTTGCCCTTCGTGTGACAGGTCGTTGCGGTGGTTCGAGAATATTCCCGTGCTGAGCTGGCTAGGGTTACTGGGACGGTGTTTGGGGTGTCGTGAGAGGATTTCGCCGAGGTACCCGTTTATCGAATTGCTCACGGCGTTGCTGTTCGCGGTATTGTGGTGGAAATGGGGATGGCCGCTGGCTGTGGTTTACGCGGTGTTTTTTGCACTGCTCATTGCGGCGACATTTATTGATTTCGACTTTTTCATTATTCCCGATAGCATCACAATCGGCGGTGTCGGAGCGGGGGTTGTGTTGTCGACGCTTGTTCCGTATTTGCATGGTGTAAACTCATGGTGGATGGGTGCATTGGCTTCGCTGGGGGGGGCATCGGTGGGGTTTTGCGTGTTGTGGATGGTGGTCGAGCTTGGGAAGGTTGCTTTCGGACGCAAACGGCATAGCTTCGACGAGGCATTGGATTTTGCTTGGCAGCGGGACGGTGAAAGTGCCGTGATCATCGTGGGCGAGGATTCGTTGGCGTGGGAGGAGATTTTTAGCAGGGAGAGTGATCGGCTTGTGGTGACGGGGGAGTTTGTGTTGGAAGGGATATGCGAGGAAGCGGAAGAGTCGAATGGAGCGGATAATTCTGCAGCAGCCAATAATGTAATTTCTTCGCTCATTTTTTTTCATGACCGTGTCGTGTGCGGCGACAAGGAAATTGCCCTCGAGACTCTCGAGAGCGTTACGGGCAAGGTGAGCGAGATTACGATTCCGCGCGAGGCGATGGGATTTGGGGATGTGAAGTTCCTTGCCGCCATTGGGGCGTTCCTCGGATGGCATGCGATTCTTTTTGTGATTTTCGCAGCCTCAGTCGTCGGTTGTTTCGCGGCGTTGGCAGGGATGTTCATCTCCCGCGATAAAGCGGGTGTGCGAGTGCCCTTCGGGCCGTTTCTTGCACTGGGTGCAGTGCTGTGGGTGCTGTGGGGACACGGATTGCGGCTGCTGAGTTAAGAATTTATGATCAAAACCGACATGACAAATCTCGCGTTCACGATAGCCATGCAGGCGCACGAAGGGCAGGTTGACCGAGCGGGCGAGCCGTATTACTTGCATCCGCTTTGGGTTGCCGAGCATGTGACTAACGGTGATGTCGATGAGGAAGTCGTCTGCGCTGCGCTACTGCACGACGTGCTGGAACAAACTGATTATCCAGAATCACAATTGCGAGCGGAGGGTTTCAATGAAAACGTCCTGCACGCCGTTCGCTTACTCACGCACGTGCCGCTCGATGGATTGTCTCCCGAGGACGCCGAAGAGGATTATTTGGAATACATCCGCAGCATCCAGCGAGGCGGCGGAATTGCCCGCTGGGTCAAGCTTGCCGACCTCCAGCACAACAGCGACCTCTCACGCATCCCCACCTCCGAACGAGATACACCAGAAACCCGCGTCCGTATTGCCAAATATCATAAGGCTTTCGCGATTTTGAATGATTGACAGGAGGAGCGGACTGAATCCTTAGAATCGGATTGCCTTAACTACACAAAGCATAGCCGAGTGGCGATGCCGTCTTGCGACAAGCTGGGATAGAGGATTCGTAGCGACTGTGCATAGCGAGCAAGTTGCGGTGCATACTGAGCTTCGATGGCGATGCGGGCGGCGGGATTGGCGATGGTGTCAGTTTTGAAATCGATGATCTCGGCACGCACGGGACATCCCATCGTATCGTGCCACAGGTGGACACGATCGAAGGAACCTTGCACGAGTTTTTTCTCGCCATCGTCGAGACAAATGGCGAAACGATGTTCTCGTAAAATTTCGGGCGTCTCGGCAGGGCGAGTCAGCACCGAATGCAAATCGCTATCTGGATTGGCAATGGCGACAAACAAGTTTTCTAGCATTTTCCGAAGGTGATCGTTGGAAAAAATATTTTCGTGAATTTTCGACGTCTCGATAAACAGAACATCCGTCGATGGTAATGTATCGCACCACTCGATGCGTGAAAGCCATTCGTGAACGAGCGTTCCGCGTACGCGGGCGCGTCGGGCTTCCTCGGAAAGCAGGAGCGCGGTTTTGATGGAGCCAGAGCCTTCTTCGCTCGAGGGTGTCGTGTAAGCAGCGCGGTGATAAATTGTCTTATTTGCTGGTGCAGCGGGGAATGTGCCATCCGAAGCAGACGGGGCGGTAGTCCTTTCAATAAGACAATCAGACACTAAGACACTAAGACAATCCATTTTTTCCATCACGTACTTCTCCATCTCGGCAGCCTGCGGATAAGCCGCTTCAAAAAGCCGCAGAAATTTGCCTTCAGACAAAACGACATCCAAGAAACGTTTTGCCCGAGTCATGCCGACGTAGAGCACGGAAAGCTCGCCTTCGAGGTCACGTTGTGTGCGGGCGTCGCGTTCGGAGGTCGAATCGAGTATGGTAGCTTCGTCTTTGTTGGGTAAAATGGTTGGGTTGCCGTTTTTGTCTTCGACAATGGTGACTGGATTGATACCGCCGCGTCGTGCATTGAGACCATAAAGAATCACTGCATCGAATTCCAGTCCCTTCGCTTGGTGAAAACTCATCACACGCACCGCTCCATGTGCTGAGGGACGTGGCACGCGTTGCATACGAACACGAGTGATGAAATCGTCGAGTCGTCCGCTGCCACTAGCTTCCCAAGCCCGCGCCGAGGCGATCAATTGCCGACACCGTGAAAAGTCTTCTTCGCTCACTCCAGTGCGGAATTTCTCACTGTTCATTGCGTTATGCAGGACGGAGGCGAGGCCGCGTTTGAGAATCGCACTGCGGAGGAAGGAAAGGAAGCCGATGTCTTGATGTCCTTTTTCGCCAACCGCCGCTTCGAGAAAATCCTTCGCTAACGATGAAGAAAAGAAATGTTCGCGAGCTGCCGTGTTGGCAGGGTGCTCGACGTAAGCCAGCAACGAAAGAATCCACTCGATCGCAGGCGTGGCGCAAAGTGGACTTCCGCTCGCCTCGCTGATGTCGAGTGCAGGGAATTTCTCGCGCAGTTTTGCAATAATCGTGGCGGCGGGCTTGTTCGTGCGTGTGAGGATGGCGATTTCCTTTACGCCATCTTCGTCGACGAGGCCGCCGACAATCTCCACCACGCGAACCAACGCCTCCTCCTCGTTAGTCTTCCACAAGCGGGCACGACCAGGCAAATCTTTCGCCGCCTCGTGAACAATAAAACCTTTTCGCCAATTTTCTAGCGCCTCGGACATCATATCGTCCTGTGCCATATACGGTGCAGTGAAAACCTTGTTCACGCAATCGAGTATGGCACGGCTCGAACGCCAGCTTTTGTTGAGCGGATCTTCCGCAGTCTCGCCGATCCGTTTCGCCAACTCGTCGAGCGGTTCACGCATTAACTCGCGACAGCCGCCACGCCAATCGTAGATGGATTGTTTCTCGTCACCGACGATGATCACCTCGCCCTGCGAGCCTACCTCCTCAATGAGAGGCAGGAAAAAATCGAACTGACTTTTGCTTGTGTCTTGAAATTCGTCGAAGAGTAAATACTCGAAGCGCGTGCCGAGTCGGAACGAGAGTGCATCGTTTGTCCATGTGCGTTGCATTACGCGCTCCTGTATGTCGGGAAACGTATACAAGCCCGATGCAAACGATGCCGCATCTCGCGCCGTCAAATATTGCCATTGCAACCAACGCAAGGCGACGAGGCGATCGTTGAAGAGCCGTCGCACTTCGTTGCGTACAGCGGGGATAATTGTCTCGCGGAACAAATCCTCAAATATCTGCGGAAAAGGAATGTTGTAGTAGCTGGGTTGGGTATCCAACGACGCTTGCAAAAACTTGTTCTCCACCATCTCGCGAATGAATGTCTCGCAGTTGAGGATTCCTGCCAGTGTGTCGAGAGCCTTGCCCCAACGAGCATCGGGCTTGTCAGTCTTATTGCGAGGCATCCATTCCTTGCGTATGTCAAGCACGGCATCGATTTTTGCAATCTGCGTAGCACTCCATTTATACGGCGTGACGAATATGGGGACGGCAGGTGGCTCGTATGGAGCTTTCATGGAAAGAAAAATCGTAGCGAATGAATTGAGCGTCTCCTGAATGGAATTGCCCATGCGTGTTTTATTGACACTCGCCAATGCTTCGACAATTCGCTCTTGGTGTTCATTACCAAGAAAATCCGTGATGGCATCATGCGAGAGTCGCTCGGCGGTCTCATCCACGGCGGTTGTCCAGTTCGGCGACATTTCCAATTCGGAGGCGAATGATCGGGCGATGGTGTCGAAGAAGGCGTCCATCGTCATCACATTGAGTCGATCCAAATCGCGCACAAGAAATTCCAATCGTCGAGCGCAATCATCGGCTGTCACGTTCTTGCCCGTGCCTTCGCGGAGGCGTTTCAGCGCGTCGGGAGAAATCACAGCCTCGGCAAGTAAACGCAGCACGCGCTCGCGGATTTCACCTGCCGCTGCTCGCGTGAAGGTGGTTGCTAAAATCGTCGCTGGATTTTCCGTTTCCATGAGCAATCGCAAAAACCGCATGGCGAGCGTGTAGGTTTTCCCCGACCCCGCCGAAGCTCGTATCGTCGAGAGTGGCATCAGTATTCTCCTCCTTCCTTGATGAGTATTTCAGGAAAAATTTCACGCAAAGACACGAAGGTGCGAAGAAAGTGTTTCGCACAGAGGCAGAGAGAAACAGAGGAACACAGAGGTATTAAGAGGCGATTTTCTTTCCTCCTTCTCTTTTGTTTTCTGTCCTTCTCTGTTCCTCTGTGCCTCTGTGCGCCTCGCAGAGCCCCAATAAGACAATTCATACATCTCCTTCCTCGCTAACGTTCGCGACGTTCCCACCACACAGGGCGATAAATGTCGGGCTATCGTAGCGTGTAAATGTTCCGATGTCTCGACAACCTTCTCCGCTCGTGACATCATGCACGATGCGAGCGGCTTTTTCCCAACCCTCTTCGATTTTTTCGTTGTCGAACGGTTCGCTTACCTTGATTTTGTCGAGTTCGGCGGGAATATGAAAATAGCAGAAATGCACGGTGTCGTCTGGGAGAGTTGGAAGGGTCGAATTCTCTTTCGTAAACGACGTGAGTAACTTCGCATAAAGCGGAAACTGCAAATCGAGCCAACCTTTGGTTTTGGAAAAATGTTGTTTTGTAGGATCGCTTGCGCTTCCTGTTTTGTAATCGAGGACGCGCCAACGTTCGCTTGCGGCGTGGTAGTCGATGCGGTCGATTTTTCCTTTGAGAACAACATTGGCAAAAGGCATTTCGCATTTTTTTTCGACATCGACGATTTGCCACCCTTCGGCAAAAAGCTCAGCTTGTTTTTCTGCGAAGGTGGCGAGACGCATGCGCAGCACTTCGCGCTGAAGGGGCAGTGCCGCCAGCGGAGTGTTGCCGAATGTTTCCACATAGACCGCATCGAGAATGCCATCCAGCTCGCGCTTGATAGTGGCGGAGTCGAGACTGCGTTCTTCGCGCCCAAGATGATTTTTTCCGAACCGTCGCAACACCTCGTGCGTGAACGTCCCGAACACCGAGGCATCCATTTCTCGCGCCGTGTCATCGGTTTCGCGAAGCCCAAGGACGTGCTTGAAATAGAACAACCGCTGCGAACGCAAATAGTCGGCAAACGATGTGACCGTAAATATGCGGTGGGACTGCATTTTTTCAGTGATCGGTGAGCAGTGATCAGTGATCAGTATTTTCAATGCAGTCGATGCAGCCGACTTCTGATCACTGGTCACTGACAACTGATCACTATTCATCAGCCTCAGCACACGCCTTGCAAGCGATTCACCCTTTAAGCCTGTGAGTAGCAATCGACTTGGGCACACGGGTGCTCCTTCATTGTCTCGACGCGGAGCCACGAGCGCGAAAAGCCCCTTGCGCGGCGAAGCGACACTCCAAAGTGTGTACTGATCGCGTGCATAGCGCGTTGCACGGCAAGGCAAGCCGAGGCGTTCGCGCAGACCGTCGTGCAAGAGCGGTTCGTTGGGCACGGTTTCGGGCAATACGCCGTCATAGACCGAGGCAACAATCAATGCGGGTGCATCATCGAGAGCGGCTTCGAGCCAGCCTGCGATTTCGATGGCTTGCGGGTTTTCTGATTCGGGTACGCTCGCACAGGCGACACTTGTTGCGACTTCACGTAAAAGCTCCGATACTGAAAACGCCTTGAGCGCATCACTCGGTAGTGATTCGATTTCCTCGATGGCTGCCATGGTTTCTTCGAGGCCTGCAACCAAGGCACGGTCTCGTTCGCGATGCAGCGTAGGCTTGTCGGCGAAAATTTCTTCGAGCAACTTTCGCAAGTCCGCAGGAAGCGTCTGCGGATGCAATTTCGCACACGAGACGGTAATTTTTTCGATGGCGGTTTGCAGCTTGCTATCGGCAGAAATAACGAGTGTTTCGGGTAAATGTGTATTGAAGTACGCATCCAATGCGGCAATGTGATTGCCGAGCCACGCTTGCGTTTGAGAATGACGTAGCAAACGCGCTAACGATGCATAGGCGCACGGCGTTTCGCAAAGCTCTGCGAGAGTTTCCAGAAGAGTAGCGATCTCGCCTCGAGCAAGCGAGCGTCCGCCTGCTGCACGTGCCGAGATGCCGCAATCGCTCAGGCCCATTTCGAAATCCGCGGTTGCGTTGCTGTCGGGCAAAGCTAATGTCATCGCTTGTGCTGGAATGCCAGCTTCATGCCATTCTTTAATGCGTTGCGTAATGGAGGCTACTTGCCCTGCAGTGTCCTCGGCATGTAGAATCACCTCGTCGGGAATCGCTAACGGGCGTTTTTTCCAATAGCCGACATTGAGCCGCCCCCACGCGTCGAAGCCCCCTGCCTCGCTCTCTGGTGCATGGATGAAAACCGATACCTCGGCATCCTTGCGCTCGAAAAAATCCGTGAAGACACTGGGACACTCGACCAAACCGACCAATGCGAGTTTTTTTTCTGCATTCCAACGGGTGTCTCGCAAACCATGCGTCGTAGTCGTAAAGCCCCACTGTGTGAGCAACGCAACGTAGCGGTCTTCGATTTCGGCAAGTGCCTGCCAGCGGGTGACATGTTCTTCACCCTGTTCGTGCAGGGTTTTCTCCAGACGCATGAACGCGCTCCGAAAGGTCAGTCCCGCAGCATCGAGTTCGCGGGACGTGGGTTCGAGGAATGAACTGAGCGAAATCGTGTCGTGTCTATGCTCAGGAAATTTCCAAACCGCTTCGAGCGTCTCGGGCGGAGTTTGGCGCAACGCACAATTCCATGCCAGCCTCGATAGCAGCGGCGAGGCAAGCGGAACTTCGTATTCGCTTGGCAGGGAACCGAGTGTGAGCATGCGTGGCGGACTCAGTGATAATCCCCGTGCTACCGCCTCCGAGGCCAAAAGGAAGAGCAACCGCCGTCCCGAAGCGCGTCCGCGTGTTACAACGATCCAATTCCCCAGCGCACCTTGTGTGGCATCCAGTAAATGCCGTGCCACGGCTGGCAGGAAAGGTTCGCTCCAATCGCAGAAGATTCTCATCGCTTCGGAGCGGGCTTTTTTTGCGGTGTGGTGGACTTTTTAACCGCAGGCTTGGGAGTCGGCTTTTTCGCAGTAGACGACGTCGAAGGTTTTTTTGCGGCAGGCTTGCTTGTGGTAGTGGTTTTCTTTTTCGTGGTCGAGGATTTGACTCCAGCTTTAGAAGTCGGTTTTTTTGCGGTGGACGAGAGAGTCGTTTTTTTCGTTGTAGGCTTTTTGGGCTTGGCGACGACTTTGGGCGCGGGCGGCGGCACTATGACGGTCACGGAGGATTCTTCATCGAGCGACGAGATGCGTTCAGTGGCGACGGTTTTGTACTTGCTCGGAGCGAAGAATGCGGCAAACGGATTGGGTTTTGTCGTGACGATGGATTCCATTTGAGGTTGCTGGGGTTGCACAACGCGAACCTCACGGGTGGTCCGCCAGGACTTTGCCTGTGGATGCGACTGCGTTTGCGGACGTGCGATGCGCGAATCCACGCCGTAGGCGACGTTGTCGTCGTAAACGCTTGAGTATTCGGGGAGGTCGGGGATGATGTCGTCGTCGAACGCGGCGGGATAGCGCTTGAACGCGAGCGCGTTGCTTGCAGCGAGGACAAATGAGAAAATGGCAAGGATAGCGATTCGTGACATCGTACATTAATGAAAACCCACTTCCCACTTTTTTTCAACCATTTTCAGGTAGGCTTCCACGCAGATTAGAAAAATGCAGCAAGGCGCCTCTGCGCTCTTTGCGTTCCTTGCGGACTTGGCGAGAGAAAAGATCCATTCTGCCAAAGTTTCCTTTGCAACATCCGCAGAGCCATGCTATTGTTCTGCGATGTATTTTTGCAAGAAAAACCTAAAATCTGTATTCGCTAGAATCCTCATTTTGGTTACCTTTTTCGTTGTCTCACAAACAGTGTTCGCTAAGATCATTTACGTCGATACCGCCAACAATGGTACTGCCAATGGCGAGAAGTGGGCAACCGCCTACAAAACCGTCAAGGCAGCTCTTGCCGAGGCGGAAGTTTTTGCCGAAACCGAGCCGTTTGTGGAGGTGTGGATAAAGGCGGGCACGTACAAGGAAGGCGAGCCGCTAAAGATGATAAACAAGGTGCGTATACGAGGCGGTTTCGCTGGCGGCGAGACCGCAGAAACCTCGCGACCGCCGCGCTCGCCAGCCACCGAGACGATCCTTGATGGCGGACGAGTCGATGATATCCCCGACAGTGGGCACCGTGTGTTCGTCAACGAATTTACATCAGAGGCACCGCTTACATCCTCGGCAGTACTCGACTCCGTGACTGTCAGAAACGGTTATGCAACAAAAGATTATCCAGGCCTGTACACTCAGGACGCATACGGTGGCGGGATGCTTAACCGCAACGCAAGTCCGATCATTGACAATTGC
>Ga0123353_10014075_pt1 | contig 11509 bp, 5 predicted proteins | sample TergutLab28metaG_3_FD_92763 | JGI IMG/M metagenome (GOLD analysis project Ga0123353, IMG submission 92763) | Labiotermes labralis P3 segment gut microbial communities from Petit-Saut dam, French Guiana - Lab288 P3 | ecosystem: Host-associated > Arthropoda: Insects > Digestive system > Gut ... | reverse complement strand
TGAAACTGAGGTGAATCCGATTGTCGGCACCGAAAAACAAAGCGAGGAGCTGGTGAATTATCTGCTTCAAGAGTTCAAAGATGAGCCGACTAAGATTTGGGAGAGCAATATTTTCGGCAAATCACTGCACTCGCTGGTTAACGAAGGCTTGCATAACAAGCTCGACCGCATGCCCGATGAAGCCCAATTCAAGCTGCAAGAAACCCTCACTCGCATAATTAATGAAGGCTCCGGCGGATTGATTTGTATTATACTATAAATTTCATATTAAATATAAAGCGAAAGCGCTCTCTCTAAAGAAGCGCTTCGCTTATATATAAGTTTAAAATTTATAATTTATACTTGTATTTAATATCAAGCACCCTTGGGAAGGCGCTTGATTTAAACGAACACTTTACAATGAGGTAAAAAGCTAGATTTTGTGTTATCTTCATACGAATATAATAAATAAAAAAACATTGAAGTAGCTGATAGGACGGTTCACTAAACCAGCTTTACTTGCAAGCAGACCGTTTCCCTTGCAAACTTCAATGCTTAATTAATTATATTATGCAACGCTTCGAAAAATATGTCAAGTGTTTTCAACTTTTCGCTATCATGTTTCACAATTACTCGCTTACAAAAGCAAGCAGGCATTTTTGCTATTTCTTTCTTACTTTATCATTTCTGCAAGCCTGTGTAACATTGCTGCAACTTCAGCTCTAGTTGCAGCGCCTCTTGGATCGATTACATTATTACCTCTGCCATTCATAATGCCAAGCTTGTTTAGATTTTGAATAGCATTTTTAGCATAAGATGAGATTTCTTTCTCATCAGCAAAAATTCTATATTCATCATTTACTACATAAATGAACTTTATAAAGCTTATATATCTCATAATCATTGTAGCTAAATCTTGCCGAGTAATTGATGAATTGGGAGCAAATAAATTATCGCCAATACCTTCTACTATTTTGTTTTGCCCTGCCCAAGCAACTGCAGCGGAATACCATTCACTACTCTTCACATCAGTGAACGAAGTGCCACTTGCATTAGGGCTTCCCGCCATGCGCCATAACACAGTAACTAGCATCGCACGAGTCATAGAGGTGTATGGTTCAAATGCAGTATGAGACATTCCGTTAAACAAACCATTCTCATAAGCGTATTTCACATCACCAAAGAACCAATCGGATGTTTTAACATCATTAAAAGGAAAACTGTTAGAAGTAGGCACATTTGTTGGCTTTGATGTTGCATTAGGATCAGTAGTTGGTGCAGGAGTGTGTGTTGATGGTCTTTCCGTAGGATAGACAGTGCTACCACTACTTGTGATAGTAAGCGTGCCATCCGCTATTGTTACATTGTAATTGTCTGAACTAAATGTAGGGCTATTATCAAAAATAATTTTATATGTCCCTGCTGTAGCTGTGTTCGCCAAAGTGCCAGTATTAGCCGCATTGCGAATTTCCATAGAAAGTGTGCCTGTTGATAGAATTGCTGCAGTTGCACCAACATCAGTATATTTCAATCCAACATATTCAACCTCCGGTATCGGCATTGTTGCGTTTCTACTAATACTTACATTTTTCGGCTTGATTGTTAGTGCGGCTTTGTTTACCGTTAAGCTATATGATGAAGTTCCCGCACTATAATCATCAGTTGCAGTAGCCGTTGCCGTAATGGTGGTTGAACCAGCTTTTAGGATGGTTACCTCGCCGGTAGAACTGTTTATTGTAGCAACGCTTGTATCACTACTCGAATAAGTAATTGTGCCGGGTGCAGTAGCTGCATTAGTGAAATTCGAATCACCGTATGTCTTGCTAACCGTTCCGGGAGTGCCAAAAGTCACAGTTTGTACCGGTAATGCGTTAGTAGAAGTGGTGAAGCCAGCACTTACTGCCGACGGCAAAGTATCTGATGTTTCTGCTATCCGTGCAGTGAATGTGTATGAAGTATTTGGAGAAAGTCCTGTAAATGTAGGCGAGGATTGCCATGCACCTGCATTAACCCTATATTCTGCACCTGCGATAGTGTCAAGCACAATGCTATTATGCGTTTTTGAATCAAGAGTTGGTGCAGCAGGAGCCGACGGAGCAGCTTTCTTCAAAACAGCCGCCGTATCTGCACTCGTTCTGGTGCCTGTTTCTATTGAAGATGTTATTTCAAGGGTAATTGTGTTACCTAAATCAGCAAGCAATACTGTATAAGTCGCGCCTGTTCCTAATACAGTAGCGCCAGTTTTCCATGTATAGGTTAGTATGCCGGTATTGTTCCCAGAAACAAGTGAACCTGTTAGCATATCTCCGATTCTTGGCGAGGTATTGCTAATAGTAGCCGTGCCTGCGAGAACGCTTGGTGGCGTTGGATCGGTAGTTTCAGTGAGGCCTGAACTTGCATCTGATTCTAATGTATCTGCCGTTGCCGCTACTCTTTGATAGAAAGTATAGGCTGTGTTTCCGGATAGACTACTGAATACATTACTTGTCTGCCATGTTGTGCCATCATTTGAGAATTCATATAATGCATTGGCAGTCAATGTTACAGTATCATGCGTTTTAGAAACAAGAGTCGGAGTTCCGGGAGCCGCAGGTGCGGATTTCTTTGCCACCGCTGAAGTCGCTGCACTAGCTTGCGTTCCTGTTTCCACAGTGGATGTTATTTCAAGGGTAATTGTGTTACCTAAATCAGCAAGTAATACTGTATAAGTAGTACCTGCACCTGTTTGCAACACAGTAGCTCCGGATTTCCATGTATAAGTTAATGTTCCGGTATTGTTTCCAGAAACAAGTGAACCTGTTAACACATCACCAATCTTAGGCGAAGTATTATCGATTGTCGCTGTCCCTGTAAGTGCATCTGGCGGTGCAAGATCAGTAGTTACATTAAATACAGCACTTGCTGCTGACTCTAGTGTATCTGCTGTTGCCGCAACTCTCTGATAGAAAGTATATGCCGTATTTGGTGATAATCCACTAAACACATTGCTTGCTTGCCATATTGAAGCGTCATCTGAAAATTCATACAAGGCATTAGCTGTCAATGTAACGCTGTTATGTGTCTTTGTATCAAGCGTTGGTGCAGAAGGAGCTGAAGGCCCCGTTTTCTTTACTACAGCCGAAGTTGCACCACTTGTAATAGAGCCGGTTTCTACATCCGATGTTACTTCAAGGGTTATCGTATTTCCTAAATCACCAGTTAACACTGTATAGGTCGTTCCTGTTCCCAGTGTTGTAGCTCCCGATTTCCATGTGTAAGTTAATGTTCCAGTATTGTTGCCGAGTGTATATGAGCCGGTCAGTGTATCACCAATCTTTGGTGATGTGTTATCTATCGACGCCGTTCCTGTGAGTGCCTCGGCTGCACCGCTCACGGTTACTTTGCCGTCTTCAAGATTATATGCTGATATTGAACCGCGGCTATCACTTACCAATGAACATGATAAAGTTATACTGGCATCACCCGCAGGAGCACTATCCTTTACTTTGAGCTTCAAAGTTATCAATGTGCCGCTTGTAGGAGCCCAGACACCCATCATATCCATGTAATTTAATGTAACCGTATTCGTGCCGATTGAACCAGGCGTTGAAAGCCAAGGTATATATCCCCCGTGTGTCCACGGATGTGTAGTAATATTCCCTGGAATATATGCTCCTAAATTCTGCCATTCAAGCCTTGTGCTGTCAAATGTAACTGTCATAGTGATAAAATCAAGTCCGTTATTATTGTCTGAGACAGTAATTGGTATTTCGACTAAATCACCCGGATCTTTTGTGGCTGTACCAGCAGTAAAAGTCAAATCTCCCGGTGCTGCATGAACCGATAAACCTATCGGCAAGCCCATGGTCACCACCATACAGAGCGCTAGTAAAACACTCATTAGACGGTGTAGTTTAAATCTTTTCATTTTATTTCCTCCTAAAATATTTATTTTTTTATATTAAATTAAGCTGTTGCTTAAATATTTTTTCATTTTATTTCGCCCCAAGAGTTTCATATCCTGACCACCCAGCCAAATGCCTTGCCAAATACAATGCATCTAACCCATCTATATTTCCATCGCCGTTTACATCAGCAGCTTCAGTAATAGTTACGTAGCCAAGCCATCCTGCTAGATGCCTTGCCAAATACAGTGCATCCAAGCCATCCACCACTCCATCGTCATTCACATCGCCATAAAGAATAGTTACAGCCACCGTCACCGCGCCGTAGGTTATAGTGATGCTCTTGCTTGTTCCCGCTTCATCGGTGACTGTTATGGTCGCCGTGCCCGCGGCGGTTGCCGTTGTTGGCGTGCCGGAGATTATGCCGCTCGCGCTATTTATAGAAATCCCCGCCGGCAATCCTATCGCACTAAATGTCAACTCACCAAGCCCGCCTACTACATCGCTTCCTACATCGATACTCGTTATCGCCGTGCCTACTGTGGAAGCAGGTATATTATATGTCTTCTTGATGAAAGAAAGCGGTTCATATACCTCGCCGATTGGGATGTAAAACCAAACAGTGTTGAAGTCATCATCAGAAACCTCAATCATGATGCTATTTGGAGTACGATAACTGCCGGGCCTTGTGCCTGAAAGGATACCATCCTCACTAACGCTCACCCATTCATGGCCCCATGAAGCTTCAAAGGAATACGGCTCAAAACCACCTGAAATTAGAGGCTTTAAGTCGATAGGAGTCATCACTGTGTTCCACTCTCCCGCCGGAACAGCATAAGAATCCAGTGCCTCGCTATCATAGCTCAGCTCTGCCACAACCTCTCCCACATCGATTGTAATCCATGTTGCGTTGCTATCGTCCCATATATCGTAAACCTTAATCAATGCCGTTGTTGCCGCCTGCGGTGTTGCCGGGCGCCACCCACATAGATTAGAGAATTTTCCAACCCATTCAGGGCCACTTTCTATATCAAAATTGTATTGCCCTGAGCCGCCGGTCAAGAGTTCATCAAGATTCCCCATATCATTAAATCCCCATGTGGCAACAACACCGGGCGGAATATTGAAATCGGAGCTATATGCAGTTAATTGAACCGGATAATATTTAACCTCGCCAACATCTATGGTAATCTCTTTATAGTTTCCGTCGGCATCATTCACGCGGACTTTCATCGTAGTTGCTGCGGCAGAAGTTGCCGGGCGGGTGCCTGTGATAGAACCGGCTCCGCCGACATTCAGCCAGCTCGGGCCACTCACTTTTTCATAACCATAGGGGCCTGTGCCGCCGCTTGCGCCGGAAGATACATCAATGCCGGAGATTGCCGTGCCTACATACCCTAGCGGAATATCGAAAGCCAGCTTGTGGGTGAAAGAAAGTGCCGCACCCGGCTTGAAAGTTTTTATGCGGTTCACTGTATCTGTTTTAACAATAAATGCGTTTTCATCATAGCTCAAAGCCGTCCCCTGATGAGGGGAGCCTTCTGCTGTCCATTTCAATGTTAATAGGCCCACATTATTTAGGATAAACCCACCGGACCATGAGTATGCGTTCCAAGCGCCGCCTGCCGCCATATCGGCAGTGATATTGCCGGTGGTGTTGATAATTCCTCGAGTATATTGCGAAACGGGGCATACCGCGCCGCCGGTTACGCCCGACGCAACTATATTGAGGGAAGCATTATCCAAAACATCAAGTTTCCCCATAGACTGTACCCCATATATACCCACTAAGGCAGTGGTTGTGGATATGTTTATATTAACTGATGAATTGCCTTTAATGATGATATCGCCTCTTTGTCCTGTATAATTGCTTTCCAGCCCGCTTGTTCCGCTCGATATACCACTCACAGTGATATTTAGTGTGGCTGCTGTAGGCGCTGTAATCGTTAAGTTTCCGCCCGATCTATTCCTTATACCCGCACCTTGACCGAGCGAGTTATTTGTTATGGTATTGGTCCCCTGCAAGCTGACGGTAAGGTCACCTGCCGTAGAGCTTCCCATTCCGCACTCTATTTGCCCGCCGTTATAATTCCAAAGGCTGAGGACTCCGTTGGATGCGTTATAATATGCAGTGCAGGTTCCGCCGTTTAATGTGCCGCTCGCCATGGGAAGGTTATTAACAAGGTAAGGATTGGCGGCGCTCAGCGTCTGCGCCGTACCGGCCGCGTAAATGGTAACGCTAGTTGCCGCAGCGTTAGCACCTGTAACTGCTCCCACATCAATGGTTATTTGTTTCCATGCACCATCAGCATCGGTCACACGGATAGTTGCCGTGGTCGCGAGGCTTCCGGCAGCAGGGCGAGTGCCGCTAATCATTCCCGTCGAACTAACGCTGAGCCACGCCGGCCCGCTAACCTTGGTGAATGTTTTAGTGCCAAATCCGCCGGTTACCGCTGCCGATACGCTAAAAGATGTGATAGGAGCATTAACAAAACCCGCGGGCACATTATAAGAAGGATTGGAAGTAAATGTGAGCGGTGCACCCCAGCGGAAAGTTTTGATTCTGGTTGTATCGTTTTGCACTACGCTGAAATTAGATTCGTTGTAAGTTAAGCTATACATATTAGGATAACCGCCCGCTGCCCATTTAAGCGTCATAAGATTTACTTTTGTTAGTGTTGTTCCTTGGCTTGACCATATTGCATAGTTGGAAACATAGCTTGATATATGGTCGCTAACATCTATTGACACATTTCCGGTGGTGTTGATGATAGTTTTTTGCAGTGTGTATATGCCGGCCGCACCGAGTGCGAGAATCGCATTTCTGGCAGAGCATATCACCGTTAGGGAGGCATCGTCTAGAACAGATACACCTTCCTTCGAATTGATGCCCATGGCCATGTTCTCTGAAGTTGTTTTCGCATTGATTACCACATTTGCCTTGCCTGCGATGGTAACGGTGCCGCAGTGGGTGGCGGTGCTGCCTATACCGGCTGCAATACCGTATGCCTCGTTCCCCCCACTGGAAACATTGATATTAAGGGTTGCCGCGGAATCTGCAGTGATTGTATAATAGTTGAAGAAGCCCACTATACCATATGCTGTTGATGTGGTGTAGTCGGCAGTAATTGTATTACTACCGATTAGTTTAATAACAGTTTCTTCCTTTTCTGCGAGTGCGTGATCACGTATTGCGCCACCGTTATATCCTTGCAGCGTTAGCACGCCGGTGGTATGGTTAAAATGAGCCGTACAGCCGCCGCTGCCAAGCGTGGCAGGGCCTGCAGAAGCCACACCGTTTACAAGATACGGAGCGAGGCTATAGAGCACTTGACCGTTGTTGACATAAATCCTACTTGATGGCGGATAGGTTGCCGCGCTTGCTATCTGCGGCTGCTCTATCGGACTGAATGTGATGAGCGTAACGCCCATGCATATTGTGAGAAATAATCCCAATATGCGCTTTGTTTTTGCTTTCATTTTATTTTTTCTCCCTGTTTTTGAGATTTAAGTGAACTGACAATTTTTATGGCCCAAGTTTTTCATAGCCCGGCCATCCTGCCAAATGTCTTGCTAAATATAATGAATCTAAGCCATCTATTATCAAAATGTGTAGGTTTTGATAACATAAATTTCTAACAGTTAATCTACAATTTCATTACCTCCTTGTCAAGTTTTTGCGAGAAGAGAATATACTAAACTTAATGAGGTTTTAATGGAGGTTTTTATGAGGGGCATTGCGGGGTTTACTAGTTTGCGTGGGCAGGCACGAGGGGCGCGGGAAATTGTGCTTTCGAATATGGTTCAGGCGGTAGAGCATCGCGGGGTGGGCGGTGAGCATTATTTTGATGAGGCGGTGGCGCTGGGAAATGCGGTGCGCAAGGGGCATTATGCGATTTCGTTTGACGGCGATTTATATAATGCCGATGAGCTGCGCCGGGATTTGCGCCGGCTGGGGCATAGATTTGAATCGGCAACCGATAGCGAGGTGGCGATGTGCGGATATATGGAGTGGAATGAGGCTTGCATATCGCGATTTAATGGGGTGTTTGCATTTGCTATTTGGGATGCTCAGAGCAAAAAGCTATTCACCGCTCGGGACCGTCTCGCTGTAAAGCCTTTGTTCTTTACAGCGCTGAATGATGATATTTATTTCTGCTCGGAAATCAAAGGATTATTATCTTTGCCTGATTCCAAAGCAGAAATCGATAAGCAGGGCTTGGCAGAGATTTTGGCACTTTTACCATCTCGTTCGCCGGGCTTTGGAATTTTCAAGGGCATTCAAGAATTGAAATCGGGGTACTATTTGACTTGGCAAAATGGCGTGGTTAATACGCATAAATACTGGGGTTTTGAGAGCAAACCGCATGATGATAATGTGGAGCAGACTGCCGAAGAGGTACGACACTTATTTGAAAAAGCCGTTAAAATGCAACTAAAATCTGAAGCACCGTTCGCCTGCCTGCTCTCCGGCGGCCTTGATTCCTCAGCAATAACCGCGATTGCAGCGCGTGAATTTGACAAGGTTGACACCTATTCCTTTAGCTATATTGACAACGATAAGAATTTTGTGGCAAATAATTTCCAGCCCAATAGCGATGATGAATGGGCTATAAAAGTTGCGGGCGAGCTGGGCACAAATCATCGCATTTTGACCGCTGATACCGCCGATTTGATTGATAATCTCTATGCCGCCGTGCGCGCGCGCGACCTGCCCGCCATGGCCGATATTGATTCCTCTCTCCTCTACTATTGCGGGAAAATTCAGCCGAATCATAGCGTAATTCTTAGCGGCGAGGGCGCGGATGAAATTTTTGGCGGCTATCCTTGGTTTCATAATTCGGCTGATGCTCAAGGTTTTCCATGGATTCGCGGGCTGGATGATAGGTTGAGCTTTTTCAAAAAGGAGCTGGTTCAGTATTCCGATTGCGTGAATTATCAGCAGCAGCGATATTTTGAAGAGATTGCAAAGACGCCAAAGCTGGCCGGCGAAAGCGCTGCGGATGCCAAAATCCGCGAGTTATTCTATGTGAATCTGCATTGGTTTGGCGCCAACCTAATCGAGCGCACTGATAGGATGAGCGCTGCGGCCGGCATTGATGCGCGCATGCCGTTTTTGGATTATGAGCTGGCGGAATATGTGTGGAATATTCCTTGGAACATGAAAGCGCTGGACGGGCGCGAAAAGGGGATTCTGCGCCTTGCGCTTCGCGGCTTGCTGCCTGATAGCGTGCTTGAGCGCAAAAAAAGCCCGTATCCTAAGACTCATAATCCGATATATTTCGAAGCGGTGAAGCGCGAATTGAGAAAGATTTTAGACGATTCGCAGAGTAAAATTCATCTGTTAATCGATAAAAATGCCGCTTATAATCTGATAAACGGCAAGTGCAATATGAATATCCCATTCTACGGCCAACTGATGAATTGCCCGCAAATCTGCGCATGGCTGCTACAGCTGAATTTCTGGTTGGAGGATTACAAAGTTGAGATAGTATAAAGCGAACCCCTCCGTCAGGCTTCGCCTGCCACCTCCCCTTAACAGGGGAGGCCTTTTTCAAGGATTATTGCCGAAAATTCCGCCGGGCTCTTCCTCTGCTGAGGCCGGTATATTTAGCTGATCTTCATATTCTTCTTCGGTTTCAGGCACCGGATCAACTACCGGGTGAGGAGTTGCGGTTGGCATAGTATTTACATAGTCGAAGCGGCCTTGGAAATAGATGACCGGCACGGGGAATGTGCTATCGGTTATGCGATATTCCTGCTCGTAGACGGTGATTATCCAAGGAGCAGTGCCGGAGAGGAGAGTCGCCCAATCCTTATCGCCGTTTGGCAGATATTCCTTGATATAATCAAAACCAATGGTCACTTGATTAGAAAAATTGTGCATTTGGATGAAGGTTTGGTTGAATGTGCAAAGCTGCGCGGCGGCCTTGGCAAGCAAAGTGGCGTTGTATGAATCCATTTTGAAATCGTCCATGGCTTTTATTTCTTCGGCGGTGCGCTGCTCAACCTTGCGGGTGATTTTGATAGATTTAGTGGCATCGTCATATTCTTGCATGCTATCAGAGTTGTTAATAGCCGTCATCAGCGGGATATAAACCTCATCATCACTGAAAAACAACGGCGCATCTATATTTCTCTCTTTGTCATTGATGGTAATCGAATTTGCGCCGATTTTCATAACAGCCTCAAAACCGGTTTTCTCATCTCGCGAAGTGACGGTATATTCCACGCGGTCAAAATTAGATTTTAATCCATATGCTGAATCGAAAACCTCCAGCGGAATGGCGCTGCGCTCATCTTTGATAATCGGAGTGATTGATAAATCCATCTCATTGATGGCGTTGGATTGCCCATCGAGGAAGAAATACGATTCGCCGACAGCGATGGTGACATCATGAAAAGCAAGGGTGAACTCATTGGGAGTTTCCTTGGTTTCAATATGCTCGGCGGAGAAATAGGTTACATAGATATAAAATCCGCCAAACAACGCCAAAATTAACCCTAAGATTATAAGTAACTTTTTCATAATTAGAGTATAGAAAATCGAATTAGATTTGTAAAGTTTTCGAAATAATACGATTTTTGAAGACATCGCTGAGAGTTTTTTTCAGCTCTTGATTTTTCAGATTATCAAAATTTTCGATATACATTTTCTTTGGCGCGAGAAAAATCAGCGTGCTTATCAGCAAATCATCATTGTTGCGAGTGTTATAGATGAATTCTGCGGTAGAAACGCCTGTGATGTCGCGCCGCTTTTTATCCAAAATCTGAAAATCGTTTTCGTGGAAAACCACGGTGATTTCGGCATGCTTGGGCACTTGCATAGCGATATAATATTTAAGCAAGTTTATGAATTCCTCATATTCTTGCTCAGTGCGCGCCTTTTTCGCTTCCTCCTCGGCTTGCCGCCTGAGCTCATCATAGAAAACCTTGGCGCGGAAATTTAGGAATCCCTCGACATTTATTTCGGAATTATTCAGCAGATATTGATAAATCAGGCGGGTGAGGACAATCTTGCAATGCTCATTGGGGGGAATATCAAATTTGTAATCTTCTATCATCTGCTCGGCCAAAAAAAACGAAAGAAGATAAAGTTTATCATCTTTTTTAACCTTCACTTTGTTATCAAAAAATGCGAAATCCTTGGCGAATTCCGCGCTGTATTTTTTATTTAGTTCGTCGTAAATCGCCGAATTTAGTATTGATATCGTACGCAAAGCTCAAAGCACCTCTATCGCTATTGTTGCCAGTTATCTTGTATAATATGCTGATGCGGGCGAATGAGTTAGTGAAATTTGCAGAGGTATGCGCTGCGAAGTTCGGGACGCCCGAGACGGCGTCCCCTACGATGCCGGGGTATTCCTGCGAAGGCGGGCGGCTGATAGCTGCCCCTATAATTGTGTGAAGCCATATCGCCTCAATTGTAGGGGCGGTCTGTGACCGCCTTGCTTCGAAGCTAAACCACAAAGCAATAAAAGAAGATTTGCGAAAGCAAATCCTCAGCGGTTATTCGTTATTCAATATTACTTATTCGTTAGCTTAATTTATTAAGCTTGCCTGCCAAAGCGGACTTTTTGCGAGCGACTGTGTTTTTATGAAACACGCCTTTTGCAAGCGCTTGATCCAGCATTTTCACAACTTCT
>Ga0123353_10014074_pt1 | contig 11509 bp, 7 predicted proteins | sample TergutLab28metaG_3_FD_92763 | JGI IMG/M metagenome (GOLD analysis project Ga0123353, IMG submission 92763) | Labiotermes labralis P3 segment gut microbial communities from Petit-Saut dam, French Guiana - Lab288 P3 | ecosystem: Host-associated > Arthropoda: Insects > Digestive system > Gut ... | reverse complement strand
TGAAACATGTAGAGAATAGAAATAAACATACATGAAAAAGAATTGTGCATCAAGTTGGTTATTTACAAAGATTATAATGAGATGCACGGTCAACAAAACATAAAGTTCTATGTGTGGGAGTTGTAGGAATGGATAGACAGCAGAACATTATGTACCTGGAAATTGCACTTTGACTTTCCATACATCTGTTTTGGTAAACTGGTTCTTGTCAGAAAACAAATTTGAGTGTTGGAACATCCACCCTCCTCAACTGATTTGGCCACATGTATTTCTTTTCCTTAAATTAAAAATCTCATGTTAAGTATCTCAGTTAGGACCATTTTACAGAAAAGAAATATGGCACAGAGTTTTGATAATATGATGATGCATAAACCTGGTCTGAGTGCTGAACTAGTCTTGGCCTCACATTTTCAAACATATTTACAGTGTAATAATTTGAAAACCCCATGGTATCAAAAGGATTTTTGGAAAAGATTTCCAACAATGTTATCACGTAGTGCAGAGACCAGTCACTGTAATCTATTTAAGTCAGGTGTTTTAACATCTGGCTCTACGCTGTAAAAAAGACAGGACAGAGCACAGAGAACTACCAAAAGATTGGTCACAACTCTTTCCTCTTTCTATCTCTCCCACCCCACCCCCTTTTGTCCCAAATGTTTCTGGAACCTGCATTCATTATTTGGAATTTCTTGTTTGATTGTATAACTTGTCCACTTAATACAGCAATGTTAAAGCAGAAAAAGAAGACACACAGGCAATATTTAAGTTATTTGAAACACAAAACATACATTCAGATTCATTTGCCTTTCACGGTTTCTCTCAACAGTGTGTTGGAACTTGTGACAATGTGATTGGATCCATCTTGGTATGCATGAAAGGTGTCTGTGGAATTTGGGATGCAGAATGTTGGAACAGGTTTTAGGCAGGTTTCCAAAAGGCATATTATATTCCTGGGACATGGCAGTGCAAGCTGTGTCTATGTTGGTTCTAATGTTTTATGGAGTGGCAGGAACTTGGAAGACAATGCTAATGGGGATCACACTGAAATGACCATCTTTAAATTCTCAATATGTGTTAACCACATAAAGTTTCTGGAGCAGAAACAACACCACCAGCATGTAGTGTGGAACCAATAAGTTTAGATTGTGATTGTAAAAGATGGGTTCTAAAGTCTTCTAGATATAAAATTGAAAATTAGATGACCACTATGGGAATATAGATTCATTTTTTGGTTTTGTATGCACATTATGGAATTTGCTGTTGTGGAAGTATATGAAAATACTGGGGGGGATCAAAGATTTAGCATTACGATAACATAAAATTGTGTGTTTACAACAGTCAGCCTTGGCGTATGAGATTCTGCCTGAGAAATTTGTTTCACTGGAGAATATCATTATAAAGCACTTTCACCATTAAGTTCTCTTTGGATTGATTGGTGCTTCTTTAACCCTCTCCATATAGCCAGTATGAATACAGCAAGGGAATGTGATTTTAAAGTAGTGTACTTCTTACACTAAATATAAAATTTGGTAACATTTAACATGTTGCAGGTGTGCCCCAAAATCAATATTTTGCAGCATGTCACTGTATATGTGACTAGTGGGTTCTTAGCCAAAAAATACAGGCTGCTGGCAGGTGTTCACAGTATGGCTTTGTTCCAGACAGCAGCTGTGCTGTATTGAACAAAGAAGAAAGCAGTTCTTTTAATGAAGTGAATGTATATGTTCTTCTACCATCAGTTTCATTATTTGATAATATTTGCAGAGTGCAAACAAAATGGAAATTGAAATAATTTTGTCATTGGCATCTGTTGATACAGATAGGATCAATTTTAAATAATCCATGACCATGCATGAAGCTTATCAGATACCAACAATTGCATATAAATGTTTAAGAGTATCATGTTATAAACATAGAATGCATGTTTGTAATATCATATATGATTCTCTGAAATGTTTATGTGCATTTTTTTTGTTTCATCACCATATCTAAATAGCCGGGATCATTTTGTGAAGCTGACAAAATAAGTGTTACCCACAAATGGAGGTTTTTAAAAAAAAATGTTAAAAAGAAACACGGTGTCCACTTGTCATTATTGTTCCACGGTATATTCATAACCCACATAGAAACCATGAATTATTGTATTCTTCTAGTTTCTTCTAAAAGTTGCAAGTCTGATGTTTAATGATTTTTAAAATGTAATTCATTCTAGGTTGTATGTGCTTTAGTCTCATAAAACTTTATAACATGAACAGTGTTTTTGCTGTTTCATGTTGCAGAATTTGAATTTTGAAACTTTTTTTTCCTTCTGAAAAATGTACAAAAATACAAAGAGGTTTCATGAATATGGTGATATATGTATGTATGTATATATGTATGTATGTATCCAGACCCACAATTCATAGTCATGCTACCATCTATCAACATTACTTAATTTCCACATTTGAAAAACTGTTGTTGAATAATGTAAGAAACATGTGATTTCTTATTGACAACAGGATAGTGAAAAGAACTGACTTTTACTTTCTATATAACAGTTTTCCCATATGCATAAATTAAAGTGGTTCCAACCACCATGTCACACGTGACAGTAGTACAGCTGTGTTGTTCACACAAACATAAACAATGACACATAACCCTCTGCACTACACTTGGCAGGAGCTCATAAACAACTCTCTGACCTTGTAACAGTGGTGCCAAATTGTTACTAGAGTCAATTTTAATAAAACAAAGAGTCATACAGTGTGGATCTCTTTATATGTGTGGGTACATAGCTGAGTACCTGTAGGTGTTCTGCACATGTCTTGTAATGTTTAAACTGTGTACTACAAACAGAGAATTGCATGGAAAACTGTGAATTAAAAGCAGGCCAGTATCATCTTATTTTTTATGTGTCCAGGAATGGGTGCTTCTTTTAAGATGTTATCATAACCAGTTTTACTGTGTTAGGTTATATAATTTTTTTGACTCTTATTATTACACAAAATCTGACTGACATATTGAGAATGTGTGATTTCACTTTTGGGGTTTAATTTAATTGTGTTAAGTGTTGAACTTCTTCCACTTACTGACATACATTGCAATGTGCATCTGTAATGACTTCTTAAAGAGTGTTTAATAGTGATATTTTCCGAAATGGCCAATGAAGTACACCACCAAAAAGTCGGTTGGTAATCCATTTAAGATTCAGACTGGTTTTCTCTTGAATAAATTACTAGGGCAGTTTGTGTGAAACTGGAGACCATAGATCATTGTCCTAGAAAGTTTTTGACTTGCCAGCGCACAGTATTAAAAGTCTGAGGAGTAGTGTGCTAGAGTGTCACACCATTCACCTGTACCCCTTTAACTTCACATTAAATTGTCAGTAATATTTTAAAACAATAAATATGATTATTTCAGTTGAGCTTACTAGGTGCTAATAAACAGTGTGTTCATCACCCCCACCACTGTCGCTGCCACCACCATCTTTTTAATATGAAAACATGCGAAAGAACTTTCTGGCACACTTTGCAGTAATCTAGACACCTGGCTGGATTTGCTTTGTATGTGCATGTAATCATGCTAATACAAGCTAACTTGCATTTAATTTGTGTGTAATTTACCTACTGTCTCAGTTGTTTGGATTAATAAGTTCTGGTAAAGTTGTCCCTGTGTATAATATGAAGCATAAAGGGGACATGGAGCTATAGCTCCATTCATTCTTAACCAGTACATTAGATGGAGGTGAGTGATCAGCTTCACCCTATCTGCTTTACACCCAGGAAAAAGGGCCCTGTTACCCATTGAATAAGGGACTAGATGGGCCACCAAGCCTGTATGGATGTTGCACAGAAGAAACAAATCTCATTCCTCTACCAGAATTTGAACCCTGCATCATTTAGCCCATAGCATAGGCACTATACTGATTATGTTGTCACTCTGTGTGTTCTGGACATAGCGATGTACAAGGATTCCCCACACCTCTGCTCAGAATGTAACCCAAGCCCACAGTCTGTAGCCAGTTATTTTGCAGAGCAGACTTTATGATCACTGCCAGCTGTCTGTCTAAAGTAGATTGTACTTGTGTTACATGAAGTTAAACCTTCAGTTCTAAACAGTGGATTGGGTTGGAAATGAAGTAGTTATTACTGTAGGCCAATTGCCAGTTTTAAAAATGATTTTGTTTTTATTTTGTTCTTTCATTAGTGTATTTGTGAATTAATTTATTTATCTATCTATTTATTTACTTATTTATTTATGTACTGACTTATTTACTTTTGGTGTTGCAAAAAGTGAGTCCTGTGTTCTGAAGTGTTGATATGTATAAACTTTTCCTCTGAGTTTGTGCATGCTCTGATTTAACAGCTAGTAACTCAGAGAAAGGGACAATGTAATAGCAGAGGGTGGTATTTGGATTTTGAGAAAGGGAAGTGCCTGGGAGGTATACTTGATTGGGTATGACTGTGGCCTTTTTTTTTTTTTTAATTCTCTTACCTTCCAAATAAATCAGCTATCACATGAAAGGTTTGGATTGTGTGAAGTGAATTATTAACTTGAGAGAGAGAGAGAGTGAGTGAGTGAGTCTCAGTCTTAGATATACTGACAGTCACCATGCTTTCATCAAATATGCTCTACTGTTGACAGATGTGCTGAGGAACCAAGTGATGCCTCTAGTCAGCATCTCTCCAGATGCATCATTATTTGATGCCATCCGGACACTGATCCACAACCGCATTCATCGGCTTCCTGTCATTGATCCTGATACCGGCAATGTGTTGTACATACTCACACACAAACGTATTCTGCGGTTCCTCTTCCTATATGTAGGTACAATCAGTGATGTGCATTTGCTTGGGAACATACTATGCATATGATCATCTATTGCATGCTTACACTTTTACAGTTCATGACTGTTCCAAGTCATGCCACATTTTCCCATCTCGTTACTTTGTTTTCTCCCACATAATCTGTAGAGTACCATTTAACATATCATCAGGTATCTTTAATTGTTACATATAAATAAAACTGTTTAATATTGCTTCTTGGTTCAAATTGCAGTCTGAGGAAAATATGTAAAGAGATGGTAATTGAAAGACAATTCTGAGGACAGTGTCTGTACCTTAGGAAGATAAGAAACGAATAAGGAAAATTTCATAATGATGAGTTTTATTGATTATATTGTTTTCCTGGTGTTGCTGGATTGATTGTAGATGTAGAGTGCAATAAAATGTATTTACACAATAATGTGACATGCCCTTTCTTTTGCATATAATCGCTGTTACCTTTCATAGATCAATGACCTGCCAAAGCCAAGTTATATGAATAAGACGCTGAATGAGTTGAAGATTGGTACATATGAAAACATAGAAACGGCTGTGGAGGATACAAGCATCATTCTAGCACTGAAAAAATTTGTGGAGAGGAGGGTGTCTGCTTTACCTATCATTGACCCAGAGGGCCGACTTGTTGACATTTACGCCAAATTTGATGTCATTGTGAGTATTTGCTTTCACCCGTTAAAGCATAAATAGAAGTGGCACTTGGTAGAGCTGTTTATATATTATGTCACATAATTCATGAATACAGTATCAACATTTCCACCTATACAGTAACAACAGTTACATTTTGTGGCAAATATTGTTTTAGATAATTGAATAGAAGGTGCTTGTAAATGGCTGTTTTTTCATTTATTAGTGACAGCTTATTTGAGATACTGCTTTGAAATAAGAACCATGTGAACAAGTTGCAAAGATTTAATTAGGCATGAGTGTGCATCCAGCTGTGCTCTTTGCCAGCTAGGCATTATGGTAAAATAACATCCAGGTCAGAAAAGGCAGTCTACATGTTACCATCTCATGAAATTAAATCTGTTGCTACAATTTAGCAACATTTCAAACAAAAAGTGTGGTAAGTTCCCATCTGTTAGTGCCTGATATGTGGGCTGTGCAAAAATTGATCATGAAATTCTCTTCCAAAATGTGTGGCAGGAGGTTGAATATTGGTTTGATGTTGCTGAAACCACTCATGGTGCTGACATTGAACTTTATTAGTGACTAGCTCCTGTTAGCACAACTTTTTGTATTGGTCTTTCAGTTGGCATGTTTTAAAAGTGCAACTTAATATAGCTTCAGAATAATAAAATATCAAAATTGCAAAAACCATTTACAGATGCCCTGTATGAACATAACCAAACATTAGGCTCAATAACACTGTCTAGAGAATAGTCACACTGCTGCTTTTATGTCCATCTGAATGTTGGGACATTAACAAAGAACAAACAAGAGGAGGCAGGGAAGTGTCTTCCTGAACTGTAACAAGATACAGAGTGAATGATGGTATTAGAGAAGATTTCAGGGTAACGTATATATCAGTAAACTGTTAAGAAAATATTGAAAAGAACTGAGTGTTTGGAAAAGAATGCCTGAACACCAAGTTCATTGATACTTCACTGACATTAACTGAATGGTGGATAATGTCAAAAATGTCTGACAGGGCTACAGAAGGCAAAGTTTTAATCCTTGTAACTGGAAGGCACCAAGGGTAATCTGTTGACAGTGATGATCATTAGATTCAGAAGTTAATGGTGCTTCTGTCATGAGGGGGAAATGTATAAATGTTGGAACTGTAGGTATATTGTTGCAAATATTTTACAGAATTATAGACTTCCATCTGTTGCTATACTGTAGTATATACTATGGTATATTCCAGAACCTTGCTGCAGAGAAGACATACAACAACCTTGATGTGTCCCTCAAAAAGGCCAATGAGCATCGCAACGAATGGTTTGAGGGTGTGCACAAATGCAAGTTGGACGAAACGTTGCAAACCATCATGGAGAGAATTGTGCGGGCAGAGGTATGGTTTGACACTAGACTGTGCACTGATGCAGCTGTGTGTTGTCTAGAAAAGCTGTTACTAGGTCACTGAGAGTCTGTACCTTATAAATCCATGTACGATTTTTTATTGCATTCGTTCAACAAATCTACCAAGGCACTTAGTAGTATTAAGCATGCATGCTTCATATTTGGTAGGTCCAAGGATTGAATTTCAAATTAATTGGCTGATAATGCACAAAACTTCGTATACTGATCAAATTCTAAATTCTGCACCATCAGCATTGCTGAACATGGGAGCTGTTGAGACTTTGCAGCAGAAGTGTGTGGAGGTCCTGAAATTTTTTAAGTTCTTCTGTATGCTTTATTGAGTTACTGAACTGCTCCAATCACTCCTTAACCTTTAAAAGCCTGAGACTGACTTTATGTACCAGCAGCTATAACACACAGATATTCTGTGTTCTGCCCACACCACATTGATGTGTTTTGCGTGGATCTCAGAACAAACAGTGATTATTTTTTCTATATTTCATTAACTTATCAGTTTTTATAACCAAAGCAGAGTGTTTACTGTGCGGTACGAACTGGATCTTTAAATCAGACAGATACAGTTTCATCCTCAAAGGGTTAATTTTCAATCTGTGCTCTGGTATTCATCATTTAGTAGTGTAATGTCTTGTTTCCCACTGGTATTGTAATGTGCAGTGTCAGCAGAAACATAATGAAATTACAATTTTGATCCCACTACAAGACATTGTCATGTAATCCAATTTGGTTGCAATACTGCAGTGTTATTTCTAGCTAGTTTTTGTGTGTGTGTGTGTGTCAGTACAGAAAAAAAAATGTAAAAGCCTTCAGATTTTGTTATGGAAAGTGGGCCCTAAACACAAACTTACAATATTGCATGTGGGCATAATATTATATGGGCTTTGGCCTTCATACATCTTGGTCCTGCAGAATTGAAATATGTTTAAGTAATTTGAGTACAGAGGTGATGGAGCTTTAGATTCATGAAGAATGCTTACTTGATTACAGTGAGTGTATTTCTGTATTCATAATCAAATTCTGTTGCCAAGACTTTAATGTGTTCTTACTTCAAGCACTCAAAACAAGAGCCATCATCCTCAGAAGCGTAAGTGCCATATAATGACCAGTTTCATTCAGTGTCACTGATTTCATAGACTGGAATGACGGTGTAGGTTTTAACACATACGTGTTATTTTATGGGCTATTCTGTGTAAGTGTTGTCTCAAATATACTGCATCTCCCACAGTTCTTTGGTTTGGTTTATTTGTTCATCCATTCATTCACACATGTAACATTGGACACGTCAATTACATATTACAATTTATATATTACATTATTGAAAAACAGTTGAGAATGCCATCTGTGTGCTTCAGAGCACCATGGAGCCTGTTTCCTGTAGTCTGACATTTCTTCAGTGGCATTCTCTAACACAACCACTCTTGTCTTACTCTTCATCGTTGTTCACAAGTGGATCATATGGTGCAGAAGTTTTACTGTCATTGTTGGAATCTAATAAACTTCATTTTGAATACCTTGCATATAAACTTCCAGCCCCCAGTTACTCTGAAAGAACAACTAGTTCTCTGATATTAGTTCCTAACGTGACATTAATCTTTTCGTTTATTATGATTGGAATGACTTGACATGTGTAATGAAGTTGTACTGTGTCTGGAATAAAGAGACAGCATCAGGTCAGTCCCGTAACAGAATAATGAATAATCATTGCCAGGCAGTTGTAAATATATCTACTGCAGGACAAGAGATGAATTGAAACTTGGATTTTTCATTTCTGAAGGGGCATTTTACAGTGAATGTAAAATGAAGGAAATGAAAATTTGTGTAAGCATGTAAATTAAATACAGTAAATTAATACTGCCATAATAATACTCAAAAACAAATTCTCCCTCAGTAAGTTACAGAACTTAAAACCACTCATTAAAATACATTACAAGCATTTTGCCAAAAAATTTTAGATTGTAAACATCCTTTTGTGAAAGTTCTGATGAGCCCAATACAAATATGCATGCCGTCAATATTAATGGAATGGAAAATCCAAGCTTTTTCTTTGATATATGCTGTAGTATAAAATGTTCCCCAACTTCAATAAAAGCATCAGCCATATGCAAATACAAGGACTGATTGTGGTTCTGATAGTGATTTCCCTTGGTGTCATTCATCTGCTGAAATCCCTTCAAGATAGATGCAGAGGACATTATGTAGGGACAGAAATCTGTATCATTGAAAATATCCAATAATAATTAACTTTCCATTCCATGATTATAAATTATGCAAAACAGAATAAAAATAATCAGTTTTGACTTGTGGAATATCTTATAAATTGATCATACATAGAGCACCTTAAGTTGGCAGCATTCCCTGTTTACCAAGCAGGTGGAAGAATAAAGGAAGGTTATACTAAAGCACTATTGTCAAGAGGTAAAGTTGTTCTTGTCCATGCCACGAAGGCCCTACTCATTCTAAGCCTTGGTGCTATATAGATGTGAGTGGTCATCATCAAGCCCAGGCTGCCTTACTCTAGGAAGGAACTCCAGTGCCTGTTGAATAGTGGGGACCAAAACCAATCTGGATGATTTGGAGAAGAGAAAAATCTCTTGCCTGTGCTGGGATTCAAACCTTGTGTCTTCCAGCCCATAACTTATATAACTAATATGTTATATGTTAACTTTTATTCATAAAAATAGCCTGCACAAAATCAGTTTTTGAAATGCAATGCCCTCCATAATTTAAGGACATGCTGTTGAAGGAGACTTCATCCTATATCACAGTATCACACAGTAGTTACATTGTCATTGTGATTATGTTCACAGTTCATTTCGCGACCCTTTTGATTTTTGTTTATTTGCTTGAGAAACACACATTTCCTTCAGTTATGTTTTGTACATTGAGACTTCACTGCAATCTTATATCACAGTCAGTTCCATCATTCTTAAATGACAGCCCAGCTGTGAAAAACACATTCATGTGGCCAGACTCTGAAAGGTAACTGGCAGATGGACACAATCTCCCTGCATTGTATGGGTAAGCAGACTTTGCAGTAAGTGACATGTAACTGCATCTGGGTTACCTTGGTGTACTATGGCAAAGAAACTGTATATTAAAAACACATTTCTCTGTGATTTCACAAGCGTGCCCCCTGTTATTGTATAAACCCTTGACACAACTCCCGAGACCATGAAGCCAGGCGTTTAAGTGGACTGTATTACCCTGAGGAGGAGGAGGAATTTACATGCTTCCTTTATTTCAGTCCCATTACAAAGAAAGTAGTAATTTTTTTCTGCAGAATTTAGCCACATTGTGAAGGAATGAAATATTGCCTGTCCACTGCCTCATTGCTTTGATCTGACAGGAAACAACAGACTGCTGTTGTACACAAAGTTTTCTGCCCATGATCATTCCAGTGAGTGGTCATTGCTGGAGGTACAGTAGCTGTCAAAACAGCCCAAAGGGATTAATGTCCCAACTTTGACTACAGGCCTGAGTTATAAATCTAGTTTTTACGACCTTCATGAAATGTAGTTTCATTGCCTCACATAGAGAACTCAACAATATTCATGAAGTCTATGGTACTTTGGTATTGGTGAAGTCAATGCCTATGCCATGTTGACTACACCAGTTACTGTTAGGTCACCACAGTTACGCAATCTTGGATATGGTTAGAACGTGGATGGGTCACAGCTTGGGAACACCACATGCTGTTGGTATATAAAGCAGAGGGATGCACAAAAGACCTGAAACAGTCAAATTTTAAGGGTCATTATGCAGCCCGCCCTGATGAATTTACATTTGGTTCTCGTGTATTGTAGTTTGAATAGTGGCCTGGGGTTGGTTATGATTGTGAGAGCTAAGCAGCTTAGTTGTAAATCTGAAATTGTACTGTTGGCAGGTGCACAGGCTAGTTGTGGTGGATGATGAGGATAAGGTTATTGGCATCATCTCATTGTCAGACCTGCTGCTGTACCTTGTACTGAGGCCCTGTGGTAAGTAATACATGTAAATAATCATTTTTATTTCTACAATAGTGTAATTTAAGGGCAAATTATGTACTGTTCTTGTGGCACAGTTTGTTTCTGTTAATTGGTAAACCATTTGGTTGGTTGCTGAAACCATTGGCTGCACAGTCTAAGGCATGAGTCTGCAGCTGCTTCAGTGCTGGGATAGTGGATTCTAATTCCACCAGCGGCTTGGATGTTTGTCTCTTGTGAGTGTTGTGTGTTGTCAGGTAGAGGTCTCTGCATCGGGCTGATAACTTGTCCAGAGGAGTGTGGTGTGTCTGAGTGTGATCATAAATCCTCAATAATGAGGAGGACTTAGCCCACTAGGGCTGTTGCACCATGGCGAAAAAAAAAATTGGTTGGTTAATTGATTAATGGTATATGGCTAGTTTTTTAAAATATTTGATTAGCAGCCTGATATTACATTTGTCAGTGTATATGCACCGACTGAAGATACCAAGGATGAAATAGTAGACGAATTCTACAAAACATTGCAATCGGTATGTGATGAATTACCAAAACACGACGCCGTTATAACACTAGGTGACTTCAACGCCAAACTGGGTAAAGAACAAATATATAGAAATGCCATTGGAAGACATAGCCTACATGAAACCACAAGTAATAACGGATTTCGATTAGTGCAATATGCCACTA